>Ga0070665_100000038_pt1 | contig 309230 bp, 312 predicted proteins | sample KBSS13metaG_FD_65862 | JGI IMG/M metagenome (GOLD analysis project Ga0070665, IMG submission 65862) | Switchgrass rhizosphere microbial communities from Kellogg Biological Station, Michigan, USA - KBS S1-3 metaG | ecosystem: Host-associated > Plants > Roots > Rhizosphere > Soil ... | reverse complement strand
ACCGTCACCACCACCGGCGCCGGCAGCGACGGCATCCTTGGCGTCAGCACCGGCGGCACCGTCTCCATCACCGCCACCAATGTCTCTACCACGGGCCGGGGCATCGTCGGCAACGGCTCCGGCGGCGTCACCATCGCCAGCACCAACGTCGTCACGACCGGTGCCAATGCCGGCGGCATCGGCGCCATGTCGAGCAACGGCAATGTCGGGGTAACCAGCGGCAATCTGAGCACCGCTGGCGCGAGCAGCCGCGGCATCACCGCGATCGCCACGCGGGGGAACGCCGCGGTGACCAGCAACAGCGTCCAGACCGCTGGCGCCGGCAGCACCGGCATCTATGCCGGCGGCGGCGGCGCGGTCACCGTCAATGCGGGCAGCGTCGTCACCACCGGCGACAATGCGCAGGGCATCGTCGCCGTGCAGTTCGCGCTTCCCGCCGCCCCGGCCTCCATCATCGGCGGCGCAGCCGCGATCGGCCCGAACGGCGGCGTCAGCATCACCAGCGCCACCGTCTCGACCGCCGGCGCCAACAGCAACGGCATTTACGGCTTCGCGCAGCGCGGCAATGTCGAGATCGTCAGCTCCGGCTCGGTGACCACGAGCGGGGCGGGCAGCTCCGGCATCGTCGCCACCAGCGCCGCCAGCACCGTTGCGGTCGACGCCAACATGGTCTCGGTCAGCGGCAACAATGCCGCCGCGATCATGGTCAGCTCCGCGACCGGCAGCAATGTGACCATCCGCGGCCTCATCCAGTCGGTCAGCGGCTACGAGATCCAGGCGAGCGGCGGCCCGACCGTGATCAACAATCTGGCGACCGGCATTGTCCGCGGCCAGATCCTGCTCGGCGCCGGCGGCGACACGTTCAACAATGCCGGCCTGTTCCAGGCGCTCGGCGGCAGCGATTTCGGCGGCGGCAGCGACACGTTCAACAACAGCGCCACCATCCAGTCGTTCAACGGCGCGGCCGTGTTCGCCGGCCTCGAGAATTTCAACAACAATGGCCGGATCGAGATGCGCGACAATGCCGTCGGCGATTCGCTCAACGTCACCGGCGGCTTCGTCGGCGGCGCCGGCAGCCGGCTCGGAATCGATGCCAATGTCAGCACCAGCCAGGCCGACATGCTGATCGGCGGCGCGTTCACCGGTTCGACCCTTCTCGACGTCAACCTGCTTGGCCCGGCGGTCTTCAACATCACCGGCACGCTCGTCGTCGACGGCGGCGCCGGATCGAACGCCAGCGCCTTCAGCCTCGTCAATACGGCGACGAGCAACCCGCTCATCCGCCTGGCCCTGATGTATGACGCCCCCGGCAACAATTTCCTGCTGGCGGCGGTGCCCAATCTGCCTGCTTTCGAAACGACGATGGCCGGGGAGACCATCCTCAACGTCTGGTACGACAGCGCCGATGCGGTGTCCGCGCAGCTGCAGGCCGCGCGTGACGGGATCGTCGTGCCTGGCACCAGCAGCCTCGCCGGCAATGGCCGGTTCGGCGGATGGGTCCAGGCCATTGCGGGCCATGTCGATCGCGACGCGTCACAGACGCTCAACATCGCCGGCAACCCGACCACGTTCAACACCAGCTACGATCAGGAGATGTGGGGCGTCCAGGCCGGGCTCGACTATCAGAGCGGCGGCACCATCCTCGGCATCACCTTCGGCTACGAGAAATCGTCGGTCGACTTCGATGCCACGCTGAACAGGCTCAGCCTTCGCGATTATAATCTTGGCGCCTATGCCGCGTTCCAGTCGGGACCCTTCTACGCCAATGCCGTCGCCAAGGTCGACTGGATCAGCGCCGAATCACGGCCGGGGTCCGGCCTCTCGGCCTCCTACGACGCGACCTCGTGGGGGCTGCGCGGCAATGCCGGCGCGCGCTTCAATCTGGGCACGGTCTTCATCGAGCCCGGCGTGAGCCTTTCCTGGGTGAATTCGAACATCGACGATTACGCGCTCGCCGGCGGCACCGTGTCGTTCGACAATATCCACAGCTTGCGCGGCAGCGCCGGCATCCGCATCGGCGCCGACATCTACGCCGGTCCGGCCGGCACGATTTCGCCTTATGTCGGCGTGCACGCGGTCGAGGAGTTCGAGGGCAATATCCGCAACAATTTCACCATCGGCTCGATGGTGGCGCTCGAGCAGGATGCGCCCGGCACGTTCGGCCAGGTCAGCGGCGGCGTGACCTTCAGGACCGATACGCTCGAAGCGTTCATCCGCGCCGAGGGCGATTTCGGCGGCAACCGCGAGGCGCTGCGGGGCCGGGCGGGCGTCCGCCTCCGTTTCTGAGCCGCCGATGGCTGCGGCTTCGTCGCCAGGGCCGACGGTGCGGAAATTCGGATTCGAGGTGCGCACCGCGTGGCGCCGCCGCGACCCCGGGATCGAGGCCGACGCTATCGATCTGTGGACGCGCAACGGCCTGCTGCCGCCCGATGTCGATCCGAAGCAGCGCGCCGGCGAATTGATCGCCGCCGCCTATAAGGACGGCCGGCTTGCGGCGGTTTCGACCGCGGCAATCGAATATGTCGATGCCCTTCGCGCGCGCATGGCGGTGATCCGCGGCGCGACCGACGCGGCGTTTCGCCGCAGCCATGCCCAGCTGTCCCTCGCGGTTCCGAGCCGCGAGGCGCTGGAAGCCTGGGCCGTTGCCAATCCCGAAGAAAGGCTCGCTGGCGCAATTGCCTACGTTACGCCCGGCGAATGGGGCGACTTCACCAGGATTCCGGTCTGGCCCGAATCGGAGCTGGCGCTCGCCGGCTATGCCGAGGACGGGAGCCAGGTGCGGGTCCGCTGGTTCCAGTATTTCCGTTACGACCAGCATGTCTCCCCGACGCCGCTGCCCTCGGCGCCGCCGGTCATCGCCGCCGATGTCGAATTCCGCCCGGCCTGGCGCCTGGACGACTCGCGAATCGAAGCCGATGCGATTGCCTTCTGGAAACGCCTCGGCCTGCTGCCGAAGGACGTGACCCCCGAAGCGCGCGCGAAACAACTCGTTTTCGTGGCCTATCGCAGCGGCCGGATCGTCGGCGTCGTGACCGCGGATATCGGCATCCTGCCGCAGGTGCGCGCGCGCGTGGCGATGCTCCGCGGCGCCGTCGACCCGGAATTGCGGCGTAGCCATGTCGGCTTAGCGATGCTGCTGAGCGCGCCTGCACTGCTCGAAACATGGTCACGGGAGAATCCGCACGAGCGCCTCGCGGGTTTCGGCGGAATCCTGGAATCGCGGGAGCTGGCGGCGGCGCAGAGCCAGCCTTACTGGCCGATGTCCGGCCTCAGCCTGATCGGCTTCACGCCCGACGGCCGCCAGATCCGCATGTCCTGGTTCAAGGACTTCCGGCTGGACGGGGCTTCTTGAATCCTCCCCTGCAAGAGCAAGGAGGGATTTGAAGCCGAAGCCTAACCCTGGGCCGTTACCGGCGGGCTCAGCACGCCATAGTCCTGCTCGAACGAGATCAGGCTCTGGATGTCGGGCGAATGGACGCCGAGCGCCATCGGGCAGATCGTCTCCGCGATCGCGGCGACGTCGAACAATTCCTTGATCGCGCCTTCGAGCCTGATCCATTCGACGAGGTCGCCAGTGCGCAGGTCGACGATGCACACGCCGCACCAGGGCTCGCCGTCGCGCTTCTTGAGCTCGTCCTGCAGAGCGAGGCCGGAAAAGGCGCCGTCGCGCGGCAGCGACACCGTGGCGATCGCAAAGCCGTTATGGATGGCGAGGCCGCGCAGGAAGCCGGGCAGGAAGGCGATGTCGGCCCGCGCGCCCGTCCGGGGATCGATCCGGGTCAGCATGCCGCGTCCGGAATCGAGCAGGTAGATGCCGTCCGGCATGACCCGCGGGCTGTGCGGCATGGAAAGCTGGTCGGTGACGATGCGGTTGTCGCGCACGTCGATCAGCACGCCGCCCTCGTGGCGCCGGTCGCGCCAGCCGTTGATCATGTCCGAGCGGCTGACCGCCGTCACATAAGCGGGCGCGCCGTCCTGCATGGCGAGCCCGTTGAGGTGGCAGCGGTCCTCCGCCGCCAGCCGCGAGATGAAGGGCGGCTTCCACAATGGGCGAAAGCCGTGGGTGATGCTCATCGTCGCGAGGCAGGAAAATTTGGTGTTGACGAAGATCACCCGCCCAGTCCGGTCGACGCTGAGCTCGTGAACGTCGATGTCGCCCGTGGTCTGGGCGTTGCGCGGCACGTACAGGCGGTCGAAATTCTCATTGGCCCGCTCGTGCGGCGCCAGCACGTTCTCGAGCCGCCAGATCTGGAACAGCGAGCCGACATAGAGCCGCGCCGGCGTCGCGTGCACGCCCATGGCGCGGACGTAATTCTGCTGGTGAAAGGAGACCTGGCCGCTCGGCAGCACGCCGACCAGGAACAATTGTCCGGTCTGGTATGAGGTGAAGGCAAGGCTGCAGCGGTTGCGCTGCAGCCAGCTGCCGAAGCCGCGCGAGACGCTGATCTGGGTCTGGTCGGCCCCCGGTTGCGCCTCCTGCGGCGCGGCCTGCGCCTCCTCGACGGTGACCTCGGGGGCGCCCTCCGGCGCCTTTTCGGTCTTCTTCCTTGCCATCATTCCCCCTTGCACGCGTCGGACGTCGGCTCGCCTCGCCCCGGCGGGAAGGCGTAACCGCTCTAAAAGCCCCTAACAGCCGGAATCCAGCACAATCGCGGCTCAGGGATGGAAGACGACCTCCGCCACGCGGCGGCGGCCGGCGACGCGGGTCAGCTGGACGAAGATGTCGACCGTGGTCTTGATGTAGTGGCGTACGTCGTCGCGGCTCAGCTGGGTGCCGGCCTGCAGCGTCAGCAGCACGATCTGCTCGATCGCCCGCTCGGGGCTGTCGGCATGGACCGTGGTCATCGATCCCGGATGGCCGGTATTGATCGCGCGCAGGAAGGCGAACGCCTCCTCGCCGCGCAGCTCGCCAAGGATGATCCGGTCGGGCCGCATGCGCAGCGACGCGGCGAGGAGATCGTTGGCGTTGACCTGGGCCTCGCCGAGCGCGCCGCGCGCCGCGAGCAGGCCGACCGCATTTTCGTGCCGCACGTAAAGCTCGGGCGTGTCCTCGATCAGGATCAGCCTCTGCTCGGCGGGGATCTCGCGCAGCAATGCGTTGAGGAATGTAGTCTTGCCGGTCGAGGTTCCGCCCGCGACCAGGATGTTCTTGCGCGCGCGCACCGCCGCGGCGAGCATGCCGGCAATGTCGCCGGCCTTGAGCTGCGCCGCCAGCGCATCGTCGATCTCGGCGTGCTCCGCGGAATCGCGCCCGCGCGTTTCGGCGAACGCCCCCGCCGCGACATAATCGTCGAGCGTGAGGTCGGGCGAGACGTGCTTGCGGATCGCCAGCGCCAGCGGGCCGCGCGTCGCCGGCGGTGCGACGACCTGCACCCTGGCGCCGTCCGGCAGGGTGGCGGAGAGCAGGGGATGTTCGCGGCTGATCCCCTGATGGGCGATGGCGGCGATCTGGCGGGCGAGCCGCTCCAGCGTCGCCGCGTCGAGCTTCGGCGCGTCATGGCGCTCGATGGCGCCGCCGATCGTCTCGACCCAGAGCTCGCCGGGCCGGTTGACGTAGATGTCGGTGACGTCGGGGCGGGCCAGCATGCCGGTCAGCGGCGCGAGATAGGAGCGAAGATAGATTCCCGCGCCGTCATTGGCGGCGACGCTCACCGCCGGTTCTCGGCGCCGGTGAAATCCAGGTCGCGCGCCACGAAGATCGAAATGCTGGTGCCCGGGCGGACGGTGAGCGTCGGCGTGACCTGCGCCGGCTGGACCAGCTGGGTGGCGCCCTGCAACGTGCCCGGCAGGACGACGACCGCGCCTCCATTGTTGCCGACCCGCCCGGCCAGGTTCACCCCGATGTCGAGCACCGATTGCAGGATCGCGCCCGCGAAGCGCGCGAAGAAATGCGAATTGACCCGGGCGCGGATGCCGCCGCCGCCCAGCGTGTCCGCGGCCGGCGATCCGATCGCGATGGTGACGCCGTCGGGGCGGATGAGCCGGGTCCAGTTCACCAGGGCGCGATGCTGGCCCGGCTGGACGTCCGAACGATAGTCGCCGATCAGCCGGCTGCCGCGCGGGATCAGCACCCGGCGGCCGTCGAAGCCGCGCACGTCGCGCGACACGATCGCCCGGGCGAAGCCGGGCCTGGTCGAATCGAGCGCGGTTTCGAGCACGGCGGGGATCAAAGTCCCCTGCGGCACGGTGGTGCCGCGATTGGCGAACATGCCGGAGCGCGCCCGGCCGCCGGACTGGACGACGCCTCCGCCGGTGGCAGCGCTGGCCGCGTCGTCGGCGGTCGGGGCTCCGGCGGCCGCGGCGCCGGCCGGCGCAGCGGCAGGCGCGGCTCCGGTGTCGACGACCAGGGTCGGATCGCTGGATGCGCGCGGCGGCGGCGGTGGCGCCTCCACGGGGGGAGGGGCCGGCTGCGGGACGTAGATAATCTGTGGCTGGGGCGGCGGCGCCGGCGGCGCCGGCGGGGGCGGCGTCTCGACGATGATCGGCTCCGGCGCCGGCGGGATCTCGGGGGGGACGTAGAGCGGCGGCGGCGCGGCCGGGGTGCCGAGGGAATCGACCGCCCGCGGCTGCACGGCCGGTGCGGTGAGCGCGCGCCGGCGCGCGTCGAGCACGTAGAACAGCAGCAGGCCGGCGATCACCACCCCGCCGATCATCACCCACAAAGGCAAACCGCTGCGCGGCAGGGCGACGACCGGCTTCACCCCGGCCTCGCTTTCGAGATGGGCGAAGGCGCGCGGATCGCCGCCGTCGGGGTGTCTGGTCGCCATCAGCGCGACGCCCGGGGCGAAACCCGGTCGGCCCGCGCGACATGGGCGTCGATGCGGAAGACGAGACGCTGGGAGATGCCGTCGATCACGAACAGGCCTTCGCGCATGCCGCCATTGACGAGCGTTTCCTGGCCCTGCGTGTTGAGTGCGTAGACGGCGGGCAGCGACGCCTCGTGCGGCCATTCGATATAGGTGTGGACGCCGTCGTCGGCGATCCGGCTCGGCCGCAGCGCATGCGCGCCGCTCAGCCGGTAGCGCCCCTCGACGGCACTTGCCTGCGTCTCCTCCGCGGCCGCGACGGCATTGGGGTAGCGGAAGCGGACGGTATAGGCCTGGTTGCCGCCCGACAAAGGCGCGAGCTCGAAGAGATAGGTGCGGGCGCTGGTGACGACCGTCATGTTGGTAGTCGCGCCCGGGATGAGCGGCTTGACGAACAAATGGTCGCCGCGCCGGTTCGGCGTGACCTGCCAGGCGGCGCTGTCGCCGACCGCGACATTCTCGATCGCCTCGTCGGCAGCGAACTCGACGTCGATCTGGAAGCCGGGCGTGCCCTGGAGCTGGACGACCTGGTCGGCGTCATAAAGCACGGTCTGGATGCGCGGGTCGCCGCTCCCGGGCGTCGGGCGCACCTGCGCCGCGAGACCCGCGGGGGCGAGCGCAATCAGGGCGGCCAGCATGAGCCTCACAATTCGGGCTCCGGCACTGCCGGCCGCGGTGGCGCGGCGGGACGGGCCTGCACCGGTGGGGCCGGCTGAATCAGGACCCGGGGCCCGGCGGTGGCCGCGGGCGGCGGCGGCGGTGGCTCGGGCGCCAGCGCCTCGGCGTCGCGGCGATAGCGCAGCACCTGGAAGCCGAGCGGGTTCACGAACCGGTCCTCGACGCTCATCGGCTCGCCCGAATAGCGGTAACGGATGATCGCCACATAGGCGTGGGGCGCCTGGGCCTGGCCGCCGGCGTCGCGCCGCTGGGTCTCGAAGCGGACCATGGCGGTGTTCGCGCCCATCGGCGACACGCTCTTCACCCGGGTCTCGACGACGGTCGTGCGCGGATAGAGCGAGAGCGGGCTTTGCGGGTTCGAAGGCTGGGCGCCGGCGATATAGTCGCTCCGCGCCTGATCGGCGGACCACAAGGCGACCTTGCGATAGTCGGCCTGGATCCTGTCGACGTCGAAGCCTTCGCGGGCGATCACATATTGGACGAGGAAGCTCTGGGTGAGCGCGGCGTCGCCCGAAATGCGTTGCGGATCGAGCGGAGTCAGCGCCTGGACGAAGCCGGTATTGCGGTCGACCAGCAGCGTATAGGGCTCGACCGTCTTGAGCGGCATCAGCACGACCAGGGCGATCGCCTCCATCACCGCGATCGCGACCGCGGCCGAGGCGATGATCCAGGCCGTCCGGCGCGAGCCGCGCAGCGCGTCCTGGCGGTCCTTTCCCCAGCTGTCCGCCTCGACATAATAAGCGTCGAGCGCTTCGCGGGCCTGCTTGTTCATGCCCCACGATCCCTGCGGCTGGCGCTCGCCGAGGCGCGGTTGCGGGTGCGCCGGAAGCTCTGCCCGAGAGGCAGCGGCGCCGGCGGCGGGTCGTCGCGTCCCGCGGCGGGCCGCGGCGCCGAGCGGTCGCTGGCGGCGGGCGCGCCCGAAGCGGCGACGACCGGGCCGGCCTCGCGCCGCTGGCTGGCCGCGACCGCATCGGCCACCATCGTCGCCCGCGAACGGTCGGCGCCGGCCGGTGCGAGCTCGCGCGAGAAGGCAAAGCGCGTCTCATCGCTGCGGGGCCCCGCGTCCGCCTGACCGCGTGCGCCGCGCCAGCTGGACGGGAAGCGGAAGCCGTAGGCGACTCGTGCCGAGGCGACCAGCATCGCCACCAGAGCCAGCGCGAAGATCAGGGTCACGACCATCAGCTCCACCGCCGCGCCGGGGACCGCATAGCCGGCGGTGCGCAACGAGATCAGGTAAGCGAGGCGCGGCTCGAGGAAGGCGAGCTCGATGCCCAGGGCGATCGACGTCCCGAGCGCGCCGAGCGCGGTGCCGGCCAGCACCCGAAGCCAGCCTTCGAACAGGCCGCGCGTCGCATCGAACAGCAGGAAGGCGATGAAGAACGGGCCCAAAGCGAGCAGCACGCCCGCGATCATCCGCAGCGCGGCGAGGGCGCCCGCCGCTCCGGCGAGGAAGAAGATGCGCGCGCCGCTGAACGCCCAGGCCGCCGAAACCGCGCTGCGTTGGGGCTCGTCGGTCTCGGCCGTCGGCGTCGGCACCCCGGTCGCCGGTCCCGGCGTCAGATAGGGCGGGCGGACCGGGCGGGCTGCGGTGCGCAGGGCCTCGCCTTCGCCGAGCGTGGTGAGGGCGAGGAGCAGCCGGTCGGCATTGTCCAGCCGCCAGGTGAGTCCGCCGCCGGCGCCGGGAAGCCCCGCCGGCCGGCCGATGTCGCCGGCAAGCTCCGCCGGCCCCCTGAGCGCGACGTCGTAGACCAGGGTGCGATAGGCGGCCCAGCTCGTCGCCAGGGCCAGCACGACGCCGATCTTGACCAGGGCCATCACGCCGTCGCGAACGCCCGGCGTATGGCCGAACAGCAGCCGATAGCCGAACAGGGCGACGAACAGGGTGAGCAGGCCGGTCAAGACCAGCGAGAGGGTCGATCCCGGCGCCGCCAGCGCCTGATAGCCGCCGCCGCCGATCGCCTGCGCCTGGCAATCGACATAGTTCAGCACATTGCCGACGAAGCCCGTTTCGGGCGAGAAGGCGGAGCAGGTCATGCGACCTCCAGCAGGCGCGGGATCCAGTCGGCGGGGTCGTCGCCCCGCTCGGCGCGGATCTCGTCGAGCAGCCTCACCGTCCGCTCGCGACCGGACAATATGGTGAGCAGGTCGCGCTCCCCGGTCAGGTTCAGCCGCGCCACCACGCTCTCCGCGCCATGCTTGATCAGGAAGCAATGGGCATTGTCGGGCAGGGTGCGGATCAGCTCATATTCGTGCGGGGTCAGGCCGAAGCCGTCGATATAGTCGGAGGCGCGCGCCTTGGGATTGGCCATGAAGATCTGGGTCGCCGCCTGCTCGATGATCGCGCTGGCGATGCGGCTTTCCAGCGCGTCCTGTGCGCTCTGCGTGGCGAAGCCGACGATGCCGTTGCGCTTGCGGATCGTCTTTTCCCAATCCTTGATCCGCCGCACGAAGACGTCGTCGTCGAGCGCCTTCCAGCCTTCGTCGACGACGATGATCGCGGCCGTGCCGTCGAGCCGCTCCTCGACCCGGTGGAAGAGGTACATCATCGCCGGCGTGCGCATCGCCGGATCGTCGAGGATCGAGGTCATGTCGAAACCGACCGATAGAGCGGTCAGGTCGGTCTTGTCGTGCTCGTTGTCGAACAGCCAGGCGCGCTCGCCGTCGCCCCACCACGGCCGCAGCCGCGACCAAAGGTCGGCGCCGTGCGGCCGCTGCCCGCCGCGGAACAATTCGGCGAGATGGCGCAGGCGGCGATGCTCGGGCGGCTGGCCGAAATTGGCGTCGACCGCGTCCTTGATCCGGGCGATCTCGTCGATGTCGGCGCCGCCGGCGAGCAGGGACAGCCAGTCGATCAGGAACTGGCGATTGACGGGGACGTCCTCGATCTGGAGCGGATTGAGGCCGGAGGGCGTGCCGGGCCGAAGCAGATCGTAGCGCCCGCCGATCGCGCGGATGAACAATTCCGCGCCGCGGTCCTTGTCGAAGAAGATGATGCGCGGCCTGAACTTGCGCGCCTGGGCGAGCAGGAAGTTGAGCACCACGGTCTTGCCCGAGCCGGACGGTCCGATCACGGTGAAATTGCCGAGATCGCCCTGGTGGAAGTTGAAATAATAAGGCCCGGCCGCGGTCGTCTCGAGCAGGGTCACCGCTTCGCCCCAATGATTGCCGTCGGCCTGCCCGAGCGGGAAGTTGTGCCCGCTCGCCAGCCCCGCGAAATTCCCGGTCGAGACCAGGCCGCGCCGCGCGATATATTTGAAATTGCCCGGGAATTGCGCCCAGAAGGCGGGCTCCAGCGCGATCTCTTCGCGCACCGCGATGATGCCGAGATCGGCCAGGGCCGCCTGCGCCTCGGCGACGCCCTCGTCGACGCCATGCGGCGTGTCGGCGCGCACCGCGATGGTCATGTGATGCTCGCCGAAACCGGCGCGTCCGGCGGCGACCTCGTCCTTGGCGCTGGACAGGTCGGCGCGCAGGCTCACCGCCTCGTCCTCGGCCGAGCGCATCCGCCGCAGCGCCAGGTTCATCCGCGACAGGGCCGCCTGCCGGTCGACGAAGCCGAAGCTTTGCGAGACGACCAGCTCGAACGGCAGGCGCAGCAATTCGTCGAGCATGCCGGGCGCGGTCTGGCCCGGATAATCCTTGATCGAGACCAGGCCGAGGAAGGAGCGCGGGCTCGGGCCGGCCGGGCCGAGCTCCACCGTTTCCTGGCCGAAGCTGATCCGGCGATAGGGAAGGTAAGCGCCGAGATCCTGCATCGGCAGCAGCACCGGGCGCATCTCGCCATTGTAGAGCGAGGAAAGGAATTCGAGCGGTTCCGAACAGGGTCCCTGCGGCGTCGAATAGACGCCGAGCAGCCGCGGCCCGTAATGGCCCATGGCCGCGATCAGCGCGTCGCGGGCGACGTCGAGCTGGCGCAGCTCATAGGCGTCGGCCGCAGCCGCTTCCGTCCGCGAGGTGCGGCCGAGCATGTTGCGCAGCCGGTCGAATCCGCCGACGCGGCCCTGCAGCGGGCGGCGGATCAGGGTGAGGAAAAGCTCGTTGACGTAGAGCCGCTTGGTCGCGAGCCGCGCCCGCCATGCCGTGTCGAGCCGGCGCGAGAATTCGTCCTCATGCTCGGCGGCGAGTGTGACGTCGATCCGGCGCCGGACGATGTGGTGATAAAGCGCGAAGCGCGACGATCCGATCGATTGCAGCATCGCGTCGCGCAGCCGCTTGCGATAGTTGATCTCGTCGGTGTCCGCCGTCTCGAACAGGAGGCCGCGCAGGTGGATCACCTGCATCAGCAGCCCGTCGCGGGTCTCGATCGTGTGATCGTCGACGTGCCGCGCGTAGGGGAGATGATGGCCTGCCGGCTTCTCGCGGGCAGCCGCCTTCTCGTCGCGGGTCAGGGGCGATAGGAGTTGCATCGCCAGATCTTGTGGTTCTTGACGCGCGGCGTGCGGCTGACCCGGGTGAGCCACAGGTCGAAGGCGCGCGGCTCGCGCAGGCACATGATCACGCCGACCAGGTGGACGATCAACGCCACCGCGAGCGCCCAGACGGATTTGAAGATCAGGAACAATTCGGTGGCGATCACCGCATTGGCGATGAAATAGGAGTAAGTGACGCCGGCGAACATCTGCGGCCGCGTCAATGCCACGAACAAAGTGTCCCGTTCGATTCCCTGCATGTTTAGCGGCCGAGACTGGCGGTGGACTGGATGCCCGCGACGATGCTGGCCGCGCCAAACAGGATGAAGCAGCCGAGGATGACGGTGGCGCCGTAGCGCCAGTTGATCCGCCCGGTGAGCATGAGCAGGCCGACCGAGGCGACCGCGATCACCGCCACCACGGTGGCGATGGTGCCGAGCAACGTCCCTTCGAGCCAGCGCACCGCCGAGACGATCACGCCGGAGCCGGCGGGATCGGACATCGAGCCCTGCGCTGCCGCCGCCCCCGACCAGAAGGCCGCGGCGAGGCCCGCGGCCATCCTCTTTGCCATGTCCTTGCCAGCCACCACTTTGTCCTTCGTCGCCTCACCGCGATTCGTATCTTCGCGATACTGCTCTTTCGCGCGAGCCTTGCCAATAGCTGCGATATTGCGCCGTTTCCGGCGCGTCCCAACCCGGAACCGGCGAACGTGCGGGCACGATCAATCGATCGGGCGGCAAGTCCTCGAACACCGATTCCCTGATGCGTGACAATCGTCACGATGCCGTTCGTGGAAAAGACCTAGAGGCCGCTTGTGTCTGTTCTTCCATTCTGTCAGTCTTTCCCACGAGGGCGGAGGCGGGGTCCGTCCCGGGGACCGGGGGGTTCTGATGGAGGAGCCGGCAGGCGCGGACGTTCGCTACACGGCTTTCCTCAGCTACAGCCACAAGGACGCGGCGGCAGCGGCACGATTGCACCGCCGGCTCGAATCCTATCGGGTGCCGAAGCGGCTGGTCGGGACCGAGACTCCGCGCGGGCCGATGCCGCAACGGCTCTGGCCGATCTTCCGCGACCGCGAGGAATTGCCGGCGGCGAGCGACCTCAGCGAGACGGTGCGCAGCGCGCTCGCCCAGTCGGGCGCGCTGATCATCCTGTGCTCGCCAAGCGCGGCCGGCTCGCTCTGGGTCGCCGAGGAGATCGAGACCTTCCGCAAGGTCCACCCGGATCGGCCGATCCTGGCGGCGATCCTCGAAGGCGATCCGCCCGATTGCTTCCCCGCCGCGCTGCGCGCCTTCGGCCAGGACGGCACCTGGCATGAGCCCCTCGCCACCGATTTGCGGCGCGGAGCGGACGGCAAGCATTTGGGCCTGCTGAAACTCGTCGCCGGCATTACCGGCATTGGTCTCGATGACTTGGTGCAACGCGATGCGAGCCGGCGCGTGCGCAGGACCACCACGCTCGGGACGCTGGCCTTGATCGGCAGTCTGATCATGGCGGCGCTGGCGCTGGTCGCAATCGACTCGCGCCGTGAAGCGGAGCGCCAACGGGCCGAAGTCGAAAGGCAGATCGAATTCATGGTCACCGATCTGCGCGAGAGACTCAAGAGTGTCGGCCGGCTGGATGTGCTGGATGCGGTCAACAGGCAGGTGCTCGATTATTATCGGCGGCAGCACCTGGATGATCTCGATCCTGATTCCCTTGAGCACCGCGCCCGCCTCCTGCAGGCCATGGGTGAGGACGACCTTGCGCGTGGGCAGCTTGGCGTCGCCCGCGCGGCGTTCGATGACGCCTATCGGACAACCGCCGAGCAGCTTGACCGAAGCCCGGACGATCCGGTGCGGATTTACGCGCACGCGCAAAGCGAATTTTGGGTTGGAGAAGTCTACCGCCTGCTTCGCGACTGGCCGGCGGCATATGGGCATTTCAGGCGCTATGCCCTGGCCGCGGAACACCTCGTCGCCCTGGCGCCGACCAATCCCGACTATCTCATGGAAGCAGGTTACAGCGCATCCAACATCGGTCGTGTCCAGCTCAGCGGCCTGCATGATCCGGTTGCGGCGGAGGCGTCATTCACCACGGCATTGCGCTGGTTCGAAAGGGCGGAGCAGGCTCGGCCGGGAGACCGAACAGCACGGCGCAAACAGGCCAATGCCTATGCCAATATCGCAGACACTTTTTACGAGCGACGACTTTGGCCCCAGGCGCTGACGGCGCGCCGGCGGCAATACGACATCTATCTTCCTTTATACCGGGCCACCCCGGACAACATGGAGCTTCTCTACGAATTGGCGACCGCCGAACGTGGCGTCGGACGGCATATGGCGATCCTGAACCAACGCGCCGCGGCAAGGCCGTTTTTCCGCGCCGCCTACCAGCATGCCAGCGCCCTGAGAGATCATGATCCGCGCAACGTCACCTGGCTGCTGCTCAAGGTGACCATCGAGTGCGACCTTCTGCTCGGGTCACCGGGCCAAAGCGATATCATGCCCCGGGCGCAACTCCGCAACAACGTGGCGGCCGCGGTCAGGGAGCTCAGCGCGCGGCATCATCCGCGGGTTTCCGAGATCGCTCGATGTGCCCGGCTCGCAGCGGGATCGCACGACACGTGAAGAACACGCCTGTGAATGAAAAACTATTCGGAGAGTGAGTAGTCCAAATAACTTTGAATCAGGAGAAGGAAATGTTTGATAATCAAACCATCGAAAATATAACATTCGGAATCAAGAGAGTAGTTGGGGGTGGAAATCATGATGTTAATGAAACAAGACTTAATAGCATTCAGCATCCAGATTATCAAGTAATACCATATTCCGTATATATGATATACATTGCATTTAATGCAAATGGGCAGCCAAATGTTTTGCATTATCTGCACGTCGCCGCAGCGGAAATCCCTCCTCTCCAGGTTCCGTTCGTTCTTACGGCCATGGCTACGAGGGCGCGAAGTGACATTTCACCAGGACCGATGCCACAGAAGGTGCCTTCGGGAGATCCAGGCCTTCAGCCATTCGGGCTGCACAGAATAGAGTGGAAACGCATAAGCTACGTTGCCGTGATCGTGGACTCACAATATTGGAAACTGCACAAATTCAAGCCCTATCTAGGCGCTCCAGAGCAAAGTGCGGTCGTATTCAACACGGAGAAGGAAAGTACCCCAAATCATAGTTTTTTTGATGCCGCTGAGGTGACTATTCCCCTCCCTTCGACCGGCCCGGGTGATTTGGGAACCCGATCCGCGATTTATTTTGTCAATCACATGAAGAAGTCTGAATTTGGGGACGAGCTAGGGGTGAAGAACCCGGACGGAACAACGCTGAAGATTCAGCGCGAGCCATTTGTGTTTGACATCTATTTCGAGGTTACCGCTGTGGACGGCAGCGCCTCGGTCTTTATCGTTGACCCGGACGGGAGCAACGAAGGCCCGCCAATAGGACCTCCCTGATGCGGCCTGGAATTGCGCCGGTACGCGTCGCACTGAATCCTGTTGGCACGCCGCGGGGGAGCCTGGAACGCCGCTGATCATCAGCTTCTGAGGCGGTGCCGGCAGCAATGGGCCGCCCCTCGTCGGCGCCTGCCGGAACCCGGCGGCGCGTGACCGCCATCACGCGGCTCATGAATCGAACTCGATAAGCCGGAACTCCCGACGATCCGCACGCCGCGACATTTCGGGCAAGTGCGCAGGAAAGGAGCAACCATGTTCGAAGCTCGGAAAGAGGCCATCGATAAATTTGTCGAAACCCAGCTCAAGGATGATTCCAAGGGACGGAATTTTGACATTTACGAGCCGAGACTGACCAAGGTTCCGCCGGAGCCCGGCTTCGAGAAGATCCCGCACAGCATCTATTTCTACTATGTGAGATTTGACCGGGATTTGATCCTCAGAGTCGATCACTATCTATGGCCGTCGCCCGACTTTCGTGAATGGGGCGGCCCTGTCCTCTACGACGACGTCCCGGCGATTCTAAAAAGCCTGGCGATCAACGCGCGGCCGCGCACCGCCATCAAGAATCCGCCCCGCCTGCCCAGCCGGAATTTCCAGAGTATTCCCTGGCGGCACATCAGCTACATTGCGGTCTTCATGGACGAGGCCAATTGGCGTTTCCACCAGCGCGCCGACGGGAAGACTGCCATCGCGTTCGTTCCGGAGCAGGGCACGCCAAACCATAGCTTCTTCGATGCCCGCGATGTCATGATCGATATGCCGATCGGCAATGGACCCGGGACCGACCAGCGGTCGGCGATCTATTTCGTCAACCATATGAAAGCGGATCCGGACGGGGGAACCCTCGGGGAGGCGACCCAGGCCTTCAAGTTCAACCTGAACTTCACTGCCGCCTTTGCCGAGGGAGGCGATAGCATTCCCATCACGATCGATCCGGACGGGAGCAACGAAGGGCCGCCGATAGGGCCTCCCTGAACTTCCTAACATGCTGGTTGCGCGGGGCGGCGCGTTTGACTTCTTGATCGTCGATCTCGATGCTAGAAGATCTGGCGTGAATATTTGATGACAGCCGCCGCCCCCCTCTCCACGATCATCGCCCTCGCTCGTGCGGGGGCGCTAGATCACGCCTGGTATCAATATTCGGCGGCTGGTTACGGCACGCGCCACGACGATCCGGCGTCGCTGACGGTCAAGGGGCGCCTGCTCAAGGATCGCGCGTTGCGCGCTTCGGGGGAGGAGCGGCGGAAATTCTATCTGGAATCGGCCGAGGCCTATCGCCGCGCGGCGGCGCTGCAGCCGGGCACCTATCCCCTGATCAACGCTGCGACCCTGTCCTTGCTGTCGGGAGACGTCGACCAGGCGCGGGAGATTGCCCGCGAGGTGCTCGAGAGGATCGGGCGCGAACCGGACGAGCCGGAGACGCCCTATTGGCGCGCCGCGACCGAAGCGGAGGCCCTCCTGATTCTCGGCCGGACCGAGGAAGCGCGCGCCGCGCTCGAAGCCGCCGTGGCCGCCGCGCCGCGCGCCTGGGAGGATCACGCCTCGACACTTCGCCAGTTCATCGCCATCCACGAGGCGCTGGGCACAGACGCGGGGTGGCTCGATCTGCTGCGGCCGCCGCGTTCGGTTCATTTTTCAGGCTCGGGGGATGTCGCGAAGGAGCAGGCCGCCGCCTATCTCGAGCAGGGCCGGATCGGCTTCGGCTTTGGCGCGCTTGCCGCGGGCGCCGAGTTGGTGCTGGCCGAAGCACTGCTCGCCGGCGGCGGCGAGCTTCACGTCGTTCTTCCCTCGGACGCGGCCAGCTTCGCCGCCGTCCATGTCGATCCACATGGCGGCGACTGGCGCGCGCGATTCGATGCTGCGCTCGATGCAGCAGAAAGCGTCCAGCTGGTGCGCCCGATCGGCTCCGCGCCCGACACGCAGACGAGCTTGCTCGCCAGCGAAATCGCCCGTGGCGCCGCCCTGCTCAACGCCGAACGGCTGATGGGTGAAGCGTTCCGGATGGTGATCGAAGAAGGCGCGATCGTCGATTGGCTGGTGGATCATCGTCCGCGCGCGGTGGCAAAGGCCCCGCTTCAATCGGGCGCCAATGAGATCTCCCTGCTCGCCATCAGCGTCGGCGGAGGCGGCGAGGATGGGTTCGAGGGGCGGCTGCAGGACGTCCGCGCCGTGCTCGTGCTTGCGGAAGGCGCGGTGATCGCGCCGCATCTCAGCGGTGACTGCATCCTGATCGGCTATCCGGGCCCGGCCGAGGCGGCGGCGGCGGCGCGGCTGATCCACGGCCGGCTGCGAGACCGCATGCCCCTGCGCATCGCCGGGCATCATGGGCTGATCGCCTGCGTGCGCGATCCCTTCCTCAATTCGCTGCGACCGACCGGCAGCGGTCCCCGCATCGTCGAGGAGATGGCGGCCTCGATCCCCGCCGACACGATCTGCGTCTCCGGCGATTTCGCGGCCGTGCTCGCGGCGAACGCCGCGGCGCCGAGCGAGGCCAATGCGATTGGCGAGATCCAGGCCGGCGACGGCGGCTCGCCGATCGCCCTCTATGCCCTCAGGACTTGAGGCGGGGCCTCACAGGATCAACTCCTCGAGCCGATGAGGCGCGACGATCACCAGGGCCTCGCCGTCGCGGCGGATGATACCGCGCCGCTCCAGGGCGTTGACCGCACGCGACGCGGTCTCGCGCGTGGTCGAGACGCGCAGGGCGACGTCGGAGAGGACCGGGCTCGGCCGGATCGTCATGTCGCCGCTCTCGCGCGCCTGACGCAGCAATTCGGCATGGACTCGGCCGACCGCGGACAAGGCGGCATGCTCGTACATGCGCGAAGCGGTCTGCTGCAGCCGTTCGACCATGAACCTGAGCAAGGCGAGGCCGATGCAGGCATGCTGCTCGGCGATCAAGGCGAGCACGACGCCGTCGAGCAGGAAGGCATTGACGTCCTCGATCGCGACGACGTCGGCATCGTGCGTCGCGGAATAAGGCGAGCTCATCACCCCGAACAGGTCTCCCGACCGATATTCGTGGAGCAAAACAGCCTGGCCCTCCATCGAATAGACCAGTGCATGCGCCCGCCCGTCGATGATCACGTAGAGCGTCGAAACGGTATCGCCGCGGGTGACGATGGTCAGGCGGGCATCGTAGCGGCGCAGCCGCCCGCGCAGCAGGATCTGGTCGGCCAGCTCCTCCGGGCAGTCGAAGACGCGGCACAATAGACCGCAAACATTGCCGTCCCCGCTACCCTCCTTTTGCTCCGCCCCTCTCATGCAAGATCATGATATACAAGAATTCGCGCGAGGGAATGTGCCGCCGCAGGCTATTCGATCGATATAGGCCTGATTTCGACGGATCTGCCGGGCAGTCAGGAAACGATGGGTGGATCAAGCTGTCCGGCAGCCGCGCCAGACGGCTCGCACTTGACGCGCCCGCGCCGCTCGGCGAGGTTCGCGACAAAGGAGAGGATGAATGTTCAGCCATATGACGGTCGGCAGCAACGATATCGCCCGATCGAAGACATTCTACGATGCCGTGTTCGGCGCCATCGGCGGCAAGCCCGGAATCGAGGACGACAAGGGGCGGCTGCTCTATCTGCACAATGGCGGCGTCTTCCTGGTCACCCCGCCGATCGACGGCGCGCCGGCATGCCATGCCAATGGCGGCACGATCGGCTTCGCGATGAGCGACCCCGCGCAGGCCGATGCCTGGCACAAGGCAGGGGCCGAGAATGGCGGCACGCCGATCGAGGATCCCCCCGGCATCCGTCAGGGCGGCTTCGGCAAATTGTACCTCGCCTATCTGCGCGATCCCGACGGCAACAAATTGTGCGCGCTCCACCGCCTGCCGGCGGAGTGAAGGAGCTCACATATTGCGGATGCAATGCCGGAAGGGATCGCTGACCCGCAGCGGTTCGGCGAGGCCGATCAACGAGATCTGAAGCCGGCCGCGCGCCCGCTCCGATCCACATTGTGGCCGTCGCCGCGGCCTGAGCATCGTCACGCTCAAACCTGGGACAGCGTCAGCACATTGCCGTCGGGGTCGGCGAAGAAGGCGACCTTGGTCTTGCCGTCCGGCGCGGTCCAGATGCCGTTCGCGTCCTGGCCGAAGCCCTCGTAGATGGTGAACGCGACGCCGCGGTCGCGCAGGGACTTCGCGGTGGTCATGATATCGTCGACATTCCAGCCGAGCACCGGGTGGGGGCTTGCCTGGTGGTCCGGCATCACGGTCATCCGCAACAAGGCGCCGCCGAGGTCGATGAAATCCCCGAAGCTGTCCGTGCTGTCGAGCGCGAGGCCGAGCGTATCGCGATAGAAACCCAGCGCCCGCTCACGGTCGCGGACGTTGAGAAAGGCCACAGGCGTGGCCGCGTTCCGAAAGTTCATGCATGATCTCCCCATCGAGTCGGCAATCGGCCCAGCGGCGGGCAGAGCGCCAGATTGTGCGAACCATCCTAGAGCGGGCCTCGCAGGTGAGCCATCGCCCGAACGGGTGATTTCCGGCCGATCACCCCGCTGACCAGGTCGTTGCGGATATTCCTGGGGCGGCTAGTCTTCGCGCTGAGGGGGGCACATGAGCGAAGACAATCTGCAGCGCGCCAGGGCGATGTTCGCGCGCTTTCCGACGCCTCCTTGCGCGGTGACTTTGGGCTGGCGCCTGCTCGGTGCCGATCCTGAAGCCGGGACGGTGCGGATCGGCTTTCAGGGGGGCAGTGCATTCTGCAATCCGGCAGGCTTCGTCCAGGGGGGCTTCCTCGCCGCGATGCTCGACGACACCATGGGTCCGGCGGTCCTGGTCACGAGCGAAGGCGCGATCTTCGCGCCGACGATCGATCTTCATGTCAGCTTCCTGGCCCCGGCCAGGCCGGGCGCCTTCACTGGGGAGGGGAAGGTGGTCCAGCTCGGCAAGACCATCGCCTTCATGGAAGGCGCCTTGTTCGATGCCGAAGGCCGGCTGGTCGCGCGCGCGACCGCGTCGGCACGCGTCGTGCCGACGACGAGGCTCTGATCAGCCAGCCGCCGGCGGGTCCGCGGCGGGCCCTGGCCAGCGGTCGATCATCCCGCGAGCCGGGCCTTCGAAATGCGTCGGGCGGGGGGCAACTCGAGCGCAAGCAGTCGGCCGATTCCGGACGCCGGAATGGGCCGGCCGATCAGATAGCCCTGCGCCTCCTGGCAGCCGGCTTTCACGCAATCAAATTGTGCCTGGGTTTCCACACCCTCGGCCGTGACGCGAATGCCGAGCGACTCGCCGAGGCTGATCACGGCCCGCACGATCGCCCGGCTTGCGTCGCTCCCGGGCAAGCCGCGGATGAAGGAGCGATCGATCTTCAGCTTGCTGAACTGGAATTTCTGCAGGTAGCTCAGGGAAGAATAGCCAGTGCCGAAATCATCGAGAGCGACCCTTATTCCCATCTCGCGAAATCGCATGAGCGTCTTCATGTTGGCGCCGCTATCTTCCAGCAGCGCCGATTCGGTGATTTCGAGCTCCAGCCTCGCGGCCGCGAGCCCGGCGCGATCGAGGATCCGCGCGATCATCTCGGGAAGGTTGTTGTCGGCAAATTGCCGTGTCGAAAGATTGATCGCGATCGACAAATCGTCGCGCCACCTGGCCGCTTCGGCGCAAGCAGTGCGCAACACCCAATTGCCGATGTCGATGATGCAGCCGGTTTCCTCGGCGACGGGGATGAACGTCTCCGGCGGGATCATTCCACGGGTTGGATGCCGCCACCGCAGCAACGCCTCGAAGCCGCATATCCGTTCTGACCGCAGATCCAACAGGGGCTGGTAGAAGAGCTCGAGTTCGTCCTTCTCCAGGGCCGTCGCCAAATCGGCCCTGAGCGATTGGCGCTGCTGAAGCCGCGCCTGCATCGGGCGTTCGAAGAAGCGATATTCTCCTCTGCTTTCCGTCTTGGCCGAGTAGAGCGCGATGTCCGCGTTGCGGAGCATTTGCTCCGGATCCGGATCGTCGGACTCGAGCGCGACGCCGATGCTGGCCGTGACGCGCACCAGCTGGCCTTCGAGGAAATGCGGTTCGCTGACGGCTTCGAGGATCTGCTGCGCCAATTTCATGAGATTGATGGCGTCCCCATAATTGCTCGCGATCACGGCGAACTCGTCGCCGCCGAGCCGGGCAATCATGTCCGATGTTTGCACGCAATCGCGCATCCGTTGGGCTGTTCCCGAAAGGATTGCGTCGCCGAACGGATGGCCCAGCGTGTCGTTGATCTCCTTGAAATGGTCGAGGTCGAGCAGGAGGACGGCGACATCCGCGCTCGAATCGACCTCCGTCTTCAGCCTGCGTTGAAACAGGACGCGATTGGCGACACCGGTCAGCGAGTCATGGAGCGCCATGTGGTGCAATTCCTCGCGCACCCGCCTTTGCTCCGAAATATCGCGGAAAAAGATCGAGAGGCCGTCCGCCGTGGGATAGGCCTGGATCGCAAGCCACCTGTCGGCGGATTCGACATACTCTTCATATTCCAGCGGCTGCTGGGCCTCGATGGCAGCCCTGAAGCGATCCCCGCCCTCCGACATCTGTCCTACGGGAAAGACGGTCCATAAATTGGCGCCGAGCTTCAGCGCCTCCCCGGCGTTCAGCGTGTCCGCCGCGCGCGCGTTGAAGAACTCGATCGACCAGTCGTGATCGACCACGATCACGCTGTCGCTGGTGCTTTCCAGGACGTTGGTCAGGCGCCGGCCGCTCCTGGCGACCTTGATCCGGGCGTGTTCCGCGGCGCTGCTCAAGTGCTGCTGCGTGCGCATGATCCGGTGTTCGCGAAGCCCCGCCGCCATGGCGAAGACCAGGCCCAGCAAGGCCGAGAATCCCACGTAGAATGAGCCGCTCCCGAAGGCTCCGGAATAGCTCCCCGAGAGCATGATGATCCCGATTGCGACCGCCGGCGTCGCTGCCTGGGTCAAGGTGGAATCGCTTCGCTGTGTCGAGCGCATTTGCGGTATCTGGCCGCGCTTAAACAGGCGGATATGGTCCAGCGCCGCCCACGCGATCAGCCCGGCCGAGGCAACCCACAGCAATTGGGTCCATCCACCCCGCTGATAGGACCCGTCCATGAGCTGATGGGCATAGCCGAGGTCGGCGAGCGCCTCGACGATCACCGCGCACAGCAGGAGCGTGAAGGGAAAGGCCCGTTGTTTCTGATCGTAGAGCAGCGCCGATATGATTCCGAATGAGGCGACGCTGAGCCAAAGCGCTGGATAGAGGAACGCGACGATGGTCCCGAATGGCGTCATCACCGAATGCTGGATGGGATTGCCGAGAAGGAACAGGCACCCCACGGCCAGCGCGCAATAGATCAGCACGAAATTGTAGACCTGGACGCGGGTGACGGTCCCGCTGACATTGCCGTATCGTGCCATGCCCGCGGCGAAGAAGAGGGCCATCAGGAAATAGGCGGCTTCGGGCAGGGTCGGGAAGACCGGGTCCAGATTGGCCAGCCCGCAATAGAGATAATAGAGATTTCCGCACACGTAGAGCGATGAGCCTATGCCGAAGCTGATCCAGGCGCTTCGATCGCTCTGTTCGCTGTTGCGCGCCGCGAGGAAGCACAGGCCGGCGGCGAACAGCGGTCCGCCGATTTGCGTGAACGCCACCCAGGCGAGAATGCCGTCCGATTCCAGGTGCAGGATAGCAGGCCCATACCAGAACGCACCCAGTCCCAGCGAGAAGCAGGCGAGTGCTGGCAGCCGTCGCACGATGGATCCGGGCATTGGTAATCAATCTCGCATGATGTGCGCTACGCAAGCGCCATCAGGACGCAGGGAAGGGTTAACGTGGCGGTGTATTTTCTACGATCATTGCCCGGGGCAATGTACCAGGAAGCAGGTGCCTCCAGCCAATGGTGCCGGGTGTCGGACTCGAACCGACGACCTACCGCTTACAAGGCGGTTGCTCTACCAGCTGAGCTAACCCGGCGGGCACCAATTCCACCGCAAATGGTCCAACATATCCCGAACGTCCAGTCCCGCATCACGCGGCCGCCAGCAGCCGATCGATATAATCGCGCAGCTGCGCGACCGCCGCGTCGAAAGCCTCGGGGCTGCGCGCGGTCCGTGCCAGCATCACGCCGCCCTCCATCGCGGTCAGCGCGAACAGGGCGAGACCGCGCCGATCCAGGTCCGCCGGCAGCCTGTCGCCCGCCTCGACGAAACATTGTTCGACATGGCCGATCCAGGCGTCGAAATTCGCCTGCAGCATCGCCCGCACGTCGGCATCGGCTTCGTGCAGCTCGAGCGCGAGGCTGCCGATCGGGCAGCCGAACCGGCCGCCGGTGTCGGTCAGGAAGCGGCGATAGCGGGCGAGCAGGGCGAAGACGCGGTCGATCGGATCGTCCACGCCGGCCCAGGCCGGCGCGATCAGCCGCTCCCCGATGCCGCTGCGATAGCGTTCGAGCACGGCGAGCAGCAGGTCCTTCTTGGCCGGAAAGGCGTGATAGAGGCTGCCCCGGTGGACGCCCGCGGCGGCGAGAATGTCCGCCATGCCGGTGGCATTGTAGCCGCGCGCCGCGAACAGGGCGGTCGCCGTCTCGACAAGCTTGTCGCGGGTCGTCATCGTCACCCCTTGACCGATCGTACCAGTGATTATAGGACTGACTGGGTTGACCAGTCAACCAAGGAGACTCGGGATGAGAATGCTCCTGTCCGGCCTGATGCTTGCCCTCGCCGGCGCCGCCAACGCCGCGCCCGTCCTGCAAAACCTTCCCGGCAAGACGGAAACCGCCCGCACCGTCGTTCTCGCCGCCGACATCGCCTGCTCGCCGGCCGATTCCTGGCGCATGTGGGCGACCGAGGCCGGGGTAAGGCGCTTCTACGCGCCGGCCGCCCACGTCGATGGGACTGTCGGCGGCCGCTACACGATCATGTTCTTTCCGGACGAGGACCCGGAGGGGCTCGTCCACGGCACCGCGGGCGCGCATCTGCTCGCGGCCGAGCCCGGCCGCTTCCTGGCCTTCGAATGGGTGGCGTTCGCCGGCGACGATACCAAGGGGCAGAACGCGCCGCCTTACGCCCCGCCCGCAATGCGGCTGCCCGATCCGCTGCCGACCTGGGTGGAGATCCGGCTGACCCAGGCGGGCGCCGGGACCCATCTCGAATTTCGCCATTACGGCTTCGGGGAGGGCGACCTCTGGGGCCGCTCCCACGCCTGGTTCAGTCGTGCCTGGGCGGGCGTGCTCGGCCAGATGCGCGACGTGTGCAACCGCGCCGCCCGGCCCTGATCAAGCCACGCCGAAGCACCATCCCTCGGTGCGCGCCAGCTCGGGCGTGAGCCCGTGCGGGTTCCACCAGCGCGGTTCGGCGGTGATGGAGCGCATGCCGGCGGCCGTGATCAGCACGTCCGTCTCGTGATCGTTGGGCACTCGTTCGAAGTCGGCCGGCCTGGAGCCGAGCGCGCCCAGCGCCTCGTCGAGATGCGCGAGCGTGCGCACCTTCCGCCCGCTCAGGCCGGCGAGGCGGATGAAGGCGCGCGTGTAGATTTCCACGACCAGACTGCCCTCCCTCGGGACGTCGTCGAAGGGCCATATCGGGACCCGTCCACGAAGGTGGTGCAGCAGCCGCATGCCGGCAAAGCTCGCCTTGGCGACCTGCGCGGCGCCGATCGCGTCGTACAGCGTGGATGCCTTGCCGCCGCCGGTGGCGTTGAAGACATGCTCGCACACACGGTGATGGAGGAAGTCGCGCTTTGTCCCGTCTGCCGCGCCGAAATAGAAGTGGCGGCGATGCGCCTTCTCGAGAAAGCTGGCCGCGCCCAGATCCTCGTCGTCGCTCAGCCGGTCGACATAGGCCCAGAAGGCCCTTGCCTCGGCCGGCACGCCCGGCTCGCCGGGAAGATATTCGCCCCGCGCCTGGATCGGTGGCGCAAAGCTGCAGTCGAACCCGAACATGGTCGGGGCTTCCGCCGCGGCTTCCAGCAGCCAGTCGAGGACCTCGCACCGCGACCAGACATGGCCGGGCCGTACCAGCGCCGGCGCCGCGTTGCCGTTCTCGGCCAGTGCAATCGCAATGCCTTTGTGGCGCTTTCCCTTGGCTCCGGACCAGTCGATCGCCGCGAAGCGCGCGAAATGCGGCGTCACGTCCTCTTCCGCGACTTCGGCGGCTTCTTCGCGGCGGTCCAGTCGCGCGAACGCTCGATCATTGCCCGCACCCGCTCCGGATCGTCGCTGTCGAAACGAACCAGCACCGCGGCCCAGCCCTCGTAATGCGGTGTCTGCCAGAAGGTGTCCGGATCGGTTTCCTTGAGGATCTCGATCGTGTCGAGATCGATCCCGATTCCGAACGAACTCTGGCTCTCGTGGCCGGTGTAGAGAAAGGCCCGTCCGTTGGACTTCACCTTGACCGCGGGCTTGCCGTAGCTGGTCGAAAGCTCGGTGTCGGGCAGGGTCAGCGCGAAGGCGACGGCGTCCTCGATGCTCCTGATCGCGGTGACCGTCATGGCAGCGCCGCCAGCGTCTCCGCGGTGAAGCGGGCGATGTCGAAATTCGTGCCGGTCGCATCCTCGCCGCGGCGGACGATCACCAGACGCCGGCTCGGCACCACCATGACATATTGGCCGCGATTGCCCTGGGCGGCGTAGCTCCCCGGCGGCAGGCCCTGGGCGGCGCCGAACAGCCACATGGTCGCGCCATAGCCTGGCCCGGTCGCCGGCTGCGGCCCCGAAGGGCGGGTCATATAGGCCATCCAGCCCTCCGGAAGGATGCGCCGGCCCTGCCAGACGCCGTCGTCGAGCCAGAACATGCCGAGCCGCGCCAGATCGCGCGCGGTCGACCAGACCTGGCTGGACAGGATGAAATTGCCCTGCCAGTCGCGCTCGGCGACGGTCCGGGTCATGCCGAGCGGTGCGAACAGCCGGTCGCGCGGGAAGCAGTGGTAGCGCGCGTCGTCGCCGATCGCGGTCCGCAATGCGCGGACAGCCGCCAATATGTCGTTATTGGCATAGCGGAAGCGGCTGCCCGGCCGGGCCTCGAGCGGCCAATAGGCAAGTTCCTCGGTCACGCTGGTGCCGCCGAAATAGACGGCGTCGGTGCGGTTGCCGGCGGTGGCGCTGTGCAGGCCGCTTGCCATGCGAAGGAGATCGTCGAGCCGGATCGTGCTGCGCGCGTCGCGCCATTCGGGAATCGCCACGCGCGCGGTGGGATCGAGCAGCCGTTCGCGCGCCGCGATGCCGATCAGGGTCCCGGCGATGCTCTTGCCGACCGACCAGGTGCGCTGGGAGACATGGGGGCCGAAGCCGTCGGCATAATGTTCGGCAATGATCCGGCCGTCCTGGACGATGATGGTCGCGGTGGTGCGGCCGGTGCCGAAGCTGGCGCCGTCGAACGCACGGGAGACTGTCCGGGCGAGCGCGGCGGGAGTGCGCACCGGCGCGGTCGGCTCGCCGACCGGCCAGGGCTGCGCGTCCAGGCTGCCGGCAAAGGGTCGTCGGTCCTGGTCGGGGCGGCGCGGCCTTGGGGTCGAGCCCTCGCGCGCGTCGTCGATCGGCGCAATGGTGCAGCCTTCGCCCTCGCGCCAGCGTGCGACGCGCGGCCGCAGCTCCCGATCGAACCCCACGCTGACATGGGGAGCGCCGCCCGCCGTGTGGAAAATGCGGATCACCTCCGCGCTCAGCGTCGGCACGATCGCGTCATATTCCGGATAGATGCCGGTCAGCTCCAGCGCCTCCGCCTGGGCCTGGGTGCGGCCGGCATTGAAGATCGCGCTGCACAGGGTCAGCGCCTTGTAGCCGGCCGCGATCGCGCGATCGTAGGTGGTGGGGGCGCGCGATGGCTGGGCGACGACGGGGGCCGCAACGACCAGCAGGCCGAGGAGCAGGCTATGCCTTGTTCGCACGTTGCTCGTCCCACCAGGCCATGCGCTCGGCGACCCTCTTTTCGAAGCCGCGGTCGGTCGGCGTGTAATAGGTCTGCGGCGCCATTTCCTCGGGCCAGTAATTGTCGCCGGAAAATCCGCCTTCGGCTTCGTGGTCGTATTGATATCCCTTGCCATAGCCGATCTGCTTCATCAGCTTGGTCGGCGCGTTGAGGATGTTCTTCGGCGGCATCAGCGACCCCGTTTCCTTGGCGCTGCGCCAGGCGGCGCCGGCCGCCTTGTAGGCCGCGTTCGATTTGGGCGCGGTGGCCAGATAGAGGCAGGCCTGGACGATCGCGAGCTCGCCCTCGGGCGAGCCGAGGAAATCGTACGTGTCCTTGGCGGCGATGCACTGGACCAGGGCCTGCGGATCGGCGAGGCCGATATCCTCGGACGCGGCCCGGGTCAGCCGGCGCAGCAGATAGAGCGGCTCCTCGCCCGCGGTCAGCATCCGCGCGAGATAGTAAAGTGCGGCTTGCGGATCGGAGCCGCGGATCGCCTTGTGCAGCGCCGAAATGAGATTGTAATGGCCTTCGCGATCCTTGTCGTAGACCGCCACACGTCGATGGAGGAGGGCGGCGAGCCCCGCCGGGTCGAGCGGTTCGTCGAAGGCGATCGAGAACAGGGTCTCGGCCTGGTTGAGCACGAAGCGCCCGTCGCCGTCGGCGGTCGCGACCAGGGCGTCGCGCGCCTCGGGCGTGAGCGGGAGAGGCCGCTCCATCAGCGCCTCGGCGCGGTCGAGCAATTTGCACAGGGCGGCGGTGTCGAGCCGGTTGAGGATCAGCACCTGCGCCCGGCTCAGCAAAGCCGCGTTCAATTCGAAGCTCGGATTCTCCGTGGTCGCGCCGACCAGCACCACGGTGCCGTCCTCCACATAGGGCAGGAAGCCGTCCTGCTGGGCGCGGTTGAAGCGGTGGATCTCGTCCACGAACAGCAGGGTCTGGCGGCCGAGCTTCATATGGTCGCGCGATTCGGCGAACACCTTCTTCAGATCGGCGACGCCCGAGAACACCGCCGAGATCGCCACGAACCGCATCCCTACTGCGTCGGCGAGCAGCCGCGCGATCGTGGTCTTGCCCGTTCCCGGCGGGCCCCACAGGATCATCGAGGCGAGCTTGCCCGCCGCCACCATCCGCCCGATCGCGCCGTCCGGCCCGGTCAGATGCTCCTGCCCGACCACATCCTCGAGCTTCTGCGGCCGCAGCCGATCGGCCAGAGGCGCATTCTCGCCCGGCGCTGCATGGGCCTCCGGCTGGGGAGGGTCGTTCTGGAACAGGTCAGCCACGACGCGCCAACTAGCTCATTTCGCGCCGTTTGACACCCATTCCTCCCCGCGACGGGAGGCAGGGTCAGAGCCGCACCCGGCCAATGCTGATCGTCGAATCCGGTCCATATTGCGGCCGCGCCGTTGCCGGCCGCGCCCGCACCAATGGCGCCGCCACCGCCGGCAGCCCGCTGCGCGTCCCGACGATGGTGAATTCCACCGGCCCCGGCGATCCGATCACCACGTCGATCAGCGCGCCATCGCAGGCGCGGCCGGCGCAGCGTATCGCATAGCGGTCCCCACCCTCATTGGCCCCGAAGTCGCGGACGAATGTCCCGCTTCCCGCGCGGAGCAGCCGCGCTCCGGCCGGCGCGATCAAGGCGACATTCTCCGCGCCATTGGCGGCAATGCGCAGCCTCAGGATGCGGCCGCCGTCGACCGGATGCTGGTAGCCAACTGTCACCGTCGGCGCCGGAATCGGCACGGCCGGCGCCGGCGCGGCCCAGCGGCGGCGGGTTGCGTAGGGCATTTCGGTCCGTTCCCATGCGGCTTCATACGGCACCGCCGCGCCGTCATTGTTGATCGCGAAGCGGCCGCTATGGGTCGTCTCGTCCCAGGCATATTCGATGGTGAAGAGCTGCTGCCGGTCGGCGCTATGGGCCGGGACCAGTCCCGCCGCCGCCCAGCACAAGGCGGCCAGCGCGAAGGCTGGGACGGCCCGGTTCGCGATCGGCCGCAGCTCGATCAAAGCGGGGAGCAATATGGTCGCGCCGAGCGGCGCGAACGCCCAGAGCGGGCCGCCGTTCAGCAGCTCCTCGAACAGCTCGAGCGCGGGACCGAAGGTGAGATAGAGCAGGATCGCCGCGGCGATCGCGCCGGCCTTTTCGGCCCAGGGCAGGAAGCGCCGGACCGCCATGCCGATCGCCGCGACCAGCGGCGGCAGCAGGAAATAGATCGCCGCGCCGGGCGCCACCAGGCAGATCGCGGCGCCGACCAGCAGGAAGAGCAGCCAGAAAGCGGCGCGCAGCCGCGTCCGCTCCGGGGTGCGCGCGACCAGCAGCAGGGCGCCCAGGCAGGCGGCCAGCGCCGACGCGTAGACCGCGGTCGTCGTGACCAGCGGATAGGCCTGCCAGAAATCGCCGGCACGCAGGAACTGGATGATGAAATGCCCGGCAAAGGCTAGAATGGTCGAGCCGATCAGTGCCGCCGCCATGCCGAGCAAGGGCAGGCCGAGCGCGCGACGCCGCCAGCCTTCGACCAGGAAGAACAGAATGAGGAAGCCGAGCAGGATCAGCCCGAAGGTCAGCGGCATGTCGATCAGCACGCGGCCGATGATGTCCGTATAGAGCCGCTCGCCGGTCGCCGCCGGCGGCCCTTCGAGCCCGACCCGGCGGGCGATTTCGAGCGTCTGCTCGCCCATATGCTGGAGGCTGCGCGGGTCGAGCGACGCCAGGTCGTCGCCGGCGCTGTGGTAGCGCGATTCGTTGCCGATCACCGCGAAGTTGAGGATCGTCCACGGCCGCTCGGCGAAGACGGTGACGTCGGTCGAATTGGGGATGAGACGGTACAGGTCGGTCGAGAGCGAATTGCCGACCGGGCGGGCGACCGCCGCCCGGTACAGTGCGATGGCGCCGCCGTTCGGCCGGCTGGTCTCGAACATGATCGCCGGCCCGGAGACGCCGCGCGCCTCGAGATTGACCGCGACGTCGACCCGCGCTGCGATCGGATCGCGCTCCAGGAAGGCGCGCGCGCCGATCAGCCCGGCCTCCTCGCCCTCGTTGAACAGGAAGGTGATCGGCCGCGTCAGCCTCTGCCCGCGCAGCAGCGAAGCGACTTCGAGCATGGCCGCGACGCCGATCCCGTCGTCGGCCGCGCCCGGGCCGGCCGGCGTGCTGTCATAATGGGAGACGAGCAGCAGATGCTGCCCTTCGGCCGGGCCGATCGTCGCGACCAGGTTCCGCACCCGCGCGCAGGCCACCGCCTGCCCGCGACGGCCATTGCAGGCGAATTCGTCGCTGATCCGCGCCGTCAGGCCCACCGCCTGCATTTCCGCGATCAGCCGCGCCCGCGCCGCGTCGCTCGCCACGCTGTCGACCGGGTGCGGCCGCTGGTCGCCGAGGATGTGCGCCAGCCTTTGCTGGGCGCGGCCGGCGTCGAAGCCCGTGCCGTCGGCCTGCGCGGGCGGGGAGGGCAGGGTGAGGAAAGCCCCCTTCAGCGCCATCGCGGCGAGAAGCAGCACGAATATCGCGATCAATGCCGCCAGCCGCTTCATCCCCGCACCCCTTGTCCCCGTTTTCGCGCGTGCCATATCGCTTCCGCCGCGATCTTGCGATAGGGGCGGGGCGAAAGCGAAGCGGAGACGATATATGGGTTACCGGGTGGTCGTGGTCGGTGCGACCGGCAATGTCGGGCGGGAGATGCTCAACATCCTCGCCGAGCGTCAATTCCCGATCGACGAGATCGCGGCGGTGGCGAGCCCGCGCTCAACCGGCTCCGTCATCGATTTCGGCGACAGCGGCACCGAATTGAAGGTCCGCAACATCGAACATTTCGATTTCGCCGGCTGGGACATCGCGCTCTTCTCGGCCGGCTCGGGCGCGTCGAAGCAATATGGGCCGATCGCCGCCGCCGCCGGCTGCACGGTGATCGACAACAGCTCCTATTTCCGCATGGATCCGGACGTGCCGCTGATCGTGCCTGAGGTGAATCCGCAGGCGATCGATCTCTACCGCAAGCGCAACATCATCGCGAACCCGAACTGCTCGACCGCGCAGATGGTGGTCGCGCTCAAGCCCCTGCACGATGCCGCGATCATCAAGCGCGTCGTCGTCGCCACCTATCAATCAGTGTCGGGCGCGGGCAAGGCGGGCATGGACGAACTGTTCGAGCAGAGCCGCAACATCTTCGTCGGCGACAGCGCCGAAGCGTCGGTCTTCCCCCGCCAGATCGCCTTCAACGTCATTCCCCATGCCGGCGATTTCCTCGACGACGGGTCGACCACCGAGGAATGGAAGCTGGTCGTCGAGACCAAGAAGATCCTCGATCCCAAGATCAAGGTCCACGCCACCTGCGTGCGCGTGCCGGTCTTCGTCGGCCACAGCGAGGCGATCAACATCGAGTTCGAGAAGGAGCTTTCGGCCGCGGACGCCCAGGCGATCCTGCGCGAGGCCCCCGGCATCATGCTGGTCGATAAGCGCGAGGATGGCGGTTACGTCACCCCGATCGAGTGCGTCGGCGAATATGCCACCTATGTCAGCCGCGTCCGCGAGGATCCGACCATCGACAACGGCCTCTCGCTCTGGTGCGTCTCGGACAATCTGCGCAAGGGCGCCGCCCTGAACGCGGTCCAGATCGCCGAACTGCTCGGCCGGCGGCATCTCAAGAAGGCGGCGTAAGATATCCTCCCTGTCCGCGAAGCGGATGGGGAGGGGGACCGCGTGAAACGCGGTGGAGGGGCTATGCGGCAAACGACAGGAAGCGCGGGTGGCACGTCACTCGAACTTGTCCCGTTCGGGCGCGACACCGATCCCGAGAGGTTCGCCGCCCAGCTGGCGCCTGGCTTCGGCGGCGACACCGAAGCGGCGCACGAGATCCTCGCCGAGACCTGCGCGCTGCTGATCCGCGATCCGCGCCCCCATCCCTGGGGCGCCTATCTGGTGCGGCTGAACAACCGGGCGATCGGCCTCTGCGCGTTCAAGACGGCGCCGACCTGTGACGGCGAGGTCGAGATCGCCTATATGACCTTCCCCGATTTCCAGGGCCGCGGTCACGCCACCGCGACCATCGCCGCCCTGGTGGAAATCGCCGAGGCCGAGGGCGTTGCGCCCTTCGCGCTCACCCTGCCCGAGGAGAATGGCTCGAACACCGCCTTGCGCCGCAACGGCTTCGTCTATGCCGGCGAGGTCGACGATCCCGATGACGGCCTGGTCTGGCGCTGGGAAAAGGGTCCGGGCGGGTGAGCCTGCGCGCCGACCTCTACTGGTCGTTCCGCAGCCCTTATTCCTATCTCGCCATCGACCGCTACCGCGCCATGACCGAGGCGTACGATCTCGAGATCGACCTCAGGCCGGTCTACCCGCTCGCCATCCGCCAGCCCGATTTCTTCGAGCGCAATCATCCCAATTGGCTCGGCTATACGGTGCGCGACGCGATCCGGCTCAGCCAGCATCTCGGCATCCCCTTCGCCCGGCCGCGGCCCGATCCGATCGTGCAGGACATCGCCACCCGCCGCATCGCGCCGGACCAGCCCTATATCCACCGCCTCGTCCGCCTCGGCCAGGCCGCCGCCCGCCGCGGCCGCGGCCTCGCCTTCTGCGCCGAGGCCGCGCGCCTGATCTGGGGCGGCACCGAAAATTGGCACGAGGGGGGCCATCTCGCCGCCGCCGCCGCCCGCGCCGGCCTCGACCTCGCCGAGCTCGACCGGGAAGCCGAAACGGACTCCGCAGCGCTCGACGCGGAAGTGGCCGCCAACCAGTCCGCCCTCGAATCCGCCGGCCACTGGGGCGTCCCCACCCTGGTCTTCGACGGCGAACCCTTCTTCGGCCAGGACCGGATCGATCTGGCGTTGTGGCGGATGAAAAGCGCGGGGCTTAAAAGGCGGTAACTGTCTTTCCTCCCTGTCGCCGAAGGCGATGGGGAGGGGGACCGCACGAAGTGCGGTGGAGGGGCAATGCGGCAGACGACAAGACGCACGGTAGCCAAAGCCCGCGCACTGCGTCGAACGATGACGCCGCCCGAAATCCGTCTGTGGCAAATCCTCCGCACGCGCCCCGCCGGCCTGAAGTTTCGCCACCAGCATCCGGCTGGCCCCTTCGTCCTCGATTTCTACTGCGCATCAGCCAAGCTGGTCATAGAGGTCGACGGTGCGGCCCATGACATGGGGAACAATCCCGATCGCGATGCGCGGCGCGATGAATGGTTGCGAACAAGGCGGCTTCGCATCCTCCGGATCCCCGCCTTGGAGCTTAGGGACAATGCCGAGGGCGTTCTAAGGCACATCCTGGATCTCTGCGGCCGCTAGCCCCTCCACCGCCCTGCGGGGGGTCCCCCTCCCCATCCGCTGCGCGGACAGGGAGGAAATATGACCTCACCCGCAAATCCGCGCCTTCGCCTCGGCATATTCCCCAATCAGCCGCGCCACATACTCCCCTGCCGGCCGCACCGCATCGATCGTCCCGATCCCCTGTCCGCAACCCCAGATGTCGCGCCAGGCCTTGGCCTTCGACCCGTCCCCAGCGCCGAAATCCATCGTGCTGATATCGCCGTCGGGCAGATTTGCCGGATCCAGCCCCGCATTGACGATCGAGGCCTTGAGGTAATTGCCGTGCACTCCGGTGAACAGGCTCGAATAGACGATGTCGTCGGCGCGGCCGTCGACGATGCCCTGCTTGTAGTCGGGCGCGGCATTGGCTTCCTCGGTGGCGATGAAGGGCGAGCCGATATAGCCGAGGTCGGCGCCCATCGCCTGGGCGGCGAGGATGGCGCGGCCGGTGGCGATCGCGCCCGACAGGATCAAGGGCCCGTCGAACCAGGCGCGTATTTCTTCCACCAGCGCAAATGGCGACAGCCGCCCGGCATGTCCGCCGGCGCCGGTCGCGACCGCGATGATCCCGTCCGCGCCTTTCTCGATCGCCTTGCGGGCGAAGCGGTCGTTGATGATGTCGTGCAGCGTGATCCCGCCCCACGAATGGACGCCCTGGTTGACCTCGACCAGCGCGCCCAGCGAGGTGATCACGATCGGCACCTTCCATTTGGCGCAGGTCGCCATGTCCTCCTGCAGCCGCGCGTTGGAGCGGTGGACGATCTGGTTGACCGCATAAGGCGCCGACGGCGTGTCGGGATGGTCGCGGTCCCAGGCGGCGAGCTCCTCATTGATCCGGTGCAGCCATTCGTCGAGCAGGCTCTGCGGCCGCGCGTTCAGCGCCGGAAACGACCCGACGATGCCAGCCTTGCACTGGGCGATGACCAGGTCCGGATTGGAGACGATGAAGAGGGGCGCGCCGATCGCCGGCAGGCGAAGGCGGTCGAACAGGGGAGGGAGGCTCATGCCCCATCCGTAACGGATGGGCGGACGATGACAAGGGAGGGGTCTCCAACGGTGACGCCCGCAACCGTCATCCCGGACTTGATCCGGGATCTCACTAACTTCCTTAAAGTTTACGCCGCGGTCACGCGACGATTGGAGGGAGAAGGGAGATTCCGGCTTTCGCCGGAATGGCGGTCACGGCTAGATGGCCGTCCTGCACGGAGCGCCGCGGCCCAAAGGAGATCGACATGAAGTACCGGAAATTGGGCGCCAGCGACCTCGAAGTCTCGGAAATCTCGCTCGGCTCCTGGCTCACCTACGGCGTCGGCGTCGAGGCGGATGCGGCGCGCGCCTGCCTCGACCGCGCCTTCGATCTCGGCATCAACTTCATCGACACCGCCAACATCTACGGCCGCGGCGCCGCCGAGACCTTCCTCGGCGAAGCGCTCGCCGCCCGCCCGCGCGAGTCCTACATCCTCGCCACCAAGCTCTTCTTCCCGATGACCGACAGGGACCGCGGCCTTTCCGCCGCCCAGATCGAAAAGCAGCTCGATGCGTCGCTCAAGCGGCTACGCACCGATCATGTCGATCTCTACCAATGCCACCGCTACGACGATGCGACTCCGCTCGAGGAGACGATGCAGGCGCTGACCCGCGCCGTGGAAAGCGGCAAGACCCGCTATATCGGCTTCTCCGAATGGCCGGCCGACAAGATCCGGGCCGCGATCGATTTGCAGGGGAGCCGTGCCCCGCACGGCTCAGTCCTGTCCGGGGGACAGGACGACCTGCAAATGTCGGGCGTCGCGCGCTTCGTCTCAAGCCAGCCGCAATATAGCCTGCTCTGGCGCGCGCCCGAAGCGGAGGTGATCCCGCTCTGCGCCGCCAACGGCATTTCGCAGATCGTCTGGTCGCCGCTCGGCCAGGGCGTGCTCACCGGCAAATACAGCCCGGACGCGCCGCCGCCGGCCGGCAGCCGCGCGACCAGCGAGGAAATGGGCGGCTGGATGGACCGCCTCCTCGCCCGCCCCGTCCTCGAAGCGGTCCAGCGCCTCAAGCCGCTCGCCGCCGAAGCCGGCCTCACCCTCGCCCAATTCTCCCTCGCCTGGGTGCTGAGCAATGCCAACGTCGCCTCCGCCATCGTCGGCGCCTCCCGCCCCAGCCAACTCGACGAAAACGCCGCCGCCTCCGACGCCACCGTCGACCCCGCCCTCTTCGCCCAGGCGGAGCAGATCCTGGCCGAGGTGCGCTGACCTAAAGATCCTCCCCGGGACGATCGACGGGTTGGATTGCCCCCGGCAATCCAAGTCCGGTCCGGGGGACCGGACGACCCGTCGATGGGGGACCAGCCGAAGGCTGGTGGAGGGGGCCCCGCGCTGCGTCCTCGGCAACCGAATTGCGCCCTCGCCTCTGCGCAAACGCCGTTTATTTCACGCGAAGGACGCGAAGAAGAAAGGAAAGATCGCGAAGATCGAGGCGGATAAACCGAGCTTCTCATGAGCGGTCGTCTTCCCGCACCGAGCCCGAAGCCGGCTCCCCCGGCGCAGCCGGCTCAAACTTTTCTTCGCGCCTTCAGTTTCTTCTTCGCGCCTTCGCGTGACATAGCTTTTCTTTATTTTCACCCCGTCCGGTCGAACTTGTCCGCCCGCCGCTTCCCGAACAGCAGCCCCCGCTCCATCCGCGCCCGGATCGCGTCATAATAGGAAAGCAGGAATTCGTGATCGTCGCCAAAGTCGTCGCCGAGGCCGATCTTGTTGCGGATCGTGTAGGCGACGGTGGCGATCGCTTCCGTCTGGCCCTCGCGCAGCACCCGCTCCAACGTCTGCAATTCATACACGCCATACACGTCGAGCTGCGCCTCGGTGAAGCGGAAGCGGCTCACCGCCGGCGCCTCGGTGTCGAGCAGGTCGACGGCGAGCTTCCGGCGCGGGGCGCTGATCACCCAGGTGCCGGCGAGCAGGTCGCCGACCCGCATCTTGTCCTTGTTGAACATCGGGAAGAACAGGAAGAGCCCGGTCCAGGCCAGCCCGGCCAGCGACATCAGGGCGCTGCCCGCGCCCTCCGCGGCATTGTAGGAGAGGAAGGAGATCGGCAGATAGAATTCGATCTCGCGCATCAGGTTGCGCGCGATCACCCGGTCGGCGGTCAGCCGCTCGCCGCTGCGCGCGACCACGCGCAGGCCCGCGCCGCGCTTGCCGAACGTCGCCGCGCGCGGCCCCATCTCCATCAGGATGAAATAGCCGTTCCTCAGCATGAAGAATCCGAGCAGCCAGATCACCGCCACGAGCTCGCCGCGCTGCAGGCCGATCGCGGCGATCGCGGCGATGGCGATCAGGGTCAGGCCGATCAATATGCCGATCATGATCAGCCCGTCGACGAGGAACGCCCCGACCCGCTGGCCGACATCGGCAAGCTTCAGGCTGAGGTCGACGCCTTCCGGCGTGATCAGGGTGCGGCGCTTGGCCGCCTCGATATTGCGCAGGGCGACGAGGTCAGACATCGGCGCGCCGCGGCAGATAGAAATAGGCCAGCCACAGGAAGAGCATGATCAGCCCGATCGCATAGCGCACCACGTCGCTGATGATGATCTGCCGGCCGATGCCTTCGAGCAGGCCGGCGCAGGCCAGCATCGCCACCACCCCGGCCATCGCCAGAGCCGAGGTCCGCCCGGCCCCGGTCGCCGCGTCCATCCGTGTCTCCTCGCCGGGGAAGACCACCGCCCAGCCGATCCGGAATCCGGCCGCGCCGGCCAGGATGATCGCGAACATCTCGGTCGATCCGTGGATGATCAGCCAGCCCCCCATTTCCAGCCCGAGCCCGCGCGAGACGTAGAGCGCCATGATCGCGCCGAGCATCGCGCCGTTCTGGATCAGCAGCATCAAGGTCGGCACCCCGAACGCGAAGCCGAGCGCGAAGCACATGATCGCGACCTGGCTGTTATGGGTGAACAGGAAGGTGGCGAAGAAGCTCAGCCCGTCCGCCCCCGGCGAATCGTAGAGCTGGTTGCGCAGGAATTCCGCCGAGGCGCTGAAATCGCGGCCGCCCGCCAGATCGGGCGAGACGAAGCTCGAATACCATTCCGGATCGTTGATCACGAGCAGATAGCCGGCCAGGGCGCCGATCAGGGTGATGGCGAGCGAGACCAGGGTCTCGCGCCACAGGCTCTGCATCGCCAGCGGCCAGTCGCGCGCGAAGAAGGCGGCGAGCCGGCTCCCGGCCGAGGTCCGCACCCCGTAGACGAAGAAATAGGCGCGGGCGCACAGCCCCTCGAGATAGGTGACCAGTTCGAGATCGAGCGAGGTCTCCCGCGCCACCGACAAAGAGGAGAGCGCGCCGCGATAGAGGATCGGCAGCGCCAGCAGATCCTCGTCCTCGAGCGCGCGCACCGATTTCTTCTCGGCGATGTTGAGGATGTCCTCCAGCCGCCGCCACTCGCCCTCGCGCGCGGCCCGGAACCTGCGGGAATCGTTCGCCGCCATCTAGACCTCCACCGCTTCGGCGCGACGACTGCCTGCCCCCAATCCTCCCCTGGAAGGGGAGGGGGACCAAGCACAGCTTGGTGGAGGGATGGACAGGTCGCCATGTCCCCCGGACATGGCTTCGGATCGCGGGGCGATCCGAACCTGTCCATCAGCGCCCGAGAACTTGCTTCCAACGCTGATACCCCTCCACCACCGCCTACGGCGGCAGTCCCCCTCCCCTTTCAGGGGAGGAATGATGCTCGCGCCCGTGAGTGCGCAAAGATCCTCGCGCCGGCGGCTCGACGTTCGGGCATGGCGCATCAGATCAGACTCCGCCGCTTGAAGTCGAGATAGGCGTTGACCACTGCCGGCCCGGCCTCGGCCGCCGGCGCCTCGATGACGTGGACGCCGAGATGGCGCAGCCGGGTGATCACCAGCCGCCGCTCGCGCAGCAAGGCGGCGGCGGTGACCGCGCGGCTGATATCCTCGGGCTCGACCGGCTCGGCCCCTGCGAAGCCTTCCAGCTCGTCGTCGCGCAGCACCACGAACAGGACGAGGTGGCGCTTGAGCAGGGTGCCGACCGCGGCCATCATCAATTCGGCGCTGATCGTGTCGGCGAATTCGGTGAACAGGATGATCAGCGACCGCCGGTTCAATTCGCTCGCCAGGGTCGCGATGCCAAGCGTGTAATTGGTCTCGCTCGACGAATAATCGATGCCCGCCGCCACCCGCTGCAACATGGTGAAGGCGCGCGCGCCGGAGATCGGCTGGCTCGATGCGCGCGGCTTGGAATCGAAGGCGAAGAAGCCGACCCGGTCGCCGTCCTTGAGCGCGAGGAAGGCGGTCAGCAGCGCGGCGGAGACGGCGCGGTCGATCCGCGGCACCCCGCTCAGCGGCTCGCACATTGCCCGCCCGGCATCCAGGGCCATGATGATATTGTTGTTGCGCTCGGTGCGATATTCCTTGGCGACCAGCATGGTGTGCCGGGCCGAGGTCTTCCAGTCGATCGCTCTTTTGTCCATCCCGGCGCGGAAGTCCGCCAGCGCCTCGAATTCGGCGCCCTCGCCGACCTGCAGCTGCGCCTTGATCCCGAACATCGCCTCCTGGTTGAGCAATTGCACGCCCTTGTCGCTGACGCTCCTGATGTCGGGCGTGATCAGGATCGGCTGGTCGACCGCCAATTGCCGCTGCTTCCAGATTAGCCCCAGCGGCCCGGTCCAGCGGATCCACACGCAATCGAGCCGCGCCGTCCCGCGCCGCTCCGCCTTCAGCACCACGGCGCCGGCGGGCCCGCCTTTGCCGGTCTCGGCCCTGGCCCTCAGCCCGTAAGGCGCGGCGACCGGCCCCGAAATGCCGAGCGCGAACTCCACCCCGCCCGGCGCCCTGTTCCTGAACTTGGCCCGCGCCGTCACCCCGAACGTTTCGCCGACCCCGACCGATCGCGGCCCCTCGCACGAGACCTCGGCACTGCCCGTGCCGGTCCCGGCCAGGATGTCGACCGCGCACAGCGCCAGCAGCAGCGCAAGCAGGGCCAGCCCGCCGGTCCAGAAGGCCGGCGCCAGCAGGCCGACGATCAGCGCCGCCGGCCCGATCGCGGCCGCGAGCAGGATCGTGCGGCGGGTCGGGTAGATCAACGCGGCGCCCCGATCTCGTCGATCAGCCGCTGAATCACGCTCTCCACCGGCCGGCCCTCGATCTCGGCGGCGGCGGAAAGGATGACGCGGTGGCGCAGCACCGCCGGCGCCAGCGCCTTGACGTCGTCGGGCAGGACGTAATCGCGCCCGTCCAGCGCCGCCCGCGCCCGCGCCGCGCCGGCCAGCATCGCCGCCGCGCGTGGGCTCGCGCCGCCCTCCAGGTCGGGCGCCTCGCGCGTCGCACGGATCAGCGACACCACATAATCGACGACGTCGCCGACCATCGGGATCGCCTCCACCACCGCGATCGCCTCGGCCAGCTTGCCATGATCGACCATCGGCTCGATTCCCCAGGCCTCGGGCCGCGGCGCGCCGAACCGGGCGCCGTGGCCGGATACGATCTTCTTCTCCTCCTCGGCCGAGGGATAGCCCATCAGATGCTTGAACAGGAATCGGTCGAGCTGCGCCTCGGGCAGCGGATAGACGCCCTGCTGCTCGATCGGATTCTGCGTCGCGATCACCATGAACCGGTCGGGCAGGCGATAGGTCTCGCCGTCGATGGTGACGGCGCGCTCCTGCATCGCCTCGAGCAGCGCCGCCTGCGTCTTGGGCGGCGTCCGGTTGATCTCGTCGGAAAGCAGCAGCTCGCAGAAGATCGGCCCCCGAGTCAGCGTGAACTGGCTGGTCTGGAAATTGAACAGATTGGATCCGAGGATGTCGCCAGGCATCAGGTCCGGGGTGAACTGGATCCGCCCGAAATCGAGCCCCAGCGCCCGCGCGAAGCATTGCGCCAGGAAGGTCTTGGCCGTCCCCGGCGGCCCCTCGAGCAATATGTGCCCCGAGGAGAAGAGCGCGATCAGCATCAGCTGGACCGCGTCTTCCTGTCCGACGATGGCCTTGGCCACGTCCTGCCTGATTGCGTCGGCAAGGGCTTTGACGTCTGTCACGTTCACCGGATGATGTCCTTCTTCCATGAGAATAATGCGCGCGCCGCGGCGACCAGCTCGGCCCGGTCGCGCGCCGCAACCAGCCGCGCCACCAGGGCGCTGAACGGCGGCCCGTCGCCGCGGCCGACCCGGTCGAGATAGGCGTCGAGCGCTTCGCCCTGCAGGCCCGGCGGCGCCGCCGCGATCCGCGCCGCGTCCTGCCGCACCACGTCGGCATAGGCGCCGCCAAGCCGTGTCTCGCGCCGGGCGATGCGGATCAGCCCGGCGCTGTTCTCGACCAGCGCCGCCTTGCCGAACGCGATCGCCCGTTCCTCGCGCCGGGCCTGGCCGAAACGGAAGGCGCCGTGCAGCCCGGCCAGTATCGCCGCGGCAAGCAAGGCCAGCGTCATTGCCAGGAAAGGCGGCTCCAGCAGCGTGCGCAGCAGGCTCGGGCTGTTATTGTCGGTCAGGCCGAAGACGGTGAGGTCGAACGCGATCGGCCCGCCCGGCGTTGGTTCGAGCGCCTGGAGCAGCTCCAGCGCCGCCCGCGCCCGCGCCGCGTCCCTCAGCCCGTAATTGTCGAACAGGTCGGGATCGGCGGCGATATAATGGGGCTGCGTGCCCATCCGCGCGATCAATGCGTCGCCATTGGGCAGGGTGAGCATCGGCTGCAGGTCCTCGCCCTCGATCGTCTGGGCGTTGCCGGGGACCGGGACCTGCAGGCCCTCGAGAAAATCCTGGCCGGACGCGAACCGGTCGGCCGCCACCGCCTGCGGCGCGACGCGGACCTGCCCCCGCGTGCCGGTCAGCGCCGCCCCGGCCGGACCGGCGCCGGTGCCGAGCGCGCGGATCCAGCCGCGATGATTCGGGTCGGGCAGGGTCACCCATTTCGGCAGGATGATCAGGGTCGCGCGGCCGCGGCGCAGCTCGATCAGCCGCTGCACGTCCTCGGCCCGGTTGCGCGGATCGAGCGCGACGACGACCAAATCGTCGGTGGAAAGGTCATCGGGCCCGCCGATCTCGCGGGTCTCGCGGAAGCGGCCGACCAGGGTCACCAGTCCCTTGAACCCGGTTGCGCTGACCGAAAGGGCAGGGGCGCGGGCGTCGTGGATCGGCCCGATCCGGCTGCCGAACGCAAGCAGCAGCACCAAAGCGGCGAAGGCGAGCAGGCCGGCGACGATCAGCCCGACGACCAGCTTTGCGTTGAACGGATTCTCCCGGGCCCGGGATGCCGGCGATGATGCCGCCGCCTTCATCCGCGCCACCCTTCGGTGAATGCGAATTCCTCATAGGCGGCGCGGCAATCGGTCCAGTCGCCCGCGGCCAGGGGCCGCCCGGCGAACAGGCTGCGCTCGACCATCGCCGCGATCCGCGCGAAGGCCGATCGCGGCCGCCCCGGTATCGCCTCCAGCCCGCATATGTCGCGGCTGGTCAAGGCGGGGCGGACCAGGTCCGGGCGCTTGTCGTCGATATCCTCGATGCTGCGGTAGAGGATCAGCCGCGCCGCCTCCGCGTAGAGCCCCTGCGCGGCGAGCGCGTCGGCCTCGCCGAGCAATTCGCGCGCCTCGTTCGCCTCGGGCCGCCAGCTCACGTCCGGCGCCTCGTCGTCCGGCTTGCGGCGCCACGACCATTCCCGTCCGGTGACGCGGATCGCGATCGCATAGACGATGAACAGGACGACGCCCGCCACCACGACCCAGAACAGGACCTGCAGGACCGGCAGCATCCCGCCGATCCATTCCGGCGGCTGCGCCGGCGGCTCGGGGGCGGGGAGATCGAACTGGATGGTGGAATCGCCGAGCAGCTGGCGGTGCGCATCCGCGAAGGCGGTCCCGTCGACCGCCGATCCGTCCGCCCTGACGAGACCGCCGTCGACCGGCGCCTGTCCCACGGGCAGCTTCACGTTCATCCGGCTTTCCCCCTCGCGGCCGAAGCCACCACTCCAGTCTAGGCGGCCCCACACGCCCCACGCAAGCGCCAAGCGCCCACCCACGAACGACAATTCCCCACCGTCTTCTCACCTTCCCCTCGCTGCCCATGGCCGCAGGCCCGCGCGCGGCAACGCCGCGTATCCTCTCCTCCCTGTCCGCGCAGCGGATGGGGAGGGATGAGAGGGTCGCCATGTGCCCCGCACATGGCTTCGGATCGCGGGGCGATCCGAACCCGATCATCATGCGAAGCATGGTGGAGGGGCCAACAGCGTTGGAGAAGCTTCACCTCCGAACACAACATCCCCCCTCGACAAGAGCCCCCCACTAAGAAACACTCACACCCCACAAGCAAAGGGGGGCAGCCATGGCAACCGAGCCACCGAAAGCGAATATCGACGTCGGCCGGGTGATCTCGCGCGGCTTCGAAGCGCTCAAGTCCAATTTCCTGCCCTTCCTGCTGATCGCCGTCCTGCTGCTCGGCGTGCCCGGTTTCCTGAGCCAGTATTTCATGCTGTCCGGCGCCAGCAACGCTTTGGCCGCGGCCGAGCGCGGCGTCGACATCGATCCGTACTTCTTCCTGACCGCGGCTTATTGGGGCCCGGTTGCCGCGTCGGTGCTCGCGGCCCTGCTTGGCTACACCATCCTCCAGGTCGCCCTGACCCGCTCGACCATCCTTCATCTCAGCGGCCGCGAAGCGGACATCGCCGGCAGCGCGATGCTTGCCTTGCGCCTGCTGCTGCCGGTCATCGGCCTGACCTTCTGCGTGACCATCCTGCTCATCATCGGCTTCATGCTCCTGATCGTTCCCGGGATCATGATCTGGTGCGCGCTGATCGTCTCGGTGCCGGCCCTGGTCCAGGAGCGCGCCGGCGTGTTCGGCAGCATGGGCAGGAGCCGGACGCTGACCAGCGGCTCGCGCTGGCACATCTTCCTCCTCGTCGTGCTGATCTGGGTCTTCTCGATGATCATTTCCGGCGCCACCGGCGTGATCAGCGGCGCCGGCATGTCCTTCGCCTCGGTCGGGGCCATGCCGGACCCGATCCTCTCCTCCGCCGCCAGCGCGATCGGATCGGTCCTCACCGGCCTGGTCGGCACCGTCATCGTCGCCGCCCTCTATGTCGAGCTGCGCGAGGTCAAGGAAGGCGCCAGCACCAGCGTCCTCGCCGAAGTCTTCGGCTGACGCCGGCCGGGCAGTCTCTGCAAGACAGGCCGGCCGAGAAACACCGGCCGAACCAACGGGGGCGACGATGGCGAGCGAGGCGCCGCGACCGGGCATCGATGCCGGCAGCGTGCTTGGCCGCGCCTTCGCGGTGCTCAAGGCGAGTTTCCTGCCTTTCTCCATCGCCGCTCTGCTGCTCGCCGGCCTGCCGTCCTTCCTCGATTCCTGGCTTTTTCATTCACTCGACGATGCGGGCGACTCCGGGCCGCTCGGTCTTGGCTGGCCGCAGCTCTTCACCATGATCGGGTCGCTCCTCGGCGGCGCCTTGCTGCAATGCGTGCTGGCCCGCGCCACGATCCGCTCTCTCGGCGGCCACCGCCCCGATCTGGCGGGCAGCGCGCTCCTGGCCTTGCGGCTGCTGCCGCCGCTCTTCGCCTTGACCTTCTACGTCCTGTTCCTGATCCTGATCGGGCTGGTCTGCCTGATCGTCCCGGGGATCATGATCTGGTGCGCGCTGATGGTCGTGATCCCGGTTCTCGTCGAGGAGCGGCGCGGCGTGATGGGCAGCATCGACCGAAGCCGCGCGCTGACGCGCGGCTCGCGCCGGCAGATCCTCGTGCTTGGCATCTTCTCCTGGGTCGCCCTCCTGGCCGCCACCGCGGTCACGTCCCTGATCGCCGGCACGCCGATCTGGGGCAATGCCACGCCGTCCGATCCCCTGCTCGCCGGCGCGGCCGAGGGCGTCTCCGCCGCCCTCTCCGCATTGATCGACGCCGTCGTCGTCGCCACCCTCTATGTCGATCTGCGCGCGCTCAGGGACGGCCCCGGCGCGGACGTCCTCGCCGGTGTGTTCGATTGACGCCGGCGCGGCGGCTAGCCGATCGGCTCGCTGAACTCGGCATAATCGATCCACAGCTCCTCGCCCTGTGCGATGTCCCGCCTGGCGCGGAAATTGAGCTCGGCGTCCGTGGTCACGTTGGCCTCCGCCCCCGGCGGCGGCGCGTTCAGATACCAGCTCGGGGTCAGATAGTTGAAGTTCACCGGGCAGCCGATCCTGTCCCCCTTGTTGATCCCGAAATCGTGATAAAGCCGCGCCTCCTCCGCGCTCGGCGCGGCCCGCGCCAGCGCCGCCTTGTCGATCCACGCCACCGGCAATTGGTCGTTGGCGAATATCATCGTCCCCCGCGCGATCGCCCGGATCGCGAACACGCCGATGCCGTACACGCCGGAAACCCCCAGCCTCACGAACACCCCCTCATGCGGCAATGGATCAGCCAGGCAGAATTCCCCTCATCCTCGTCGAAACGTGCACACCGCAAACGCACCCACCCGCCCACGGCTCCCCCTATTCTTCCCTCCCCCCTTGTGGGGGAGGGCAGGGTGGGGGGTGCGGGCCCCTAGGGCCCGCGCGCGGCACCGCCGCGCCTCTTCCGGGCGCCGTCAACGCTGAGCATGGTCAGAACCCCCCAAGCCGCAAAAAACCCCTCACCCCGCCAAAACCCGCATCAACCGCCGCGCCGCGAGCCACACCCCATCCCGCCCCCTTGCCGACACCATGTCCTCCAGCAGGCGATCAACCGCCCCCCGGTCGCCCTCCGCCGCCGCGCCGGCAATGTCGACGATCATCATCTCGTCATGGCTGAGCCGCTTCAGGCAGATCGGATGGAGGCAGATCGGCTCGGGCCAGACGCTGCCCAGCGCCTCGGCCAGGACATGGAAGGGCAGCACCGCCCGCCAGCTGCCGAGCCGGATGCCGAGCCCGCATTCCGAGTAGCGCCCGATCCGCCGCGCCACATGCATGTAGCGCAGGGCGCCGACGATCCGCGCCTGCCCCTCGGGAAGGCAGCGCAGGTTCGGCGTGCGCGCCGGCATGAACATCTCGATGTCCATCGCCTCAGGCCGCCCGCTCGAGGCCGGCGCCGCCGAAGGGGCAGCGGCCGGCCGCCCCGGCCGCCCCGATATCCCCCAGGTCGAACCGCTCGTCGAGCGCCCTGGTCACGGCGAAGGCGGCCCAGCGCAGCGCCTCCGGCAGCCCGTGCGGCACCGCCGCCGAGGTCCGCACCGATCCCGCCGCGCGCCAGTGGCGCAGCATGAGCAGGACCGCCGTCTCGTCCCGCGAAAGCCCGATGCTGCCGCACCGCCCCGTCACCAGCGGCCGCCCGAGCACAGCCTCGGTCAGCATGAACAAGCTGTCGCACGCCGGCGCCAACTCCGGCGAGGGCAGGGAGGGCGCGATCCGCGCCTGCATATGCGGCACCGGATTCTCCCCGATCGACCGCACCGCCCGCCAAACCCGCAACAACCGCGTCACCAGCCCCGCACCCTCTAATACCATCCGAGTCGCCTCCTTAAGCGTGTCTAACGCTAATGCGAATTATTCGCAAAAAGAAGCGGGTTATTCAGATTGCACAACACTCAGAGCGAGGACTGAGCCAAAAAGCCCCTCCCCCTTGTGGGGAGGGGTGGGGGTGGGGGTGCGGGCCAAAAGGCCCGCGCGCGGCAACGCCGCGCCTCCCCTTAACCCGCCGAAGCCTCGGCGAAGGCGGGAACCCCCTTCGCCGCCCCCACCTCCAATGCTACACCCCGATCACCCCACCACCCGGAGCCCCAGCGCATGAACCTCGATCCCACCAACTGGAACGTCGAAGCCGAGGCGCTCCTCCCCGACATGGTCGCGCTCCGCCGCGCCATCCACGCCGAGCCCGAGCTCGGCCTCTCCCTCCCGCTGACCACCGCCAAGGTGAGGCAGGCCCTCGCCGGCCTCCCGCTCGATTTTCGCGAAGGCCCGTCCACCACGGGCCTCATCGCCATCCTGCAGGGGCCGACAGAAGCCTGCCCTGAGCCTGGTCGAAGGGGGCGGACCGTCCTCCTCCGCGGCGACATGGACGCCCTCCCCATGGCCGAGGAGACCGGCCTGGATTTCGCCTCCTCCGTCCCCGGCGCGATGCACGCCTGCGGCCATGACAGCCACACGGCCATGCTGGTCGGCGCCGCGCGCCTGCTCTGCGCCCGCCGCGATTCCCTCGCCGGCACGGTGATGTTCATGTTCCAGCCGGGCGAGGAGGGCCATCACGGCGCCCGCTTCATGATCGACGACGGGCTGCTCGATCCCTTGCCCGACGCCGCCTTCGCGCTTCACGTCATGCCCAATGCGCCGCACGGCATCTTTGGCAGCCGCGCCGGCCCCCTGCTTGCCTCCGCCGACAAGATCCGCATCACCGTCAACGGCCGCGGCGGCCACGCGAGCATGCCCCACGACGCGCTCGATCCGGTGCCGATCGCCTGCGAGATCGTCACCGCGATGAACGTCTGGGTCACCCGGCGCGTGCCGATGGCCGATCCCGCCGTCGTGACGATCGCGAAGATCGTCGCCGGCACCACCGACAACGTCATTCCCGAAACCGCCTTCCTGCTCGGCACCATCCGCACCCTCTCGCCCGAGCGCCGCTCCGCGGTCCAGGCCGGCCTCAGGACCCTCGCCGAAGGCATCGCCGCCGCCCACGGCGCAACCGCGACGGTGGAATTCGAGCAGGGCTTCCCGCCCACCATCTGCGACGCCCGCGCCGTCGAATGCGCCCGCCGCGCGGTCGAATCGCTCTACGGCCCCGAATCCTGGCTCGCCATGGAGCACCCGGTCATGGGCGCCGAGGATTTCTCCTACGTGCTGAACCAGGTCCCCGGCGCCATGATGTTCCTCGGCGCCGCCAGCGCCGGCAGCGACTGGCGCAGCTGCTGCGCGCTCCATTCGAACCGGATGGTCCTGGACGAAAGCGTGATGGCCAGGGGCGCCGCGCTCCACGCGGCGCTGGCGGAGCGGTTTCTGGCGGAGGGGTTCGCCTGACCCAAGATCCTCCCCGGGACGATCCTGGGGTTGGATCGCCTCCGGCAATCCGAGTCCGGCCCGGGGACCGGACGACCTGCCGATGGGGGACCGCCGCGCGAAGCGGGGTGGTGGGGGGACGTGCCTCGCAATCTCTAGATAGCAGCTCTCCGTTAGTTGTAGCGATCCAGCGGCTTGAGGCCGGTGCGTGGTTTGGGATCTCTGGCAACGAAAAAGGCCCTTCGCTGCGAGCCCGCGCCGCCTCCATGCAGTTGCTCCCAAACCAGCAGATGTTCGCCTGCCCGGCTGTTTATCTCATGCTCGAGCGCTTGGAGCCGCTTGGACAAACGCCAGACGTCCCTGATGCTGACAATCCACAGAATTCCTAGTCCCGACGTGAAGATGAAACCTATGGATACCGCCGTTCGATCGAACGTCAGGTCGGAACGACCAAGAACCCAGGCAATAGCCCCAACGCCCAGGGTGCCAATTTGAAATCCATATGTAAGCCTGGCCGCGACCTCGGATCTCAGGCTTCGATATTCCTCCAGCAGGATCTGGATCTTCTCGTAATGAGATAGATTTGCCTTTGCAGTCGAACCAGTCATGCTGACATCCCCCTCGCTTCGGTGTTGACCTCAATTTAATCGGGCCGGCAGATTGTTTGCAATGAATTGGTGCGAGGATCGCCTACGTGCTGAACCAGGTCCCCGGCGCCATGATGTTACTCGGCGCCGCCCAGGCGGGCAGCGACTGGCGCAGCTGCTGCGCGCTCCACTCGAACGGGATGGTCCTGGACGAAAGCGTGAGGGCCAGGGGCGCCGCGCCCCACGCGGCGCTGGCGGCGCGGTTTTTGGCGGAGGGGTTTGGCGGGTGATCACCCCCGAACCCCTCCGCCAGGGGAAGGGGTAGGGACCGAGGTGAGAGTGTCCGGATCCGCTTGACTCAGGACAACTAAGCGCGCTCGACGATCCACCGATCGGACGTGAAGTTACGCGCTATCCGGTCTTCTCAGATAGCCGGCATTCCGCTTCAACGTCACCTGCGAAATCCTGGTAACCGCAGGCAAAGGTGCGACGAAGATCCCAATGCTTCTCTTCTTCGTCGATCGGCGCTTCGATCTGAAAAGCGAGCTCCGCACCGCAGATTGGACATTGAAACTCGGAAAGTCGCTCGCGCAGTTCGCCGATCTCGGCTTGTAGCGATTCCATAGCCAGCCGGTCGGCGTTCGCGATGAGCTCGGCGCGCGGTCTAGCCGCCCGAAGATCGGGCCGAACCTCGGCCAGAATCTTCAAGGCAATATCCTCCGCTTCACCTCCGGCAGTTATCAATGCGACCCGGTCGGCGAGGGTCGGGCTGAACGCAGCCACTGTTTCACGGTCTACACCATGCCAAATCGGGAGTATGCGGCCGTGACCATGCAGGTCGCGAGTCCATAGGCCACTGAGTTCATGTTGGGCCCAGGCCTTAGCCATGAAATTCGGACTTATGACAACGACGCCGTAACGCGACCGCGCCAATCCCTTGTCGATCGATTGCGAGAGGGAATCGCCCAGCGACAGGCTGGTCTCATCATACCAAACACGGGCACCTAAGCTCATGAGCGCCATGGCTAGAGGGCGAACGAAGGCATCCTTGTCTTCGGACGCGTGGGATATGAAGGCATCCCATTCTGGCTCAACACAATCGCCTGAGGTCATTTGTAGCTCATAGCATCTCTGCCTCCCTCGCACCTACCAGCCGTCAAAGTCACTTCGCCCTTGCGTCGAGATGTGGATCGTTAGGGAAGACGCGACCGCAGAATCGCTGGCTGAAACATTTGAGCGCGGTGATCGGCGGACCCAGACATGTCCTCGGACAGGCCGGCTTAGGGATTTAGACCAGCTTCCACGCATCGTTGTCGTACCGCGACCACGCGAGCTGCCTGGAAGTCAGTCGGTATTCGCCTCGGTGCTTCGCTCGCTATCGCAAGGGCCTTGTCGTCATCGGGGCTAAGCAAGCCTTTTGAACGGGCGAATGCTCTCACCTGACTCCAATATGGGCCGCCGCGCTCAATTACCTCCGCGACAGCGGCTAACGCATCAGTGATCCTCTGCTCCTCCCGCTGTCCACGTTCGTCCGCAACGGCATCCGCCTTTTCGACGAGGAACTCATGGAACCCCACAACAATGGGCACCTTGGATTCGAAAATGCGTTTTCGACAAGCCTGCTGCTTAGCCCATTCGCCGACATTCTGGCCCGCTTGCGGAGGGTCCAATAGGACGCCCATCACGACCTCGGCGATCGCAAGAAGTTGGTGTTCGAGAACGTCGCCTGCCGTTTGGCGGGACCACACCTTCAGATAATCCAGCCTACCACCCTCGGACACTTCTTCCGCGAGCACCGACAGTTTCGCTGTCGCATGCGCCACCACCTGAGCTCGCGTGCCCGGAGCGTACCATGGTGCCTTCGATACTAACCGTTCGGTAGCCTGGAATAGTATTGTGCGAGCAACTGCAGCGCGAAACCAATCGTCACCGTAAAGGCTGCGGACCCGCTCGTCCGGCCAAGCTTTTGTAACTCGGTCTGCGAACGCGATAAATGCTTTCTCTGCGCCCCGACAGGCGGTGTCCGGCATCTGGTCGAAACAGGTTTCCACCTTGGCCAAATTGGTCTTCGTGATCACTTGATTGCGTGGGTTAAGGCGGAGAAACTGATCGCGCTTGGAGGAGGTAAAGCCCGTTTGATCGTTCAGGTACTGACCGCGAGCGCGCTCGTAATACCAATGAGTCTGGACCTGGGAGCCGCTGAGCGCGGGTGCGAGTACACGTCGGGAGATTTGCTCGATCCGACGATGGAACTCATGATTGGCAAAGAAGTCGCTTGCTCGCACGCCATTCTGACTGTTCGAGAATCGGGAGATTTGTGGGATCAAGGTTTCAGCCGTCTCGGACGAAACGACAGATAGCTTCATCGGAACAAACACGCGCCCCTCTGGCAGTTTCTTCTCTCGACGAAGCGTTGCAAGCGACGCCGTTGTCTGGGCGCCGTTTACAATCTGAAGATCCGAAATTTCGGTCAACACAAGGCCATTGCCGGGTCCCGCAGCGACCTTCACTCCCGAGGCCGTCGCAGCAATTCCGTTATTGTAGGCAAAAAAACGCGCCGGCTCCTTGCCAAGGGTGTTGGCGATGCCTTTGTTGATATTGCCCCTTCTCCCGAGGAAAGTGCGGACATTTCCCTCAAGCAGGCGGCTGCCGTGTTGAATGTATATGTCCGCCAACGCCTCACCCGGGAATACCGCCAAGTACGCTTGGTAGTCGCCGCCATCGATCGCGGTCGGGAGCACCGGCAGACCTCCGCCCGGAAGGTTGGAGAGATCGACAATGAGGTCGTCGCGCACGCTTTGAGCGTCGTGAATGCGCTTAAGTCTCGTTAGGTCCCAAATCTGATATGTAATAGGCACGCCCTCTTTCGTTGTCCCTCCGGGAATCTCTCGGAGGCGTTCGCTGATTGGGCGGTCCGTAATCACGTGAAGACGGAGGGCGGCGGGAGGCCGCTGGGACTGAATGCGTTTGGCAAGGCTCCAAAGTGGCCGGCTCTCCTCAATGTTGTCAGATAGCCAGCCAGTGCGCGCCTGCTCGAAGACACCATCTAGGCGATTGAATCCGGCATCCCGCGCATCTGACAATGTGATTGTCGTAGGACCATCACCATTTGTCTCTCTTAGTGCGATTGCCAGATTCAGAGAGTCGTCAGCTTCGTCAAAGGCGTAGGCGTCAACCTCCAGCCGCCGGTTCCGCTGACCTGTCACGCTCTCGGGACATATCTCCATCTCGGGTAGCTCACCAGCATCCCTGAGCCGCTCTGTCACCTCCGAGACAAACGCCTCGCGGGCCCCCAAAGCCAGCGTGTCGGCTCTCGAAGCTGCTGAGGCAAGCAGATCCAAGCGAAATTCCTGATCTGTCATGTGACCACCTGCCAGCTCTCATATGGATGGCCTCGAAGCGATACCCGATAGGTGACATCATCAATCCCCAAGGGCACGTTTTGATATGTTAGGCGCGGGAACTCGTCTCCTACGACATATGCTTCGATTGCGAGTATCCTCACGGCCAATTCATCGTGAGACGGATCGTGGTGCCACCCTAGCTGCGCGAGAGCAGCTTCGAAGATCGTTGTCGCCTCTGCATGTGCCGCCAGGAAGGCCCTAATCCGGGCTATAAGCTTCGGCGCCGTGACTGCGTGCTCGGCCGAGGGTCCAGTCACATGTAGCCTGACCACGGCCAACTTGAGATGGTCAGTGCCGGGGTCGAGCTGCGTCAATCCGTTAATTGTGACTGCATCTGCATTTCGATCGATTGCCTTGACTTCGATTCGATTCCCGTCGGGAAGCAGGAAGTCTTGGGGGGCTTTGAACGGCCCTCGCCATGCACGCATTGCGTCAATAGCACTCATTACGGGAAGGAGTTTGGTTTCAAGAATCGTAAGTTCACCAATCAGACCGCGCAGCGTGATGTCTTCTAACCCTGATGAGTCTCGCTCAAGCAATGTTCGCCAATGCTCGAGGCGATTTAGCACTGCCTGCCCAAGTTGAGCTTGGTCTATTACCTCGGAATTGGAATTAACGATGTCGCGACATAGAGCCGCAAACACAGGAAGGAGTGCCTCATGCCGCAGCGATAGTCGCAGGGAGCAGCGCCCGTCAGCTCGTTCACCGCGCTCTACGGTAATCGCACTCAGTGATCGAGGAAGCGGAGGGCGGTCGTCGCAGACCGCTACCAATCCGACCTGATCCGGTGGTGCGAAGTCGGCATAGATATCGCAGCCTTTTTCTGCGACGCGCCTTTGGGCGGCAACGCCGTGTTGTTTCAGTTCGCGCCAAAGCTCCTCAATCCTCGGCATCGACATCTTCACTTACGATATCGTCATCGCCGTAATCGGGCTGGAGAAGTTGTCGTTGAGCAATACGGTTTAGTCTATATTTTGCTGCAGGAATTGATACCCGAGTCTGGTGGGGAATGCCCGGAAAATGAAGTCCTAGCGCCGGGAGAACCGCCCCGCCCATGTAGAACTCTCGTTCAATCTTGTCGCTGCCGCCAACACGCTGCTGGCCGCGCAACAAATAGGTCAAGAGAAGCGGATGCTTCATCGCTTGTCGCATCTCGTCCTCGGTGAGTGCGCCGAGGGGAATCCCCTTCCGGGTCAAGCCGTGACGCACGTCGGCTCTGCCACCAACTCGCGCGCTCTTGCCAGACACCAGGAGTGACCCATCCGCGCTGTTTACTGCTACACGTCGAAGCCTAGCGTTCACGCTTCGACCGAGTGGCTTCAGGGATATCTCGCCTGCTTCGCCCGACGTAGGCAAGGCGACGGTCCACTTACTGAGCACAGGATCGCCGGCTTTGGCGGACTCCCTTAGAAAGTCGGCGATACTGTCACCTTGGAAGTCATAGTTGAATGGATGGACAGCAAATCCCTCGAGGAAATCAGCGATAATCTCGGCCGGCACCTCTGACCAGATAAGCGCCCCGCCGACCGGCGAATCGGTGGGTGATCCTCGAAGATCAATGAGCCGCTGATAGAGATCCTCGAGTCTGGAGAAGTTTTCGGTATTCCTCTGCCGGTCGCTAAAAAGACGGGAAGTTTCGATCTGCCTTCCGAGCAGGTTCACGTCATGGGTAGCAACGGCCAATTCGAGACCGCTCGCCATTTTGTTCCTGGCAGTAATGATGAGTGAGTCTGGATGAGTCCTGACCCTCAGACCGAATTCCATCGGCGTCGCTTGCCGCCGCTTCATGCGAGCGAAGTCGCGCTTAAGCTCAGCCGTCGCGTCGGCTATGTGGCGATACCAACCTTCGGCTTCTTCGGTCAGCCACAAACGGCAAAGATCGCCATACCCTTCGCGATATCCGAACCACCGACCCATTTGGAGCAGGGTGTCATACGCGCGGGAGTTGCGCAGGAAATAGCTCGTCGAAAGTCCCTCGAGAGTAAGTCCGCGAGAAAGAGCATTCCCTCCTATTGCGATCACTCGAAGGCCCGGAGGCGCGTCGAACGCGCGATAGTCGAGGCTCTTCGCGCCCGTCCTCTGATTGACCGGTTGAACGCGGACTGGCCCAATAGACTCGTGCAGGCCAGCCAGCACATCTGCCCAGGATTGGCCGCAGTGGCAGAGCAAGCGTTGGAACGTGTCCTGGAGCTCCGCAATCTCAGGAGATTGCTGCGCTGCTTGTTCGGGCCGCAGTGCGCCATGAAGTCGAACGGCCTGCCTCGCAGTCTCAAGTTCGAGGTGCAGCTCGTTCGCGACCTTATCCTGGACGTCCGTGAAATGGGTAACGTTGACCAACATTGAACGATGAATGCCACCACCGCCCCCTGGGAATCCTTGGCTCTCGCGCAGATCACGTACAGCGCAGGTCAGCAAGAATGTTCTGAGTGCGGTCCGAAGGGACTCCGGCAGGCCATCCGGCTCCGCGTTGGAGCGGTGGCCTGGCGCAAGCCAGTTAGACGCATCGTCAATTGTTTGGACCGGCCCTCCTTCGTCATCCTCGATAAGATCGTCCTCAACGTCGCGTGACGGAAACAGTGTCTGCATGCCAACGTAGTTGGACGGAGCCTCAAGTACGTGGATGAAATCCCTAGGAAATAGGTCGTCACCAAGCATCTCATCAGTAGTGTCCGGTTCGATGAATATGTTGGCGAACGGAGTGGCCGTGAAACCAACATATGTAGAGCGGCGAAAAAGGGAGAGCAGATTTCGAATGGAAGCGTTGATTGATGTGGGATTGCGTGGGTCCCGGGTGTTTATGGAGGCGTTGTCAGCCTCATCATCAATTAGCAGCAGGGGAATATCGATTCTATCCTCGCGGTCGGCGTTATGGACGCGAAGCCAAGTGGTGAGACGATCCAGAACGCCTTTATTTTTCTTTGTAACGACGAGCACGGGCTCATTCACCGCGCTGAGTGAGATGTTCAAAGCGGATGCCGCATTCTTTCGAAAATCGTGATCACTAGACGTGAAAACTACGCCGTCGCGCCTGCCATCGATCAATCCCACCCCAATATGGCGCTTCTGCTGGAGTGCCCCCTTGCCAAGATAGTCTCGACTGTCGAAGCCCACGAATCCTGCGTCCAGGCGCTCCTGGGTTTGGCGCCGAACGTTTTCGAGCGTACCGGTAAGCAGGATAATCATTCGATAGCCCGCGTCGGCTGCCTTGCACATGAGGCCGGCATACGAAGCAGTCTTGCCGGATTGAACGTCACCCATGACTAGACCACGACGCTTCCATTCCCCTTCCAGCTTGGGATCGCCTAGGAGGTCCAACCATTCGTCCGTTGCACGGTCGAGGGTCGCGAGGACGAGTGGGGGCCATCCGTCTCTAAGAAGGAGCTGCTTGTATCGTTCCCAGTAGAAGGGGTCGATGCTGCCTCGTCGTGCGTCAAGCCAAGGAGCGTGGTCGTCGTCGGCTACAAGCGTCTGACCAAGGTCCATGCGAATCTCGAAGCGAGCATGCAGAATTCGACGTGCGTGCTCCTTGATCTCTGCTGTCGAGGAGAACGCGTCTGCCATGCGATCGAGAACGGCATCGATCTCGGCCTCAGCGGGAGGTGGATCGAGGCTCAGCACCATAACTGTTGCATTTGCGATTTGCTCAGCGGTCGCCATCATTTTCGATTAGCCTCTGTGCTATGGCGCGCGCCTCTTCAGGAGCGCGATTGAAGGGTTCAATCAGGTGCATCTTCTCGAGCAACTTGGCTCGTCTTTCAGGATCTTCTCGGAAGGCGGATGACAGTTCAATGGCCAACGCTTCCAGGTCGCTGGATACGCCAACGTATTCCGCGACGGGCAAGTCGTTGCTTATGTGAAGATGAATCTCGTGGGCCGGCAACAGGTCCTCAATCAATCGCAGGAGACGAGACACATCCGGTGCGGCCGATTCGCTGGCCATTGCGGCAACTACAAGCGGGTGATCCCGATTGACGCGCCAAGCAGCAGCGCCGTCTCGGAGATCGTGGCGACCCCAGAGAGGAATGCGGTCACTGTCCGCACTAGGAGTCCCCTTGTGAGTATAAACGCGCCGGCTCCTTACTGTTGCCTGCCCCACTATTCGCTTGAGGTGCGGCCGAAGCGCCGAAGGGGGCTCGGCAACCGTTTTCCGGATATCGACCTTCCAGAGGTGATCGAGTTCTACCGGGACATCGACACGGACCCGAGCCAATCTCACGAGCTCATCGGCGGGAACGATTCGGAACCATCCTCCCGGAACGACAAGCCGCCCGCCACGATAGATGTAGAAGCCGTGGCCAGTCTTCAGGCTCTCCCGCCCGCCGACTCTCAGAAGTTCCGCCGGGGCCAGCCTGGACGGGAACGGTAGGACAAATGGCGAAACTGTAACGTCTTGACCATCGATCTGGAATGTCTCGGGGTATAGAACCTGACCCTTGGTGTGACCTTCCAGAAAGGGATCTAGGTGCGGCAATGCCCGATTATTGATAGTTAGCTCAAAGGGATTGATGAATTCCCCAGCAAGGAAGCGATGAAAAACCATCGCAAGATGGTCCGCTGCTGCGTCCATGATCTCATCCATCATCCGACCTCGATTGGCCGTCGCGCCATCAAGCATTCGATCAAGCTTTTCCCACACCACTGCCGTGCCTCGCCCTTGCTCGTGCAGTCTGCGGAGAATTTCGTCAGCAACGGCGGATGGGCCGGGGAGGGAAAGCCACCAGGTCTGCCGCTCTTCGCAAATGTCCAAATCCCATGCCGCAACGTTCAGACCATCTCCTGCTATGGAAGCTACAAGCACGCGGCGGCACTGCGACAGGGAGGCAGTTTTCAAGCCGAGTCCGAATCTCCCGAGGTCCAGGCCTGTTCGTTGGTCTCGCGGATCTCGGCTACCGTAGCGCATGGCGGTGATCAGCTCATCTTCCGTCAGCCCTTCACCGTCATCGATTATGGCGACCACCGGTTCTGGCTCAGCAGCAAATGTGATCGCGACCCGATGAGCCCCAGCGGCGATGCTGTTGTCGATAAGGTCTGCGAGGGCTGCCTCAGTGGAATATCCAACGGCCCTTAATGACCCCATGAGCATTGGAGCGAAAGGCGGCAGTTCTCTTCCGCCGGCCAATTCCTTGCCGGCCTCGCCATACCTCGTCATGAAATATCGCCGCCCTCTCCGTTTCACTTAGCCTACAACTGCGCTGGCAAGATTGAGAGTCCGATTATTTGCAATCCGTTGGGCGACGAGGGTGGCCCGAAACTTCCTAAACTAACAGCCACCCAGTGGTGCATTGCTCATATCCGTGCATATTTTTGGTGCATTCTGCCACGCCCTCGGGTAAGGGAACTGCCCTGACTCTCAGGAGAACAAGCGTGGCAGGCCCGGGCAAGACGGTGCGCACTTCGGTCCTTTTGCCTGAAATTGCATATAATCAGGTCCAGGCGCTTGCAGAGGCCAACGATGTGTCGACGGCGTGGGTCGTCCGGCAGGCGGTGCATCAGTACCTCGCAAATGGCCCCGGCCAAGCTGAGTTGCCGCTTTCGAGGAAGCGTGACTGATTGTGGACACACGAGTCATCCTTCAAAAAATCCGGCGCATCCGTGGTGGAGCCAAGCCACGCCTGCTGGACCTGTTCTCGGGCTGTGGCGGGCTTTCGCTCGGCTTCCACGTCGCCGGCTATGAGATCACGGCGGCGGTCGAGCTGGATCCCGTCGCGGCGGCATCCCACGGCGCCAATTTCCACGGTGGTAAGGCGTCGCACAGTAAAGCGCGCGACATCACCACAACCACTCCGGCAGCGCTGACCGCCGAGTTGGGGCTCGGCGATGCCGCGCAGGCATTCGACGTTCTGGTCGGCGGCCCGCCCTGCCAGGCGTTCGCGCGGGTGGGACGTTCCAAGCTTCGCGAGGTCGCCGAACATCCGGAAGCATTCCGGCACGATCCACGCGCGCGGCTGTACATCGAATACCTGAACTATGTTGAAGTCTGCTCGCCCCTTGCGGTGGTGATCGAGAACGTGCCCGACATGCTCAATCATGGCGGACATAACCTTGCCGAGGAGATCGCCGAAGTCCTTGAGGCCCGAGGGTACATCTGCCGCTACTCGCTCCTGAACGCCGCATTTTATGGCGTTCCCCAGATGCGCGAGCGGATGATCCTGATTGCCATCCGCAAGGAGGTTGCCGTGGATGTGCAGCTTCCCGCCCCTACTCACTGGATCGATCTCCCGTCTGGCTATGGCGGATCACGCGCAGTCGCCCTCAAACTGCTTCCCGCGGAAGGTGCGGACGCAAAGCCCACGCATTACCGGGAGGCGCCCTCGGCGGGCGCAGACCTGCCTGCAGCTGTCACGGCGCGCGATGCGACTGTCGATCTGCCGGGTATTGATGCGCGCACTCAGCTGGCCACCGGAACGCTGAAGCGCGGCCGGCGGGGATTTGACGTGGCGCTACCCTATACGGGTCACGACCGGCAGACGGATTATGCACGCGCGATGCGCGACTGGCCCGGCTTCACCGGGGGGCCCGCCGTTTATGACCATGTGATCCGCTATCTGCCGCGCGATTATCAGCTCTTCGCCGGGCTTGAGGCGGGAGATCAGTATCCGCAAGCCTTCCGCTATGCGAAGTCGCTCTTCGAAGCGCGACTGGCCGGGCTGGCCACGAAAGGGGAGGCTCCCGCCGAGGGCTCCGAGGAATGGCTTACCATGCGGGCATCGATCGTGCCCCCCTACGATCCTGGCAAATTTCCTAACAAGTGGCGCAAGATGGAGGCCGACAGGCCCGCGCGGACGCTGCTCGCGCACCTCGGCAAGGACGGTTACAGTCACATCCATTATGACAGCGACCAGGCCCGTCCGATTTCCGTGCGAGAAGCGGCGCGCCTCCAGTCCTTCCCTGACGGATTTAAGTTCTGTGGCACGATGAACCCTGCCTTTCGTCAGATCGGTAATGCCGTGCCGCCGCTGCTCGCGAAACAGATTGCCCTCACGCTCAGGGACCAGCTGCTTGAGCGTGACCAGACCGAGGAGCCTGCTGAGCAGGCAGAGGCGAGTAGACATGTCGGCTGACGGCGAGGAGATCATTATCGTACGGTCCATGACGGATTCGGACATGGGCCTTTTCTCGGCGCATCAGAGGGCTGCGAAGAGCAGACAGCGCGCGATCGCGCTCACCACGCGCGCGGCACGGGAACTCCTCTCTCCCGATCTGTTCGATGGAGGCGGCGGACGCGACATGGACTGTATTTGCACCTTTGCGTCGGTGACGAACCGCGAGCTGCGGCACATCGGCAAAGTCGGAAAGAACTGGCGGCTGGGAGGCCGTCAGATTGCGGGCTCAGAGTTTGCCGCTCTCGACAGCATGGATTTTGCCCTTATCCGCTCTTGCCGTCACAATGACGGGGAATCTCCAATCCTGATCACGTTCGTCGGGCGTCGCGCGCAACGCTTCATGCAGGCGGGCCTTGCTGCGAGTATCGGTAAGCAACTCAAGGAGAGCGTCGCGATATTCGGTTCAGAGTCGGACGCATTTGACGCGCTCGCGAGCCTGTTTCCGCCAGTTCCGGCACGGATCGCAATTCAGCGCGTGCAGGCGCAGCCGGCCCTCCAACTGGCGTGACGGCCGGAGATGGCCGACGTCCACAGTCCTGAGCAGCGTAGCTTCAATATGAGCCGCGTGCGCGGCTCCGACACAAAGCCGGAGCTCATTATAAGGCGCGGACTCCATGCGCGAGGCCTGCGATTCCGGCTGCACCGTCGCGATCTGCCTGGCTGCCCGGACATCGTCCTGCCGACGAAGAAGGTCGCGCTCTTCGTTCACGGCTGCTTCTGGCACGGTCATGACTGCCGGCTGTTCAAGACGCCAGCGACCCGCCCGGACTTCTGGCGCGGGAAGATTGCGGCGAACCGACTGCGCGACACGGCCGCGGTTGAAGCGCTTGGCGGTCTCGGATGGAGAGTCGGTATCGTATGGGAATGCGCCCTGCGAAATGCCGGGCGGCTTTCCCCAGAGAACCTCCTGGATCAGCTAATAGATTTCATTGCGGGATCAGAGCTGCTGATCGAGATCAGAGGGGGCCAATAATGGGAGCTGATAGGAGTACGAGCAGGCCACCTCGCCGCTCGCCAAAGCAATCTGAAGAACCGTTGAGCAGGCTGGCGGCGCTCGATCGCGAGAATGCCCTGACCATTGCGCCTGATCTGTCCGCGATGGCAGACGCTGACTTGATCCGCCTGCGCGCTGCGCTCGACGTCGAAATGAAGCGACGGAATCTCGCCGTTACGGTGGGCCAGATCGCGGAGCAGATTTGCGATCGCCTTCTTCAACGGGACAGCCGGACGTCCCAATCTCCAGCTGGCGCCGACGGGAACCACGAACGTCGATGCGCTGTCGCGCCGAGGCGAGCGATACTCCATCAAGGGTGTGCTGAACGCCAAGAAGACTGGAACGATCTATCCGGATTCGGTCGATCGCGAGAAGCAGCTCTTTGAGTATCTCCTAGTCGTGAAGATCGACCGCGAATGGTCACTTGAAGCCATCTATGAATTCGACTGGAAGACGTTCTGTGAATGCCGCAGCTGGGATAGCCGCATGAATGCTTGGTACATCGGGCTTTCCGCTAAGGCCCTCGCCCGCGCTACCCGGTATGACCCGGCACCCGGGTAGGCCGGAGGCCAGATGACCATCGATACGGGGAAACCAGATGAGTCCTATGCCCGGCAATGCGTCTACGACTTGGCAGAGGCCTTGCCGGCCGATTTTGATGAGCTTGATTTTTCCAATCTTGCCGAGATGGAAATCGTAATTCCTCTACCAAGTTTCGGTTCGACTAACTCGTACATCGATATCTGCGCCGACCTGCTCGACGCGGCATGGATTGCTGAACGGGTGGCCATCCACGCCAAGGCCATCCGTGTCATCGAAGGCGATCGATCATATTCAGCCATCCTTCATGCACCTCGCCGGTCAATTGTGCGAGCAATCAAGGAAGCCTCTCTACTCGTTTGCGAGGACCTCGAAGACGACGACACAAACTGCCTGCAAATTCAGGACATCCGGGCAGACGTATCGGACTTTGAAGATAGGCTCACCACGCATCGATTTTGTGTCTCTGAGATCATCGATCATTACTGGGCGAATATGCAGTCCGCGTATCACGAACTTCGATACGAAGCTCCGGATCTGTATCGCGAACATATGGAGCAATTTCCGGAGCGCCGCCTTGGCTTCCATCGCAGTGCTGAGAGTCAAAAACTGCACGCCGCTGTGTTCGCGTCGCGGGACAGCTGGCTAGTTTCTCGAGCAATCGATCTAAATTCATTCTTCCGCTCAAGCGGACAAGACTACCGGCTTGAGGACTTCGTCTGTGGCGAGGTTGCGGCTGTGGGACCCCAACCTCTGGCAATTGCCGCTGAGCTGGTCATCGAATTTCCCAACGCCGCATATTTTCGTTCTCGTGTTTGCAGCGGGATCGCACTTCGCGACGAGGAGGGACTTCCTGAGTTGGACCTTTTCGCAGGCGAAGGTCCTTCCCCGTCGCCATACGGCCGAACTCCGGGCCAGGAATATCCGCCATTCGGAGAACTCTGCTTCGTTCATAAGACTGGAACAATGATCATCGTGGGCACCGCCGATTGGTGGCACCTCCTGTATGACGCTCAGCCCCTGCCCGAGGCGGCTGTTAGAAATCTGATGGAAAAATCTGCAGATCTTACTGAAAAGTTGACCGCGAGTGTCGGACTGAGCGGCGATCTGGCCTGTCCATGGGATGACCTCGACGACGATGCGTTCGAGACCCTTTGCTACGATCTCATATTCAGCAACCCGAAATTTGACCGGGAATCCATCAAAAAGATGGGAAAATCACGAGCCAGGGACGGCGGACGGGACATCGAAGTGCGCGAGGCGCCTGGTCGTCCAGGCGTGGCGGCCCGCAAATGGATTTTCCAATGCAAACTTGTCAAAGGCGGCGCGAGCCTTGGTCGCGGGCGCGTTCTGGATGTGGGTGACCTACTTGATCAATACGGGGTACAAGGCTTCGGCATAATGACTTCGGCGATTATCGATTCAGGACTATATGATAAAATTGAATCGGTGTGCGCTAAGAGGCAGGTACAGGAGTTTCATTTTTCGAAACTTGAACTTGAACGCACATTGGCCCGAAACCGCGCTATTCGAAGGCGCTATTTTCCGGAACTTTGATATTACGAAGATTCTCTTAGAACCGTTAGAGGGGTAGGATTTGGATTAGCCCCGCCCAGATCGACATACTGGGGTGCCCAACTCCAATCCGCGCTAGGGAAAATTGCCTGATTACTCCAAATACCAAGTTTGCCTACGATACATCCGGCCTTCACCTCCGCAAGACCGACAGTCGTCGTGCCTCACGTGGCCCTTTCCGTCGCACTTAGGGCACTCAACAATATCCCATTCACGCCAATCGATATTGTCATAATCGCGCCGTTCCATTTCACCCTCGCCGCCGCACGTGGGGCAATCATCGTGGTCTACGCTTCCGGATCCCTCGCACAATTTGCAATCGACTTTTCGATAGTCCCGCAGGTCAATGCAATCGGCATGCCGACGCTCGACTCTAAATTCACCATCGCAGACGGGACAATCAGGGTCTTCTCCCCGCTCGCCGCAGAGCGGGCAATTGACGTCTTGATAGTCGCGCACATCGATCCGGTCAGCGAAGCGCCGCTCCATTTTGCGCTCACCGTCGCAGGCCTCACAGATCTGGCCCTGGCGGCGTCCAGCGCCGTCGCAGACAGGACAGTCTATTTCCTCGTAGTCACGGAGGTCGACGCGTTCCAAGAAGCGGCGCTCGAACCGGCCTTCGCCCCCGCACTCAGGACAGTCGTCACCAAAGCGACGGCCACATCCATCGCATAAGGGGCAGTCTACGTCCTCATAGTCCGCGACGTCGATCACGCTTGCGGCATATTCGTCGAGAACTCCCTCAGCGCCACACGCTGGGCAGTCGCGTCCGTTATGCACGCCTCTCCCAGTGCAGACAGGGCAATCGACCTGATCCGTCTCCTTCAGGTAGCGGGTCCGGGCCGTCGCGGCGTCCACGGCGAACTGCGCCAGCGCTCCTGGTCGGCTCCGGTCCACCTTTTTGATCGACTTAACAACGGACGACGCCAGGGCGTGTAGCGGCGCGGCCTTCTTGTCTTTCTTAGACTTCGGGTCTTCGGCCGCAAGCTTGGTTGCAGACGCGCCCAGCGCAGTGACATCAAGGCTGGCAATTGCCTCAAGCCCCAGCTTCGCCTCGGCTAGGGCCTTGTTGTTGATCATCGCCGAGAGCTTCTCGACCTGACGAATGAGCTGGAGGAGGCCGTTACTGGCTGCCCGCTCGAGATTGAGCACCCTCAGCTTCCGGCCGACCAAGACCTCCTTGAGGACCTTCACCGTCGCCATCGTCACGTTGTGGGCGATCGCGACCTTGTCGACCACGGTGTGGTGATTAGGACAGAGCCAGATCAGGTTACCTGGATGGTGGCTCATCGTCTTTGCGACCGGTTCGATGTGTGCTGCCTCGCCTGAGGACTCGTGTCCGCAGACCGGACACGCGGCAGCTGCCTCCAACATGATTTCCTCCCGTATCTTGCCCGGGAGGTGTGGTCGCTGCGCATTGCTTTTCTTTGGCCACGGAGCACGCAGATAGCTGTCGAATTTTTCGAGCTCAGTTCGCTCGTACCAGCGCAGGCCATTTTTCTCGATGAAGGCAAGCGTGCGCTGCTCCCCGATCTTGACCGAACGTTTTGTAAAATAGCGCAGCAGCTGCGGCGTCATCTTCAAGTGTATCGCGCTCTCGATCTCGGAGAGCTGTGCGGGCGAATCTGTGCTCATTCAATCCAGGCGTCTTAGCGTGTGGCCCCGTCTTACCCAGCGGCTGATTCTGGGCATCTTGCGCACCCAATAGCCTAAAAGGTCGCTCGGTTACAGCCGAGGCTCGGCCGCGCTTCCAAAGGGCGAGGCGGGTTGTCATGAGAATGGCATGTCCTCGGGCAGCCCTCGGCCTGGATTCGTAGTCGACAACTACGTTATCTCATTGAAACGATTATAGTAGAACTGCCAGGGCTCGAACTTGGGACCGCTGATCCAGAATCAGCTGCTCTACCAGCCGAGCTCCGCTTACACCCCATTCCCCCGGATCAGCGGCAACCTACCCGCTTCGCTGAACGCAAGAAACGGCCGCACCCCCCACCCGCCGCCGGATTCCGCATCGGCGCGGCCGCCGTCATTGCCACGCCCCAGCGGCGCCCGGATCCGGGGTTCGAAGTCCTGCTCTTCGGCGAGCGGCGCGGTCGCGGCGGGCAATAGGCAGCGATCTTCCGGGCGGAGGACCAGGCGTCCTGCTCGTCCCAGTTGGTCGCCGGGTCCGCCAAAACGGCCGCTGCCTGCATTTTCCCACTTGACGAATCGGACCGAATCGGATTATTCCGACGAAATAGATACTCTGTATTGTGCCTGCGGCACATGAGCAGGTTCGGATCGCCCCGCGATCCGAAGCCATCTCCGGCGGACATGGCGACCAGCTCATCCATCCGGGCGCTTTTTCAAGCCGGCCCGTCCCGTCCAGAGCGCCTGCGTCGCAGGCAGCCGAAGCGCCCGCCCTCGGCGCGCCGCCCCGCATGTCCCCAGTCCCCTTTACCCGCCGAAGCTTCGGCGAAGGCGGGAACCCCCTTCACCCGCCGAAGCCTCGGCGAAGGCAGTAACCCCGAACCCCCACCAAGAAAGGAGAAACCCCCATGCCCCGAACCTACGTCCCCCGCCTCGCCCCCGGCGAGAAGCGCACCAAGGCCGGCGGCCGCCGTAAGGGCACGCCCAACAAGTCGACCGTCGCCATCCGCGAGGCCGTGCTCCAGGTCTTCGCCGATCTGCAGGACCAGTCCGGCCAGGCCAATGGCCACCTGCTCGATTGGGCGCTCGGCAATTCCACCGATTTCTACAAGCTGTCCTCGAAGCTCCTGCCCAGGCAGGTCACCGGCGAGGATGGCGGCCCGGTGATCACGCGCGTCGAGCTGGTCGCGGTCAAGTCGAAGCATGCCGCGCGGGAGCGCGGGGAATGAGCCGCCCGCGTCCCGAGGAGATCGCCCAGATCCAGCTGCCGGAGAAGCTCCACGAGGTCTTCTCGGAGCCCTTCCGCTTTCGCGGCGCCTGGGGCGGGCGCGGCGGCGGCAAGAGCCGCGCCTTCGCGATGATGACGGCCGTGAACGGCTATAACTGGAGCCGGGCCGGCGAGGAGGGCATCATCCTGTGCGGCCGCGAATATATGAATTCGCTCGAGGAAAGCTCGATGGCCGAGGTCAAGGCCGCGATCCGCTCCGAGCCCTGGCTCGCCGCTCATTACGATATCGGCGAATCCTATATCCGCACCCGCTGCCGCCGCATCGAATATTGCTTCACCGGGCTGCGCCACAATCTGGACAGCATCAAATCGAAGTCGCGGATCAAATTGCTCTGGGTCGACGAGGCCGAGCCGGTCAGCGAGATCGCCTGGCAGAAGGCGGTGCCGAGCGTGCGCGAGCATGGTTCGGAAATCTGGGTCACCTGGAATCCGGAGCGCAAGGCGAGCGCGACCCATCGCCGCTTCCGCGAATTCCCGCCCGCGGACAGCCGCATCGTCGAGGTCAATTGGCGCGACAATCCCTGGTTCCCGGCGGTCCTCGATGAAGCCCGGCTCGAGGACAGGCGCCTGCGCCCGGACAGCTATGATCATATCTGGGAAGGTGATTTCGTGTCGGTGGTCGAAGGCGCTTATTATGCCACGCCGCTCACCGATGCGCGGTCGTCCGGCCGCATCGGCCACGTCGCCTTCGATCCGCTGCTGCCGATCCGCCTCTATGTCGATATCGGCGGCGCCGGCGCCCGCGCCGATGCCTTCGCGATGTGGCCCGCCCAGTTCGTCGGCAAGGAGATCCGCGTCCGCGATTATTACGAGGCGCAGGGCCAGCCGCTCGCCGTCCACCTCGATTGGCTGCGCAGCAAGGGCTACGGCCCCGATCGCGCCCAGTTCTGGCTCCCGCACGATGGCGCGACCAGCGATCGCATCTACGCCATCTCCTATGAAAGCGCGCTGCGCGCCGCCGGCTACCGGGTCTTCGTCGTTCCCAATCAGGGCCGGGGCGCGGCCGGCGCCCGGATCGAGGCGGTGCGCCGCCTCTTCCCCGCCATCTGGTTCGACGAGGAAAGCACGGCCGCCGGCCGCGATGCGCTCGGCTGGTATCACGAACGGCGCGACGATCTGCGCGGCCTCGGCCTCGGCCCGAAGCACGATTGGTCCTCCCACGGCGCCGACGCCTTCGGCCTGATGTGCGTCGCCTACGAAGAACCCCGCGTCCGCCGCCCGCCCCAACGCGTCCCCGATCGCCCCATCATCGAAGGCGGCTGGATGGGCTAGATCCGACAGCCCCTCCTTAAGTTCTCCTCCCCCCTTGTGGGGGAGGGTAGGGTGGGGGGTGCGGGCCACCGGCCCGCGCGCGGCAAAGCCGCGCCAAATCCCCGCAAGCCCCTAAAAAACAACGGGGAATAACCACTAGCGCCCATTCGGGGGTAACAACTATTTCCCGCCGATTTAGCTATCACCCCCGCCTCTCTGAAACCCGTTCAGCTTTCTGTCCGTCATGCCGGACTTGATCCGGCATCCACCTTCTTCCGGTGCCGAGCCATGTGAAAGCCAGTCGGCCAATCAACCAGGCTGCGCTTACCGCCCGTTCCCCAGGACCAGATGCAGGCTGCCCCCCTCGGTGAGCTGCAGCGGAAACGGCCGCATTCCCCTCTCGCCGGATCGCGCATCGGCCCGGCGCTCATCCCCCCGCCGCAGCGCCGCCGGGATACGCGGGTCGGTCTCCTGCTCAGCGGCGATCGGCTGCGGCCGCGGTGGGCCATAGAGGCCGAGCTGCCGCGGGGAGGGCAGGGCGTCCTGCCCGGCCCCGCCCGTCGCGGCGGCCTGGAAAGGCGCGGCGTCGGGGCCCTGCGCCGCCGGCGCTTCCACCGTCCGGGCGCGGTCCTCCGCCTGCGATCGGGCCGCCGCGACTGGTGGCGCTTCGTAGCCGCCGCCGGGTTCGCGGGCGCGAGCTTCAATGCGCGGATCGATCGCCCCGCTTTCCCCCATCCGCGCCTCGGGCACGATGACGTCTCCTCCGGCCGGCGCCGCGGCGATCCGGGGGGCGGGCGCGGCGGCCTCGCTCCGAAGCAGATCGGGCAGGCCCGGCGCGGGGCTCACCGGCATGCCGGCCGCCACCGCCAGCATGACGAAGGCGGCGATCGCGGCGGAGGCGGAATGGAAGAGCAGACCGGGGCGCTCCCGCCGCGCCGGGCCCGTGATCGAAACCACGCGCCGCTCCAGCTGGCACATCCCGGCCATCGCCGCAGCATGGGCGGGCCAGGCCGTCTCGCCGATGCGCCGGGCCAGATCGAGCAGGCTGCGCGCATAGGTCCGCGCCGCCGCGCCGGCGATCAGCACGCGGTCGTCGGCGGCGCATTCCTGCTCCAGCCGCATCTGCCGCGCGGCGAACCACGCACCCGGATGAAACCAGTAAAGCGCGCAGGCGAGGGACGCCGCCGATCGGCTGAGGCTGTCGCGGCGCGCGACATGGGCAAGCTCGTGGAGCAGGACGAGCCGCCGCCGGTCGGTCGGCCACGCGCCCGCTTCGGCCGGCAGCAGGATCCTGGGCGACAGCGTTCCCCAGGTCATCGGCATGGCCGGCCCGCGCGCGATGCGCAGCGCGACCGGCCGGTAGAGCCCCAGCTCGCGCGACACGCCGGTCAGCAGCTCCTGCCAGCCCGCGCCCCGCGCCGGCTCGGCGTCGCGCCACAGGCGCCAGACCAGGCGGCGGCTCATCGCGTCGCGCAGCAGCATTGCCGCCACGCCGATCAGCCAGACGGCGAGAAGCATGTTGCTCCATCCCGCCACGTGGGCCGCGCCCGATGTCGCCGCGGGTGGAGCGCCGGCCGTCGCCACGCTCACGGCTGCGGTCTCGAGGATCGGCAGGGGCAAAGGCGGCGCCAGCCACCAGGCGATCGGCAAAGCCAGCAGGGCGGCGATGCCGAGCAGCCAGGCCATGTGCCGCGCCGCCGCGGAGGCGCCCGCCTTGCGCAGCATCGCGGCTGCCGCCCATGAAGCGCCGATCAGCAGGGTGGCGCGAACCGCCAGCTCGGCGACGAACCAGGCGGCCGTCACGCCTTGTCCTCCTCGCGCGGCGCGTCCTCCAGCAGGCGGGAGATGCGTTCATATTCGTCACGGGTCAGCGGCTTCGATTCGAGCAGGGTCGCCACCGCGCTGGGCAGGCTGTTGTCGAAGAAGGTCCTCACCACGTGCGAAAGCGCAGAGGCGCGCACGTCCTTGGTCGGCGATGTGGGCAGGTAGACGTAGCGCAGCCCGTCCTGCTCGTGGCGCAGATAGCCCTTGCCCTCGAGATGGCGAAGCATGCCGCGAACGGTCGAATAGGAAGGATCGTCGGGCAGGTCGGCGCGGACCTCCGCGGCGGTCGCCCGGCCGCGCCGGTAGATGATCTCGATGATCTGCCGCTCGCGCCTGCCCAGATCGCCGGTCACATCACCCGCCACGCGCCGTCTCCTCCGCGCAAGACATATGCAAATGCATTAACAGGCGTCAACAGATCAGCCCCCCACCGTCATCCCGGACCCGATCCGGGATCCCCCTTCTTCTTGCTAACGGGCAGCTAGAATCGAAACCCGATCGACCCGACGAGCTGCCCCCGGTCCGGCGCAAAGCGGTCCCCATAATCCGAATAGCGATATTCCCCGCCGAGAAAGGCCCTGCTGCCCAGGGAGAATTGCGCCCCCGCCGTCAGCCGGAACCCCCCGACCGACCGCGTTTCGGCACCGATCGGACCCAGCGGACCGTTCGGGGGAGGGGGCGGATTGAGCAGGAAGAAATTGCCGAAGCGCGATCGGCTGTAGCCCGCGCCGGCAAACACCCGAAGGCGGTTCGAAATCGCCGGAACGGTGAAGGTCGCCCGGCCGCCGACGTAGAGCTCCGGGCCGTAATCTATGACGATCGGGCTGCCGATGAACCTCTGCTCGGTGGCGATGTCGTTGAACTCGCCGTCGATCCCGATCGTCACATTGGGGGCGGCCATGAAATCATAGCCGATCCGCGCGCCAAGCAGCGCCCCATGGTCGATCCCGTCCGTGTCGGAACCCGCCAGCGCCTCGATCCGCACGCTCTGGCCATGCGCTGCGCCCAGCGGGATCGCGGCGGCGCCGATGCAGATGAGCCATCTTGTCTTCATGTGCGTGCCTCCCGATGTGCGACCCGACCAATATGCAAATGCATTTGCACATGTCAATAGGTTTGCACGTGCCCGCATCTAATTTCCGCCCCGCCGGTTGCACATTATAAGCATCGACATTATAATCGGGCCATGGAGAATTTCGCATTCGATGTCGCCGAAACGGCGCGGCTGATCCGGCGCGAGGCCAATCGCCGCTCCGCCGTGCTTGGCGCGACCAAGGCGCAGTGGCGCGTGCTCTCGCGGCTCGCCCATGCCGGCGACGGCGTGCGCCAGATCGCACTGGCCGAGGCGCTGGACGTCGAGCCGATCACCTTGTGCCGGATGATCGATCGGCTCGAGGAGGCCGGGCTGGTCGAGCGCCGCCGCGACGATCACGATCGCCGCGCCTGGCGCATCCACCTGACCGAGCTTGCCGCGCCCGTGCTGGTCAAGCTCGAGGCGATGGGCAAGGCCTTCAATGCCGACATCCTGGCCGGCATCTCCGACGCGGACCGGGAAGTCGCCGAGCGCGTTCTGTCCCGCGTCCGGGACAATCTGGACCATGTCGAGGAACTGGGAAAAGTATCATGAGTGAGGCGGATCCCAAGGTTCAGGCCGACAAGGCGGTCGAGGTGGCCCCGCAAGACGAGGTTGCCGCAGAGGTCCAGGCGACCCCCGAGACGGAGCGCAGGAACAAGCCCTGGCGGCTGATCCTGATGCTCTCGGTGCCGCTGCTGCTGGCGATCGTCGGCGGCTATATGTGGCTGACCTCCGGCCGCTACGTCTCGACCGACAATGCCTATGTCCAGCAGGACATGGTCTCGGTCGCGCCCGAGGTGAGCGGCATGATCACCGAGGTGCTGGTCCACGAAAACCAGCGCGTCCGCCGCGGCGACGTCCTGTTCCGCATCGATCCGCGCCCGTTCCGCATCGCTCTGGCCCAGGCCGAGGCGCAGATCGCGGGCGCGGAGGTGCAGGTCAACCAGCTCGAGGCGCGCTCGTCCGGCACCGCCGCCGACATCCAGGGCGCGGAGGCCAATCTCCAATATGCCCAGACCGAATATGAGCGCTACGCCGAGCTGATGCGCCGCGGCTTCACCACCCGCGCGATCTACAACGAGAAATTGCACGACGTACAGGAAGCGCGCGAGCGCCTGTCCAATGCCCGCGCCGCTTCGGTGACGGCGCAATCGGCGCTGCGCGGCGGCGGCACCGACAATCAGCCGGCCATCGCGGCGGCGCGCGTCGCCCGCGATCAGGCGCTGCTCAATCTGTCCCGCACCGAGGTGCGCGCGCCGGCCGACGGAACCGTCAGCCAGACCGATCGGCTCCAGGTCGGCGGCACCGCGGTCACCGGCGTCCCCGTCGTCACCCTGGTGCGCGGCACCACCACCTATGTCGAGGCGAACTACAAGGAAACCGATCTCGCCAACATGTATGTCGGCCAGCCCGCCGAGATCAGGATCGATGCCTATCCCGGCCTGCACATCACCGGCCACGTCGCCAGCATCGGCGCCGGCACCGGCTCGCAATTCTCGGTCCTGCCCGCCCAGAATGCGAGCGGCAACTGGGTGAAGGTGCGCCAGCGCGTCCCGGTCCGCATCGCCATAGACGGCGATCCCGGACGGCCGTTGCTCGCCGGCCTGTCCGCCGACATCATCGTCGACACGCGCGATCGGCCGCCGCCGCAGCAGGCGGCGCGGTAGACCGATCATGGCCTCCGGCGCGCCCGAGGCGCATTACAATCGATTGAGCCCGATGCGGCACGCGCTGGTCACCACCGGCGTGATCCTCGGCATGCTGATGTCGGTGCTCGATGCCACCATCGCCAATGTCGCGCTGCCGCACATGCAGACAAGCCTCAGCGCGACGCGCGAAACGATCAACTGGGTGCTCACCTCCTATATCGTGGCATCGGCGATCGCGATCCCGATCACCGGCTGGCTCGCCGACAAGGTGGGGCGCAAGCGATTGTTCATCTGGTCGGTCATCGCCTTCACTGCCGCCTCCATGCTCTGCGCGGTCGCGCAGAACCTTGCCGAGATGGTGATGTTTCGCGCGATCCAGGGCGTCGCCGGCGCGTTCATCGTGCCCCTCGCCCAGGCGACCCTGTTCGATATCAACCCCCGCGAAAAGCATGGCAGCGCCATGGCCCTGTTCGGCGCCGGCGTGATGATCGGGCCGATCATGGGCCCGGTGCTCGGCGGTTGGCTGACCGACACCTATGATTGGCGCTGGGTGTTCCTGATCAACTTGCCGGTCGGGGCGCTCGCCGTGCTGCTGATGGGCCGGTTCATGCCGAAAATCCCGAAAGTGTCGCGCCGTTTCGATCTGTTCGGTTTCGCCATGCTCGCCATCGGGCTGACCGCGCTGCAGCTGATGCTCGATCGCGGCGAGCAGCTCGATTGGTTCTCCAGTTGGGAGATAAGGGTCGAGCTGGGCCTCGCCATCGCCGGGTTCTGGATGTTCTTCGTGCACATGTTCACGGCGCGCCAGCCGCTCTTCGACCGCGCCATGTTCGCCGATCGCAATTTCTCGGCCGGCCTCATGTTCATGGGCATGTTGGGGGTGATGATGTTCGCCGGCCTGGCGCTGCTGCCGCCCCTGCTCCAGACCCTGCTCGGCTATTCGGTGCTCCAATCGGGGTTCCTCACCGCGCCGCGGGGCATCGGCACCCTGGTGTCGATGCTCGTCGTCGGCCGCCTGACCAGCAGGGTCGACGCGCGGCTGCTGGTGCTGGCGGGCCTGTTGCTGCTGTCATTCTCGCTGTGGCAGATGTCGGGCTTCTCGCTTGAGATGGACCGGCGCCCGGTGCTCGTCAGTGGCCTGGTCCAGGGCCTCGCGCTCGGCCTGATCTTCGTGCCGCTGAACACGGTCGCGTTCGGCACGCTGGACGCGAAGTTCCGCACCACTGCGGCGGCCTTATTCAATCTCTCGCGGAGCATCGGCGGCTCGATCGGAATCTCGATCATGACCCTAATGCTCGCGCGCAACATCCAGGTCAGCCATTCCGACCTTGCGTCCCACATCACCCAATCTTCGCTGCCGCCGGTCAACCCGGTCATCACCCAGGGCCTGCCGCCGGTCACCGAAACCGCGCTGATGATGATGGACGCGGAGATCAACCGCCAGGCGCTGATGATCGCCTATATCGACGATTTCCGGTTCATGATGTTCCTCACTTTGTGCGTGGTCCCGCTGCTGCTGCTGCTGAGGAAGGGACGGCGCTCGGAAGACCAGCAGCCGGTCATGGAATAGGGGAAGCCCTCCGCCTCCTCAAACCAGGGCCAGCAGGCTGGTCGTGATCAGCCGGGTCAGGTCCGCCTGGCTTCGCGCCCCGGTCTTCGAATAGATCGCCTTCGAATAATTGCGCGCCGATTCCACGCTGAGGCCAAGTTGCGCCGCGGCATGAGCGATGCCGCCGCCGGAGGCGAGCGCCAGCGCCAGCCGCGCCTCGCGCGGCGCCAGGCCGAACAGGGTGGCGAGTTGGCCGCTGCTGTCGCCGGCCTGGCGCGGCGGGCCTTCGCGCAGATAAGCGATCAAGGCGGCGCCGTCCGATGGCGCGTCGGCCCGGTCGGGCAGGGCGCAGAGCAGCATCTCGACAGGCGGTTCGGCCGAGAGCCTGATCGCGACCGCCGCCGCCGCCGGGTCCGCGCCGAGAGCGGCGACCGCCTCGGCGATCATCCGATCGGATTTCGCCGCCGTGGCGCGCAGTCGCCCGTCCGAGGCTTCGTAGAGGATGGCGCCGCGCTGGATCAGCCTGCGCGCCGGCCCGTCCGCCTCCAGCGTCCGTCCGCCCCCGTCGAGCGCGATCCAGCAATGGCCGAGCCGGTGCAGCGCATGCGTCGCCGCCCGCTCGCGCAGCTGCGCCCGCTCCAGCGCGGCCCGGTTGCCCAGGGCGCTGCGGGCATGCGGCGCAAGCGCGGCCAGCAGGGCGGTGTCGCCGGCGCTGAATGCCTGGCCGGCGCGCGCCACCATGAGCCATCCGTCGAGCGATCCGCCGCGGACCCGCACCATGAGCATCGGCCCGGGGGCCAGCACGCCGTCCAGCGCCGGTTCGGCATCGACCAGATCGCCACGCGTGTAGACGCGCTGGGGGCGCATCGCCTCCTCCAGCGCCCGGCCGGGGAAGGCGGCGCCCGCCGCGTCCATCTGCCGCGCCCGGGCTGCGTGGATGCCGGCCTCGATGATCCGCTCGCCGCCCTGCGCCGCCGTGCCGTCGCGCAGCACCAGCCTGGCGCAATCGGCGCGGAATCGCCCCCGCAGCCGCGCCACGAACGTCGACCATAAGGGCGTCTCGCGGACGCCGTCATGCAGGGCGACGAGCAGATCCGTCTCGTCGCTGCTCGAGATGATCATTGCCGACCGTTCCCAAATGGGAGAGATATTTCTGCCGAAGCTCGGATGATCCGCAATACCCCTCTCCCGAATGGGAGAGCCTTAGCCTAGTGGCGCGGGGTAGACCAGCATCAACCACACGGCTGGACTCGCAATATCGTGAATGCCTCGAGCGCCCTGACCCACCTGCAGCGGCTTGAGGCCGAAAGCATCCACATCATGCGCGAAGTGCTCGCCGATGCGGAACGGCCGGTGATGCTCTATTCGATCGGCAAGGATTCGGCCGTGATGCTGCACCTCGCGCGTAAGGCCTTCCACCCCTCGCCGCCGCCATTCCCGCTGCTCCACGTCGATACGACGTGGAAGTTCAAGGCGATGTACGAGCTCAGGGACCGCATGGTCGCGGAGAGCGGCATGGACCTGCTCGTCTACCACAATCCCGAGGCCATGGAGCGGGGCATCAACCCGTTCGATCACGGCCCTCTCCACACCGACTTGTGGAAGACGGAGGGCCTGAAGCAGGCGCTCGATCACTACGGCTTCGATGCCGCTTTTTGCGGGGCCCGGCGCGACGAGGAAAAGAGCCGCGCCAAGGAGCGCATCTTCTCCTTCCGCTCCGCCAACCACCGCTGGGATCCAAAGAACCAGCGCCCCGAGCTGTGGAATCTCTACAATGCGCGCAAGGCCCGGGGCGAGAGCATCAGGGTCTTCCCGCTCTCGAACTGGACCGAGCTCGACATCTGGCAATATATCCATCGCGAGAGCATCCCGATCGTGCCGCTCTACCTCGCCGAGCCGAGGCCGACGGTGGAGCGCGACGGCTTGCTGCTCATGGTCGACGACGATCGCTTCCCGCTCGCGCCCGGCGAAACGCCGGTCATGCGCTCGATCCGCTTCCGCACGCTCGGCTGCTACCCGCTCACCGGCGCGGTCGAAAGCGAGGCCAGGACCCTGCCCGAATTGATCCGGGAGATGCTGCTGACCACCACGTCGGAGCGGCACGGCCGGGCGATCGACCGGGATGCCGGGGACGGCAGCATGGAGAAGAAGAAGCAGGAGGGGTATTTCTGATGGCCCCGACGCTGAACCCCGGGCCTGAACATGCCTATCGCCCGGACGCGCTGATCGCGACCGACATCCATGCCTATCTCGATCGGCACCAGAACAAGTCGCTGCTGCGCTTCATCACCTGCGGATCGGTGGACGACGGCAAGTCCACCCTGATCGGCCGCCTGCTCTACGATAGCCGGGCGATCTTCGCGGACCAGCTGGACACGCTGGAGACGGATTCGGCCCGCATCGGCACGCAGGGCCAGGAGATCGACTTCGCGCTGCTGGTCGACGGCCTCGCCGCCGAGCGCGAGCAGGGCATCACCATCGATGTCGCCTACCGCTTCTTCGCGACCGAGCGGCGCAAGTTCATCGTCGCCGACACGCCCGGCCACGAACAATATACCCGCAACATGGTGACCGGCGCATCGACCGCCGATCTCGCCGTGATCCTGGTCGACGCGCGCAAGGGCGTGCTCACCCAGACCCGGCGCCACTCCTATCTCGCGCAGCTGATCGGCATCAGGAACATCGTGCTGGCCGTCACCAAGATGGACCTGATCGATTATGATCAGGCCGCCTATCAGGCGATCGTCGACGATTATCGCGCCTTCGCGGACTCGATCGGGATCGATGCGTTCGTGCCGGTGCCGATCTCCGGGTTCAAGGGCGACAACGTCACCACCCGATCGGCCAACACGCCCTGGTATGACGGCATTCCCCTGCTCGAGCATCTGGAGACGGTGGCGCTCGACGAGGCCGCCGATGCGGCGCGGCCGTTCCGGATGATCGTGCAATGGGTCAACCGGCCGAACCTGGATTTCCGCGGTTTCTCCGGTCTGATCGCCGCCGGCGCGATACGGCCGGGAGACCGGATCCGGGTGTTGCCCTCGGGCAAGATCTCGACGGTCGCGCGGATCGTCACGTTCGACGGTGATCTCGAGGAAGCGGTCGCCGGACAATCGGTGACCCTCACGCTGGCGGACGAGGTCGATTGCTCGCGCGGCGACGTGATCGCCATTGCCGACAATCCGCCGGAGGTGTCCGACCAGTTCGAGGCGACGATCGTATGGATGGCGGACGAGGAGCTGCTGCCCGGCCGCTCCTACTGGCTGAAGCTCGCGGCCCAGACCGTGTCGGCGCAGATCCAGCCGCCGAAATATCAGGTCAACGTCAACACGATGGAGCGCCAGGCGGCCAAGACGCTGGACCTGAACGCGATCGGCATCGCCAATCTCGCCACCGACCGGCCGATCGTCTTCGAACCCTATCGGACCGCCGACGGCGTCAACAAGACGCTCGGCGGCTTCATCCTGGTCGACAAGGTCACCAACGCGACCATTGCCGCCGGCATGCTCCATTTCTCGCTGCGGCGCGCGCAGAACGTGCACTGGCAGAAACTCGACGTCTCGCGCGAGAAGCATGCGGAGCTGAAGAACCAGCGCCCGGCGATCCTGTGGCTGACCGGCCTGTCCGGGGCTGGCAAATCGACCATCGCCAATCTGATCGAGAAGAAGCTGGTGCGGATGAACCGTCACACCTTCCTGCTCGACGGCGACAATGTCCGCCATGGCCTGAACAAGGACCTCGGCTTCACCGACGCCGATCGGGTCGAGAATATCCGCCGCGTCGGCGAGGTGGCGAAGCTGATGGCCGATGCGGGCCTGATCGTGCTCACCGCCTTCATCTCGCCGTTCCGCGCCGAGCGGCAACTCGTGCGCGACATGATGGTGCCGGGCGAATTCATCGAAATCCATATCGATACGCCGCTCGCCGAAGCCGAACGGCGCGACGTGAAGGGCCTCTACAAGAAGGCGCGCGCCGGCCAGCTCGCCAATTTCACCGGCATCGATTCGCCCTATGAACCGCCCGAAAATCCCGAGCTGCGCATCGACACGACCAGGATGACGCCGGAGGAAGCGGCCGATCTCATCATCGATCTGTATATCTCGTGAGCGGCGCCATGGACGACGCCGCCCTGGCCCGCCACATCGCGACGACCGCGGGTACGCTCCTGCTCACCCTGCAGCGGTCGGGCCTGCTCGAAGGCAAGGCGCTCGGCAAGGCCGGCGACCGATGCGCCAATGGCTTCATCATGGAGGCGCTGCGGGCGGCGCGGCCCGACGATGCGATCCTCTCCGAGGAGGAGCGCGACGTGCCGGCGCGGATGGCGGCGCGCCGGGTGTGGATCGTCGATCCGCTCGACGGCACGCGCGAATATGGCGAGGCGCGCACCGACTGGGCGGTCCACGTCGCGCTCAGCATCGATGGCGCGCCAAGCATCGGCGCCGTGGCGCTGCCCGGCCTGGACCTCACCCTCTGCTCCGGAAACCCGCCGGCCATACCGGCAAATGAAGGTCGGCCGCGCATGCTGGTCAGCCGCACCCGGCCCGCGAAGGAAGCCGTCGCGGTCGCCGAGAGGCTGGATGCCGTGCTGGTCCCGATGGGTTCCGCCGGCGCCAAGGCGATGGCGGTGATCCGCGGCGAGGCGGACATCTACCTCCACACCGGCGGTCAATATGAATGGGACAATTGCGCGCCCGCCGCCGTCGCGCTCGCCGCAGGGCTGCACGTCAGCCGCATCGACGGCTCGCCGCTGCGCTACAACCAGGCCGACACCTATCTGCCCGATCTGCTGATCTGCCGGAAGGACATGACGCAGGCGATCATGGCGGCGATCCGAGAGGCAGATATCGCGGCCCGGGATGTCGGCCGCGCGCAAGCGGACAATGCGCCATTCGAGGACCGCTAGCGACGCCGTGGGAGCCAGGGATAATCGCCTTGCTCCAATCACTTCGCCCATGGCAAAGGCGTCGGGCGCCGATTCGACTGCGGCCGCTCCTGTCTTGGTCCGATCACTCGGCCTCGAGCGCAACAAGTGGAGAGTGCAATGCGAATGACCGGATTCAAGCTCGTTTCGGCGCTGATGACTGCGGCTGCCGCGACGGCCGCGCCGCTTTCCCCGGCCTCAGCCCAGACATCCGCCACGCGGCCCAGCTTCGTTTGCGCGAACAGCCGGACGGCCGTCGAACGCATCATCTGCCGCGAGACGGAGCTGGCCCGGCTCGATCGGATCGTCGCCGATCTCTTCGCGGAAACCCGCGGCCTCTCCCTCAACGCCGAACAATCGGCGCAGGCCGATGCCGGGCAGCGTGCCTGGCTCGCAGAGCGCAACCGCTGCACGGCGGTCGCGTGCCTGCGCCAGGCCTATTTCAAACGGATCGTGGAACTCGCCCAGGACCTTCCGGCCGACGCCTGACCCGGCGCGGTGCGGGCAGATCCGCTGCCGCGTCCGCGCCCGGTCGCGTTCCGGTCCGCGTCGATCTGGCAAAGCGGGCCGGACCGGGTTGGTTGCGGGAAGTATGGTGGACGCACCAGGGCTCGAACCTGGGACCCGCTGATTAAGAGTCAGCTGCTCTACCAACTGAGCTATGCGTCCATTCCGGCATCGCGCGACGCGGCGGAAGGAAGGCCATCTAGGGGCGCGGCCTGCGGAATGCAACCGCTTCGGCGCCTTCGCCCTCCGCCCGCATTCCCGTTGGCGTATGGGCTAATTCCGACAAATCAAATGCCGTTGACTGCGCCTGCGCCGAGGCGTCAGATCCCGCGTCCCGGGTTGCGCGTATCGCGCCTGTTCTGCCGCTCGATCGCCATCAAGAGCCCCAGGCAGATCATCACCGTCATGATCGCCGAGCCGCCGTACGAGAAGAGCGGCAGCGGGATGCCGACCACGGGCGCGAGGCCCATCACCATCATCAGGTTGATCGCGAAATAGAAGAAGATGGTGGTGGTGAGACCGGCGGCGGTGAGGCGCGAGAAGCGGTCGTCGCTTTCGCTGGCCACCTTCATTCCCCAGCGCAGGACCAGGCTGAACGCAATGATCAGGAACAGGCCGCCGATGAGGCCCCATTCCTCGGCCATGGTGGCGAAGATGAAGTCGGTATGCTTCTCGGGCAGGAATTCGTTGCGGCTCTGCGTGCCCTGCAGATAGCCGACGCCGGTAAGCCCGCCCGAGCCGATCGCGATCTTCGACTGGGTGATGTGATAGCCGGTGTGGAGCGGGTCGGATTCGGGATCGAGGAAGATCATCACGCGCTGGCGCTGGTAATCGTGCAGGAAGCTGAACGCGATCGGCCCGAGCACCGCCGCGCCGAGCAGTCCGCCCCCGAACAGCCTCAGCGGCACGCCGGCCAGGAACATCACGGTAACGCCGCCGAGGACGACCATCATCGCCGTTCCAAGATCGGGCTGGACCAGGATGAAGACCGCCGGAATCCCGATCAGCACCGCGGCCGGCCAGATGGCGCTCCAGCCGCGTATCTCGCGCGCCGGCAGCAGCGAATAGAAATGGGCGCAGGCGATCACGATCACCGGCTTCATCAATTCGGAAGGCTGGAGGTTGAGCGGGCCGACATTGATCCAGCGCCGGGCGCCGCCGCCGACGAAGCCGACCGCCTCGACGACGATGAGCAGCACCAGCACGATCACATAGGCAGGGAATGCCGCCTGCTTGATCCATTCCACCCGCAGCCGCGACATCGCGATGGCGAGGCCGAGGAAGACGGCGAAGCGCGCCCCCTGCGGCAACGCCCACCGCATTCCGCCCCCCGCGGCGGAATAGAGCACTACCGTGCTGAACGCGGCGATGCAGATCACCGGAATGATCATCCGCCACGGCAGCTCGCGGACTGGGGCCGGCATGAAGGCGAGCTTCATCTGGCCACCTGCGATCCTCCCCGGGACGGGGAGGGGCACCGCGACGCGTAGCGGCGTGGTGGAGGGGGGGCTGAGCCTGACATGCCCCCCCCTCCACCATGCTGCGCATGGTCCCCCTTCCCGTCCCGGGGAGGAATGAGAATTCCAAACCTCACGTTACCACCACCGGCGGCGCGGTGCTGCCCGGCGGGCGCGCTGCCCAGGCGCGGGTCTCGCGGTCCATGCGCTGCAATATGTTGCCGCCCCATTGCGCTTCGAGCGGGGCCAGCGCGGCCATCGCGCGGTCCTTGTCGAACAGATAGGTCATCACGTCGCGCACCAGCGGCCCGCCCGCCGAGGCGCCCCAGCCACCATGTTCGACGATCGCGGCGCAGGCGTAGCGCGGACTAGCCACGGGCGCGAAGGCGATGAACCAGCTATGGTCGCGCATTCGCCAGGCCAGGCTCTCGTTGGAGCGGACGCCGCCGGCGCGCTCGCCGCGGCTGATGTTGCGGACCTGGGCGGTGCCGGTCTTGCCGCCCATCTTCACCCCTTCGACCGGCGGGGCCATGCGGGTGCCGGTGCCGCGGCCGCTATTGACCACGCCGTCCATGGCGTCGCGGACAAAGGCGAGATGCTCGGCCGATACCGGCAAGGGCGCGCCGAGATTGACCGGCGTGTCGGCGAGCAGGCGCGGGTGCAGCATCCGCCCGCTCGCGATCCGCGCCATCATCACCGCCTGCTGCAATGGGTTGACCAGCAGATAGCCCTGGCCGATCGACATGTTGACCGTGTCATATTCGGCCCAAGCGCGATGCTCGCGCCGCATCAGCCAGGCGGGATCGGGCACGGTGCCGAAGCGCTGGCTCGGGAAGGGCAGGTCGTAGCGCCCGCCCAGGCCCATGTTCCGCGCCATCGCCGACAGCGGTCCGATCCCGACCCGCCGGCCCATCGCATACCAGTAGATGTCGCAGCTGCGGATGATTGCTTCGTGCAGGGCGATCGGCCCATGGCTGCCGGTGCAGTGGAAGACGGCATTGCCGACCCGATAGGCGCCGGTGCAATTGACCCGTTCCTCGGGATCGACCCCTTGTTCGAGGAAGGCGAGCGAGCTCATCGGCTTGGAGGTCGATCCCGGCGGATAGAGGCCGCCAAGCACCTTGTTGATCAGGGGATGGCGCTCGTCCTGCGCCATCATGTCCCATTCCGAATGGCTGATCCCGTCGGAGAAGCTGTTGGGATCGTAGCAGGGCATCGAGGCCATGCAGAGAATGTCGCCATTGGTGACGTCGATCACCACGCAAGCCGCGGACTGGTCGCCGGCCCGGCGCGCGGCATAGCTCTGCAGGCCGGCGTCGATCGTCGTCCTGAGCGGCGCGCCGCGCTGGTCGGGCAGGGTCTGCAGCTCGCGCACCAGCCGCCCACGCGCCGTCACCTCGATCCGCGCCGCGCCCGGCACGCCGCGCAGACGCTGCTCGAGCATCTTCTCGAGCCCCTCCTTGCCGACCTTGAAGCCCGGCGTGATCAGCAGGGGATTGTGATCCTCCGCGTCATATTCGCGGCGGTTGGGGATCCCGACATAGCCGACCAGATGGCCGACCGCCGCCCCTTCCGGGTAATAGCGGGTGAAGGCGCGCAACGGCGCCACGCCGGGCAATTCGGGCTGGCGCACCGAGACCGCAAAATATTTCTCCGGCGAGACATGTTCGGCGACCGCGACCGGCTGGTAGCCAGAGGCGTTGCGCAGATCCTCATGGATGCGCTGCACCTCTTCCGCGGGCAGCTCCAGGATCCGCGCCAGCTCCGCGATCACCCTCTCCTTGTCCTGCAGAAGGTCGGGGATGATGTCGATGCGCACGTCACCGCGGTTGATCGCAATCGGATTGCCGTGGCGGTCGACGATCCAGCCGCGCCGTGGCGGGATCAGCCGCATCTGGACCCGGTTCTCCTCCGACATCTCGGTGTAGCGGGCATTTTGCGCGATCGCGATATAGCCCATCCGCCCGGCAAGCATGGCGGCGACGCCGACCTGGCCGGCGGAGACGAGGAAGGCGCGGCGCGAAAAGGTCGCCGCCTGCGCGCTCTCGGTGACCGCGGGCGCCTTGCCGAAGATCTTCATCGCGCCAGCCGCCAGCGGTCGAGCGCAAGGATCAGGCGCGCCACGATCGGGTAAGCAAGCACGCTCATCACGAGCTGGGGCACCATGATCCAGAAGGCGACGTCACTGCGCATCAGGAGCGCAATGTACCACACGCCGACGCTGTGGAAGAGGATCGCAGCGCCGGCAGCGGCCCAGTCCAGCCAGTAATCGCGCACGCCCATCCAGGCGTCGAGCGAATCGAGGCCGAGGAAGATTGCCGTCCACAGCAGGGTCGATTGGCCGAGCGGCGCCCCGCTGACGATGTCGGCAAGCAGGCCGAAGCCGGCCGCCGCCCAGACCGGCCAGATTTCCGGCCGCATCAACCGCCAGGTGAGCAGGACGAGGAAACCGAGATTGGGCAGCCAGGGTGAAATGGCGACGAAAGGCAGCATCGCGCCGAGCAGGATCGCCGCCACCGTGGACACAAGCGGCACGTAGCGCCGTCTCAGGTCGCGGATCGCGACCTCGGTCTCGGATCCCGCGATCCGGCTCATCGCGGCGGGGCCGCAGCGGGGGCGGCGGGCGCCGGCGGCCCGGCCATCATGCCAGGCTGCGGCTGCTGCAGGCCGGGCTGGTAACGCGGATTGTTCTGCTGGCCGGGACGGGGCGTCGGCGGCGGCGGCGCCGCGATCGGCGGGGCGATCGGCTGCGGCGCGGCCGTATCGAGCGGGCCGGCCGCGGCGGGCTGGAAGACCCGCAGCACGATCGCATAATCCATCCGCGACGGATCGGCGATCGGCCGCGCCACCGCCGAATCATTCTCCGAACTGGTCACCACCGCCACAGGGATGTCGGGCGGATACAGGCCGCCGACACCCGAGGTGACGAGAATGTCGCCGCGGCGGAACGGATTCTGGCCGACCTCGAGCGTCCTCAATTCGATCGTGCCGTCGCCGCGGCCGACGGCGAGCGCCGGCGTGCCGTCGCGCACCAGCCGCACCGGCACGTTGCTTGCGCCGTCGGTGATCATCATCACCCGCGCCGCCCAGCGCCCGGTCTCGATCACCCGGCCGATCAGCCCGTCGGGCGATCGCACCGGCTGGCCCAGCGCGACTCCGGCCGCGCTTCCCGCCGACAGAGTCGCGAGCCGGCGCGGCGAATCGTAGGAGGAGCCGACGATCCGGGCGATCGTCACTTCGTCCTGGGCGGCGCGGGCGAGGCCGAGCAGCGCGTTGAGGCGGCGATTCTGATATTCGAGCGCCTGGCTGCGGATCAGCTCGCGCCGCGTATCGGCGAGCTGCTGCTTCAGTTCGGCATTTTCAGAGCCGGCCTGCCAGTAATTGGAAATGCTCTCGCCGATGCCGCTGAAGAAATCGCCGACAGACCTGCCGGCGCCGGCCACCGGGGCGGTGACGTCGAGCGCTGCGCCGCGCAGGGCCGCAAAGCCGCGCGGGTCGACGATCGAGATGGCGAGCAGCAGCACGGCGATGAGCGCAGCGCCGATCGCGACGACGTAACCGAGGAATAGGCCGAAATGCGCCCTTCGGGAAAAGCCGAGGCGCCTATTCTTTGGCGGCGCCATTGCGCCTGTCTTTCCGCTTCTACGCCGTCTGGAGGACGCCGCGGAAGATTTCCTCTTCCATCGCCCGGCCGGTGCCGATCGCGACGCAGGTCAGCGGATCGTCGGCGACGGTGACCGGCAGGCCGGTCTCGTCGCGCAGCACCTCGTCGAGCCCCTTGAGGAGCGCGCCGCCGCCGGTCAGGACGATGCCCTGGTCGACGATGTCGGCGGCAAGCTCGGGCGCGGTGTTCTCGAGCGCGATCCGGACGCCCTCGACGATCGTGCCGACCGGCTCGGAGAGAGCCTCGGCGATCTGGCGCTGGTTGATCGTGATTTCCTTGGGCACGCCGTTGACCAGGTCGCGGCCCTTGATGTGGACGGTCTCGCCGTCGGTGCCGTTGGGCGGGGCCTTGGCGACCCCGACCTGCTTCTTGATCCGCTCGGCGGTCGCCTCGCCGATCAGGAGATTGTGGTTGCGGCGGACGTAGGAGGAGATCGCCTCGTCCATCTTGTCGCCGCCGACCCTGACCGAGGTGGTGTAGGCAAGACCGCGCAAGCTGAGCACCGCGACTTCCGTGGTGCCGCCGCCGATATCGACGACCATCGATCCGATCGGCTCGGTCACCGGCATGTCGGCGCCGATCGCCGCGGCCATCGGCTCCTCGATCAGCCAGACCTGGCGGGCGCCGGCATTGGAGGCGGCGTCGCGGATCGCGCGCCGCTCGACCGAGGTCGATCCCGAGGGCACGCAGATCACGATCTCCGGCCAGCGCGGGAAGCGGCGCTTGCCGTGCACCTTGTGGATGAAATGCTTGATCATCTGCTCGGCGACATCGATGTCGGCGATGACGCCGTCGCGCAGAGGCCGGATCGCCTCGATCTGGTCCGGGGTCTTGCCCATCATCAATTTGGCGTCGTCGCCGACCGCTTTCACGCGCTTGACGCCGTTGATCGTCTCGATCGCGACCACCGAGGGCTCGTTGAGGACGACGCCGCGGCCGCGGACGTAAACGACGGTATTGGCCGTGCCGAGATCGATCGCCATGTCGTGTGACGGAAATCTCAGGAAATTGAAAAGGCCCATATTGGTTTAAGCTCGCTTACCAGTGGGTCGGGAGGTCAGGGGATACCCGGCCTTCCCCCAGACCGTGCATATAGGATGGGGCCGCTTTACGTACTACTAAAGAGTGTAACACGCCTCGCGGGTTCGCGCCGCATCCTATAGAGACGAATTCATGTCAATACGCCGCCTGCCCGAGCATCTGGTCAATCGTATCGCCGCCGGTGAAGTGGTGGAAAGACCGGCCAGCGCGTTGAAAGAGCTGGTCGAAAACGCAATCGACGCCGGCGGGACGCGGATAGCGGTCGTTCTGGCCCAGGGCGGGATCGAGCGGATCGAAGTCGTCGACAACGGCTCCGGCATGGCGCCCGAGGAAATCGCGCTGGCGCTGGAGCGTCATGCCACGTCGAAGCTGCCCGACGATTCGATCGACCAGGTCTCGACTTTGGGCTTCCGCGGCGAGGCGCTGCCGTCGATCGCCAGCGTCGCCCGGGTCACGATCGAAAGCCGGGTGCGCGGCGCCGACGGCTGGTCGCGGATCGTCGACAATGGGGCGCTCGAAGGGGAGGGGCCCGCCGCGCTTCCACCCGGCACCAGGGTGACGGTCGAGAATCTGTTCGCCCGGGTTCCCGCCCGCCGCAAGTTCCTGCGCTCGGACCGCAGCGAATATGGCGCCTGCCTCGACGTGGTGAAGCGCCTCGCCATGGCCCGCCCCGATATCGGCTTCACGCTGGAGCATGACGGCCGCCGCACCTTGTCGGTTCAGCCCGACCAGGATCGCCCGGCCCGCGTCGCCGCGCTCACCGACCGCGACCTCGCCGAGAACAGCATCGCCATCGATTATGCCCGCGGCCCAGCAAGGCTCGGCGGCGTCGCAGGCCTGCCAACCTTCAACCGCGGTGTCGCCGACCACCAGTTCCTGTTCGTCAACGGCCGCCCGGTGAAGGACCGGCTGCTGATCGGCGCGGTCCGCGCCGCCTATCAGGACCTGCTCGCCCGCGACCGCCATCCGGTGCTCGCTTTGTTTATCGACCTCCCCGGCGACGAGGTCGACGTCAACGTCCACCCCGCCAAGACCGAGGTCCGCTTCCGCGACCCCGGCAACATCCGCGGCCTGATCGTCGGCGGCCTGCGTCACGCGCTGGACGAGGCCGGGCACCGCTCGGCGCAACGGCCATCCGCGTCGGCCTTGGGAAATTGGCAAAGCGAGACAGACCTCCTCCGTCATTCCCGCGAAAGCGGGAATCCCGCTTCTTTTTCTTTCCCGACCTATCAGCAAGGAAGCGGGACCCCCGCTTATGCGGGGGTGACGGGGCAAGTTCGAGATTCGCGAATGGATTTCGCTCCCCAGGCCCGCGCCGAAGCCGCCACCCAGCCCGTCCCCCACGCCGCGTCCTACCCGCTCGGCGTCGCCCGCGGCCAGGTCGCCGCCACCTATATCGTCGCCGAGGCCGAGGACGGCCTCGTCCTGGTCGACCAGCACGCCGCGCACGAGCGGCTGGTGCTCGAGCGGATGCGCCGCGCCATGGCCAATGGCGGCGTCGCCCGCCAGGCCTTGCTCCTCCCCGAAGTGGTCGAGCTCGACGAGCCCGCCTGCGACCGGATCGAAGCGCGCATCGCCGAGCTCGACGAAATGGGCCTCGAGCTCGAACGCTTCGGCCCCCGCGCCATCCTCGTCCGCGCCACGCCCGCCATGCTCGGCGCCGGCGACGTCAAGGGCCTGGTCAAGGATCTCGCCGACGAGCTCGCCGCGTTCGACAGCGCGCTCAGCCTGAAGGAGAAGCTCGACCTCGTCGCCGCCACCATGGCCTGCCACGGCTCGGTCCGCGCCGGCCGCCTGCTCTCGGTCGCCGAAATGAACGCCTTGCTCCGCGAAATGGAGGTGACCCCCCATAGCGGCCAATGCAATCATGGCCGTCCGACCTGGGTGAAATTGGCCCATGGGGACATCGAGAAATTGTTTGGGCGGAAATGAGCTGGATGCGCGATCCCGGGTTGAGAAGGGAATGGCTCGGCCGATCGGTTGCAGCCGCGCTCAGCTTTAGCGCTCTTCATCCCGTCGCGGCAGCGGATACTCAATCCCGATCGCATGGCGTCTCCGGGCTGTCGGCAACGGACATGGCCTATCTGCAGCAGCGGATCGTTCGTGACGGCATCGAAGGAGGCCTCGATCGACGCGTCACCGATGCGCTCGGCCTGACGACGGCGGCCGGGCCGCCTTTGATCGCGCGCACTCTCGGGCTGGTTAATCCCTCCCATGGCGATGTCTATTTCCTGACCCCCTTGCCTGACGGTAGACTGCTGGTCGCCCGGCGCGAATGGACGGGAAGGATCTCCTACTGGCTGCTCCTGTCGCGGAATTTCATCATCGAGCGCGCGGTTCTAGCCGTTTCGGAAGGCGCGGCCCCGCTTCGTGCCGAGCAGGCGGAGGCGGAGCGCGGGCGGATCATCGCCTTCTTCAGATCCAATGTCCCCGCGATCAGGCAATGATATGACCAGGTTAAGTCGAACTCTGCTCCCATTCATGCTGATGCTGCTCGGTCCACCCGCGCTGCTCCTTTTATGGGCGCACCTGGTGCGTCCAATATGGCAGGGTTCGGGGGTGATCGCGCTTTTCGCGGCTGGTCTGTTGGGGGTGGCCGGCGTGGTCAGCTCGCCCTGGTCGAACCGGGTCCAGGCAGTGGTCGTCATCGTTTACATTCTGATCGCCATGGTCACCCTTCCTTTTCTGAGCCTGCTCGCGGTCTGTTCGACCGGCGATTGCATATGATGCGGTCGTGACCAGCAACCGCTTCGTCACCGTCGCCTGGGTCTATGATCCGAGTGAGCTCGCGCTGCTGCTTGCGCTGTTCGAGCAGTCCGACATCTGGGTGGTGCCGATGGGGCGTCATCATGTCGCCATCGATTGGTCGGTGACGGTCGCGCTTGGTGGCGTGCGGCTGCGCGTCCATGAGGAAAACGTGGCAGCGGCGCTGGCCTTGCTCGCTGGGTTGGAGCGGACGCCGCAGCGATCGGTGCGCTACCTCTTCCAGGACAAGATGGCCGACCTGTTGCTGATCCTGCTGGTCTTCTGCATCGGCCTGTGGGCGGCGCCGGCGCGAATCCAGGCGGAATTCGCCGTGGCGCGGCGGGAGCGCAGCGCGTGAAGTTACCGAGAGATTTCCGCCTCTTGGTGTTAAGCCTTCCTTCGCAGGTGAGACGCTAGGTTCTCCGCATCAACGCGGAGGCATGCATGTTCCAGCTCGTCTATATCAGCTCAGCCCGCGACCCGATCACGCCCGAAATGCTCGAGCAGATCCTGACTGCGTCGCGGCGCAACAATGCCGGCAACCAAGTCACCGGCCTGCTGGTCGCCGGCGAGCGACGGTTCCTGCAGGCGCTGGAGGGACCGGAACAGGCTGTCCTCGACACTTATGCCCGGATCAGGCACGACCCGCGCCATCATGCCATGGTGCTGCTGACCGGCAGGGCCGTCGAGGCGCGCGCGTTCGGCGACTGGTCGATGGCCTTCGAGCAGGGCAGCGACGCTTCGGGTCAGCCGAGCCTGCGCGCCACGGTCGACGTACTCACCGCGCCGCTGTCCGACAAGAGCCTGCGCGCTCATTTCCTGGGCTTCGCCGAGCTTCAGGACAAAGCCGCCTGACGACTATTCTCCCGGATTGCCCCACCTATAGGCGCCGCCACCGCCGCGCCCGGTGAGGACCAGGCCTTCGGACAGGGCGAGGCGGCTAATCATCTCCGGCCTGTCCCTTCAGCGCGGCGAGGTGTCGCCGTACGTCTTCAATCGGGTGGGCCGCCGCCTGCGCGCGCGATTCGCGAAGCAGGGGGTAGCCCGCTTCGGCATCGGCGATAAGCGCCTTGACGAAGCCGCCCGACCGCACCTCGCGCAGGATGCGGCGCATCTCGGTGCGGGTGTCGGCAGTGACGATGCGTGTGCCGCCCTTGAGCGCGCCGAATTCCGCGGTGTTGGAGATTGCCTCGCGCATGCCGGCGATGCCGCGTTCGTAGATGAGGTCGGCGATCAGCTTCACTTCGGTCAGACATTCGAAATAGGCGATCTCCGGAGAGAAGCCGGCCTCGACCAGGGTCTCGTAGCCGGCGTGGATCAGCTCCGGGATGGCGCCCCACAAGACCGCCTGCTCGTTGAACAGATCGGCGTCGCATTCCTCGGCGAAACTGGTCGGCAGGATGCCGACCCGCCCCGAGCCGATCGCCGAAGCGTAGGAAAGCGCCAGGCGCTCCGCGCCGCCGCTCGCATCCTGCGCCACGGCGAACAGGGCGATCAGGCCGGAGCCGCGTTCGTAATCGGCCCGCAGCGCCGTGCCCGGCCCCTTGGGCGCGACCAGGAAGACGTCGAGATCGGGACGCGGCGCGATCAGGGCGAAGCGGATGCTGAGCCCGTGCGAAAAGCCAAGCGCACCGCCCTCGCGCAGATGCGGCGCCACGTCCCGGGCATAGACCGCGCCGTGCACCTCGTCGGGGGTCAGCATCATGACCAGATCGGCCCAGCCGCTCGCCGCTGCCGGGGTCTTGACCTCGAAGCCGTCGGCGGCGGCGCGCGCGCGGCTCGGCGCGCCGTCACGCAGGCCGACGACCAGCTCCGCCACGCCCGAATCGCGCAGGTTCAGCGCCTGGGCGCGCCCCTGATTGCCATAGCCGAGCATCGCGACCTTGCGGCCGCGGACGATCGCAAGATCGGCATCTTCATCCCGATAGACGCGCATGACGCGGGGGTAGGGGATTTGGGGTAGGGCGGCAACTCAAGCCATCCCCCTTGAAGGGGGAGGGGTCGGGTGGGGGTGGAGTCTCCAAAGATGCATAGCCCTTCATTGACGATCACCCCACCCCAACCCCTCCCCATCAAGGGGAGGGGCAAAGAAGCGCCAGCGCCCGCGCGAAACCCTCTCCCTCCAGCGCCTCATCAAACCTCGGCCAGCCTCCCGGTGGCTGGCGGCGGAACCAGGTAAATTGGCGCTTGGCATATTGGCGGGTGGCGGTCCGGCCGGCGGCGAGCGCCGCTTCGCGGGTCAGCTCGCCGTGGAGGAAGGCGGCGATCTCGCGCACGCCGATCGCGCGCATGACCGGCGCCAAGGCGGGCAAATGCCGGGCGAGCAGGAGGCGAACCTCCTCGATCCCATCGTCCGAGAAGATCGTCTCGAGCCGCGCGTCGCAGCGCGCGTGAAGCCAGTCGCGCGGCGGCAACACGATCAAGGGCGACAGCGCCACGAGATCGCCGATCCCGCCATGTTTCTCCGCCTGCCATGCCTTCAGCGTCCGCCCGGTCGAGCGCACCACTTCGAGCGCGCGGGCGATACGGGTCGTATCACTCGGCCGGATCCGCGCGGCCGCCTCGCGGTCTTCCCGTGCCAGCGCGGCATGCGCTTCGCCGACCGGCAGCGCCCGCGCCGCGGCGCGCACCGCGGGATCGATCTCCGGCACCGGCGCAATGCCCTCGATCAGGGTCCGGATGTAGAGGCCGGTGCCGCCGACCAGGATCGGCAGGCGGCCGGCGGCGTGCGCCTCGTCGATCGCCGCCCTGGCGTCCGCGGCCCATTCCGCCGCCGAGCAGGAATCAGCGCCGTCGCGATAGCCGTAGAGGCGGTGGGGCGCCCGCGCCTCCTCGACCGCGCCCGGCCGCGCCGAGACGAGGCGCAGGTCGCGATAGACCTGGGCGCTGTCGGCGTTGATCACAACGCCGCCTGTTTCTTCCGCCAGCGCCAGCGCAAGCGACGACTTGCCGCTCGCGGTCGGGCCCGCGATAAGCGCGAGGGGCGGTTTCGAAGGGTCAGGCGTGTTCATTGCCACATTGATAGCAGCGGATCGGCTGACGCGCGGCGATATTTCGGTCGCCGAGGACGCGCTTGGCGGATCGCGCGGCCATGAATGGGTCGAGGAGGGAAGCGCCTGCGATATCCTTCTCGACGGCGGCGCCGACGCGGCCCGGCAGGCCCTGGAATATCTGATCCACGGCGTCGACGTGGTCGTCCAGCCCCGCGAGGGGCGGCGCAGGCAATTGCTCGTCGCCGACATGGATTCGACGATGATCAATGTCGAATGTATCGACGAACTCGCCGATTATGCCGGCCTCAAGGCCGAGGTCGCCGCGGTGACCGAGCAGGCGATGCGCGGAGAGCTGGATTTCGAGGCGGCGCTCGACGCCCGCGTCGCCCTGCTGAAGGGCCTGGATGAGCGCGTGATCGAGCATTGTCACCAACAGCGCGTCCGCATCACGCCCGGCGCCGAGGCCCTGGTCAGGACGATGACGGAAAACGGCGCTTATTGCCTGCTCGTCTCGGGCGGATTCAGCCGCTTCGCCGACAAGGTCGCCGCGGACATCGGCTTCGACGCGGCCTTGTCGAACGAATTGCTGTTCGAGGGCGGGCGGCTGGCCGGCGCCGTGCGCAAGCCCATCCTCGGCGCGGAGGGCAAGCGCCAGGCCATGCTCGACGCGGCCCATGCCCGCCAGATCCCGCTCGATGCCGCGCTCGCCGTCGGTGACGGCGCCAACGACATCCCGATGCTCAGGGCGGCGGGGCTCGGCATCGCCTATCACGCCAAGCCCGCCACCGCGGCGGCCGCGGACGCGCGGATCGAGGCGAATGATCTTACCGCTCTGCTCTACGCGCAGGGTTATGCGCGGAAGGATTGGGCGGACTAGGGATTAATTAGATCCTCCCCGTCCCGGGGAGGAACTTTTCCCTAACCTGGCCTGCTCATATCCGCCGCAATGGCCGCCAGCGCGAAGGCGACCGAGTCGACGCAATAGGTGAAGCTGACCCCGACGCCGTCGTCGGCGATCGAGCGTACCTGGCCGTATATCGATCCCGCGTCGGGATGGCGAAGCTCGACGGTCGCGCCGAGCGGCGGCCGCGCGTTGGTTTCGAGGAAGGCGCCGCCGGCCGTGATCTCGCGGAGCGCGGCCGGGGCCGGTGCATCGGCGATCAGCACGCACATCCGCCGCCGGCGCCAGCGCGTCGCCATGAATGTGCGGCTGTCGATGATCTGCGGCGCGCCCAATTCACCCCCCTGTTTTGGAGTGTCATAGAACGGCAGGGCAAAAATTAAGTTAAGGGGCGACCGGGAAACAGGCCACATGGGCGCGGGAGCAGGCCTGGTCAGCGGCGGCGCGGCTGGCCAGCGGGCCCGCCTGCAGGCGGAACACCGCTCCGGCCCGCACCACATTGGGTTGCAGGCCGGCAAGCCGGCCCCTGACCGCGCTCCACGCGGCGCGCGCGCCGGCATCGCTGCTGAACGCGCCAAGCTGGATCCGCCAGCGCCCGCCCGCGGACGCAAGAGCGGGGCTCGGCGCCGGGGGCCGGGTCATGGTCTCCACCGGCGGCCTCTCCGGCCGGGTTGCGGTCTGGACCGGAGGACGTTCGGGCCGCGTGCGCGGCTGCGTCGGCGATCCGGGCCGCCCCGTCTGGACGGGCGGCCGGCCCTGGGTGATGGCGGGCTCACGCGGCGGCATCACCGTCGCCATCTGGGCGGGCGGCGCGGGCAGGCGGCTTGCGATCTGCTCGCCCTGGGCCCGGTCCAGGGCCGATATGTTGGGCTCCATCGCCTGAAGCTGGCTGACGGCCGGCGGCAGGCCGGCCGCGGCGGCGCGGCTCATCATCGCATAAGCGCGGGGCAGATCGGCGGCGACGAGGTCGCCATTATAAAGGGCGGTGCCGAACACATATTGCGCGCGCGGGTCGCCGCGATTGGCGGCCTGCTCGATCCACGTCATCGCCTCGCGGCGGCGGCCGTTCTGGAACAGGAGCAGCCCGTAATTGGCCTGCGCCTCCTCATGTCCCTGGCGCGCTGCGCGCTCATACCATTGCTCGGCAAGATTGGAATTCTGCGGCACGCCGCGACCTAGGAAATAGGCCTGGGCGATATTGTATTGGGCATCCGCGTCACCACGATCCGCGAGCGGCCGCCAATTGCCGATCGCGACCTGGAAATTTCCCGCCTGCCAAGCCTCGACGCCGGCGCGCACGCTCGGCGCGGCAATCCTCGGCATCGCTGCGCCGGCGGGCGGTGCCGGCGCGGGCTGCGCCGCGGCGGCGCCAGCACAGGAGCAGGCGGCGGCGAGCAGGAGTGCACGCATTTTGGTTGTCATCGCAAAAATCCCTCCACCGGAACGGCGTTTCGGCCTTTGCCTAAACGCGATTGCTTAACGCTGCCTTAGCATAACAATAAACACGCCCGCCACGCGCGGCGCTCTCTTGCGCTCCGCTGAATTCCCACCGCGAAGTTAACCAGATTTTTAGAAGCTTGGGGTCAAAGCCTTCGGTGAAGCGTGGGAACCGAGGGAATATTCATGCGCGTACTGGCACTGTCCTCGCAAAAAGGCGGATCGGGGAAGACGACGCTCTCCGGCCATCTGGCCGTGCAGGCGCAACGGGCCGGCTATGGGCCGGTCTGTCTGATCGACATCGATCCGCAGGGATCGCTTGCCGATTGGTGGAACGAACGCGAGGCGGAGATGCCCGCCTTCGCCCAGACCACGGTCGCCCGCCTGGGCGCCGATCTCGAAGTGCTCCGCCAGCAGGGCTTCCGCCTCGCCGTGGTCGACACGCCGCCGGCGATCACCATGGCGATCCAGTCGGTCATCCAGGTGGCCGAGCTGATCGTCATTCCGACCCGACCCAGCCCGCACGATCTGCGCGCCGTCGGCGCCACCGTCGATTTGTGCGAGCGCGCCGGCAAGCCGCTCATCTTCGTCGTCAACGGCGCGACACCCAAGGCCAAGATCACCTATGAGGCCGCGGTCGCCTTGTCGCAGCACGGCACCGTCGCCCCGGTCACCATCCACCACCGCACCGATTTCGCCGCCTCGATGATCGACGGCCGCACGGTGATGGAGGTCGATCCCAATTCGCGCTCGGCCAAGGAAATCACCGAGCTGTGGGACTATGTCGCCGACCGGCTCGAGAAGAATTTCCGCCGCACCGTCTTTTCCGCCCCCGGGCAGGTTTCCAACCCGCTCACCCAGCGCCCGGCGTCCGGCTTCGGCCGCCGCGTGGTCGGCCAGTGAGGGGAGCGGTGATGAACGAAGCACGGCCTTTCGCCTCGCTCTCCTCCGGCCTCCTGGCGCGCAAGGGCGCCGCCCGCCCCGCCATGCGTCCGCAGGGCTTCGGCCCGCATAACGGATTCGAGGATCTCGGCTGGAACGACATGGGGCCCGAGCCCGTCGACGATTTCCACGGCGACATGCCCGAGCACGTTCCCAGCTCGATCTCCGCGCTGACGCCGGCGCCCAAGGCCGCCCAGCAGGAGCCCGTTCAGCAGCAGGAAGCGGTCGAGCCCGAAGTGGTGGCGCAGCAGCGTGCGATTGCCGAAAGCTACGCCGCCGAAGCGGCGCCGGCGCCGGCTGCCGACGAACCGACGGAAACGCCCGCAGCCTCCGTGGTCGCCTTGCCCAGGCGTCCGGTCGCCGCCGTCGCTCCCGGAAAGAAGTCCGCTTTCACGTTGCGCGTCGATGCCGAGCGCCATCTTCGCCTGCGCCTCGCCACCGCCATCACCGGCCGGTCGGCGCAGCAATTGGTGACCGAAGCGCTCGATCTGTTGCTTGCGTCCCTCCCCGAAATCGAATCGCTGGCCGAGCGCGTACCCGCCTCGGGCAGCAAGCGAAAATGACCCAGAAAAGGCCGAAGCGATGACCAGGATTGTCTTCAAAGCCGCTGCATCCACCGCGATCGTCTCAATGACGATGATGGGCCTCAGCGCCCCTGTCCACGCGGTGCGCGGCCTCAACGAATCGACCCGCGCCACCTCGCGCACCGACCGCCAGGCCGAAGCCCTGCACGCAACCGCCGCCCGCGCGCTGCAGCAGGGTCAGCTCGCGTCCGCGCAGACCGCGATGGAGGAGGCCGTCGCCTTGTCCCCGCGCGATGCCGGTTACCGCCAGCTGCTCGCCGACATCTATCTGAAGCAGGGCCGCTTCGCTTCGGCCCGCACCACCTATGCCGACGTGCTCGAACTCGATCCGGCCAATATCCGCGCCGCGCTCAGCGTCGCCCTGATCCAGATCGCGCAGGGCAATCCCCGCGCGGCAATCTCCCGGCTCGACGAGCTCGAAGGCCGCGCCCCCGCTGCCGATGTCGGCCTCGCTTACGCCCTTGCCGGCCGCACCGACCGCGCCGTGCAGATACTCGAATCAGCCGCCCGCGGCCCCGGCGCGACCGCCCGCACCCGCCAGAACCTTGCCCTGGCCTATGCCATGACCGGCGATTGGCGCCGCGCCCGCGCGGTTGCCGCGCAGGACGTGTCGCCGGCCGAGCTTTCCGGCCGGCTGCAGCAATGGGCTGCCTTCGCCCGCCCCGGCGCCGGCGCCACCCGCGTCGCCAGCCTGCTCGGCGTGACTCCGGTCCAGGATGCCGGCCAACCGGTCCGTCTCGCGCTCGCGCCTTCCGGCGCGCAGAACCAGGCCTATGCCGAAGCCGCGCCCGCTCCGGAAGCGGCGCCCGAAGCGGCTGCTCCCACCCGCTTTGCCGAGGCTCGCCCGGCCGAGGCGCCTGCTTTCTGGGTGCCGACCGCGCAATCCTATCAGGCTCCGCCTGAAGCGCCGCTCGAGCGCGCCGACGTCTCGACCGAACCTTCGGCGCCGGCGCCCGAGGTCCGCGTCCAATATGCCTCCGCTGCGCGCACTCTGGTCGCGCCGGACCCTGCGCTCATCCGGGCCGCTGCCGTCAATCGCGTGCCGGTCTCCGCCTTCCAGCGCGCCAGACCCCAGGTCTCGATCGAGAATGGTTCGGCGCCGATCGTCGTCCAGATCGGCGCCTTCTCCAACGAGGCCAATGCCGAGCGCGCCTGGGTCGAGGCGTCAGCCGCCTACGGCCTCGAAGGCCGCCAGCCGCTGACCACGACCATCGAAATCAACGGCCGCACGCTCAATCGCGTCTCGGTTTCGGGCTTCGCCTCGGCCGGGGACGCGCAGCGCCTCTGCGGCCAGATCCGCACCCAGGGCGGCGCCTGCTTCGTCCGCGGCAATGCCGGCGATGCCTCGATCCGCTGGGCCGCGCGCTACGCCAATCCGCGCCAGCGCAACGCCTAGGACTTTCGGGACCCCCTCTGTCCCCTCTGAAGGGCGGTTGGCCGGCCAAGGCCAGCCGCCCTTTTTGAGTCTTCTAGATGTCGAATTCGAGCGCGGCCGCGGCGCCGCCTTCGCCAAGCTTCGGCCGGTCCGGCTCCACCGTCGCCGCCGCGGAGCCGCCGCCCTTGCGCTTGGGAGGGGTGCGGCCTCGGGGAGGTCGCGACAGGGATTTCAAGAAATCGAGGTTCTTTTTCCGGCTCATCCGCGGTCTCCCGTCGAGAAGCGAGATAGGAACTGCCCGCCTTCGAAACTAGGACCGCCGCGCGCGCGTCAGCAAATCGAGGCAGGCCATGCGGACCGCGACGCCGAGCTCAACCTGCTCGAGGATCGCCGAGCGGGCGGGATCGTCGGCCAGCTCGCCGTCGATCTCGACACCCCGGTTCATCGGACCGGGGTGCATGACGAGCGCTCCCGGCGCGCAGGCGTCGAGCCTGGCGCGGGTCAGTCCGTAGGCGGCGTGGAAGTCGCCGAGCGATCCCGAAACCGCCTGCTCCATCCGCTCGTGCTGGATGCGCAGCATCATCACCACGTCGGCGCCCTCGATCCCCGCGTCGAGCGAGTCATAGGCGGCGACTCCGGCCGGGGGCTCATCGGGCATCAGCGGCGCCGGCGCCACCATGCGCACGTTGGCGCCGAGCAAAGGCAGCGCCCGCATGTTCGAATTGGCGACGCGGCTGTGGCGGATGTCGCCGCAGATCGCCACCGTCACGCCCTCGATCCGCCCCAGCCGCCGCCTGATGGTCAGGGCGTCGAGCAGCGCCTGGGTGGGATGTTCGCCGCGGCCGTCGCCGGCATTGATCACCGGGCAATCCATCAAATCCGCGACCTCGGCCGCCGCGCCGTCCGCCTCGTGGCGGATGACGAGGATGTCGGGCCGCATCGCGTTCAGGGTCAAGGCGGTGTCGATCAGGCTCTCGCCCTTGCGCACGCTGGAGGCGGCCGGGTGGAAGTTGGAGACCTGCGCGCCGAGCCTTTTGCCGGCAATCTCGAACGAGAAGAGCGTCCGCGTGCTGTTCTCGAAGAAGGCGTTGATCTGGGTCAGCCCGGCGAGCCGATCGTCGGCCTTGCGCGGACCGCGGTTGAACGCGATCCAGGGCTCGGCCGCGTCGAGGATCGCCAGGATATCGGAAGCGGAAAGCCCCTCGATCCCGAGCAGATGGCGGTGAGGGAAGGGCGCGGTCATCAAAGCCGCGCTCTACCCCCGCCTCCATGCAAGCTCAAGCGGCTCAGCGCCTCAGATGCTGGTCGAGGAAGCGCAGATAGGCCTCAGATGCGCTGATCCGGTTCTGCTTCCTCAGGAATCCGTGGCCTTCGTCGGGGAAGATCACATAGTCGACCGGGACATTGTTGCCGCGCACGGCGGCGACCAGCTCGTCGCTTTCGACCTTGAGCACCCGCGGATCGTTGGCGCCCTGGATGACGAGCATCGGCCGGCGGATGCCGCCGGCGTGGAACAGGGGCGAGATCGCCCGGTGCCGGACCGCGTCGGTCGCCGGGTCGCCCATTTCGTCATAGAGCGCCACCCGCTGCGCGCCCCACCAGGCCGGGATCGATTCCAGGGTCCGCACCCAGTTGGTCACGCCGAATATGTCGATGCCGGCGTCGAACGTCGTCGGATGAAAGGCCATGGCCGCCGCCGTCATGTAGCCGCCATAGGAACCGCCCATCACCGCCACCCGGTCGGAGATCCAGTCCTGCCCGGCGAGCCAGTCGCGCGAGGCGACGACGTCCCTGAGATCGACGTCGCCATGCTTGCGGTCGTCGAGGTGGAAGAAGGTCTTGCCGTAGCCGGAAGAGCCGCGATTGTTGATCGCGTAGACGGCATAGCCGTTGTTGACGAGGTGCTGGATCGTCGCGTTATAGCCGCGCCGGCTCTGTCCGCCGGGCCCGCCATGGACGTAGACGATCGCCGGCACCGGATGGGCGGCGCTCGCCTCGCGCGGTCGATAGAGGATGCCGGGGACCGGAAGCCGGTCGTAGGACGGAAAGCGCGCGACGCTGGCGGTCACCAGCTGGCGTTCGTCGATCGCAGGGTTGAGCGCGCGGGTCAGCCGCCGCGCCTCGCCGGTGGCGAGGTCGGCGACGAAGATATCGGCAGGCGAGGTGTCCGAGGCGACGGTGAAGGCGACCATCGTCTCGTCGCGGTTGAAGCGCACGCCGCCCAGATCGCCCTCGGGGATTCCGCGCAGGGTCACCGGAGCGTTCGATCGCGTGTCCGTGATGGTGAGCCGGGTCGAACCGTCGGCGTTGATGGCATGAACCCGGTACCGGCCCGAGCGCGAGTGCATGACGAACATCACGTCCCAATCGGCCGCGATCATCGCGCGGCGCGCGCCGCCGGCGATGTCGTAGCGCCAGGCCTGATCGAATTCGCTGGTCTCGTTGGTGCCGTAGATCAAAGCGGTGGAATCGGGGGTGAAGCCGTAGGCGTTGAACGCGACATTGCCCTGGTGCGGCGTGATCAGCCGCGGCGGCGCGCTCGAGCCCACCTCAGCGAGATAGACGTCGCTGTCGGCGCTGCTGTTGGCCTTGCCGAGCGCGATATAGCGCCCGTCGCGCGAAACCTCGCCCGGCAGGAAGCCCTCATTCTGGAAGATCATGCGGCGCGCGTAGGTGGCGGCATCGTAGGCGTAGACGTCGAACATCTGCGGATTGCGCTCATTGGTCCACACGTAGAAGGTCCGCCCGTCGGCGTTCCAGCCGCCGAACTCGGCCTTCAGGTTCTGCCCCGGGGTCAGGTCGCGCAGGCTGCCGTCGGCGAGTCGGACGTAGAGGTGATTGAGCTCGTTGCCGCCCTGGTCGGCGGTCAGCAGGACGCGGTCATCGTCGGGAAAATAGCTCGCCGCCGTCGTCGCATCGGTGGTCGACCGCGTGAGCTGCACCGGATCCCCGCCCGCGACCGGAAGCGCATAGACGTTGAAGACTCCGCTGCGGTCGGAGTTGATCAGGAGGCTGCGCCCGTCGCGCGAGAAGGCGATGCCGTCGGGGGCGGCCATGCCGAAGGAAGTCGTCTCGAAGAATTGCTGCGCGGTGTAGCGCACCGGCTGAGTTTGCGGCGGTTGCGCCCCGGCCGGCGCGGCGAGCAAGAAGGCGCCGAGCATGAGAGAGGTGGATGCGAGAAAGGCGGCGGCGGTCTTGTGGCGCATGATCTTCCCCTGAAGTTGGTGTATTAGCCTTGTAACACGGCAGGGTCCCTGTCAAGACGACTGAAACCATGGACTCGATCCCCTCCGCCCGATCCGAGCAGATGGCGGCCTTTAATTGGGGGTCAGCGTAACGGTGGCGACCTCGCAGAGGTTCACCTTGCGAAGGTCCGTGATGTCGCCATCATCATAGGTGACCTTGATGTCGAAATTGCACTGAGTCTCGCCGCGCGCGAACTTGATCTGGGCCGACTCGCCGTTGCCGAGCTTGTCGCCGCCGAGAATGTCTGGACCCCAGTGGTTTGCGTCGCTCGGCGAAACGTTCAAATGCGCGACGGTATGACCGGTGTTGTTCACGAGAGTGAAGTCCTGCTGGGCTTGGCCGACGGCAGGGGCTGCGGTGTCGCCACCCGGTAAGGTATCTCCAGCTGGAGCGGGCGGGGCGGCCGGAGCGGTCGGTGCCGAAATCGCACCCTGGGCCATTACCGCAACAGGCGTGGTTTCGAGCGCCATCAGGATGACTGCGATCCCCAATCGCATGGCTCCACTCCTCTTTCCTCGTTCGTATGAAAGGCCAGAGCGCTTGTCTATTCGGTTTTCCGCAAGGCCTGGCCAGGTGGCCTTTGCCGTCACCCGCAATTGATCATCCACCGCACCCCGAAGCGGTCGGTGAGCATGCCGAAGCCCCTGGTCCAGAAAGTTTCCTGCATCGCCATCGTCACCGTGCCGCCCGCCGACAAGGCGCCGAAGATGCGCTTCGCCTCGTCGAGATCGTCGAGCGCGATGGTGACGTCGAATCCCGCCGGCGCCTGGTAGCGGCCCGGCGGCGCGTCGGAGCCAAGCAGCTCCTCGTCGCCGATTTTCAGGGTCGCGTGCAGGATCCTGTCCTGCCATTCCGGCCCGACCATGCCGGGCGGCCCTTCGCCATAGGTCATCATCGTCACGATCTCGCCGCCGAGCGCCTCGCGATAGAGCTCCATCGCGGCGCGGCAGTCGCCGCCGAAATAGAGATAGGGCTGGAGCTTCATCGCCATTCTCCGCCGCGATCCAAAAGCAAAGGGCCCCGCCACCCCCAAGGTGACGGAGCCCTCCACTCGCTAGAGCGCCGAGGCTTAGTGGGCCGTCAGCGTAACCGTGGTGGTCTCGCACAGGTTCACGCCACGCGCGTCGGTCGTGTCGCCGTCGTCATAGGTGGCCTTGATGTCCCACTGGCACTGAGTCTCGGCGCGCGGGAAGGTGATCTCGGCCGCTTCGCCATTGGCGAGAACGTCACGTCCCAGGATGTCCGGGCCCCACTCGTTCGAATTGCTCGGCGAGACGTTCAGCGTCGTGACGACGTGGCCGGTGTTGTTGGTGAGCGTGAAGTTCTGGTTGGTCTGGTCACCGGCCGGGGCCGCGCCCTCGCCGCCGCCAGCCGCGTTGCCCGCGGGGGCCGCGGGAGCGGCCGGAGCGGCCGTGTTGGCAGCGGCAGGGGCCGCCGTATTGTTGGTCGTCGCGGCCTTGTTGCAGCCCGCCATGGCGAGCGCGGACGCGAACAGCGCGCCGGTGAGATAAAGCTTATTCATGTTAGAGAATCCCCTTTGTGTGGAAGCAAACTGGATAGAGACTTTTCGCGGCAGCGCAATCCGTACCGAGGCGTCCGGTTACTTCGTTCCGGGGCGGCTCGGGACGGCGATGTGGGGGGCCGGCGCTGCCGCTTCCGGCCCCTTTTCCGGCAATCAGGGTGTCAGCGTGACCGTGCCGACGGTGCAAAGATTGACCGCCCGCATGTCGGTGGTGTCCCCATCGTCATAAGTGGCCCTGATGTCCCAGAGGCACTGGCTCTCGCCGCGCTCGAAGGTGATTGAGGCGGATTCGCCATTGTTGAGGACGTCGCGGCCAAGGATGTCCGGGCCCCACTCGTTCACGTTGTTCGGCGCGACGTTGAGGGTCACGACAGTATGACCGGTGGTGTTGACCACGGTGAAGTTCTGCTGTGCCTGCCCGTGCACTTCCGCCGAAGGCGCAGCGCCGCCCTCTTCGGCGGCCGGCGCCGGGGCCGCGGGAGCGGCCGGAGCGGCTGCGTTCGCGGCGGGCGCGGCGGCATTTTCGGCCGGCTTCGGCGCGGTATTGGACTGGACGTTGCAGCCCGCCAGAACGAAGGCGGTGCCGAGCAACAGCCCGGTAAAATGATTGATCTTCATGGTCTTGGAATCTCCCCACTCCCCTATCGGAGCGCTTTGGATAGTGCGATTCGCCAGAATGGCAATCCGGCCTTTGTCGGATCGAGGCGGCGGACTGTCCCGGCCTGAGCGGCCGGTCGCGCCATGCTCAGGCGGCCAGGCCGATCAGGACGCCCGCCTGGACTGCGACGATCAGGAACAGCCAGGTGGAGAATGGCTGCTTGCGCGTCTTGTGCCGGAACAGGCGCCGCGCCGCGAGCGCGCCGGGCGATCCGCCGATCAAGGCGAGGCCCAGCAGATGGGCTTCCGGAATCCGACGTTCGCCGGCGATGGCGCGCTCCTTGTCCTGCCGAAAACGCATCATCGTGGAGAGGTTGAGGGCGGCCAGCAACAGGAGGGTGGCGATCAGGGCGGCGATCATGCCCCCATCCTGACGCCATTTCCTTACCCCATCGTCAACGCGTCGATCGCGCCCTGCAGGATGTAGGCGGCCGCCATCTTGTCGACGAGCTCGGCGCGGCGGGCGCGGCTCGCGTCGGCGTCGATCAGCGTCCGGGTGACGGCCTGGGTCGACCAGCGCTCGTCCCAGAGCAGGATCGGGAGGCCGAGCGCTTCCATATTGCGGGCGAAGGCGCGGGTCGATTGGGTGCGCGGCGATTCGCTGCCGTCCATGTTGAGCGGCAGGCCGATCACGATCCCGGTCACGCGCTGCGCGGCGACCAGGTCCTTCAGCAGCGCGAGGTCCTTTGCGAATTTGGTCCGGCGGATCAGCTCGGCGGCGGTCGCGATCGTCCAATTGTCGTCGCAAAAGGCAATGCCGATCGTCCTGGTGCCGACATCGAGCCCGAGCAGCCGCCCGCCTTCCGGCAGCGCGTCGCGATATTCGGCGGCGGCGGCGGTGATCATCGCGTGCGCCGCTCGAACGCTGCCAGCCGGCGCTCGGCGTCGGCGCGGATATTGGCCCAGAACAAGGCATAATCGTAGACGTGGTAATTGTTGCCGGGCAGCGCATAGGGGCCCATCGCCGGCAGCGCGTCATTGTCGCCGATCAGGAGGAAGCCGCGCGAATCGCAGCGCGCCGGGACCGCGCCGCGGCGGAACTCGGCGGCGCTCATGTCGGCGTTCGGCACCAGCGTGCCGAGATTGGCCGCCGCGGGAGCCTCGCCGCCCGGCGCGCCGGTGAGCGGGTTGGTGCACAGCATCGCCGTTCCCCTCCGCGGCACGCCGCCGGGGCCGGCGCTTTCGTCATAGACTTCGGTGACCTGGCTGGGGTCGGCCGGCTCCGAATAGCTCTGCCAGGAAAGCACGCAGGCCGCCTGGTCGGGCCGCTCGCAGGCGGGAAAGGGCAGAGCCGGCAAATCGGCGGTCATCGAGACCGGCCAGCCGACCACGTAAGCGGCCACGATCCGCGGCGCCTCCGGCGCCCCCTTTATCCGCTCCTGCAGCAGCCGCATCAGATGCGCGCTGCCCTGGCTGTGGGCGGCGAGGATGATCGGCCGGTCCGCCGGCGCCTCGCGGAGGAATTCCTCATAAGCGGCGAGGACGTCGCGATAGGCGAAGTCGAGCGCGCGGCGCGCATCGGCCTCGCTGGTCAGGAAGGCGCCGAACGCCGCCTGGCGATATTTCGGGGCCCATATCTGCCCGACCGAATTGAAGGCGCTCGCCTGGCTGCGCACGAACAAGGCGGCGCGGTCCTGGGATTCAGGATCGGTGATCGGCGCATTCCAGGCGGTGGATTCGAGGAAGCTGGTCGGGTGGACGAAAAAGACCGAGGCGCGCGCGGCCGGCGCCGGCGTGAAGCCGGGCGGCAGCCAGAGGCTCGGATTGCCGGCGATGTCGGGCCGGGCGATCCACATCCGCGCCTGGGCATATTCGGCGCCCGCCGGCATCGGCACGTCCCGGAACGGTGCGCTCGGCACCATCACCCAGCGCATCAGCTGCTTCTCGAACATGCGATAGCCGAGCGCGCCGGCGATGACGAGCATCGTCAGCACCGCGATCACCCACAGGAACTTGACCGCAGGATGAGATTTCTTCTTCGCCATTCGCGCCTCCAAGCCGATGCGCGATTGGCATGCAAGCGCCAAGGGTTCTGGCTCCGAGGTCAGGCCGGCTCGAAATAGCGGCCCGGCGTGACTCCGAATTGCCTGCGGAAGGCGGCGACGAACGCGCTCGGCGTGGCATAGCCGGATGCGGCCGCGACGATCTTGATCGGCGCGCCGCCCGCCAGGCCTTCGACCGCCTGCAGCAAGGCGCGTTGCCGCCGCCACCCGCCCGGGCTCATGCCGGTCTCGGCGCGGAAGCGGCGTTCCAGCGCCCGCTTGCTCATGCCTGAGGCGCGCGCGAGCGCGTCCGTGCCCTGCATTCCGCCCTCCGCGATCAGGGCGGCGACACGGGCGATCCTTTCGCTCGCGGGCTGGGGCAGATCGAAGGGCGGCGCCCCGGACTGGCGAAACTCGTCGAGGATCAGGGCGGCGAGGGCGGCATCGGCGGTTTCGCGCCGGTCGAGCATGCCGTCCCTGGTCGCGCGCAGGATCAGCTCGCGCAGCAAGGGTGAAACGGTCACCAGCGTGCAATGGCCGGGAAGGGGGCCGCTCGCGTCCGGCCGCAGATAGAGCGTCCGCAGCGCGCTTGCCGAAGCGAATCTGATGTCGTGCGCAACGCCGGCCGGCACCCAGATCGCGCGCTGCGGCGGCGTGATCCACGAACCGCGCTCGGTCCAGACGGTGAGCACGCCCGAGGACGCATAGATGAGCTGGTGCCAGTCATGGGCGTGGCGGCCGGTGCGCGCGCCGGCCGCATGGTTCGAGGCGAGCGAGCGCATGATCATGAACGGCTCGTCGGCCAGCGTGTGACGCTTTCTCGCCATATCCTGCCGCACTAGCGGGATTGCGGCGGCAAGGCGAGACGCGCTAACCTGCCGCCATGCCAGCAAACCTCTCCTCCTTCTCCGTCCATGTCGACGACACGGACCGCGCCATTGCCTTCTACACCGAGGTGTTCGGCTGGCGCTTCGAACCCTGGGGGCCGCCCGGTTTCTATCTGATCCAGACCGGCGACGATGCCTCGCCCGGCGTCCAGGGGCTGATGCACAAACGGCAGGAGCCGCGCACCGGCACCGGGCTCAACGGCCTCGAGCCCACCTTTTCGGTCGACGACGTCCATGCGGTCGCCGCCGCGGTCGAGGCCAATGGCGGGACCTTGACCATGGCGCCCTACGATATCCCGACGGTGGGAACCTTGATCCGCTTCCTCGACACCGAGGGCAACGATATCGGCGCGATGCGTTACGACACGCCGCCGCGTTAGGCTCCGCCAGGAACCGGAAGTCGCCCGGACCGTCGCTCGACCGCGACGGCCGGCCCGCTCGATTTGCCACAGGTTGCCGCCTGCTGCACAGTCGCGAGCGGGAGTGACGCCGATGGCCGATCAGCGGATGGAGCATGAGCCCTGGCCGATGCGCGCCGGCATCCTTCTGGTGCTGGGCGCGCTTTGCGGTCTCGCCGTCGATCTGCTGATCCGCGGCGACTCCGACTCCGGCTGGTCGGTCACTGAAGACGTCGCGCGGCTCAGCCTGGCCAGCTTCGTCATCATATCCGGCCTGCTCTTCGCCTTCACGCTCGAGCGCGCCCGCCGATCCTGGTCGGCGGTCTTCGCGCTCGGCGCCGGCGCGGTGCTCGCGCTGATCTTCTACTGGAACGGCAGCCCGGAGAGCCGCAGCGACGACGACGCCTGGCGGGTGCTCGCCGCCTTGATTTCGATTGCGATCGCCGCACCGCTCTTCCAGACCATGCGCGATCAAGGCGCCCGCCGGCTCCCCTACGGCCCGGTCCACGGCCATGCCTGGGCCAATGTCGTCTTGTGGTGCGCCGCCTGGGCTTTCGTCCTGATCACCTTCCTGCTCACCCGATTGCTCGCCGAACTGTTCCAGCTGATCGGCATCCACCTGCTCCGCGACCTGCTCGACACCTCCTGGGCGAACTGGATGCTGGTCGGCGGCACGCTCGGCGCCGCGATCGGCCTGCTGCGCGACCGCGACAAGATCGTCGGCATGCTGCAGCGGGTGGTGACGACGATCCTTTCGGTGCTTGCACCGGTCCTTGCCGTGGGGCTCGTCCTGTTCGTCCTGGCGCTGCCGTTCACCGGGCTGGACGCGCTCTGGGACCAGACCCGCGCGACCACGCCGATCCTGCTCGCCTGCGTGATCGGCGCCTTCACCCTCGCCAATGCCGTGATCGGCACGACCGGCGAGGAGGAATCGCAAAACCCGGTGCTGCGCTGGAGCGCGATGGCGCTCGGCGCGGTGATGCTGCCGCTCGCGGCGGTCGCCGCGATCTCGACCGGATTGCGCGTCGAGCAGCACGGCTTCACGCCGGCGCGGCTCTGGGCGGTCGTGTTCATCGCCATCGTGCTGGTCTGCGCCGCTCTCTATCTCTACGCGCTGGTCCGCGGCCGCACCAACTGGGCGGGCCGGGTCCGCCCGGCCAATATCGCTCTTGCCGTCGGCATCTGCCTTGTCGCGCTCGTGCTGGCGACGCCGCTCGCCAATTTCGGCGAAATATCGACCGCCTCGCAGCTCGCCCGGCTCGAATCGGGCGCGGTGAGTCCGGCGGAGTTCGACTGGCGGGCGATGCGGTTCGATTTCGGCCCGAGCGGGAGGGAGGCGCTGCGGCGGCTCAAGGCCTCGGCCGCGGACCCCGAAACCCGGCGGCTCGCTTCGGGGGCGCTGGCCGCCGAGAATCCGTGGGAGGTGGAAACGCCGCAGCAGACGCGGCGCGAGCGCGAGGCGGAGCGCAATCTGCGCGTGATGCCCGCCGGGACGCCGCTTCCCGAGGCGCTGCGCCGCGTGGTGCTGCGCGGATCGGGCTGCACCGGCCGCCAGGTCTGCGTGCTCCTGCTCGAGCCGGCGGCGAATCGCGCCGTCCTGGTCCATGCCGCCGCATGCCCGGATCCCTCGCTTCCAAGGAGCGACCGGCCTCTTCCGTGCGGGATGCTCGATGCGGAGGCCTTTTATCTGAACGGCCAACAATGGTCCTCCGCTCCGCATCGGCCGCTGCCGCCGGAGCAATCGCGGGCGCGGGTCGCGCGCGCCGATGCCGGTCTGCGCCGCGGCGCCGTCGAGATACGCGCGGTGCCGCGGCGCCAGGTGTTCGTCGATGGCGAGCCGGTCGGCGACGCCTTCGAATAGGCCGGTTGCCGCAGTGCGGGAGGGATGCTAGCCGCGCCTCCATGTCCGTAGACGCCAAGACCGTCCGCCATATCGCCAAGCTCGCCCGCATCGCCGTCAGCGATGCGGAGGTGGCGGCGCTTGCGCCCGAGCTTTCCAATATCATCGGCTGGATCGAGCAGCTGCAGGAGGTCGACGTCTCCGAGGTCGAGCCGATGACCGCGGTGATCCCCAACATTTTGCGGCTTCGCGACGACGTCGTCACCGATGGCGGGATCCGCGATGAAATCCTCGCCAACGCTCCGGCCGCCGAACACGGCTTCTTTGCAGTGCCGAAGGTGATCGAATGACCGCGCTCACCGATCTCGGCGTCGCGCAGATCCGCGACGGCGTCGCTGCCGGCGAGTTCAGCGCGCGCGCGGTGGCCGAAGCCTATATCGCCAACGTCGAGGCGGGTCGTGGGCTCAATGCGTTCGTTGTCGAAACGCCGGAGCTCGCCCTCGCGGCGGCCGACGCCGCGGACAAGGCGCGCGCATCGGGCGAATTGAAGCCGCTTTCCGGGGTGCCGCTGGGCATCAAGGACCTGTTCTGCACCGAGGGCGTCCAGACCACTGCCGGCTCGCGCATCCTCGAAGGCTACAAGCCGGTCTACGAAAGCCATGTCTCGGCCAATCTGTTCGCGGCCGGTGCCGGCATGCTCGGCAAATTGAACATGGACGAGTTCGCGATGGGCTCGTCCAACGAGACCAGCGGCTTTGGCCCGGTGCTTTCGCCCTGGCGCCGCAATGATGGCGGCAATGCCGCGCTCACGCCGGGCGGTTCGTCCGGCGGCTCGGCGAGCGCGGTCGCGGCGCGGCTCGCGCCGGGCGTCACCGGCACCGATACCGGCGGTTCGATCCGCCAGCCCGCGGCCTTCACCGGCATCACCGGCATCAAGCCGACCTATGGGCGCTGCTCGCGCTGGGGGATCGTCGCCTTCGCCTCGAGCCTGGACCAGGCTGGCCCGATGGCGCGGGACGTGCGCGATTGCGCGATTCTGCTCGAAGCCATGGCCGGCTTCGACCCGAGGGATTCGACCTCGCTCAAGCTCGACGTGCCGGCATGGGAGGCCGGCCTCGCCGCCGACGTGCGCGGCAAGAGGATCGGCATCCCGAAGGAATATCGGATCGACGGCGTTCCCGCCGAGATCGACGCGGTCTGGCAGCAGGGCATAGAATGGCTGCGCGACGCCGGCGCCGAGATCGTCGAGGTCTCGCTGCCGCACACGAAATATGCGCTGCCGGCTTATTACATCATCGCCCCGGCCGAGGCCTCGTCCAACCTCGCCCGCTATGACGGCGTCCGCTACGGCCTCCGGGTCCAGCCGGCGCAGGGCGGGCTCGACGACATGTACGAGGCGACCCGCGCCGCCGGCTTCGGCGCCGAGGTCAAGCGGCGGATCATGATCGGCACCTACGTTCTCTCGGCCGGCTTCTACGACGCCTATTTCAATCAGGCGCAGAAGGTCCGCGCCCTGATCGCCCGCGATTTCGAGCGGGTATGGGCGCATTGCGACCTGCTGCTTACCCCGACCGCGCCAAGCGCCGCCTTCGGCCTGGGCGAGAAGATGGCCGATCCGATTGCCATGTATCTGAACGACGTGTTCGCAGTGCCGGCGAGCCTTGCCGGCCTTCCCGCGATCTCGGTCCCGGCCGGGCTCGACGCGCAGGGCCTGCCGCTTGGGCTGCAGATCATCGGCAAGGCACTCGACGAGCAGGGTGTTCTCAATGCCGCACTGGCGTTTGAAGAGCGGGCCGGGTTCACCGCGCGGGCGGAGGCCTGGTGGTGAGCGTGGTCTTTGAGAATCACGCTCCGTTCGCCCTGAGCCTGTCGAAGGGCCTTCCTTCTTCCGGGGAACAGGAAAAAGGAAAGGGCTTCGACAAGCTCAGCCCGAACGGTTTTGTGGAAACGTCTTATGTCTGACTATCGCATCCAGGGCGCCACCGGCGAATGGGAGGTCGTGATCGGCCTCGAAGTCCATGCCCAGATCACATCCAATGCCAAGCTGTTTTCCGGCGCCTCGACCGAGTTCGGCGCCGAGCCGAACAGCCAGGTCGCTTTGGTCGATGCCGCCTTCCCGGGCATGCTGCCCGTGCCCAACCAGGAGTGCGTCCGCCAGGCGGTGCGCACCGGCATGGCGCTCGAAGCGAAGATCAACGACTGGTCGCGCTTCGACCGGAAGAATTATTTCTACGCCGATCTGCCGCAGGGCTATCAGATCAGCCAGCTCTATCACCCGATCGTCGGCGAGGGCGAGATCCATGTCGATCTCGAGGGCGGCGCAACCAAGACGATCGGCGTCGAGCGGATCCATATCGAGCAGGATGCGGGCAAGCTGATGCACGACCAGCATCCGAGCTTCTCCTATGTCGACCTCAACCGCTCGGGCGTCGCGCTGATGGAGATCGTCTCGCGGCCCGACATGCGCAGCCCCGAAGAGGCCGGCGCCTATGTCCGCAAGCTGCGCGCGATCCTGCGCTATGTCGGCTCGTGCGACGGCAATATGGAGCAGGGCTCGATGCGCGCCGACGTCAACGTCTCGGTGCGCAAGCCCGGCGCCGAGCTCGGCACCCGCACGGAGACCAAGAACGTCAATTCGGTCCGCTTCATCATGGCGGTGATCGAGCATGAGGCGCGCCGCCAGGTCGACCTGATCGAGGATGGCGGAACCGTCGTCCAGGAAACCCGCCTGTTCGATCCCGACAAGGGCGAAACCCGTTCGCTGCGTTCCAAGGAGGATGCGCACGATTATCGCTATTTCCCCGATCCGGACCTGCTGCCGCTGGAATTGAGCGACGATTTCCTCGCCGACTGCCGCGCGTCCTTGCCCGAGCTGCCCGACGCCAAGCGCGCGCGCTACGAAAACGAGCTCGGCCTGTCCGCCTATAATGCCGCCGTCCTCACCGCCGACGTCACCACCGCGCGCTGGTTCGAATTATTGCTCGCGGCGACCCGCAAGTCGGGCACGGAGATCGGCAAGGCCGCGTCCAACTGGGTGATCTCCGATCTGTTCGGCGCGCTGAACCGGCTCGGCAAGGACATCACCGAAAGCCCGGTGAGCCCGGCGCAGGGGGCGGAGCTGCTCGCCCTGGTCGCCGACGGCACGCTTTCCGGCACGCTCGCCAAACAGGTGTTCGAGATCATGCTCGAAACCGGCGAGGGCGCCGGCGCGATCGTCGAGGCGAGGGGGCTCAAGCAGACCAGCGACACCGGCGCGATCGACGCGGTCATCGCCGAGGTGATCGCCGCCAATGCCGACAAGGTCGCCGACTACAAGGCCGGCAAGGAGGCCTTGTTCGGCTTCTTCGTCGGCCAGGTGATGAAGGCGATGCAGGGCAAGGCCAATCCGAAAGTGGTGAACGAGCTGCTGAGGAAGGCGCTCTCTTAGATTCAGGTCGGCGACGGAGTGCGAGATGCGGAAAGTCCGGCTGATTCTCCTCCTTCTCATCGGTGCGGCAGCGCCGCTCGCGGCGCAGGCGCCGCTGCCCGTCCATGTCGGCGGCCGCGCAATCCAGGAAACCGACGGAGCCTGGAGGTTCGGCTGGCCGGGCGTCTATTTCGAGAGTCGGTTCCGGGGTACGGGAGTCACCGTCGCGGTCGAAAGCCCAACCGAATATTTCCGCCTCTCCATTGATGGCGAGCGCCGGATGGTCATCGGCCCCGGCAATACGCGGCGCACCATAGACGGCCTGGCGCCGGGTGAGCATATCGCCCGTCTCGACAAGCTGACCGAAAGCCAGCAGGGCGGCGGCCGCTTCCTCGGCTTTCTGCCGATCGCCGGGGACGCACCGCTACCGGCATCCGCCCGCGCCCGCCGGATCGAATATATCGGCGATTCCTACACGGTCGGCTACGGCAACGCGTCGCCGGGCCGGACCTGCACCCGCCAGCAGGTGCACGATTATACCGATACCAGCCGCGCCTTCGGCCCCTTGCTCGCCGCGCGGCTCAATGCGGATTATCAGGTCAACGCTTATTCGGGCATCGGCATCGTCCGCAATTATGACGGCGGCGCGAGGGGCCAGAGCATGCCGACCATCTACGACCGGCTCGTCCCCGGCGACGCCGCCCCGCTCGAAGCGGACGTCGGCGACTGGCGCCCGCAGCTGATCGTGATCAGCCTCGGCGGCAACGATTTCTCGACCCCGCTCCATGCGGATGAGCCATGGCGCGATCGCGAGGCGCTGCGCGCCGACTGGCGCACGCATTATGTGGCCTTTGCCCGCATGCTGATGACACGGCAGCCGCAGGCGCGCTTCCTGCTGATGGGGCACGATCCCTTCTTCGCCGACGTCGAATTGGTCGCCGCCGAGCTGAACCGCAATGCGGCGCGCCCCGTCGTCACCCTCCATTACGGCGGCCTTCAGAATACCGGCTGCGATTACCATCCCAGTCTGGCCGATCATCGGGCGCTGGCCGATCTGGTGGGCGGCGCGGTCGGGCGAATCGAGGGGCTTTGGGAATAGCGCCATGAGCGCGGGGGCGGAATTTGGCTCAAGTTTACTTTTGGAACCGATGTTCGTTGTGCCACTCCAACGCTGATCGGGCAGGACGGTATGCCGGGGCAGTCGGTTCCGCCATCATTCGTCCGTGCAATGCGTAGTAATCCCGTCCATTTTCGAATTCTTCCTTGATACGCTTGCTCACCTCAAAATGCAGGTCCGGCGTGACGGTTACATAGCCCCGGTCGAAGAGGCAGTGGATGTCACGGCGAAGCAGTATCCCGTTGGAGGCATCGTGAGTGCCGCCCTCCCCGTAGGGGATGATGTGAGCAGCATCGAGAACTGGCAGTGTCTTCTCGCGCGTTATTGCGCATCTGCGTTCGTACGTATCGGTAACTAGGATTCGAAACGCTCCTTGCCCAAGCCGCGGCTGGATTTGATAGGGCTCACCATAGCGCGCTCGCTCTTCCCGGAAAACTGGGGGCGATTGTGCAGCGAGAGGTGACTGAACGGCCTCCCATAGAATCCGTCCTTCGTCTTCGTCGGTGGAGTAGGTCTTGAACGTCACGATGTTCGATGACCAACTCTGTGGAACTTCAATCCATTGGTCTCGCGGCAAGAAGAACGGATCCGTCAGGATACGGCAGCCGATTTGGAAATCGGAGCGATCTTCCCGGCCGGCACGACGATATTTGGCTATGCGCTCCCGCATTTCCTGGAGAGATTTGGCTCCGTTCTTTTCACCAAATGCTTCCCACGCGAGCGAAACCGGGATGGTGTTCGCGTAGGTGAAAATGCCTCCACCGACGATGAAATTATGGGGGGCGTGCAATTTGAACAGAAACAGCTCGCCAGGTTGGAGCGCGCGGAAGTTTGCCCCACCCGGGGCCCAGAAATTTGCTTCGCCCAGATTAGGAATTGCCCGGAGATGCTCATACCAGTCGGTATCGGTCACTGCGACGATCAACCGAACGGCCATGAAACCTCCGGCGCAGATGCTGTCACTCCTCCCGAAAAGTGCAAGCAAAGATTGGTTCGTCGGTTCACGAATGCGCTCTGCTCTCTGAGGGGATAGCCGCCATCACCCCTCCGCCACGCGCTTGAGCTGCGGCAGCACGTAGGAGCCCCAGCCGCCGGCGAGCGCGTCGCGGATCGCCTTGATCTGGTCGCCGTCATATTGGTCCCAGCCGGTGTGGACGAGCGAGACCCGGGTGCCGGCGCCCGCCGCTTCGAGCGTGATCAGGACCTCGGTCTTCGGCATGTCCGGATAATACCAGGAAAAGATCATGTGCCGCGGAGGATCGAGGGTCAGCAATTCGCAGTGGGTCGCGCCGCTGGTGTCCCCGCTCGCGCGCTTTGCCGGATCCTGCTGCATGTAGAAGATCGTGCCGATCTCGGCCCTGAAACCCATGCAGCCGAGCCATTGCTCGACCAGCCCCTCGCCCGTGAGCACCTGCCAGACACGTGTCGGCGACGCCGCGATGTCGATCGCCTGCCAGATATCCTCGATCATGAATCCCCCTCCGCGATGCGTTTGAGCAGGGCGAGCCGCCCTTGCCAGATATTGTCCATCCACGCCCGGACCGTCTCGAGCGGCTCGGGCTCGATCCGGTAGATGTTGGTCCGCCCGCTCTCCTTCCGCGCCACCAGGCCGGCCTGGAGCAGCAGCTTCAGGTGCCGCGAGATGGCCGGGCGGCTGATCGGAAAGCGCGCCGCGATCTCCTCCACGCCGGCCGGTCGCTCGACGAGGACGGCAAGAATGTCCCGCCGGGTCGGATCGGCGATGGCGTCGAACACGGCCTGGTGCGGGGTCGAAGCGGACATGGTGCTTAATACGTAACCAAATTGTTACGAGTCAAGCGCCTTCTACTCGGCTTCGGCGAACCCCATCACGCCAGGCACCTCGACCGCTCGGCGATCGCCCGACAGCGTCGCCGCGACCGCGGTGCCGCGCAGCACCAGGGTGCGGCCCGCATCGACCTCGCGCACCGGCATGCCCTGCGCCCGCACCCGCGCCAGGAAATCAGGCGGAAAGCGGCCGGCGGGGACGAGCTCGTCGCGCGCGATCAGCGGGCTGGTCAGGTCCTCGACGTTGAGCAGCAAAGGCGGCGCGCCGAGCGCGACGGCGAGGTCCTCGCCGCGCGCCATGGCGAGCATCAGCCGGACCGTCTCGGGCACGAGCGACGTGCCGATCGTCGCGATCGCCGCCTCGGCATTGCCGCCGCGCAGCAGGATCATCGGCGCTATGTCGCTCGGCAAGCGGTCGCCGGGGGAGATCCGCGCCAGCGCGGACTGGTAGATGCCGGCGGGAGTCGGCACCGGAACGCCGTCGACGATCATGCCGGTGTCGCCCCAGAGCGGCGTGTTGCTCGAATGGACCAGGGCGGCGACATTGCCCCAGCGGTCGACCGCGACCACCGACGCGCTGTGATGACCGGCCGGGGCCGCATCGCGGGCCGGCGCCAGCGAATCGAGCGCGGCTGCCGCGGCGGCGCCATAAGCAGGCGTCAGCCGGGCCGCGCAGCTGCCGCCGAGGCCAAAGCGCTGCTCGAACGCCGCGACCTCGGGCGCATAAGGCGCGAAGAAGGAGGCGCGCAGGGCAGTCGCGGCGTCGCGGAACGCGGCCGGGTCTTGCCAATAGGGGCCGGTTCGCGGGCGATGATCGAGCAGGTTGAGCGCCATCATGATCGCGCAGCCGTTCCCATTGGCCGCGTTGGGCCCGAACAGGGTGGCGCCCGAAAGCGTCATGCTGAGCGGCTCGGTCCAGCGCGGCGCATAGGCCGCCATGTCCTCGAGCGTGGCGGCGCCGCCCTGGGCGCGGACGGTCTCGACATAATGACGCGCCCAGGCGCCGTCATACATGGCGCTCGCGCCGTCGCGCGCGGCCGAGCGGAGCGTCGCGGCAAGGCCCGGCGGCACGAAGCGTTCGCCCGGCCTGGCCGAATAGGCGCGGCCTTCGGGGCTGGTGTCGAGGATCGGCCGCGCCATGGTGAAATAGGAGCCGAGCAAGGGCGTCACCGGGACGCCCTGCTCGGCATACCAGATCGCCGGCGCGAACAGGTCGCGGAAGGGCAGGCGGCCGAACCGGCCGTGGAACGCCTCCATCCCGGCCATGAAGCCCGGCACCAGCGCCTTCCGCCCGGCCGCTCCGGCCGCGCCGGGCCCTCTGCCGGTGATCGCGCTGATATCGGCATTGGGGATCGTCGCCGGCGATCGCTCGCCGCGCCAGCTCCCCCAACCGGCGTCGAGCACATGCACGCGGCCGGTGCGCCGTTCGAAATAGAGGATTTCGGCAACGCCGGCATAGGAGACGTTAGCCCCGAGCATCATCGTCACCTGGGTCAGAGCGGTGGCGATGGCGGCGTCGGCGGCGGTGCCGCCCTGGCGCAACGCCTCGACACCGGCATGCACCGCGACCGGCGAGGCGGTGCCGGTGACCAGCCCATGCGTCCCGGCCGCGGCGCGGACCTGCGTCGGCCAGATCGCTGCTTCGTTCTGCTCGAGTCGGAGCCGCTCGGCCTGCGGCCAGCGCTGCGGCGAGAGGTCGGCGGCAGGCGCCGGCCGGGAGACGGCGAGCGAGGCGGCAAGCGAGATCAGGATCGTTAGGCGCCTCATATTTCTCCTCCCATCGCAATGCGAATCGATATAGTCGCAGAATACTCTGTTATACAGAGTTCTCTGTTATGATCCAATGCCGATCTTGTCAAATCCGCGATCCAGGCCAGAGCGGCATGCGGGCACGCCCCTTTTGACTCCCCGCCGCCGGTCCTTATGGTAGCGCTCACATGACGGGGCGAAGCCCGCTTGGACGAGAGGGAGAGGGGCATGTCGGGACGGCGGATCCGGGGCCTGCGCTGGTGGATCATCGGCCTGGTCATGGCCGGCACCGCGATCAACTTCCTGACCCGCTCGACCCTGGGCGTCGCTGCGCCGACGATGATGGCGGACCTTTCCATCAGCACCGAACAATATGGCTGGATCACCGGGGCCTTCCAGCTCGGCATCATGATGCAGCCGATCGCGGGGTACGCGCTCGATCTGATCGGATTGCGCACGGGCCTCGCGCTGTTCGCCGCAGCCTGGGGCGCGATCACCATGGCGCACGGGCTCGCCAATGGCTGGCAGCCCCTTGCGGCGCTTCGCGGCGCGCTCGGCTTCGCGGAAGGCACCGGTCATCCGGGCGGGCTCAAGGTCGTCGCCGAATGGTTTCCCGCGAAGGAACGGGGTTTCGCCACCGGCATCTACAATATCGGCGCATCCCTGGGCGGCGTGCTGGCGCCGCCGCTCGTCGTCGGCGCAATCTATTTGTGGAATTGGCGGGCCGCCTTCGTCGTCGCCGGCGCGCTCGGCATCATCTGGGCCCTGGTCTGGCACCTGGCCTACAAGCCGCGGCTCGATCATCCCGCGCTCGACGAGGCGGAGCGGGCCCATATCGAGGGCGGGCAGGAGGCCTATCTCGATGCCGGCGCCGCGCGGCCCTCCTTCCTTGCGATCGCCCGCCAGCGTAATTTCTGGGGGATCGCTTTGCCCCGCTTCCTGGCCGATCCGACCTGGGGAACGCTGACCCTGTGGATGCCGCTCTACCTCGTCACCGCGCGCGGCTTTGACCTCAAGGCGCTCGCGCTCACCGCCTGGCTGCCGTTCGTCGCCGCGGACATCGGCTGCCTGGCCGGCCCGACCATCGCGCTGTGGCTGCAGAAGCGCGGCATGCACCTCATTAAGGCGCGCAAATGCGCCTTCACCTTCGGCGCGTTGATGATGACCGCGATGATCTTCGTGCCGATCGTGCAGAGCCCGGTCTCGGCGATCCTCCTGCTTTGCCTTGGCGCATTCGCCCACCAGACCCTGTCGATCACCGTCATCACCATGTCGTCCGATCTGTTCCGCAAGCACGAGATCGGCACCGTGGCGGGCTCGGCCGGCCTGTTCGCCAATCTCGGCGTGCTGCTTTTCTCGGTGGCAATGGGGATGCTGCTGACCACGGTGGGCTACGAGCCCTTCTTCGTGGCGCTGGGCCTGATGGACCTGCTCGGCGCGGCCTTGCTCTGGACGCTGGTTCGGGCTCCAAAGACCGCATGATGAGGAATCCGATTCTGCCGGGCTTCAATCCCGATCCGTCGATCCTGCGCGTCGGCGAGGATTATTATATCGCGACCTCGACCTTCGAATGGTTTCCCGGCGTCCAGATCCACCACAGCCGGGACCTCGAGACCTGGCGCCTGCTCACTCGTCCGCTGCGGCGCGCCAGCCAACTCGATATGCGCGGCGATCCCGACAGCTGCGGCGTGTGGGCGCCGTGCCTGACCCATGACGGGGAGCGCTTCCACCTCATCTACACCGACGTGAAGCGCTATGGGCGGACCACCACCGGCGGCGCCTCGGGCGCCTCGCTGCGCGACTTCCACAATTACCTGGTCACGTCGGAAACGATCGACGGCGACTGGTCGGATCCGATTCACTTGAACAGCAGCGGCTTCGATCCCTCGCTCTTCCACGACGACGATGGCCGCAAATGGCTGCTCAACATGCTCTGGGACCATCGGCCGGGGCGCAACCGCTTCGCCGGCATCGTCGCCCAGGAATATGACCCGCGGGCGCGCGCCCTGGTCGGCGAGCGCAAACTTATCTTCGAGGGCACGCCGCTGCGCTTCACCGAGGCGCCGCATCTCTACCGCAGGGACGGCTATTATTACCTGATCACCGCCGAGGGCGGCACCCAATGGAACCACGCGGTGACCATGGCCCGCTCGAAGAACCTGCTCGGCCCCTACGAGCTTCACCCGGACGTCTACATCCTCAGCAGCCGCACACGACCGGACGCGCCGCTCCAGCGTGCCGGCCATGCCGATCTCGTCGAGACGCCGGATGGCGAGACCTGGATGGCCTATCTGTGCGGCCGTCCGCTGCCCAATCGCGGCCGCTGCGTGATGGGCCGCGAGACCGCGATCCAGCGCATGCGCTGGGGCGAGGATGGCTGGCTCTACACTTTGGACGGGCAGGGCATCCCGATTGTCGAGGCGGAGGCTGGTCCCACGGCTTCCGAGCGTTACGATTTCGACGGTGCCGATCTGCCTATCGACTTCCAGTGGCTGCGCACGCCCGAGCCAGATACGATCTTCAGTCTCGCCGCCCGCCCGGGCCATCTTCGCCTCCATGGCCGCGAGACGATCGGCAGCCCGTTCACCCAGGCCCTGGTCGCGCGCCGCCAGCAGCATTTCTGCTATTCCGCCGCGACCCGGATGGAGTTCGATCCGGCCCATTTCCAGCAGGCGGCCGGCCTCGTCTGCTATTATAATTCGGCCAAATTCCATTACTTCCACCTCTCCCACGACGAGGAGGTGGGGCGGCATTTGAGGGTGATGTCGGCACTGCCGGATTCTCCCGTGGCCGACGCTTTCACCGCGCCGATACCGATCCCCGGTGAACCGGTCGAATTGCGCGTCGAGGTCGATTACGAGCGTCTCCGCTTCGCCTGGCGCATCGAAGGCGAGGCTGACTGGACCTGGCTTCCCGAGCAATTCGACGCCTCGATCCTCTCCGATGAGGCCACCATGCCTGGCATGGCCAATTTCACCGGCGCCTTCGTCGGCATGGCCTGCCAGGACATGTCGGGCGGCGGAAGGCCCGCCGATTTCGACTGGTTCGAATATCGCGAGCGGGATTACGTGGTTGATCCGGAAGCAGCCGCCGCAAGCGAGTCATGCTGAACTTGTTTCAGCATCCATAAACACCGTCTTTGCGAACGGAGCACTTCCATGTTCATGGATCCATGATGAAGCCCCCATCGCGCTGTCCCGGGGGGGACAGGGCAGCCCCATCATCAAGTCCGGGATGCCGCCCGAGGGTCCAAAGGCGTCAGCGCACCACCACAATTCGAGGCAGCGCCCGGATTGGCTCGACCCGGATATTGCGGAAGAAGGTGACCGCGCCCTCGGACTGAAGCTGGATGCGGCCGCGCGTCAGCGGCACGCGCCGTCCGCCAGCGTCGAGCTCGCCGATGTCGCGCAATTCCATCACCGGCACGCCGTTCACGACATGCACCGCGCGATTGCCGACGACATAAAGATCGAGGTGATTCCATTCGCCCACCGGCCGCTCCGCGTCGTTGGCGGCCTCGACGCTATATGCGGGATTTCCGTTGGCGAGATCGATGTCGCGGCCTCCCAGGCGGAAGCGGCGATGCGGGTAGATGATGCTCCGGTCCTGCCCGACCGTGACGCGGGCCCGGATCTGGTTGCCGATCGGGATCGCCATGCCGTTCGAGCCGTGCTGGAGCTGGAACTCCATCCCCGTCATCCATGTCCCGAACACGCCGCCCGGCCGACCGTGCGAGAAATAGACAACGCCGTTGTTGCGCACTTCGCCTTCGCGCACCGGGCCCCATTTGTAATCGAGGCTCAAATGGAAATCGGCGAATTCGGCGGCAGAAGCGAGGCTGCCCCAATAGCGACCACCGGCGCGGATCGCCGGCGCGCCGTCCACGCTCGCGACTCCGAAGATCTCGCTGGTGTCGATGCTGGTGCCGAGCGGCGCGACGCTTTGGGGCCGAAAGGTCATGGATGGGTCCGAATAGCCGAGCCAGGGCTCCCAGCCGGCCAGGTCGCGCCCGTTGAACAGGGATCGCGACGGGCCGGCCGGCCGCGGCAAATCGGCCAGCCGCAAATGCTGGGGCCGCGCCGGCGGATCGCCGGCGACGATCGCCGCCTGCTCCGGATTCATCTGCGCCGCCGCGCCGGTCGCAAGCAGCAAGGCCGCCGCCAAGGTCCAGCTTCGCATCGCGATTCCCCTCGTTTCGATAGCGCTAACATGACCGGAATTCTCTGCTCGGGCCAGCCCGGCTCCTTCGCGCCTAGAAAAGCCGAAGTTGCGCCCCCTGGGGCGGCTCGAACAGGTCGCGGCGCAGCGGGCGCTTTTCGACATTGAGGCCGTGCTTTTTGACCGCGCGGTCGAAGCGCGCCTTGAGCAGGTCCGCCCACGGTCCCGAGCCGCGCATGCGGCTGAACCAGTTCGGGTCATTGTCCTTGCCCCCGCGCAGGGACTGGATGATGTGCATCACCTTGCCGGCGCGGTCGGGAAAATGCTCGTCGAGCCAGGCGCGGAACAAGGGCGCGACCTCGAAGGGCAGGCGGACCGGGAGGTAGAAGCAGCCGAGCGCTCCGGCCTCGGCCGCGGCTTCGACGATATGCTCGAGCTCATGGTCGGTGATCCCCGGCACGACCGGCGCGATCGCCACCCAGGAGGGGATTCCGGCCTCGGCGAGCCGCTTGACCGCGGCGAGGCGCTTTCGCGCCGCGGGCGCCCGCGGCTCGAGCGTGCGCGAGATGCCTGGCTCGAGCGAGGTCACCGACAAGGCAACGCTGACCAGATCGCGCTTCGCCATGTCGGCGAGGATGTCGATGTCCATCAGCACTCGGTCCGACTTGGTGGTGATCGTCACCGGATGGCTGGTTTCCGAAAGGACTTCGAGGATCGAACGGGTGATGCGCCACTTCGCTTCGATCGGCTGATAAGGGTCTGTGTTGGTTCCCATCGCGATCGGGCGAACGCTGTATCCCTTCCTGGCCAGCTCCTGCCGAAGCAGCTTCGCGGCATCCGGCTTGGCGAATAATTTCGATTCGAAATCGAGGCCGGGCGACAGGTCGTGAAAGGCATGGGTGGGCCTGGCAAAGCAATAGATGCAGCCATGCTCGCAGCCGCGGTAGGGGTTGATCGAGCGATCGAAGCCGATGTCGGGCGATTGGTTGCGGGTGATGATCGTCTTCGGCTTCTCGACCGTTACAATGGTCCGCAGCGGCGGCGGCCCGTCCAGCTCGTCGCGCTGGTCCAGCCACTCGCCGTCGGCCTCGCGGCTGGGCAGGTTGAAGCGGGTTGGCGTCAGGTTTTCGGGCGCGCCGCGGCCGGCGCGGGCATCGGGTCGCATTTGCGGAAGTCTAGGCGCAACATAGGAACAGAGCAAGAACATAAACGAAATCTGCCCCGTTGGCTGTCTGCACCGCCCCGGGACTCAACGAGACACTGACGCCCGCGTAATGCCGCTGTCGTCAGTTTGCCTGAACTCCGCTAAATGCCCAAGCCGCCCTGTCGGGGCTTATCGGCGGCTGGAACAGGGGGGAATGATGGCCACCATCACGGTTGCGGCTACGCGCACGAATGAGGACCGAGTCTACGTATTGCTCGCCGGGCTGTGCACGGCCATCGCCCTTACGGGCTTTGCCGGGACCTACTGGTTGCAGCTCCCCTTCGGCACCTTTGTCGGGTCTCCCCTGGTCCACCTCCACGGCCTGCTCTTTTCGGTCTGGACGCTCTTCTTCCTGTGGCAGGCGATGCTGATCGCGAACCGACGCAACGCCAATCATCGCGCCTGGGGGCTTGCCGGTATCGCGCTTGCCAGCGCGATGGTCTTCACCGGCAGCGCGGTCGCGATCGCCGGCCTCCATGATCGCATCGCCCAGGGTCATGCCGAGGCCGGTCGGGCCTTTCTCGTCGTTCCGCTAACCGCGATCTGGCTCTTCGCCGGCTTCGTGATCGCCGCGATGGTGCGGCGCCGCAGCACGGACTGGCACAAGAGACTGATGCTGGTCGCCAATGCCAATCTGATCGGTGCGGCAATCGCGCGCTTCTTCTTCCTCGCCTTAACCGGTGGCGGTCCAGGGCTGCGGCCGGGACTTGGCCCGCCCGCCACGACCACGACCGCGTTGATACCGAGCCTACTCGCTTATGTGGTGATCCTGATCGGCATGGGTTTCGACTGGCGGGCGCGGGGACGGCCGCACCCGGCCTATGTCTGGGGGCTTGGCATTTCGGTCGCGGTCGTTGTGGTGCGTGGGCCGCTCAGCGGGACGGAGAGCTGGTCGGCCTTTGCGGATTTTCTTGCAGGGTTCGCCCGCTAGTCCGAGCCCATCGCCGTCTGCCGCGCCCTTGGCGCGATGCGCACCGCCGTCGGTCCCGCCATGCCTGGAAAGCGGGGCCACATGCCCTGCACCAGCGCCAGCCGGCTCGGCGACTGGTCGCCGCCGCGCGCCTCGTAGATCCAGTAATTGCGGAGAATGATCGGGACGTAACCGCGCGTTTCCCAATAGGGAATCGCCTCGATGTAAAGCAGCGGATCGCTCTGGTCGTAGCGGCTGTTCCACTCTGCGATCGGCGCCGGGCCGGCATTGTAGGAGGCGATCACCTTGGGCAGCAGCCCGCCGGTGCTCGACATGTCGCGCAGATATTCGAGATAGGATTGGCCGAATTCGATATTGACCGTGGGCTGGTTCAGCGAGGCGGGGTTGAAGGGCTCGCCGCGGGCGCGGGCCATGTCGCCGGCAGTGCCCGGGCGGACCTGCATCAGTCCGCGTGCGCCGGCAGGACTGACCGCGTCGGCGCGGAACTGGGATTCCTGCAGCGCATGGGCAAAGGCGAGCGAGGGATCGACCCGCCAGCCGCGCGTCGGCCGCCAATTGGGCGTCGGATAGCGGTCGTTCGGGCCGAACCGGCTGCCGCGCGGCCCATTATGGGCGAGGTACATCTGGGTCGAGGTGAGGTTGAGACGGGCGGCGAGGTGGATCAGATGCTCGTGGTCGCGCGTCGGCCCGATCGCGGCCTGGCGGCGGATCAGCGCCGCGGCCAGATCGTCCTCGCCGATCTCGCTGAGCGCGATCGCCGCGCGGACGTTGCGCAGGCCCTGCAGCGCCTGCCAGTCGACTTCGGTGAACGTGGTCATGTCCGCGGGCGGCTGGCGCATGGCGAGCGCGCTCTGGGCGAGCAAGCCGTAGAAGGTCTCGCCGAGCCGCGCCGCCGCGCGCAGCCGGGCCTGGACACGCTCGGGATGGCCGCCGGCAGTGTCGGCGCGTGCCGCCCAATAATGGCCGGCGGCGACCAGCTCGACATCGCCCGAGCGCGTCGCGACCGAGGCGAAATGGGCGGCGGCGGCGGCATAATCGGCCATCCGCCACGCGGCGAGGCCGGACACCCATTCGGCGTTGACCGCATGTTCGGTCGGCCCGCCGCGGGCAAGATCGGCGATGCGGCGCGCATCGGCATCGGCGCCGTTGAGGAAATAGACCCAGGCGATGCGCTGCTGGAAGGCGGTGCGCGCCTCGTCGGACAGCTCGGCGATCCGGGTGGAAAGAAGGGCTTCCGCCTCGACCGCGTGGTCGTCGCGGATCAGGGGCTGAATCAAGGGCTCGAGCTGGTCCGCGACGGGATCGCCGCGGATCGGACGCGGCCGGGTGCGGCGGGGCTGGCCGGTGAGGCCGTACAGGCGCTGTGCGGAGGGTAGATCGGGCAGGGACACGGCGCCGCGTGCCCGGGCGAGGCGGGCGAGATCGTCCGCCTGGGGCAGCTCCGGCGCGCGGCCGAGCAGCTCGATGATCGGCGCGATATCGACCCGCGGCGAGCCGGGCATGGTGTAGAGCATGGCGCGGGCGAGATTGTGGAGCGGCCCGTCACGCATGCCCTCGAGCCGGCCGCCGGCATTCGCCCAATCCTGCGCGCGCAGGGCGGCGAAGACGGCGCGATAGCCCTCACGTTCCGAAGCGCTCAGCTGGGCAGGGCAGGAGATCGCGCGCGAACGCGCCGCGCTCTCCTGGGCCGAAGCCGGCGCGATGGCGAAGGTCAGGCCGGGGGCGAGCAGGCAGGCTGCAATGATCAGCGCCTTCTTCACTTCAATTCCTCCATCAGCATCTGAAGATCGGCCCAGGCGAGCTTCTTCATCGCTGGCATGTCGTTCAGCTTTTCGGGCCTTATGGTTACCAAAGTCTTGACCGGGCCCGCTCTGGTGGGAATTTCGTGCCACCGGCCGCGGGCGCCGGCGACCGGCGCGCCGACCAGGGCCTTGCCGCAAATGTCGCCGAACAGGAGGAGGGTCTTTGGCGCGACCAGGCCGATATGATGGCGCGCGACTTCGCCGAGCCGCGGCGCATATTTGTCCTCGATGATGCCGGTCGGGGTGCGGATCGGCGACAATGAGGCGAGGTAGATGGTCTCGCGGCTGTGGCCGATCGCGACCAGCATCTTGTCGAACAGGGCGCCTGCCGCGCCCGCCAGCAGGCCGCCTTCGGGGGACGGCATGTCGACCATCACCATCAGGCTCGAAGCCGCGTCTCCCGAGGGTCGTTCGCGCCGCACCGAGGGCGCCGCGAATGGAAGATCGGCGGTCGTGGCCAGCCAGTCGTGAAAGGCGTCGAGCGTGTCGGGAAGTGCGGCCGGGACCGGCGCCGCCGGCACCGGGGCAGCCTTCGCCTTGGGATTGAGCCAGTTGCGCGGCTCCTCGCCGACGATCGTGTCGACCCCGGCTTCCTGCCACCAATCGAGGGCGCTCGCCGCCCAGCCCAAAGCCATGAATTGCCTTCCCGTGAAACTCTCATGTCCCTTGAGTCGTCGCGGGCCGGGCTGGTCAATCGTAGAACTGCTGTTTATCTGCCGGATCGTTGGCACTTTGCGACGACAGGAGCGGCGGAGACGATGAATGGCTGAACGGGAGTCGATGCCCTACGACGTGGTCATCGTCGGCGCCGGCCCGGCAGGCCTCGCCGCGGCGATCCGCCTGAAGCAGCTGGCCGATGCGGCCGGCCGCGAGCTCAGCGTCTGCATCCTCGAAAAGGGCTCCGAGGTCGGCGCCCATATCCTCTCCGGGGCCGTCGTCGATCCGAAGGCGCTCGACGAGCTGCTGCCGAACTGGAAGGAGCTGGACAGCCCGCTCACCGTGCCGGTGACGAAGAACGAGCATTGGGTGCTGACCGCTAAGGGGAAATACGGCTTCCCCCATATCCTGATGCCGCCATTCATGAACAACAAGGGCACCTACACGCTCAGCCTCGGCAATTTCTGCCGCTGGCTGGCGGGCCATGCCGAGGCGCTCGGCGTCGAGATCTTCCCGGGCTTCGCCGCGGCCGAAATATTGTTCAACGACGACGGATCGGTGAAGGGCGTCGCCACCGGCGACATGGGGGTCGCCCGCGACGGCACCCACAAGGCCGATTATCAGCCCGGCCTCGAGCTGCACGCCCGCTACACCTTTTTCGCGGAAGGCGCTCGCGGCCACCTCACCAAGGAATTGAAGCGGATCTTCGATCTGGAGGCGGAGAGCCAGCCGCAGACCTACGGCATCGGCCTCAAGGAGCTGTGGGACGTGGATCCCGAGAAGCACGAGCCGGGCCGGGTCATCCACACCCAGGGCTGGCCGCTGGACGATGCCTGGGGCGGCGGCTTCCTCTACCACCAGGACAACAACCAGGTGGCTTTGGGCTTCGTCGTCGCGCTCGATTACAAGAATCCCTGGCTTTCGCCCTTCGAGGAATTCCAGCGCTGGAAGCAGCATCCGGCGATTCGCCAGTTCCTCGAGGGCGGCCGCCGCGTTTCCTACGGCGCGCGGGCGATCAACGAGGGCGGCTGGCAGTCGGTGCCGAAGCTCGCTTTCGCCGGCGGCGCGCTGATCGGCTGCGCGGCCGGCTTCGTCAACGTGCCCCGGATCAAGGGCAGCCACACCGCGATGAAGTCGGGCATGCTCGCCGCCGAGTCTGCCTTCGCCGCCATCGCCGCCGATCGCGGCGGCGACATCCTCGACGATTACGAGGCAAGCCTGCGCGGCTCGTGGATCGCGAAAGAATTGAACATCGTGCGCAACGTCGAGCCATTGGTCGCCAAATGGGGCGGCGTCATCGGCACCGGCCTCGCCGGCGCCGACATGTGGATGCGGCAGCTGCGTATCGGCCTGCCATTCACGATGAAGCACCATCCCGACAATGAGGGAATCTGGCGCCGGGACCTGGTGCCGCCGATCGCCTACCCCAAGCCCGACGGCGTGATCAGCTTCGACCGCCTTTCCTCGGTGTTCATCTCGAACACCAATCACGAAGAGGACCAGCCGGTCCATTTGACCCTCAAGGACGCGGACATCCCGGTCGACGTCAATCTGCCTCTCTATGCCGGACCGGAGCAGAGATATTGCCCGGCCGGCGTCTATGAATTCGTCGAGGAAGCAACCGGCCCGCGGCTCCAGATCAACGCGCAGAATTGCGTCCACTGCAAGACCTGCGACATCAAGGACCCGACCCAGAACATCAACTGGGTCGTCCCCGAGGGCGGAGGAGGGCCGAATTATCCCAATATGTAAGCTTGCCGGGCAGGCGCTGACCCTCGGCGCCCTCGCATTCACCGCCGTCTCCGCGCAGGCGCGGGTCGAGCGCCGCTCGCCGCTCATTTCCTACGTTCAGGCCCGCGCCGCCGCTTCGGCGGGCGCGCTCGATCGGGCCAGCGCCGGCTATGTCGCCGCCCTCTCCGCGGCGCCGGACAATTCCCTGGTCGCCACACAGGCGCTCAGCCATGCGGTGACCGCGGGGGATTGGCGGCTGGCGCTGAATGCCGCGCATGTGCTCGAGCGCCGGGAGGCGATCCTGCCCGACGCCCGGCTGCTGCTGGTTGCCGAGGCATTCCGCAACCGCAACTGGCGCGCCGCCGCCACCTTGATCGACCAGGTCGAGCATGATCAATTGTTCGGCTTCGCTGCGCCCGTGCTGCGCGCGTGGCTGGCCATCGGCTCGGGCCAGGGCGATCCGCTCGCGGCGCTGCCGGCCGAAGGCGGGCAGGGCGTCGGCGCCGCTTATGCGGACGAACATCGCCCGCTGATCATGCTCGCCATGGGGCGCCCCGGCGCGAGCGAACAGCTGGTTCGCGCCGCCGCCTCGGCGGGTGCGCGCGGGGCGCGGCTCAGGGTGGCCGGCGCGGCCTTGCTCGCCCGCAGGGGCGACCGCGCCGGCGCGCTGGCGCTGCTCGAGGGCAATGCCGGGCCGATCGTCGCCGCGCGGGCTCTCGTCGAGGCGCGTCGCCCCGTCCCCGGCGCGATCGCCGGCGCCGATTCCGGCATGGCCGAATTGCTCGTTCGCCTTTCGCTCGATCTCCAGTCGCAGGACGTGACCCAGCTCGCCTCGATGTTCGCCCGTCTCGCCACATGGCTTGCGCCCGACAATAGCGAGGCGTGGATGGTCGCCGCCGAATTGCTGGCGCTTCAGGACAAGCAGCGGCTCGCCGTGCCTCTGCTCGCCAATGTCCCCGCCAACGATCCCTTCGCGGTCACCATCCGCGATCAGCGGATCCGCATCCTGCTCGACGGCGGAGATCGCGACGCAGCGCTCGCCGAGGCGCTGGCGGCGACCCGCGCAACCTCGGCCGCGACGACCGACTGGGTCCGGCTCGGCGAAGTCTATGGCGCGATGGGCCGCCAGGCCGATGCCGCCGAGGCCTTCGGCCGGGCGATCGCGGTCCGCCGCGACGGCGACGAGGCGCAGGCGGAATGGGCGCTGCAGCTGATGCGCGGCGGCGCCCTCGACGAAGCGGGCAATTGGCCCGATGCGCGGGGCGCGCTCCGCCAGGCCTATCAGCTCGCGCCCGAGCAGCCCTATGTGCTCAACTATCTCGGTTATGCCGAGCTGATCCGGAACGAAAATCCCGACGAGGCGGAGCGGCTGATCCGCGAAGCCCACCGGCTCGCGCCCGACAATAATGCGATCACCGATTCGCTGGGCTGGGCGCTCTACCTGCGCGGCCGGCTGCCCGAGGCGATCGCGATGCTCGAACGGGCGGCGCAGGGCGAGCCCGCCGATGTCGAGATCAACGAGCATCTCGGCGACGCCTATTTCGCCGCCGGCCGCAGGATCGAGGCGCGCTTCGCCTGGAAGGCGGCCCTGGTCTATGCCGACGGTCCAGCGACGACCCGGATCGCGGCGAAGGTCGAAGGCGGTCTGACGCCGCAACTGGCGGCGCGCTGACTCATGACATGCGGGCACGATCGGGGCTAGCTGCCGCCCGATGCAGGAAATTGCCTATGCCAAGATCAATCTGGCGCTGCACGTTCGCGGCCGCGAGCCCGACGGCTATCATCGGATCGAGACGCTGTTCGCCTTTTGCGAGCATGGCGATGTCCTGAGCGCGGTTGACGCGAATCGCCTGAGCCTGGACGTGACCGGGCCGTTCGCCGCAGCGCTCGACGGTGAGGACGACAATCTCGTCCTCCAGGCCGCCCGCGCCCTTGGCCGCACCGCCGCATTCACGCTCGACAAGCGCCTGCCCGTAGCGGCGGGACTGGGCGGCGGCTCGGCCGATGCCGCGGCGGCGCTGCGGATGCTCGGCGGCGGCGCGGATATCGCGGCCCGGCTCGGCGCCGATGTCCCGGCCTGCCTGGTCAGCCGGACGTCGCGCGGGACGGGCAGGGGGGATGAGATCGAGCAGGTCGAACTTCCCGGGCTGAGCGGCACGCCGGTGTTGCTGGTCAATCCAGGCATCAAGCTGTCGACCGCCGACGTGTTCCACGCCTGGGACGGCGAAGATCGCGGTCCGCTCGAAGACTGGGAAAGGGGCCGGAACGACCTCGAAGCGCCGGCGATCCGGCTGGTCCCGGAGATCGTCGATGTGCTCGACGCGCTGTCCGGCGCCCGCATCGCCCGCATGTCCGGATCGGGCGCGACCTGCTTCGGCCTGTACCGGAGCGGCGCCGAACGCGATGCCGCCGCGGCCCGGATCGCGGCCGACAGGCCCGGTTGGTGGCTGTCCCAAACCGGGCTTCGATGACCCGCCGATCCCGTAACGGCACAGGCAAAAACACCCGTTAACCATCGGAAGCCGCAGGATTCCGTCTTGGCACGGCTCTTGCGTCCAGCATGGTGACGGGTCGAGGCGCGGTTGTGATCGCGCCGACATTCGCCCGCGGCCCCTCGCCTCCACCGGACGGGGCGCCGCGGAACCATTCGGCCGGGCTGTCGCGTATCTGGCAGCCCGGCCTTTTTTTTGCGCGACAAAGCCGGGTGCCCGCGCCATGCCCCCACCATGTTCCTTCTCGAACGCAATGACGATTATGCCAGGCTGACGCTCAATCGGCCCGAAGCCCGCAATGCCATACCGGCGGCGGGCTGGGCCGACCTTTCGGACAAGATCGGGGTCGTCGAGCGGCACGACGTGCGGATGCTGGTGGTGACGGGCGCGGACGAGACCTTCTGCGCCGGCGCGGACCTCGACGATCTCGCCGCGATGAACGGCGATGCCGCGGCGATCGCCCGCTTTCGCGAGGACATGCGCGCCGCGCTCGACCGGATCCGGGCACTCGCCATTCCGACGGTCGCGCTGATCGAGGGCCATTGCTATGGCGCCGGCGTCGCGCTCGCCATGGCCTGCGATTTGCGGATCGCGGCACGCCAGGCGCGTTTCGCGATCACGCCGGCGAAGATCGGCATCTCCTATCCGCAGGAGGACGTGCACCGGCTGGTTGCCCTGGTCGGGCCGGGGCAGGCGGCGCGGATGCTGTTCAACGCGGAGATCGTTTACGGCGAGGAGGCCAAGCATATCGGCCTCGTCGAGCTGCATATGCCAAGCGAGAAAGCGGTGTTCGAAGCCATCCTCGCCAATGACAGCGAGAGCATGGCCCTGCTCAAGCAGGCGATCGCGCGCGCCTGCAATGGCGTGCGCAGCGATCCGGAAATGGACGAGCGATTCGATGCGATGATCGGCGGCGGCGCGGCGGCGCGGCGGCTCGAAGCGTTGCGGCGGAAATGATAGGGCGGCGCATGCGCCCATTGCTCCTTCTTTGTCTCCTGCTCCTCGCATCCTGCAGCAGCCAGGCCTCGGTCGAGAGCAACGGCGCCGCCGCGCCTGGCGCGGGCGCGCCCGACAACAGGATCGATTGCCGTCCGGCCTACGAGGCGGCGTTCGCGCGCGCGTGCAGCGTCGACAGGGCCGACACCCCGGAGGGCCGGATCCTCACCATCCGCAAGGCCGATGGCGGTTTCCGGCGGCTGCGCGTGACTCGTGACGGCACCGGCGTGGTCGCCGCCGACGGCGCCGAGCAGGCCCATGTCTCGATCCTTCCCGATCAGCGGATCGAGGTCGAGATCGGCGGCGACCGCTTCCGCCTGCCGGCGCGGGTGCAGAGGAGGTGAGCGGCCCGCCGATACTCACTGCCGCCGAAATGCGGGCGGCCGAGGAGGCGGCGATCGCCGCCGGCACGCCGGTCGAGGCGCTGATGGAGCGCGCCGGCAAGGCTGCGGCCGAGGCGATCTGGCGCTATGCCGGTCCACTGCCCGCCCTGGTCCTGTGCGGCCCGGGGAATAACGGCGGCGACGGCTATGTCATTGCCCGCGAGCTTGCGGCGCGCGGGATCGAGGTGCGGGTCGCGGCGCTTTCCGAGCCGAAGAGCGCGGCGGCGCGCGAGGCGCGGGAGCGCTGGACCGGACCGGTTTCGGCGCTGGCCGAGGCCACGGCCGCGCCATTGCTGATCGACGCCTTGTTCGGCACCGGGCTCGGCCGGCCGCTCGACGAGGACGTTTCGCGACTATTGCTCGATTTCGCCAAGACCGCATCGATCCGCGTCGCCATCGACCTGCCGAGCGGCGTCGCGACCGACGATGGGGCCATATTGTCGCCGATCCCGGATTTCGATCTCACCATCACCTTCCAGACCTTGAAGCCGTCCCACCGGCTCCAGCCCGCGGCGCGGCAGATGGGCCGGATCGTGGTTGCCGAAATCGGCATCGCGGCGTCGGCCAGTCTCACCGTTATCGCCGCACCATCCTTGAAAGCGCCGGGGCCGGATGCGCACAAATATTCGCGCGGTCTGGTCACGCTGATCGCCGGATCGATGCCGGGCGCAAGCGCGCTTGCCGCTGCCGCGGCGGCGCGCGCCGGCGCCGGCGCCGTGCGGCTGCAGGCGCGGGCCCTGGTGGAAGGCGTGCCGGCCTCTGTGATCCAGATGCCCGGGGATCCGCTGGCCCGGCTCGACGACGGCCGGATCGGGGCATTGCTGCTCGGCCCCGGCCTGGCCGAGGATGCGGAGGGACTGCGCCTGCTCGATGCCGTGCTCGCCACGCCTCACAAGCTCGTCCTCGACGCCGGTGCACTGCGCCTGCTCGGCGCCGCCGGGCCGGCCGGGCCGGCCGTGTTCGCCGGACGCGCCGAGATCCCCATTCTCACCCCGCACGGGGGCGAGTTCCGCCTGATGTTTGGAGACGGCGCCGGCAGCAGGGTGGAGCGCGCCCGCGCCGCCGCCGCGGGCGCTCATGCAGTGATCATCTACAAGGGTGCCGACACGGTCGTTGCCGCGCCCGACGGCCGTGCGGCAATCGCCCCGCCTGCGCCAAGCTGGCTGGCCAGCGCCGGCACGGGCGACGTGCTCGCCGGAATCGTCGCTGCGATGCGCGCGGGCGGCATGGAGGCGTTCGAGGCGGCCTGCGCCGGCGTCTGGCTGCACGGGCGCGCAGCGTCGCTTGCCGGGCCATTCCTGGTCGCCGACGATCTGCTCGCAAGCCTGCCCGCCGCCTTGTCCGAATGCCTGTAGAGACGATTCTGCGTCTCGCCGCGCGCGGGGAAGGGGTGACCGGGAGCGGCCGGTTCGTGCCGCTGACCGCGCCCGGCGATCTGGTCTCGGCCGACGGCGGCGTGACGCCCGGGCCGCACCACCAAATTCCGCCCTGCCGCCATTTCCCCGAATGCGGCGGATGCCAGCTCCAGCATGTCGATGACGCCGCTTATGCCGATTACCTCGTCGACCGCATCGCCGCCGCGCTTGCGGCGCAGGGCGTGGGGGCGTCCGATATCCGCACACCGCAGCTTTCCCCGCCGCGCAGCCGACGCCGTGCGTCGCTCAAGGCGGCGGGGGGAAGCGTCGGCTTCAACGCGGCGGCAAGCCACCGTATCGTCGACATGCGCGAATGCCATATCCTGCGGCCGGAGCTGTTCGCTTTGGTCGCCCCGCTGCGGCGGCTGCTGAACGCCCGCGCCGGCGCGGCCATGACCCTGGCGGACCAGGGCGTCGACCTTCTCCTCGAAGGGCTCGCCGCCGATGGCCTCGAGGCCGCGGAGGCCATGATCGCCTTCGCCCGCGACAACGGGCTGGCGCGGCTGGCGCTGGACGACGGGTTCGGCCCGCAGACCGTCTGGGAGCCCGAGCCGGTGACGATCACCCTCAGCGGCAAGCCGGTCGGGCTTCCGCACGGAGCCTTCCTGCAGGCGACGGCGGAAGGCGAGGCGGCACTGGTCGCGGCAGTTCGGGAGGCGGTGGATGGGGCGGCGATCGTCGCCGACCTGTTCGCCGGGCTCGGCACCTTCGCTTTGGCGCTCGATGCCAAGGTCTATGCGGCCGAAGGCGCGCGCGACAGCGCGCTTGCGCTGAAAGCCGCGGGTCGGGGCCCGTTCGTCGACCATCGCGACCTGTTTCGCCGCCCGCTCGACGTCGCCGAGCTCGATCGCTTCGAAGCCATCATCCTCGATCCGCCCCGGGCAGGCGCGAAGGAGCAGATAGCTTTGCTCGCCGCCTCGGCGGTGAAGCGTATCGCCTATGTCTCCTGCAACCCGGCCACCTTCGCCCGCGATGCCAGGATGCTGATCGACGGCGGCTGCCGGTTGGACTGGATCCAGCCGGTCGGCCAGTTCCGCTGGTCGACCCATGTCGAGCTGGCGGCCTGCTTCACGCGGTAGCGGGGGGGGGGGGCGCGCGGAGGCGCTGAGGCTGGTTTGTTCTCCGCGTAGCTGGTTCACCCCCACCGTTCGGCCTGATGAACAGGTCGCCAGGCCCGCGGCCTGGCTGCGGATTGCCGGGGGCAATCCGCACCTGTTCATTGTCGAAGGGCCTTCCTTCCTGGCGGCGTCGAAGAAAGGAAAGGGCTTCGACAGGCTCAGCCCGAACCGGAGAATTTGCTCCTTCTTTCTCCGCATCCCTGCGTCTCCGCGCGATACACTACAGGCGGGAGACGCAGAGCTCGGAAAGCTCAGTCCGTGCCGGTTCCCGGGAAGCCGGGGTCGGCGCTGGCGACGACGACGCTGCCTTCGACCGGTCGCAGCGGCTCGCCGCGAGCGACGGTCAGCGCCGAGGCCGGAGTCGGCGACTCGTCGATGATGTGCACGTTGGCGCCGATCTGGGTCACGCCGAACAGGATGCGGGCGAAATCGAGCGGCAGCCGGACGCAGCCGTGCGAGGCCGGGTGGCCCGGTATCTGGCCGGCATGGAGCGCAATCCCGCCCATGGTCAGGCGCTGCATGAACGGCATCGGCGCATTGTTGTACAGGTTCGAATAATGCTCGCGATGCTTCTCCATGATCGGAAAGCGTCCGGTCGGAGTCCGATGGCCCGGACGGCCGGTCGACACCGTGGTGAGGCCGATCAAGGTCCCGCCGCGATAGATGTAGGCCACCTGCTGCGGAATGCTGACCACGATCTCCACCCGGCCCGTGGGCGAGCGCTCGGGCTGCCACACATAATGGCCCGGAGCGAGCGCGTCGGGATCGAAGGCGGCCGGGATCGGCGCCGGCGCGGTGACGGGCGCCGGAGGCGCGGCGGGCGCCGGTGCAGCGGCGGCGGATTCGGCCGGCGTGAGCAAAGGCGAGACGATCCCCGTTTGCACCGGGCGCAAGGTGGCTTCGCTCGTGGCATCGGCGGCAGAATCGCCCGCAGCCACGGGATATTCCGCGGCGCTGGACGGAATCGCGCCGGCGCCGATCGCAATCGCGAGCGCGGCCGTACGCAACGACCATGACCTGAACTTCGACATCTTCTTTTCCCATGCGGGACGTCGGTTGTCCTGGCGCCGAAATTGTCGCCGGGGCTACGTCCTCACCGGCTCAGCTAATGGATCCGTGGAAAAAGGATCGGGCGCCGCGTCGAAGGCCGCAAACGCGTCGTCGAATTGGAACGCGCGCGACGAAACGATCCATTCCGGCGACGAATTGCGAGCCTTGGCCTCAATGATGGATGTGGAACGCCATCGCGCCCGCGTGCAGCGTGAGGGCGAGCAGGCAGAGCGACGCGAGCGTGAAGGCAAGGAAACGCCAGCGCACCACGTTGACCGTCGCCTGGATCAGGCTGTGCACGATCCGGAGGCCGACATAGGCCCATGCCAGCCACACGTTGATCCAGGCGTCGCCGCCGCCGAGCAATGCGAGGCTGATCGCCAGCGCGTAGAACAGGGTCGGCTGTTCCAGCAGATGGTCGTAATTGTGCGCCTTCCACTGGACGCGATCCTCGATGACGCCGTCCAGACCGCCTTTGCGGCTGCCCACCATCCCCTTCAGTTTGATCCCGGCCCGCCCCAGCGCCGGAATCCGGGTGGCGTACATCCAGATCTGCATGACGAGCGTCCAGGCGACGAGCGCGACGACGGGTCCGATGATGGCGGCGTGCATGATGTCTTTCCCCCGGTTCCTTGCCGAACCTGCCTCAGCTTCGCGCCGCGGTCCAGCGCGCGAACATGTCCGGCCACATCCTGCCGCTCGATTGCTCCGGCAGGTGCAGCGCCCCGAAGCCATGGCCGCCGCTGGTGAAGAGATGCGCCTCGACCGGGACGTCGTTGCGCCGCGCGGCCGCCATCACGTCGATGCTGTTCTGGATGGGCACCACCGGATCGTCCGCCGCGTGGAACAGGAACAAGGGCGGCGTTTCCCGGGCGATCCGCGGGATGATCGTGTAGCGCGCCCGGACATCGGCCGAGGGCGCGTCGCCCCAGAAGGGCGGAAAGCCCTGAACGGCGGTATAGGCGATGCCCGCATAAGCCGGCCGCGCCGGCAGGCGGTCCGCGGCGTCGAGGGGTGCGTAGACCGGGTCCTCATGGCCCACGGCGAGCGAGAGGCCGAGATGGCCCCCGGCCGAGAAGCCGACCAGGCCGAGCTTCGCGGGGTCGATGCTCCAGGCCGGCGCGCGCGACCGGATCAGCCGCATCGCGCGCTGCGCGTCCTGCAGCGGCACGTCGGCCCTGCTGATCCAGCCTTCGCCGGGGAGGCGATAGACGAGAACGAAGCAGGTGATGCCGTGCGGCGTCAGCGTCGAGGCGACATCGATCCCCTCATTGTGCACCGAGACGAAATTGTAGCCGCCGCCGGGGATGATCAGGACCGCGCGTCCGTCCGGGCGGGCGGGGCGGAACACACCGACCATCGGCGCGCCGACGCCGCGCAGCCAGAGCTCGCGCCGGTTGCCAGGGCCGTTCATCGTCGGGGCGAGGGTCGGCAGAGGATTCGACGCGCCGGGCGGCCGTCCCGGCCAGAGCGGAAATTGCTCGGCCGGCGGCCAGACCGGCTGGCCGGGTCCAGTCGCATAAGGTGTCGGCGGATCGCCCCATTGCTGCGCTCTCGCGGACGTGACCAGGAATGCGCCGAGCGCGCCCGCCATCAATGCTCGCCGGCCGATCCCATCCATCCGCTGTCCCCTCCGTTCCAGGCTTTCCCTCCGTTTCCCGGAGATGGAGCCAAGGTCAGACTGTGCCTCTTCGCTGGCCGAGTAAAGTCCCGCCTTGAGGCTCCGAGGGCCTTCCGCTAGGCCTCGCCCCGGCAAACCGAGGAGCAGGAATGAGCAAGGTGCTGGTGATCGGCGCGGGCGGCGTATCGTCCGTCGCGGTGCACAAGATGGCGCAATTGCCGGAGATTTTCAGCGCAATCGTGCTGGCCAGCCGGCGGCGCTTCAAATGCGATGCGATCGCCGCGTCGGTGAAGGAGCGTTTCGGCTACGATGTCGAGACCGCTGAGGTTGACGCCGACGACGTCGACGCGACGGCGGCATTGATCGAGCAGGTCAGGCCGAAGCTCGTCGTCAATCTCGCTCTGCCCTATCAGGATCTGGCGATCATGGACGCCTGCCTGCGCACCGGCGTCGATTATCTCGACACCGCCAATTACGAGCCGCGCGACGAGGCGAAGTTCGAATATAAGTGGCAATGGGCCTATCACGACCGCTTCCGCGAGGCGGGGCTGATGGCCTTGCTTGGGTCGGGTTTCGATCCGGGCGTCACCAGCGTCTTTGCGACCTATATCAGGAAGCATCTGCTCGACCGCATCGAGACGCTCGACATCCTCGATTGCAACGGCGGCGACCACGGCCAGCATTTCGCGACCAACTTCAATCCCGAGATCAACATCCGCGAAGTGACCGCGCCCGCCCGTCATTACGAGGACGGCCGCTGGATCGAAACGCCGGCGCTTTCCACGAAGCAGGTCTTCGACTTCGACCAGGTCGGCGAGAAGAACATGTACCTCATGTATCATGAGGAGCTCGAATCGCTGGCGACGCACCTGCCCGAGATCGAGCGGATCCGCTTCTGGATGACCTTCGGCGATCAATATCTGAAGCATCTCGAAGTGCTTCAGAATGTCGGCATGACGAGGATCGACCCGGTGATGTACGAGGGCCGCGAGATCATTCCGCTCCAGTTCCTGAAGGCGGTCCTGCCCGAGCCGGCCAGCCTTGGCGAGACGACCAAGGGCAAGACCAATATCGGCGACATCGCCACCGGCACGAAGGACGGCGAGCGCAAGACCGTCTACGTCTACAATGTCTGCGACCATGAGGAGGCGTTTCGCGAAACCGGCAACCAGGCGGTCAGCTACACGACCGGGGTGCCGGCGATGATCGGCGCCGCCTTGATGCTGACCGGCGCCTGGCGGGGGGAAGGCGTGTTCAACATCGAGCAATTCGATCCCGATCCGTTCATGGAAATGCTGAACCAAAACGGCCTGCCCTGGCAGGTGCGCGAGCTTCCGGAGCCGCTTCCATTCTGACGCCGCCCCGCGGCGGCGCCCCCGCCATGGCGACGCGGGCGGCGGGGCCGGGCGCCTTCGCCGGCTTCGACCTGTCGCGCGTCCCGTCGCCCGCCTTCGTCGTCGACAGGGCGGCGATCGAGGAGAATCTGCGCATCCTCGCCGACGTCCGCGACCGCGCCGGGGTGAAGGTGCTGCTGGCGCTCAAGGCATTCTCGATGTGGTCGCTCGGCGACCTCGTCTCCGATTATCTCGACGGCGTCGCTACGTCCGGCCTGTGGGAGGCGCGGCTCGGCCGGGGCCATTTCCGCGGCGAAGTCGCGACCTATTGCGCCGGCTACAAGGAAGCGGACATGGCCGAAGTTCTGGCCCTGTCGGACCATGTCATCTTCAACAGCCCCGGCCAGGCCCGCCGCTTCCGGAGCGCGGCCGAGTCGGCGCGGGGGGCCGGCCGTAACGTCGATCTGGGCTTGCGCCTCAATCCGATGCATTCGGAAGGCGAGATCGCCAAATACGATCCCGCCCAGCCCCACAGCCGCCTCGGCCACCCCGCCGATCAGCTGACCGCCGACGATCTGGACGGCATCGACGGCATCCATATCCATTCGCTCTGCGAGCAGGACTTCCCGCCGCTGCGCCGCACCTGGGAGGCGCTGCGACCACGGCTCGCGCCGTATTTCGGGCAACTGAAATGGCTCAATTTCGGCGGCGGTCATCACATCACCCGCGCCGATTACCAGCGCGACGATCTCGTCGACTTCCTAAAGGGCGTGCGCGCCGAAACCGGCCTCGAAATCTATCTCGAGCCCGGCGAGGCAGTCGCGCTCGATGCCGGGATATTGGTCGGCGAGGTGCTCGACACGCTCGACAACGGCATGCCGGTCGCGATCCTCGACATCTCCGCCACCTGCCACATGCCCGACGTGATCGAAGCGCCCTACCGCCCGGCGCTGCTCGGCGAGCCGGACGAGGGGCTGGCGGTCCGGCTCGGCGGCCCGTCCTGCCTCGCCGGCGACGTGATCGGCGACTATCTCTTCGCCAGCCGCCCGGCGCCCGGCGACCGCATCGCCTTCCTCGACCAGGCCCATTATTCGATGGTCAAGACCACCACCTTCAACGGCGTGCCGCTGCCCGCAATCGCCTTGTGGGACAGCAGGGACGACAGTTTGGAGGTGGTGCGGGCTTTCGGCTGGGAAAGCTTCCGCGACCGTTTGTCCTAGCCCGCTACCAGCATCGGCCAGAGCAGGTAGAAGGAAGCGGCCATGACCAGGCTGTACAACATGGCTTTCAGCCCGGTGCCGAAACCGGCCCTGGAGATCACAGCAATGGCGAGCGGCACCGCCAGAATAGCCGCAACCTGCAGCAAAGGCTGACCCGACATCTCGGCCAGCTCCCTGGTCGCGCTGACGATGCCGAGCAACGCCAGCAGGAACAATATGATGTTGGTCCGGCTCTGGGCGTAAAGGCTCTTGAGGCTCGACACGTCCTCGACCAGGGATTCGAGCCGATCGATCAGCGAATGGACGTCGCCGAAACGCTGAGGGATGGCCATCGCATCGTGGATCGCGTGCAGCGCCGCCTTCTCCTTGGGGTAACGAAAGACGTTTCCCGAGCGATGAATCGATCCCCAGCGGAACAGCTCCAGGCGATGCTCGAGATTGCTGTGGAGCGTGCCGACGCTTCCTCCGCCGAGCCCTTGCGCCTTTGCCAGCAGGCCGCGAACGGCAGCGAGCGGCTGGACCGCGACCTTGATCCCGGCCCTGGCGCCTTTCCTGCCGCCACCGAACAGCAATTGCTCCAGCCGGACCTCCATTTCCGCGACGATGAGCTCGTCATGCGTCGCGACGAGGAACATCAATAGTAGATAGGGGCATGTCCCGAGCGTCGGCCGGGCGCGTTTGAAAGAGCGCCAATTTTCGGCGATTTCCATGATGAATCTTGGATGGGAATAAAGTGCGGATTCGACCGAGCGAGCCGTGGGCCTGGTCGAATCATAGACCTCGGATGCGTCCTGATTGGGAAAGTCCGGCACGCCTTGGGTAAGTCCGGCGAAAGCGAGCAGCGCGCGATCGAATGTTTCGTCCTCGGCGCGATGATGGAGCCGATCGGCATTCGAGCGCTCCGCCTGTCTTGCCGCCCACGCATCCGCCAAAATGGCCTTGTCCGATGCCGATTGCGTCGGAATTGAGTCGAACGTGGATTTCGCGGTCCCGAGCAGCTTTTCGTCTTCGATCGATATGCAGAGATTTCTGAAGTCCTCGACCCCGACCGCGACCCTGTCCGATGGAATCAGCTCGAACCGCCTCAGAACGCAGACGACGCCATTCGGATAAGCCGATGCCGGCGGCGATTCCCGGCCCTGCCCGGATGGATCCCGCTCTGCGTCGGCAGCCGCGAGAAGCTGCGCGAGGCGGGCATTGGCAAGCTCGATGAGCGAGAGAGATTCCGGCAGGCGCGCCGGCGAACCTCTCTTTGCGAGGATGCTGTCCGCCTCAGCCCAGGCAAAGCCAAGAAAGTCGCCCTGGTCTCGTCGCTCGGCATCGATCGCCAGCTGCTGCAGATGGATGACGTCATATTCGTCGAGGAGAACATCCGCGGCAGTGGTCAGGGTGAGCACAAAGAAGATGCGCCCGCTCTCGAAAATGCTGAAGCTGTCGCGAAGCCAGAGATCGAAGCTCTGGCGGCCCTCGCCCGGATGCAGCGTGGTGGTATCGCCCTCGAATTCATAGTGCCAGGATTGTGGCCGGACCAGCGCGACCCTGCGGCTGGCGTCATCGGTGGGAGCGCCCGATGCGGTGATGATCAGCGGACGGCCGTTGGTTCCCGGCGGCCCGGTGGTGACGTCGTCGAGGAAGGAGCGCACCGGCTCGATGAGCTGACGATAGGCGGCCGGGTCCTCCTCTTCGATCGACTCGACGATGTCGCGCAGGAGAAACGCGCAGCGATCCTTGCCGGCCTCGAAGATATCCGCGCTTTCCTTAGGACCGCCGATCTCGAAGGCAAAGCTGAAGGAGGTCGCTTCAAATCCGGGAACGAAGACCGGCGCTTCGTCAAAGGACAAAGGAGGGGCGGTTTCGGCGGTCATCCTGCGATGCTCGCAAGCGGCAGGACCGGCAGCATTGGATCCGCGGCAAGCGCGCGGGCCATCGCCCGCGTTTGATCGAAGCGCGCAAGGTCCGTGCCGAGCGCCTGGGCCAGCTCCTCCAGCAATCGCAACACCAGCCTGCCCGACAACGGCTCGACATGGTCGAAAACCAGGAGATGCAGGGGATGCGCCGGCAGCCCGGGCCGCAGCGGCGGCATCCAATAGTCGAAGTCGACCAGGCGGGCGCCAAGTCCCGCCAGTTTCGCCTGCCGAAGAATCGTTGCCTCGCGCTCGGCGTCGTCGGCGGCATCCACGAGCCGTTCGGTCTCGGCGAACAGCAATCGTTCGCCCCCCGCCATGCGGGCGAGCGCCAGGCGGGCCTCGGCGACCAGGCGCCGGCCGAGCCCCTGGCCCCGGCGGTCCGCGGCAACGGAAAGATAGGTGAGAAGCCCGCTGTCCGCAGCGCGATAGAGTTCGACGGTCGCGCCCCCCGCCACCGCCTCATCTTCGGCGACGAGCAGGATGACTTCGATCCTGGGCTGGGGCGGGGGCGGATAGGGATCGGCGGCAAGAAGGCCGAGCCAATAGTCGGGGTCCTCGCGAATCTCGGCGTCGGGGAAAGCGGGATTATAGACGGTCCGCTCATATATCCCGACGAGTCGCTCACGATCCGTGGCATCGATGGCGGACAGGCGAACAGCCCGAAGCCCCTCAGCCATTCCCGGTCGCGATCCCGCCACGCTCAACCTTCCCCTCGCCGAGGGGAAGGCTAGCGCTGTCCGCCGCTAAAGCCCAGCCCGCAGGGGACCACGCAGCGGCACGACGTTCGAGGCATCGTCGGAAGGCAGATCGACATAGAGGCTCGCCATCGGCTCGTCCTCGGCGATCATCGTTTCGACCGCGCCGAAGCCGTTGAACTGGCTGCGCATCGCGCAGCCATAGGCCCCAAGCATTCCGATCTCGACATAATCGCCGGAATTCGTGTCGGCGGGGAGGTGGAACGGCCCCGCCATATGGTCGAGATCGTCGCAGGTCGGCCCATAGAAGCTGAACGCCACGTCCTTCGCCTCCGAAGCCTGCTCCCGCAGCAGCTTCACCGGGAAACGCCAGCCGATATGCGCCGCATCGAACAGGGCGCCATAAGCGCCGTCGTTGATGTAGAGCGTGTCGCCGCGGCGCTTCTCGACCCGGACCAGCAGGCTGGCATATTCCGCGCACAAGGCCCGGCCGGGCTCGCACCACAATTCCGACGAATAGGAGACCGGCAGATCCTCGAACGAATCGTGGATGACGTCGAAATAGGCTTCCAGCGCGGGTGGCTCCATGCCGGGATACCAGGACGGGAATCCGCCGCCGACGTCGACGATGTCGACCGTCACCGCCGCTTCGACGATCGCCGCGCGCACCCGCTCCATCGCTTCGGAATAGGCCTTGGGCGTCATCGCCTGGCTGCCGACGTGGAAGCAGATGCCGAGCGCGTCCGCCACCTGGCGCGCCTCGAACAGCAGCGCCTTCATTTCAGCGGGTTCGGCGCCGAATTTCGAAGCGAGGCTGAGCTTGGCATGCTCCGAGGAGACGCGGATGCGGACCAGCAGGTTCAGATCGGTCGCGCCCTTGGTGGCGCGCACGATCTTCTCCAGCTCCTCGATCGTGTCGAGCGAGAAGGTGCGTACATTGTGGGTGAAATAGGCCTCGGCGATCGCCTCTTCCGCCTTCACCGGGTGCATGAAGCAGGACACCGCCTCAGGCAGGGTCGCGGACACCAGGCGCACCTCGGCGATCGACGCCACATCGTAATGCGTGACGCCTTCCTCCCACAGGATCCTGAGCAGATCCGGCGAGGGATTGGCCTTCACCGCATAAAGCGAGCGGCCCGGAAACTTCTCGACGAAGAAACGGGCTGCGCGCCGGGCGGCGTGCGGGCGAATGAGCGTGACCGGTTGCACCGGCCGATGGAGCGAAGCTAGCCCCAGCGCGCTAGGATGGATGTGCAACTCAAGGGACCTCCAGGGAAGTAGTTGACGATAAAGCAGCCTTGCGGTTTGGAAGTCCCCCATGGGGCTGCGGAGGAGCGATATATGGGCCGCGGACCCCCATGTAAAGGGCTGAGGATTCACCAGTTTTCACAAAGGTTTGGGTGATGGAGAGACGACCGACGATGAACGGTGTGCGTGCTGCGGCAGACCGCCTGCGCGGCGTGGTCACGCAAACGCCGTTGCTGCCGCTGGATTGGGAAGGCCGGCGGATCTGGGTCAAGGCCGAATGCCTGCAGCAGGGAGGCAGCTTCAAGCTGCGCGGCGCGACCAACCGGCTGCTTTTGCTAAGCGAAGCCGAACGGGGACGCGGCGTGGTTGCGTTCTCGTCGGGCAACCATGCCCAGGGCGTGGCGCGGGCGGCGCGCGCGCTTGGGATCGAAGCGACAATCGTCATGCCGCGCGACGCCCCGGCGGTGAAGGTGGATGGAACCAGGGCGGCGGGCGCCGAGATAATCTTCTTCGATCGCGCCACCGAGAGCCGCGAGGAGATCGGCGCGCGGCTGGCGGCGGAGAAGGGCGCCACTTTGGTGCCGAGCTTCGACGATGTCGATGTGATCGAAGGGCAGGGCAGCGTCGGCGTGGAGATCGAGGCGCAGCTTGGCGCGCCGCCGCCCGTGGTGATCGTCCCCTGCGGCGGCGGCGGCCTGTCGAGCGGCATCGCTTTGGCGCTGCCGGAGTCGCAGGTCATCGCCGTCGAGCCAGCCGGCTGGGACGATATGGGCCGCTCGCTCGGCCTCGGCCGGATCGTGCCGGTCGAGGAGCCGGCGCCGCCCACACGCTGCGACGCGCTCCAGACCAAGCTCGTTTCGCCGCTCACCTTCGGCGCGCTTCGCGAGGCCGGCGCGCGTTCGCTCGCGGTGAGCGAGGAGGAGGTGGCCGCGGCGATGCGCTTCGCCTTCGGCAATCTGCGCATCGTCGCCGAGCCGGGCGGCGCGGTCGCGCTTGCGGCGTTGATTTCGGGCAAGGCGGGCGACGTGCCGGAGGGCAGCGTCGTCGTGGTGTCGGGCGGGAATGTCGATCCGGGGCTCTATGCGGAGATATTGGCGGCCGAAGAGCGCTGACGGGGCGCGACCAGGGCGATGAGCCGGGTCAATTGCTCGACCTGGCGCGCGGTCTTGCGCAGGCCTGCCGAATAGTCCTCTGCGTCGATTCCGGGCCGGGCGAGGGAGGCGCTGTCGATCACGTCGTCGAGCAGCCGCGACAGGCTTGGCAGGATGGCGACGTCGATTCGGTCCAGCGCATTTTCGAACTGGCGATGATCGATATGGCTCATGGCCTCGCTCTAGCCCCGCCCGCTTAAAGCTTTGTGAAAAGCGACCCCCGTGGCATCAACGGATCATGACCGGCCCCGGCTCTTTCATCCTCTCCCTGCTGATGATCGCGGCCTTCCTGCTGGCTGTCGGCGGCGTCCACATGATCGTCAGGCGCAAGGAGCGCGGCAAGGGCGCGCTGATGCTGCTCGCCGCCGCGGTGGCGATCGGCGACGTGCTGATCTGGTCGCTGTGAGCCGCCGCGTCTTCGACTTCGGCAACGCCATCGTGCGCACGCCCGCGCCGAGCGTGGTCGACGGCCTGCGGGTAGGCGGCGAGGCGCCAAGCTACGAAGGCGTGCTGGCCGAGCATCGCGCCTATGTCGCCGCGCTCGAGGCTGCCGGGCTGGCGGTCGAGGTGCTGGAGCCGCTTCCCGATTTTCCGGATTCGGTCTTTGTCGAGGATCCGGCCTTCGTCCTTCCCGATGGCGCGATCCTGCTGCGGCCGGGCGCCTGCAGCCGCCTCGGCGAAGCGGCCGAGATCGCACCGGCGCTGCGCCGCCGCTTCGATCGCGTGCTGGAGCTCGACGAAGGCTTCGCCGATGGCGGCGACATCCTGATCCTGGCAAGCGAAATCCTGATCGGCCTCTCGGCGCGCACCGACAAGCTCGGGGCCAAGCGCTTTTGCGAGCTCGCCCGCGATCTGGGCCGGAAGGCGCGTATCGTCGAGACTCCGCCCGGCGTGCTCCACCTCAAGACCGCCTGCGCGCTCATCGACGAGCAAACGTTGATCGCTACGCCGGCGCTGGCGCCGGTCTTGGCGGAACATGAAATTCTGGTCACGCCGCAGGGCGAAGAAGCGGCCGCGAACCTGATCCGAGTCAACGACACAATACTGATCGGCGCCGCCTTCCCGAGTACGGCGGCATTGATCGCCGCTCGGGGACTCGATGTGGTGAAGCTGGAAGCCGCCGAGATCGCCAGGATCGACGCAGGTCTGTCGTGCATGTCGCTGAGGTGGTAGCGATAGGTGGCACTGGACCGCTCGATCGCTAGTCTGCGGACATGAAGTTCGGGACGCTCAAATCCATCGGCCACAACATCGCCGATTCTCTTGCCAGCGGCATAGGCATGATGATCGGTGTCTACGAGATGGATGTCTTTGGGGAAGCGGCTGCAACGCCAGAGGGTTTTATCGAAGTGGACTTCCTCACCGGCCTGGCATCCGGGGGAAAGCCATCGCACGAGCTTTTGCGGGCGTTGGACCTTTATGCGCGAGCGCTCCCCGAACTGTGTAGGCGCCATGGAGCAGACGTAACCGACTTCCGGCGGCTGACCGCCCGCTTTTCAGGCAGGCCCATGCTCTGCATGTTCGTCGTCACGATCGAGGATCGACATGGCAGATGTTCCACAGACGAATATCGAGGTCTCCCTGGTCAACGGCCCAAGGTGCTGGATCACCTCGGACGCGTACGCCGAAAGTAGGTCTCGAGTCCTACGCAGGGGAACTTCAGCGGATCGGGCAGCTCGGGTCGAGCCGGAAATCCAGATAGTCGTCGACCGCCTTCATCAGCTCCGGCATTTCGTGCGCGAAGAAGTGGTTGGCGCCGGGGATGGTCTTGTGCTCGATCGTGATGTGGCGCTGGGTGCGCAGCTTGTCGACCAGCTTCTGTGTGGCGAGCGGGGTCACCACCTCGTCGGCATCGCCCTGGATGATGATGCCCGAGGAGGGGCAGGGGGCGAGAAAGCTGAAATCGTACATATTGGCCGGTGGCGCGATCGAGATGAAGCCGCGCGCCTCGGGCCGGCGCATCAGCAATTGCATGCCGATCCACGCGCCGAAACTGAAGCCGGCGATCCAGGTCGTCTCCGCCTCGGGATGGATCGACTGGACCCAGTCGAGCGCCGAGGCCGCGTCGCTCAGCTCGCCAATGCCGTTGTCGAACACGCTCTGGCTCTTGCCCACGCCGCGGAAGTTGAACCGCAAGGTGGCGAAGCCGCGCCGCACGAAGGTCTTGTAGAGCGCCAGCACGATGGCGTTGTTCATCGTGCCGCCCCCCTGCGGGTGCGGGTGGAGGATCAGGGCGACGGGCGCACGAGGGCGCGGGCCTGGGCTGAAACGTCCCTCGAGACGCCCTTCCGGACCTGGGAAAATGACTTCGGGCATGGCACCTGCGGAAAAGAGGAGGGGGCGCCTGTGGAGCGCCGGGCGTTGCGCGCTATATAGGGAGCGCGCGCTTTCGCGCAATTGGAACCGACTTTGCCCGAGCGCATCTATCTCGACCATGCCGCGACCACGCCGATCCTGCCGGCCGCGAAGACGGCGGTGGCGGAGGCCATGGAGCGCTGGGCCAATCCTTCCTCGCCTCACGCGGAGGGGCGGGCTGCGCATGCCGCGCTCGAAGGCGCGCGGGCCCGGATCAAGGACGCGCTGGACTGGACCGGCGATCTCATCTTCACGAGCGGCGCGACCGAAGCGCTGGCGATTGCGCTCGGCAGAACGGATCGCCGCGTCCTTGCCTCGGCCGTCGAGCATGACGCGGTGTTCCGAGCAGCCCCCGACGCGCTGATTGTCCCGATAGCCGAAAAGGGGGAAGTCTCGCGCGAAGCGCTCGCCGTGGCGCTGCTTTCGGGGCCGCCGGCGCTGGTCGCCGTACAGCACCTCAATTCCGAAACCGGGGTCAAGCAACCCGTGGAGGACCTCGCGGCGGCTGTCCGCGCATCCGGCGGATTGCTCGTCTGCGATTGTTCCCAGTCGGCCGGCAAGATTCCCCTTCCGGACGCCGACATGATCGTCGTTTCCGCGCACAAGCTCGGCGGGCCGCCCGGTATCGGCGCCCTCCTCGTGCGCGAACCCGGGATGCTGAAAGGCATAGGTGGCCAGGAGTTCGGCTATCGCCCGGGCACGCAGAACCTCCCGGGCGCACTCGGCTTTGCCGCCGCGCTCGACCAGTTCGAAATCGGCGTCTTTTCGGACGGGGTGCCGGGCGCGCTGCCGATGGCAAGGTGGCTGTCGGATCTGGGCCATCAGATCTGCGACCTCGAATATCCGATCGGCCAGGCCGGCGGCATCTATCAACCGGCCCGCGCGCATGGCGACGCGCCGTCTTTCGGCGGGTGGATCCTGGCTCTCACCATTCCGCGGATGAGCGCGGCGGCGCAGCTGATCCGCTTCGACGCCGCCGGAATCGCAGTGTCGGCCGGCAGCGCCTGCTCTTCGGGGTCGCTCAAGCCGAGCCGCGTGCTCAAGGCCTTCGGCGTTGCAGAACAGGACGCCGCATGTACCATTCGAATAAGCTGCGGATGGTCCACGAGCGCCGATGACATCGAGCGCTTCCTCGAGACCTGGCTGGACATCGCGTCGGACGCCCGGAGCCGGGCGGCATGATCTATCTCGACTATCAGGCGACCACGCCGGTCGCGCCCGAGGTCGCGGCGGCGATGCGGCCGTGGCTCGAGGAGAAGTTCGCCAATCCGCACAGCCCGCACAAGTTCGGCCGGGAGGCGGCGGCGACGGTCGAAGTTGCGCGCGAGCAAGTGCTGAAGGCGCTCGGCGATGGTGGGAAGCTCCATTTTACCTCGGGCGCCACAGAAGCGGCGAACTGGGCGCTGAAGGGGAGCGGTGCGAGGCGGATCGTCACCCTCGCGACCGAACATGCCTGCGTCCTCGATACGGTCGAGTGGCTGACCGGCCAGGGGTATGAGGTCGATGTGCTTCCGGTGTGTCCCGACGGGCTCGTCGACATCGACCTGGTCGAGGAGCGCGTCACCGACGGCACCGGGCTCGTCGCAGCGATGCTGGTCAATAACGAGATCGGGGTGATCCAGCCGGTCGCCGAGATTGCGCGCATCGCCCACGCCAAGGGCGCTTTGTTCTTCTGCGATGCCGTGCAGGGATTTGGCCGCGTGCCGCTGCCGCTCGAATGCTGCGACCTCGTCGCCCTGTCCGCGCACAAGATCCACGGGCCCAAGGGCATCGGCGCGCTCTGGGTCCGCGACGGAGTCGCGCTCGAGCCCTTCATGCATGGCGGCGGCCAGGAAGGCGGGGTCCGTTCGGGCACGCTTTCGCCGATGCTCTGCGCCGGCTTCGGTGCTGCCGCCAGCCTGCTGGGCGGCGATGCCAGCCATGTCGAGCGCCTCTGGACGATCGCCTGTGAAATGATGGCCGACTGGTCCCTCAACGGCGCCGTCGCGGCCCGCTATCACGGCAATCTCAACCTGCGCCGCGACGGCATCGACTCAGCCCGGCTGATCTCCGAGGTCCGCGACGTTGCCTTCTCCGCCGGCTCTGCCTGCGCCAGCGGCTCCGGCCGCTCGAGCCATGTCCTCGCCGCGCTCGGCCTCACCGACCGCGAGGCCCGCGCCAGCATTCGGCTCGGCTTCGGACGTTATACGAGCGAAGACGAGCTTCGTACTGCCCTCGGCCTTATCACGGACGCCGCGGCACGCCAGCTGGAATATGCCGCATGACCCTGATCCGCTTCATCTCCGCCGACGGCAATGAGGAGCAGGAGGTGCTTGCGCCGGCCGGCGCGCGCCTGCTCGATATCGCCCAGAATGTCGGGCAGCCGCTCGAGGGGACGTGCGAGGGCCAGATGGCCTGCTCGACCTGTCACGTCATCATTGCCGCCGAGGATTTCGACAAGCTCCCCCGCGCCAGCGAGGAGGAGGAAGATATGCTCGACCTTGCCGCCCACGTCACCCGCCGTTCGCGCCTCGCCTGCCAGATCTGGCTGACCGAGGAGCTGGAGACCTTGACCGTCCATATCCCCTCGGGCTTCCACAACATGCAGGGGCGCTGAGCCCGGCCTTCGAATGATTTGAGGCTGTGCCGAGATTATCTGCGGCTGTCGAAAGTGGTGCGAGCTTCTAGATCGGCGCCACAGCTTCGAAGGGACACGCACATGATGATCGACCGCCGCTCTTTCCTCGTCGCCGGAGCGGCCACTTTGGCCTCAGGCTGCCTGGCCCAGCCGGCTCAGAATGCTCGGCCGGCCGGAGACGCGCGCATCGAGGTGGATTTCCGGCCGGAGCTTGCCTTGCTCGGCCCGGGCGGGCGGCTCGGCGTCGCGGCGCTGGATATAGCCAGCGGCCGCCGCCTCGGCCATGACGAGGACAGTCGCTACGCGATGTGCTCTACCTTCAAGCTGCCGCTCGCCGCAGCCATCCTCGCCGAGGTGGAGGCCGGCCGGATGGCCCTCGACCAGCAGATACCCTTCAGCCGGGCCGATCTGCTCGCCAATTCGCCAGTGGTCGAGGCGCATCTGGCCGAGGGGCGGCTGCCGGTCGAGCGGCTCTGCGCCGCCGCGATCCAGGTCAGCGACAATGCCGCCGCCAATCTCCTCCTCGTCCGCATCGGCGGGCCGGCCGGCCTCACCCGGTTCTTCCGCTCGGCCGGCGATTCGGTGACGCGTCTCGACCGAAACGAGCCGGCGCTCAATGCAAATATGCCTGGCGATTCGCGGGACAGCAGCAGCCCCGCAGCGATGCTGGGCCTGCTCAACACCCTGTTGCTCGGGCGTCGCCTCGGGCAGCCATTCCGCAACCGCCTGACCGGCTGGATGGAGGGCACGACGACCGGCCTGACCCGGCTGCGTGCGGGGCTTCCCGCGGGCTGGCGCGTCGGCGACAAGACCGGCACCGGCAATGGCGCAAACAACGATCTCGCCATTGCCTGGCCGCCGGGGCGGGGGCCGATCCTCATCGTCAGCTTCACCGACGGCCGGGTGGAGGACATGGCCATTCGCAACCCGATCCACGCCGCTGTCGCCCGCCGGATCGCCGCCGCCTTCGGCTGATTCCTTGCAAATCGGCGAGGGCCGACGCATATGGCGCCCGGGAGTCGGGCGGACGGCGCTCTCGCCAACCCGGTCAGGTCCGGAAGGAAGCAGCCGCAACGAGTTTACGCGCCGGGTCGTTCCGGCTCCCACCTGTCCCCGTTCTGCCGTCAACCCTGCGGACGCCCTGCTTGGGCTCGGCTGAACGGTCCGGGATGACGAATTGCCACCCATTTCACTGGAATGAAGGCCGCCCCCTGCTTAGGTTGGCGGCAATGTCCGAATCCCCCCAGCCCTACCGCGTCCTTGCCCGAAAGTACCGGCCGCAAAGCTTCGACCAGCTGATCGGCCAGGAGGCGATGGTGAAGACACTGGGCAATGCGATCCAGCGCGACCGGCTTGCCCATGCCTTCCTGCTCACCGGCGTGCGCGGGGTCGGCAAGACCTCGACCGCGCGGCTGATCGCCAAGGCGCTCAACTGCATCGGCCCGGACGGGAAGGGCGGCCCGACCATCGCGCCCTGCGGAATCTGCGAGCCCTGCATTGCCATCGCCGAGGGTCGCCACATCGACGTGGTCGAGATGGATGCCGCGTCAAACACCGGCGTCGACGACGTGCGCGAGATCATCGATGCGGTGCGCTATTCGGCGGTCTCGGCGCGCTACAAGGTCTACATCGTCGACGAAGTCCACATGCTGTCGAAGAACGCATTCAACGCGCTTCTGAAGACGCTCGAGGAGCCGCCGGCGCACGTCAAGTTCCTGTTCGCCACGACCGAGGTCAACAAGGTCCCGATCACCGTATTGTCGCGCTGCCAGCGCTTCGACCTCAGGCGCATCCCGGCGGAAACGCTGGCCACCCACTTCGGCGCGGTCGCAAAAGCGGAGGGTGTCGAGGTCGAGCCCGACGCTCTGGCCTTGATCGCCCGCGCATCCGAGGGCTCGGCGCGCGATGGCCTCTCCATCCTCGACCAGGCGATCGCCCACGGCGCCGGCATGGTCACCGCCGAGCAGGTGCGCTCGATGCTCGGCCTGTCCGACCGCGGCGCCAACCGCCGCCTGCTCGGCCAGATCCTCGTCGGCGATGCGCCGGGGGCGCTCGCGGCGCTGCGTGAGCAATATGATCTCGGCGTCGAGCCGTCGGCGGTGTTGCGCGGCCTTCTCGAGGCGGTCCACGGCATCACGCGTGCCAAGGTCGGTGGCGCGCTCGATCCGGCCCAGTCGGCCGAGGAGCGCGAGGCCTATGGCCTGTGGGCGGCAAAGCTCGGCTATGGCGCCGTCCACCGCCTGTGGCAGCTGCTGCTCAAGGGCCTGGCGGAGGTCCACGGCGCGCCGATGCCGCTGGAAGCCGCCGAAATGGCGATCCTGCGCGTCATCCACGCCTCCGATCTCCCCGATCCTTCCGCGCTCATCGACAAGCTGGCGAGCGGAGAGCTGGTCGCCCCGCCCGCCGCGGAGGCGCCGAAGGCCGAGGAGCAGGCGCCCCTGCTCAGGCTTCCCGCGACGTTCCCGGATCTCGTTCTGGCGCTGGAGACGGGCGGCAAGGCCCATATCGCTCAGCAATTGCACGATTTCGTCGGGCTGGTGTCCTACGCCCCGCCCGAGCTCGTCGTCCGCCTCGCGAAGCCGCTTCCCGCCGATTTCCTGCGGGACCTGGGTGCCGCCCTCAAGACGGTCACCGGAACCGTCTGGCAGGTCCAAGCGTCCGATGAGCCGGCCGCGCCGAGCCTGCTCGAGCAGGAGAAGGCGGCCGCCGAAAGGCTGCGTCAGGAGGTGCTCGAAGCCCCCTTGGTCAAGGCCGCCTTCGAAGCCTTTCCCGAAGCCGAATTGGCCGGCTTCAGACTCGATGACACACGGAGTGCATGATGGAGAATTTGGACGAGCTTCTGAAAATGGCCCAGGATGCCCAGGCCAAGCTGATGCAGGCGCAGGAGGATCTCGACAAGGTCGAGGTCGAGGGCGTCTCGGGCGGCGGCCTGGTCAGGATCCGCGCCTCCGCCAAGGGACGGATCATCCGCGTCGACATCGACGAAAGCCTGCTCGCGCCGTCCGAGAAGCAGATGGTCGAGGATCTGGTCGCCGCTGCGATCAACGATGCGCGCGGCAAGGCGGACGTCGCTGCCCAGGAGGCAATGCGCGGCGCCACCGGCGGCATGCAGCTTCCGCCCGGATTCAAGATGCCCTTCTAGGCCCGGGCCCTGCACGCGCACTTCGCCTTTGCGATATCGCCTTTGTGGCAGCACGCCTTCTGGGCGAGCTACCTTGCCTGGATCGGGATCGAGATTGCGATCTGGTCGCGCGATATCGCCAGGGTGAAGGGGAAAAGAGACGACCGGCACAGCATGCTCGGCATCGGCGTTTCGATCGCGATCGGAATCACCCTGGCCTTCAATGCCCCGCGCATCGCCCAGGCCTGGATCGCGGCGCCGCCGCAGCTGCTCGCCGGGCTCGGCATCGCCCTGATCTGGGCGGGGATCGGGTTGCGCCTCTGGGCGGTGCGGACGCTCGGCCGCTTCTTTCGCGTCACCGTCACCGTCCAGGACGATCACCGGCTGATCGAGGCCGGCCCTTATGCGCGGCTGCGCAACCCGTCCTACACAGGTGCGATGATCACGCTGACCGGCGTCGGCATCGCCATGGGCCACTGGCTGTCGCTGGCGGCGATGATCGTCTTCCCGTTGCTTGGCTTCGCCCGGCGGATCCGGGTCGAGGAAGCGAGCCTCGCCGCGCGCTTCGGCGCGGATTACGAGGCCTATCGCAGCCGGCGCTGGGCGCTGGTGCCGCCGATCTGGTAAAGAGGAGTGTCCCTTTTTTTGCTCCCTCTCCCCAAGGGGGAGAGGGTTGGGGTGAGGGGGTTCTGCGATCGTAGCCAACCCTCCAACACTCGACACCCCCTCCCAACCCTCCCCCTCAAGGGGGAGGGCTTTTAGCGGCTGGATTTCAATGCCTAGGCGCCATTCCCCGTCGGCGGCGGTGGGGCTACCGGAACAGGCGCAGACGCTTCAGGCTTTGGCGCGGGTTCGGGCGGCGAGGGTTGCTCGGGCTCCTCGCGGGGGACCTGCGGCGAGGGCAGCGGCTGGGCTCGTGATGGCGCCACCGGTGCAGCCGGCTCCGGCACTTCGCGCGGGGCGGCATGACCCGCATAGACGCAGGCATCGAGACCATTGCGGCCGACTACCCCCATTCGCCGGAAGATGAGATTGCCGTAGCGCCGGGTGAAGCCGGCCGGGTCGACCGCTTCGCGGCGCTTGGGCAAAGGGAAGATCGCCGCGATCCGCGCCGCCTCGGCCGGGGAGAGGGCGGAAGCATCGTGATGATAATAACGCTGCGCGCCGGCATTGACGCCGTAGGTGCCGATTCCGGTCTCGGCGACGTTGAGATAGACCTCCATGATCCGTCTTTTGTCCCAGAGAGTCTCGATCAGAAAAGTGAACCAGGCTTCGAGGCCCTTCCGGAAATAGCCGCCGCCCTGCCAGAGGAAGACGTTTTTGGCGGTCTGCTGGCTGATCGTCGATCCGCCGCGAAGAACGTGGCCCCCGGACGCATTGCGCCGCATCGCCGCCTCGATCGCCTGCTGGTCGAAGCCGCCATGGGAGCAGAATTTGCTGTCTTCGCCGGCAATGACGGCGCGGACCATATCGCGGTCGATCCGCTCGATCGGCATCCAGTCCCGGGTGAGGCCGTTGCCCCAGATCGCGTCGCTTGCCTGGGTCAGGGTGATCGGCGGGTTCACGAATCGATAGGCGAGCACCCACAGCACGCTTCCCAAGATGAAGGTCAGCAGGCCGAGGCCGATCCATTTGAGGATACGGACGGGCAGGGAGCGGCGGGGCCGGCCGGGCTTCGGCTCGGCCGGGGGCAAGGGAGCCTCGGATTGAATCACCATAGGCTCGGTCCCTAATCAGGATGAGCGGTGAAACCAAATGTCCGAGTTCGGAACCGGCGCCGTCAGCGCTGCCGCCAACCCGAATCGCGCGCCCGGCGCTCGGCCACGGCGTCGAGCGGCTCGCCCGCCATCAGCTCCTGCGCGGCCTCAGCGACGAGCGGATTGACGCTGCCGGCCTGGCGATAGTCGGTGCGCGGCCCGCGGCTTCCTGCGCTGGTCATCATCAGCTGCCACCTGTCTGCGTCGCGGCAGGCGATTCCCGACATCGCCGCGCTGTCGAAGGTGCGGCACAGCCGGCCGTCGGCGGCGGCGAAGCTGGTGCCGATCCGGGTCGCGGCATCGGCCGGCTGGGCCGAGGCAAGCTGGGTGTCGAGCGCCGCGGCGAGCGGGCCCTGCGCGACCATCGTCCCGTCCGCGATCCCGATCGGGCCGGCTGCGGGCATCAGCAAATTGCGGCCGAGCGCCAGCCCGATCAGCAGCGTCGCGGCAAGCGCGGCCAAATTCTGCCACATCGGCCGCCCCCGCCGCGCCTCCGCCGACGGGAAATCGACGATATTGGTCTCCAGCATGGCCCGGAAACGCTCCGGCATCGCCTCCTCCGCCGTCGGACCGTAAAAGGCGGCAAGAGTGGCGCGCAGCTTGCGCTGTTGTTCCAACCGCGCGCGCAACGCCGGATCTTCGGCGATGGCGCGCTCGACGCGGGCGCCGGCGATGTCGTCCAGCTCGCCGTCGACGAAGGCCATCAGGGTCTCATCGTCGATCATGCCGCCTCCAGCATTTGCGCCAGCGCCTGCCGGCCGCGGGTCAGCCGCGAGGTCAGGGTGCCGATGGGAATGTCGAGCAGGTCCGCGGCCTCCTTGTAGGCGAGCCCTTCGACCAGCACGAGCGCGATGACTTCGCGCTGCTCGGGCGAGAGGCTGTTCATCGCCTTCTCGACATCGTGCAGCTCGGCGCGGATCTCGACTTCGCGATGCGCCTGGGAGCCGATCGCGGCGCCTTCCTCCTCGGGCAGGAAGGTCCGCGCCCGCCGAGTGCGGCTGCGCATCTCATCGATCCAGCAATTGCGCACGATCCTCATCATCCACGAATCCAGCCTCGTTCCGGGCGCCCACTGGTCCCTCGCCTTGAGGGCCCGCTCGAGCGCCACCTGCACCAGATCGTCGGCGTCCGCCGCGTCGCGGGAGAGCGCACGCGCGAACCGGCGCAGCCGTGGCAGCAGCGTCAGCAGCTCGCGCTCGAATGCCTGCAACAGGCGTCTCCAATCCGTACGGAGGAAACGGATGCTCTCAGCCGTTTCCTCCCCAGGCAAGCAAAAATATGTCAAGGAAGACGAATGGGATCGAGCGCATCCTGGCGGTGGACTTTGGCGGCGGCACTGGCGGCTTCGCTGTGCGGAATGGCGAGCGCGCAATTGCTGCCCGGAGGACCGGTGCCGCCCGTCGGCGGCGTGCTCGATCGGGTCGACCGCACCGGGCGGATGGCGACCGATCAGCTCGAGCCCGCGCTCGGCCAGGTCCGCCAGACCGCCGGCCAGCTCGCCGATGCGCGGGTCGAGCGCCTCGAGGCGCTGGTCCGCGCCAACCGCGACAGGCTGGAGATGACCGATGACGGGCCGGCAGTGCGCGGCGAGATCATCGCCGTCGATGCCGATCCGGCCAGCCTCGCCGCCGCCGAGGCGGCCGGGTTCACCCGGATCGGTGAGGAGCGGATCGAGAGCCTTGAGCTCAGCGAGGTCACCTTGCGCGCGCCCCGCGGCTGGTCGGTCGACCGTGCCTTGTCGCGGCTGCGGCGGCTGGCGCCGAACGGCCGGTTCGCCGCCAATCATCTTCACGGCCAGAGCGGAATCGTCGAGACGATGACGGCCGGCGCGGCGGCGCTGGCACAGGGAGGCCGTGCCTCGGGCCCCGACTCCGTCGGCATCATCGATGGCGGCGTCGCCGGCCATCCGGCGCTGCGCGGCGGCATCCAGCAGCGCGGCTTCGCCATCGGCGGGCCGCGGCCGAGCGCCCACGGCACCGCGGTCGCGTCGCTGATCGCCGGGCAGGGGGCGGTGCGCGGCGCCGCGCCCGGCACGCCTCTGGTCGTGGCGGACGTCTATGGCAGCGATCCGGCGGGCGGCAATGCGCTGGCGCTGGCGCGCGCGCTGGGCTGGATGGCGGCCCAGCGGGTGCCGGTCGTCGCGATAAGCCTGGTCGGTCCGTCCAACCTCCTGGTCGCGCGCGCGATCGCCCAGGCGCAGGCGCGCGGAGTCCGCATCGTCGCCGCGGTCGGCAATGACGGGCCGGCGGCGCCACCGGCCTTTCCCGCTTCCTATCCGGGGGTGATCGCCGTCACCGGGGTGGACGGGCGCGGTCGCGTGCTTGCCGAAGCGGGACGGGCCTCGCATCTCGATTATGCCGCGCCTGGGGCCGACATGGCTGCGGCCAGCGCCAATGGCGGCCTTGCGCCCGTACGCGGCACCTCCTTCGCGGTGCCCTTCGTCGCCGGCCGACTCGCGCAACATGTCCGCGCGGCCCAACCGATCGCCGCGCTCGACGCCGAAGCCAGCGATCGCGGGCGGCGCGGCGTCGGCCGCGGTGTCATTTGTGGCGATTGCCGCACGGCTTATCGACGCTGACGGATTAAATTCCGGCCCCGGCCCGTTTCCCTGTTGAACGCGATTTCAAGCAAGGGAGACGATCATGAAGCTCATCACCACTCTCGCCGCCGGCTGCGCGATGCTGATTGCAGCGCCGGCATCGGCCCAGCTTCTTGGCGGCGGCGGCGCGCTCGGCGGCGGCGGAAATCTTGGCGGTTCGATTGGCGGCCCGCTCGGCGATCCGACCAGCGGCATAAACCGGACGACGCGCGCCGGCGCTGACGCCGCCGGTGACGCCCGCGTCGACCGCAATATCGACCGCCGCAGCGGCCGGGCAACCGCCCGTGGCTCGGGCAACGCCCGGGGCAATGGCGCGGCCGACGCCCCGCTGGCCAACGTGAACGGCTCGGGCAATGCTTCCGGCAGCGCCGGCGCCGATGCGCAGCTGGTCGGGACCGACGCGGTCCGCGATACGGCACGGGGCGCCCGCGGCACCGCGGCCAATACCGGCGGCTATGCGCGCGGCACCGCCGCCAACACCGCCGTCTATGCCCGCGACACGGCCGCAAGTACGGCTGGTTATGCAAGCGGCACGGCGGCCGGCGCGGCCAATCATGCCGGCGGCACCGCGGGCAATGCGGCTGGCAGCGCCAGCGGCACGCTGAATTCCGCGAACGTTTCCGCGTCCGGCGGCGGTTCGGCGTCCGGCAATGCATCGTCCGGCAAGCGGCGCGGCAATCGCCAGCAAACCGCCCAGACGAGTCCGTCGCGCCAGTCGGGGCAGGGTTCGAGCCAGGGCTCGGGCGCTGCCGGTGGCAATTCGCGCCACAACAATTCGTCCAGCGTCGACCACCATTAAGGTCGCGAGGGCGGCGGCGTATCTCCTCCTCATCGCCGCCGCCAAAGGCCCGGGGCTCGCGCCCCGGGAGGCCCCGGGGTTCATTCCCCGGGGCTTTTTCTTGCCCGTGGCGGCGACCTTGAGGCAGAGGGAAGGGATGAACCCGCTCTTCGCCGACATGCCGACCACGATCTTCGAGGCAATGTCGGGCGCGGCGCGCGATCTCGGCGCGGTCAACCTGGGTCAGGGCTTCCCGGATTTCGGCTGGCCCGAAGATGTCATCGCCAGGGCCGCGGACGCGCTCGTCACCGGCTCCAACCAATATCCGCCGATGCGCGGCCTGCCCGAGCTCAGGGAGGCGGTCGCCGCCCATTACCGACTTCATCAGGATCTCGTCATCGACCCGGCACAGGTGATCGTCACCTCTGGCGCGACCGAGGCGCTGGCCTCGAGCCTCCTCGCCCTGATCGAGCCCGGCGACGAAGTCGTGCTGATCCAGCCGCTCTACGACGCCTATCTGCCGCTTGTGCTGCGCGCCGGGGGGGTGCCGCGGCTGGTGCGGCTGACGCCGCCGGACTGGCGGATCACCGAGGCCGTCCTCGCCGAAGCCTTCACCGAACGGACGAAACTCGTCGTGTTCAACAATCCGCACAATCCCACGGCGCGCGTGTTCGGCGCGGACGAGCTTGCCTTGGTCGCTGCCGCCGCCCTCCGGTCGGAGGCGCTGGTCCTGGCGGACGAGGTCTGGGAGCATCTCTTCTTCGACCGGCCGTCCTTCCCGTCGATCGCCGGGCTCCCGGGCATGGCGGAGCGGGTCATCAAGCTGGGCTCGGCCGGCAAGATCTTCTCGATGACAGGCTGGAAGGTCGGCTGGATCGTTGCGCCCCGTGCGCTGGCCGAGCCGATCGCCAAGGCGCACCAGTTCGTCACCTTCACGACCGCGCCAAACCTCCAGGCCGGTGCGGCCTACGGCCTCGGCAAGCCTTTGGGATATTTCGAGGACATGCGCGCCGGCTTTGCGGGGCCGCGCGATGCGATGCGGCAAAAGCTCGATGCGGCAGGTTACGTGACGCTCGACTCGGAAGGGACCTATTTCCTGTGCGTGGATCTGGCGGCGTCGGGGATCGCCATGGGCGATGCCGAATTCTGCCGGCGCGCGGTCGCCGAAGCGGGTGTCGCCGCCATCCCGCTTTCCGCTTTCTACGCCGAGAACCCGGTGACCAACGTCATCCGCCTCTGCTACGCCAAGAAGGCGGAGACGATCGAGGCCGGCATCGCTGCGCTGGCTCGGGCGCGGGAGATGTTCGCCGGCTGATTGCAGGAACGCTCCCCTCGCGTTGCTCCACCCTAATCAGGATTGAACGGGGCAATGAGGCAGGGGCTTTGGGGGGTTTAGGCTCACGCCGAACACTGCCGGGTCAAAACCCACTCCCAAGCCCTCACTTCCCACGGTCGGCGCCTCTCCTGAAATCACAGCGCAGAGGGAGGGGAGGTCCGCGGTTCCCGATCCGTCTTCTCCAGCAACGCCGTCAGCGACTCCACCGCCTGGGTCAGCGACAGCACCTCCTTGCCGCGCAGCTCGTCGAGCTTCTGGTGGAGCAGTTCGATCTCGAGCTCGGCCTTGACGTTGATGCGGAAATCCTCGGCCGCCTGCCGGCGGTCGACGTCCTGCTGACGGTTCTGGCTCATCATGATGAACGGCGCCGCATAGGCGGCCTGGAAGGACAGAGCGAGATTGAGCAGGATGAAGGGATAGGGATCCCAATGGTAGATCCAGGCGGTGATGTTGAGGCCGATCCACAGGATCAGGATCGTGGTCTGGATGATGATGAAGCGCCACGATCCCATCGTCGCGGCGACGGCGTCGGCGATCTTCTGGCCGGGAGTCAGCGTCGCTTCGGCGGAATGCATCCCCTTCGCACGTTGCTTGCGCCGCGCGGCGCGGAGCTTCTTGAGCATCTCCTTCTCGTCCGGGCCAAGGCCTGGCTTCGCGTCCGTCCCGTCCGTCATTGCCGCTCTCCAGCATTGATCTGCATCGGATCAATGACACGCTTTGCGGCGAAAGGGGATGCCCGGGCATGCGCCTTCTGGTAGCTACGGGCACCTAGCCGCCGGGGGGCCCTATGAGCGTCGTTGCAGCCTATCTCTACCGGGCCGGGAAGCGCGTCCGGGAAGTCTCGATCGAAGAGCGCGTCCCCTGCTCGAAAGACAAGGGAGAGTTCGTCTGGATCGGCGTCGCCAACCCGACGCCGGAGGAACTGGCGACGCTCCAGCAGGTCTACGATCTTCACCCGCTCGGCATCGAGGACGCCGCCAAGGCCGATCAGCTTCCCAAGGTCGACGTCTATGGCGACCAGCTCTTCGTCGTCGCCCGCACCGCGCATCTCGAGGACGGGGTGATCGCCTATGGCGAGACGGCGATGTTCGTCGGCTGCTCTCACATCATCAGCGTTCGCCACGTTTCGGCCCGCACCCACCGCGCGCTGCGCGACCAGCTCGAAGCGGCGCCGTCCTTGTTGATGCACGGCGTCGATTACGTGCTCCACGCAATCCTCGATTTCATCGTCGACGGCTATCTGCCGATGGTCGAAGCGATCGAGGAAGAGGTGCTGGCGATGGAGAACCAGACGATCGACAATTTCCTCGGCCGCCACGAGATCAACCGCATCTTCACCCTGCGCCGCGAGCTGATCCGCTTTCAGCGCGTGCTGGGCCCGATGGGCGAGGTGGCGGCGAAGCTGGTCCGCCAGGACCTGCCCTGCATCGACACCGAGACGCGGCCCTATTTCAGCGACGTGCTCGATCATGTCCGCCGCGTCCAGGCCCTGGTCGACGGCCTGCGCGACGTGCTGACTTCGGTGTTCGAGTTCAGCAATCTGCTCGAGCAGCAGCGCACCGGCGTCATCACCCGCCAGCTCGCCTCCTGGGCGGCCATTCTCGCCGTGCCGACCGCCGTCGCCGGGATTTACGGCATGAATTTCGAGCATATGCCGGAGCTCAAGTCGGTCTACGGCTATCCGGCCGTTCTCGCCGCGATCGCCCTGATCTGCGCCATACTCTACTGGCGATTCAAGCGCGCCCGCTGGCTGTAGCGCGCCGCAGGCCTAAGCCCGCGCCGGCATATTGCCATTCAGATGAAGATAACGCGGATCGAAATCGCCCACCCTGGTCAGCGCTTGCCAGTCGAGCACGACAATCCTGCGATGGGTGCGGCGGATGACGCCGTCGGTGCCGAGCCCCATCAGCGTCCGGTTGACGTGCACGGAGGTGAGGCCGACCGCGTCGGACAATTGCTCCTGTGTCATCGGCATCTCATAATCCGTTCGCGCACCGAGGCCGGCGGCTTCGAGCCTCAGCGCGAATTCGCACAGCAGGTGAGCGAGCCTGGTTCGGGCATCGCGGCGGCCGACATTGACGATCCACTCGCGAAAAATGGCGCCGTCGACCAGGGTTTCCATCCACAAGGCCAATCCGACCGCGGGCCTGGCCGATACAAGCGCGAGGATAGCCTCGGCGGGGATCATCGCCACTTCGCCGGCGGTCAGCATCTGGATGTTGTGATCGGCGACCCCGAGCAGCGAATTCTGCAGATCCATCAAGTCGCCGCGCATATGGACCGAGAGAATCTGGCGCGCACCGCCAGCGGCGATCTTGTGGCGCACTGCGAAGCCCGACAGCAGCAGGCAGGAATGCTGCGGCCGATCGCCGTCCCAAACCACGAATTGCGTCGCGTTCAGCGTTCTCGGCACATAGGGCAAGGCAAGCACCGCCGCCTTGTCATCTTCGTCGAGCGAATGCCACCGCTGCAGCTTGCGCACCATGGGCATGAGGATGTGGGATTCGGATTCGAGTGACATGCGGCTCTCCACAAGGCGGGAGCGCTGCCGTGTCTCTCAGCCACCAGCTCTACGTGTAGAGGACTGGTGATATGGCTACTCTAAACCATTTTGGCCGACACGCCTAATCTGGTTGAGCTTTTGCCATTTTTCTCAGTTATGGGCCGGGCCGCGCTCACGATCGGGGCGCGCCGCCCAGGTCCTCACCTTCCTTGTAGCGATTCTCGATGAAGCGACCCTGCGTTTCGAATGCGGCCATGTCCTCATGGGCAAGCTTGCGGCCGAGATCGTCGAGCGCCGTCTTGGCGGCGTCGAGCCCCTGGACGAGGCGCTCGTCCACGGTCAGCCCTTCGCCGTCGCGCTCGCCGCGATAGGCGGCCGGTACGCGCTCGTAGCGCTCGATCAACTCGGGAAGGTGCTTGCCCATCAGGCGACGCGCGTCCTGCGCGAGAGGGTCGAGCATTTCGGTCTGGCCGAGCCGACTCTCCAGGAGGGGGAGCTGCTGGCTGATCGCGTCGATGCGGCGGGCGGCGGGGGCGGGCAAGGCGGCGCGCTTGCGCACGAGCAGGCTGTCGAGCCGCTGGACGACCGCCTGGTTGGGCATGTCGTCCTTATAGTCGACGATCGGCTTTTCGCGCCGCGGCACCAGGAAATAGAGCGCCGCCGCCGCCATCGCAGCCAGCGACAGGACGAATCCGCCGAGGCCGATGCCGTTGAGGATGACTCCGATCACCGTCGTCGCAACCATCACGATCCCGACCGCGATCGCGGCGCCGATCGCGCGGTGCAGCCAGACGCGGCTGCTGCGCGCGAACTGCCTCTGGTCGGCGGCCCGCGCAGCGGCCGAGCGGTCGATCCTGCCCATCACCTCGTCGAACCGGGCGATGGCGTTGTTCACCTGGTGGGAGGTGCTCATCTCAACCTTCGAGGGACGTCAGCGGCGATTCCGAAGAGACGCCGCCGGTAAGCTGGTTCTGCGCGACGCCTTCGGCGCGGGCGATATAGCCGCGGCTCTTCTCGACCTCGCGGCCGAGCGTGTCGACCGTCTGCTTCATGTTGCCGAGCGCCTCGACCTTGAAGCGGTCGATCGTGTCCATCGTATCGTAGATATTCTGGAATGCGCGCTGCAGCACTTCGAGTGGAATGGTCGCGGAGGCGGCCTGCTTGTGGATCTCGGCGGTCTGGCTCTTCAGCATCTCGCCGGTCGATTCGATCATGTTGGCCGTGGTGGTGTTGAGCGCAGTGATCTGTTCGAGCACCAGCCTCTGGTTGGTTAGCGCCTGGGCGACGGTGACGGCCGTGCGCAATGCCGCGACCGTCGTGGTCGAGGCGCGGTCGACGCCCTTCACCAGCTCGACATTGTTCTTCTTGACCAGGTCGAGGGCGAGATAGCCCTGCACGGTGACCGCCATCTGGGTGAGGAGATCGGTGGTGCGCTGGCGGGTGTAGAAAAGCGCAGTCTCGCGGATCGCCTTGGCCTTGGCGGGATCGGTGGCGTCGAGCCCTGCCGCGGTGTCCTCGAGCTTTGCGTCGAGGGCCTTGGAGATGTGGATCATCTGCTCCAGCTTGCCCATCGTCTTCCACAGATTGGCCCGCTCGGTGTCGATCGCGGCATTGTCCATCAGCAGCTCGTCCTTGCCGGAGGCGAGCGCGTTGAGGATGGCGGCGATGTGGGACTGCGCCGACTGGTACTTCATGAAATAGCTGCGCATCCGGTTGCCGAACGGGATGATGCCGAACAATTTGCGCGGCTTGGTCAGCGCGCCGCCGCGGCCGGGATCGAGGTCCTCGACGGTCTTGCGCAACTGGGTCAGATTGGCGCCGATGCCGCTGTCCTTGTCGATCGACTTGACCGGCCGGTCGAGGAAGCGGTTCGATGCGCCCGCCGCCTCGGCGATCTCCTTGCGCCCCATCGTGGTCAGCTGATCGACCTTCTTGCCGAATTCCGGCGAGTTGGCATCGAGCGCGACCAACTCGTTCACGAAGGTGTCGACCCTCTCCTCGAGCTGGTTCTTCTGTTCCTCCTTGAGCGGCACCAGTCCGGCCGCCTGCGACGGCTGGACGTTCTGGAGCGGCTGCGGCGGATCGAGCGTCAATACGCTCTCGGTGGCGGTCGCGGTTTGTGTCTGGGTAGCCATGTCTGTCCCCGGTCAAGGTGGTTCAGACGAGATTGGGGCGTCGCGGCCCGGAGCGCAAGGGATAAAGTGTATTATTTGTACAATACACGTGCGCTTCGATCAAGCTGAACAAAGGCTGACAGCTTTGGTCAGCCTGGCGTCAGGCGACTCGTGGCAGAAGGCTGGTCAACGAGTTTCCGGGTCCGGCCAGTCGCGTATCGCCGGACCGGGTTGCGAGGAAGCGCCCCGGCCGTCCCCCCTGGCCGGGGCGTTTTTCCTTGCCGCACATCGTGCCCACGCGCAGGCCGGGAGCCTTCGCCGGCACCTCCCCAAACCAGGACTTTCATCTGCATCGGCATCCTGGCGTCGGCCTCGTCAGCTCCCGCGCGCGCCAATTGCTAATTGATTAGCATAGTGCTAATTCATTGGCACTGATCGCGCGGACGATTCGGAGACCGCGCGCCATCGAGGGGAAGCAGGACGATGTCGCTTCAGCAGCTCGGCAGCCTGTGGGGGAATTATCTGGCGGTGGCATTTCGCATGCTGGCCCGGAGCAAGACCTATACCTTGATCAACCTGATCGGCCTCTCGCTCGGCCTCGCCGCGAGCCTGATCATCCTGCTCCACGTCCGCTACGAGCTCAGCTACGATGCCTCGCTGCCGGGGGCGGACCGCGCCTTCGTGCTGCAGCAATGGGTGGTCGCAAGCGGCGACCCGAATGTCACGCCCGGCGCCAATCCGATGACCTCCTACGTCTCGGGCGAGCGGCTGCGCCAGTTTCCGCAGATCGACCGTGTCGTCTATGCCGGCAACGGCCAGCCGGTGATCCTGCAGAATGGCGAGGCGAGCGTCAGCGCGCATTTCCTGTTCGTGGATGGTCCGCTGTTCGACATCGTACAGCTTCCGTTCCTTCGCGGCGACCGCGCGACCGCGTTGGCGGCGCCAGGCACGCTGGTGCTGACCGAAAGCGAGGCGCAGCGCCGGTTCGGCACGATCGACGCGATCGGGCGGACCTTGACCCTGGTGATCGCCGGCCGGCCGACCGATTACCGGGTGACCGGCGTGGTCCAGGATCCGCCGCGCAACAGCCACCTTGCCTTGTCGATCGTCGCGCGGACCGACATCGTCGCGCTCTTCGGCGCCGGCAGTCCGTTTCTCACCCAGTGGATGCCGAAGAATGGCTGGGTCTATGCGCGCCTGCGGCCCGGCGCCGACGTCGAAGAAATCGCCCGCCAAATGCCGGCCTGGGAGCGGCGCAACATTCCCGACCAGCTGGTTGGTGGCGCGCGCATCAATGCCGGCACCAATGCCGACTGGCGCCTGATCAACATTCGCGACATCCACCTCGGCGAGGCCAATGGCGGCGGGATGCGGCCGGGGAACGACAGGACGACGGTCGCCGCCATGGCCCTGATCGCCTTGCTCATCCTCGCCATGGCCGTGGTCAATTTCGTCAATCTCGCCACCGCGCGCGCCGGGCAGCGGGCGCGCGAGGTGGCGTTGCGCAAGGTGCTCGGCGCGTCGCGGCGGCAGCTGATCGCCCAGTTCCTCGGCGAATCCCTGCTGCTCGTATCGGCGGCGATGCTTCTGGCGCTGGCTTTGGTCGAGGCGGCGCTGCCATTCCTCAACGCCTTCCTCGACGCCGACATGAAGGTCACCTATTTCGGCGCCGGCACCATCCTGCTTCCGGCTTTGCTGCTGGTCCTGATCGTCGGCGGCCTCGGCGGTCTCTATCCCGCTTTCTATCTGTCCCGCTTTCAGCCCGCCCGCGTGCTCAAGGCCAACCGGTCCGAGGCGGACGGCCCGGGCTCAGGCCGCCTGCGCAACGTGCTCGTCGTCGGCCAGTTCGCGGTCTCGATCGGGCTGATCATCTGCACCGCGATCATCCAGGCGCAGACCGATTTTGCCCGCACCGCCGACCCTGGCTATCGCCGCGACGGCCTCCTCCAGATCGGTCAGGTGGCCCGCGCCGCGCTGGCGCCGCGGATGGAGAATTTGCTGCGCGAGATCCAGGCGGTCGACGGTGTCGTCTCGGTCGGCCGCTCCACGATCGGGGTCGATACCTGGGGCATGGAGAATATGGACGTGACCGCCCCCGGCGCGACTGCAAGCGTCGAGTTCGAGCTCTACCGCGTCGATCCCGGTTTCTTCCCCACCCTCGGTATCGCGCCGATCGCGGGCCGCACTTTCGCGGCCGGAAGCGCGATGGACGACAGCACCCCCGACGCCAACCTGCCGGAGGAGGAAGCGGCCGCGGCAATGGCCCGGCGCGGCTACAATGTCGTTCTCAACCGACTCGCCGCCCGGCGGCTCGGCTTCGCCGATCCGCGCCAGGCGGTGGGCAAAACCCTGCTTGCCGACGATGGCGACGTGGAAACGATCGGGCGAACGCCGGTGACCATCGTCGGCGTGGTCGAGAACAGCCGCTTCCGCTCGGTCCGCGACCCGCTCGCGCCGATGATCTTCCTCTCCAACCGTGTCCAGCCAAGCTGGCTGCTGGTCCGCTACAACGGGGTTCCGCGTGACGTGCGCGACCGGATCGAACAGGTGTGGAAGCGCATCGCCCCGGACGTCCCGTTCGAGGCCGAATATTCGGACGACATCGTCCGCGACCTCTATGCCCCCGAAGCGGCGCGGGCGCGGATCTTCGCCGGCTTCTCCCTGCTCGCCGTCCTGATCGGCTGTCTCGGGCTGTTCGGGCTCGCCGCCTTCACCGCCGAGCGGCGGACCAAGGAGATCGGCATTCGCAAGGTGCTCGGCGCGCGCACCCGCGACATCGTGCGCCTGCTCGTCTGGCAGTTCGGCCGGCTGGTGCTGATCGCAAACCTGATCGCCTGGCCGATCGCCTGGTGGGCGATGCGCGATTGGCTGAACGGCTTCGATCTCCGCATCGGTCTCAACCCCTTGCTGTTCATCGGGGCGGGGGCGCTCGCTTTGGCGATCGCCGCCGGCACGGTGATGGCTCACGCCTTGCGCATCGCCCGCACCCACCCGATCCACGCGCTTCGCTACGAATGAAGGAGACGACCCATGCTGCCCTTCCTGCTGCTTGCCCTTGCCGCCGATTTCGAGGCGATCGACCTGCGCGGTGGCGGCCAGGTGATTGTCCGCCATGCGCCGGTGCAGGCGGTGCGGTTCCTCGAAGGCGACGCGAATCACAGCCGGATCGACATCGCCGGCGGGCGCCTCGTCATCGACCATTGCCGCGGCCATTGCCCGCGCGGCTACCGGATGGTGGTCGAGGTTGCGACGCCCCGGATCGAAGCGCTCACGGTCAGCGACGGTGGCGCGATCCGGGAGCAGGGCGGGTTCCCCGGCCAGGCGGCGATCGCGGTCCGAGTCAGCAGCGGCGGCATGGTCGACATCCGCGCGCTCGATGTCGCCGACGTCACCGCCTCGATCGCCCATGGCGGGCTCATCTTCACCCGGCCCGGGCGCCGGCTCGACGCACGAGTCGAGCAGGGCGGCGCCATCACTTATTGGGGATCGCCCGCTCTGTCCCGATCGATCCGCCAGGGCGGCGTCGTCGGGCGCGGCGCGGATCGGGACCTCGACCGGCCAATGTTCGACCATGGCGCAGGCCCGCCGCCAATTCCCCCGGTCCCGCCTCTGCCCAGCCTTTGAAGGGACCCTCCGGCGGCCCGTGTTCACATTGCGCTCAGGTCTCCCGGCGCAAATGTTTCGTGAACGTCACGAAGCGAGGCATCATGCCCAGGATCATCGCCGCGGCCATCCTCACCCTGTTCGCATGTGCCGCGGCGCCCGCCGCCGCGCAATATGGCGGCAGCCCCGACCAGCAGATCGATCCGCCGACGGCTTCCGCGGGCAAGACCGACGACCAGGTCGTCGCCGCCGAGCCGGGCGCCTATGACAAGGACCAGGGCTATTTCGAACCCGAACCCGAACCCGAAGCCGAGGCCGACGCGCTGCCTCCGCCTCCGCCGCCCGACGCGGACCAAGAGGGCGGCCCCGCCGCGTGCCGCCGGTCCGACGGCAGCACCGGCGCGATCGTCGGCGGCGGGGCCGGCGCCCTGGTCGGGCGCGGCATCGACCGGCATGGCGAGCGCGGCACCGGCACCATCATCGGCGCCGTCCTCGGGGCGCTGATCGGCCACGCGATCGAGCAAAACTCCGCATGCCGCTAACCCGCTGGACGGGCGCGGCACGGGCGCTAAGGAAAGGCGCCCATAGATCAGGAGCCTTGCGTGAAGCGTCTCGTTCTCGCCGCCGCGGCGGCAGCCGCCATCGTTACGACCGCTGTCGCCCAGACCCCGTCGCCCGCCGACAGGATTCGCGAGCGCCAGGCACATTACAAGCAGATGGGCGGCGCGATGAAGGGGATCAGCGAACAGCTTCGCAGCTCCACGCCCTCGATACCGGCCATTCGGCAGGGCAGCCGCGTCATCGTCACCTTCGCGCCGCAATTGCTGCGCTGGTTCCCGCACGGCACCGGACCCGAGGCAGGGGTGCGGACGAGGGCGTTGCCCGCAATCTGGGCGGACAATCAGAATTTTCGGCGCGCCGGCGCGGTGCTGCTGGTCGCCGCACGGGCGCTGGACGGGGCGGCGCAACGCGGCGACATCGCAGCGATCCGCGCCGCGGTCCCGCAGGTCGCCCGTGCCTGCAGCAATTGCCACGACAGCTATCGCGCGCCCGAGCATTGATCGGCGAAAGGGCCGACGACGCGATTTGTCGACCGGCATGATCGCAGCTCACTGCTGGATCGTTTCGAACCACTTGTAAGCTCCCGTTCATTTTCGCCGTGCTTTACCGTAATAGTGAGCTAAGACACGGGGACAGAATGCGCTGCGATTTCACAGTCATGGACCGCCAACTCGATGAACCGCGCGGGCCGACGCCCGGGGGGAAGCTGGTCTATTGCGATCTGAAGGCGGGCAGCTCGATGATCGGCGCGTCGGCGCCGTCGCTGAAGCTCGTGCTCGAGGGGGACGAACGTTATGAGATCGACGGTCGCACCATTGCGGTCCGTCCCGGCGAGTTCCTCTATCTCGACGCCGGAAGCCATTGCGTCGGCATCAACCGCGGCGACATGAAGGGTATCTGCCTGCTGTTGCCGCCAACGCTTGCGCGGGCGCAGGGCGCCCCGGCTTATGGCGACGACCCCGTGCTTGGCCGTGCGCTCGTTCTGTCGACCCGGGCGAGCATGATGGGGCGGACGCTCCTCGAATATGGCCGCCGCATCGCGCACGACCCGGCAATCGGACCTGCGCTCGCCGACGAGCTTGTCGCCAGGGTCGGAGTTGCGATCGCCGAACCGCTCGCCGAAAGCCGCGCGGCGATGGATGGCGTCAAGGCCGCCAAGCTGTCGACCAGGCGCGAGCTCTACCGGCGGCTGGAGCGCGCGCGCGCTTTCCTCCACGCCCATGACGACCGCAACGTCACGCTGGGAGAGATGGCCGCGATCGCGGGCCTGTCGCAATTCCATCTCGCCCGCTATTTCAAGAATGCCTTCGAGGAATCGCCGATCAGCTATCATCGCGCGCTCAGGCTCAAGCGTGCCGCCGATCTGCTCGCCGGCGGATCCTCGGTCGCCGCGGCCGCCGAAGCGACCGGCTATTCGGACACGGTGGCGCTCAGCCACGCCTTCCGACGCAGATATGGCGCGCCGCCGCATCTGTGGACCCGGCAGAGGCTGGCGTCCTAGAGTGCTTTCAAGTCAGGTGGAATCACCTGACGGCTCGGAGAGCACGAAAACAAAGAAAACCAGACTCGGTCCCGGTTCAATCTAACCGGGAACGAGTCTAGACGGCCGGCAACACCTGCGCAGCCTCGCCCCAGCCCTGGAGGAGCCGCGATGATGCGCGCTCCAGCAGCAATTCGGTGTCGCGCACGCTGAAGCGGCCGCCGGACTGCATCTCGTCGAGTTCCTCCCAGTTGATCGGCGCGGCGACCGGGGCGCCTTCGCGAGCGCGGGCGGAATAAGGCATGATCGCGGTCGCGCCGCGCTGGTTGCGCAGATAATCGATGAAGATGCGTCCGGTCCGCTTCGCCTTGGAGAGCGCCGCGGTAAAGCGCTCGGGCTCGGCCTCGGCCAGAGCGAGGGCGAATCGCTGGGCGAAATCCTTGACCTCGGGCCATTCGGCCTGCGGCGTCAGCGGCACGATGACGTGCACGCCCTTGCCGCCGGTCAGCATCGGGAAGGTGGTGAGGCCCATGTCCGCAAGATGGGTCTTGATATCCTTCGCCGCCTTCTTGACCAGGTCGAAGTCGAGACCGACGTCGGGGTCGAGATCGAAGACGATCCGGTCCGGCTTCTCGACGTCGGCGACCAACGATCCCCAGCCATGGAACTCGATCGTGCCCATCTGCACGCAGGCGAGCACGCCCGCACTGTCCTCGAAATAGAGGTAATCTTCGTTGTGCCCGTCCTTTTCACGGATCGGGACGTGGTGGACGTGCGGGCCGAACGTGCCGCTGTCATGTTTCTGGAAGAAGCATTTCTTGCCGCGGCCCTGGGGGCAGCGGACCAGGCTGATCGGCCGGTTGGCGGTCCACTCCGCCATCGGCGCGCCCATCGCGCGATAATATTGGGCAAGCTCGCCCTTGGTGACCTTCGATTCCGGGAAGATGACCCGGTCCGGGTTGGAGATCTTCACGTCGTCCTCGGCGGGTTCCGGCAAGGCTTGCGGCATTTCGGCGACCACCTCCTTCGCCTTCTTGTCGCCGCGCAGGCCCAGGAAGCTGGCGTGGCGCACGACATTGTCGGCGGTGAATTCGGCAAAGGCGATTTCGGCGACCAGGTCGGGCTTCACCCAATGGGCGCCGCGCGCCTCCGCCCGGGGAACCGGAGCAGGGGCCTCGTCGGTGGCGAGCGTGTCGAGCCGTGCGCGCAGATCGTGCAGGACCGCCGTCGAAAAGCCGGTGCCGACCTTGCCGGCGTAGCGCAGCTTGCCGCCCTCGTGGAGGCCGAGCAGCAGAGCTCGAAAGCCGCGGCCCTTCTTGTCACTCTCCGACCAGCCGATGATCACCATTTCCTGACGCAGCGTGCACTTGATCTTGAGCCAGTTCTTGGTGCGGGCATGGCGATATGGCGCGTCGGCCTTCTTCGCGATGATGCCTTCCTGGCCCGCCTTGCACATTGCGTCGAACAATTGCTCTCCCTTGCCGATGATATGATCGGCATAAAGGATGAAGGGTGGGCGGCCTTCCCCGATCAAGGCGGCGAGACGTTGTTTTCGCTCCAGATTGGGCAGCTTTTCGAGGGTCTCGCCGTTGATTTCGAGCGCGTCGAACAGGAACAGGCTGAGCCCGCGACCGCCCTGCGAAATCGCCTCCTGCAGCGCCGAAAAGCCGGTATTGCCCTTGGCGTCGAGCGCGACGATCTCGCCGTCGAGCAGCGCGCTGTCGCAGTCGATCGCGCCGGCCGCCTCGGCGATCTCCGGGAATTTGTCCGTCCAGTCGAGCCCGGTCCGCGTGTAGACCCTGGCCGCGCCGCCGGCGATCGCGAGCAGGCAGCGATAGCCGTCATATTTCATCTCGTGGATCCAGCCGGAGCCGGCGGGCACGGAATCGACGAGGGTCGCTTTCTGCGGTTCGCGGAATTTGGGGAACTTCACGTCGCGCCTGCGAACGCTGGGCTCTTTCTTCTTTCCAGCGGGAGAACGGGATTCCGGCTTGCGCTGGGGTGACGGCGGTTTGAGCACCTTCGCTTTCTTGCCGGCGGCGATCTCGTCCATCGTCCGTCCGGTCTTCACGGAGGTGAGGTGGGTGTCTGTGAGGCCGGTCGGGCTGCCGGCATAGGCATCGTCGACCTTCTTCAAGATCCAGTTCTCGCCGCGCTCCTTGCCGCGCGGCTTGAGCTTGAACATCACCCATTCACCATTCATCCGCTCGCCTTCGAGAGTGAAATGCAGATGGCCCTCCTCGATCGTCTTGCGCGGATCCTTGCCGGGCAGGGACGTCCATCGCCCCCGGTCCCAGAGCATCACCGTCCCGCCGCCATATTCGCCCTTGGGGATGATGCCCTCGAACGTGGCGTAGGAGAGAGGATGGTCCTCCGTGCGCACGGCGAGGCGATTGTCGGCCGGGTCGAGGCTGGGGCCGCGCGGCACCGCCCAGCTCTTCAGCACGCCGTCCAGCTCGAGGCGGAAATCGTAATGGAGCCGGCTCGCGTCGTGCTTCTGGACCATGAAGCTATGGGAATCGCCTTTGGCCAGGGTGCCGGCCGGCTCCGCTGTCTTCGCGAAGTCGCGCTTCTTGTTGTAGGTCGCCAGCGGGTCGGATGTCTTCGCCACTTAGTGCTCCGTGTCGCGTAGCGATGGGGAGGGGGACCATGCGAATGAGCAGGTCGCCATGTCCCCCGGACATGGCTGCACAGTGCGGGGCACTGTGCACCCGCTCATTGGTGGAGGGGCTTTCTGACTCAGCAGGCCCCTCCACCGCCTTTCAGGCGGTCCCAATCCCCATGAGCTTCGCGCACAGGGAGGATAAGGAGCGCTGGCGCCCTTCATGCCCGCTTGCGCGCCGGCGCCTTCTTCGGCGCAGCCTCTTTCTTCGCCGGTGCCGCTTTCTTCGCCGCGGCCGGGGCCTTCGCGCCTGGCCGTTCGATCGACTTCTTCAGCGCCGCCATCAGGTCGACGACGTTGGAGCCGCGGCGGGGCGCTTCGTCATCCTCCTCGACCTCGATCTTCGCGCCCTTCGACTTGCGCTTGCGTTCGATCAGCTCCTTCAGCGCGTCGACATAGCGGTCGTGGAACTTGGCGGGGTCGAATTTCGACGCCTTTTTCTCGATCAGGGCCTCGGCGAGCTCGAGCATGTCCTCGGCCGGCTTGGCATCGGCGATGTCGCGGAAATATCCCTGCGCCTTCACCACCTCGTCGGCATAGCGCAACGTCTCGAGCAAAATGCCGCGGCCGCAGGGCTTGAGGCTGACGACATATTCGCGCCCGCGCATCGCCAGCTGGCCGAGGCCCACCTTCTTGGTCTCCCGCATCGCCTCGCGCAGCACGACGAACGCTTCCTCGGCGAGATCGTCCGCGGGCACGACATAATAAGGCCGTTCGTAATAAAGCGGATCGATCTCGTGAGAGTCGACGAACTGAGTCAGCTCCAGCGTCTTCTTGCTCTCGAGCTTGACCGCCTCGAGCTCCTCGTCGTCGAGCAGGACGTAGCTGCCCTTCGAATATTCATAGCCCTTGACGATGTCGTCCGGGTCGACCGCGCCGATGCCGGGCACGGTCTTCTCATATTTGATCCTCTTGCCCGACGGCTCGTGGATCTGGTTGAACGCGATCGTCGCGCCGGAGCGGGTCGCCGAATAGATCTCCACGGGGATCGATACCAGCGCAAGCCGGATCTGCCCCTTCCAATAAGGCCGTGCGGCCATGTTCGCGTCTCCCGATCGTATCGCGTGCGACTCAATCGTTACAGGAGGGGAGGGTTCCGTGCCTAGTTCGGCAAGGCCGTCAGACCGGAATTTCCGTCGTGTATTTGACCTGGCGCAGCGCGAAGTTGGAGGCGGCATTGGCGACGCTTGGATGGGCGAGCACGCCCTGGCGGATGAAGCGGTCATAATCCGCAACGTCGCGTACGGCGATGCGCAGCAGATAATCCCACTCGCCCGACATTGCATAGCATTCGACGATCTCTTCGCGGCCCTCGATGAAGCGTTCGAAATCGGCGCGGGCGTCGATCGTCTGGCGGATCATGCGCACCTGGCAGAGCACGTTGACCGCGCGGCCGAGCCTGGCCGGGTCGGCGAGCCGGACCGAGGCGCCAAGCACGCCCTCCTTTTCGAGATTGCGCACCCGGCGCCAGACCGAAGCGGCCGATGCGCCGACGCTCTCGGCCAGTGCCGCGTGGCTGAGGCTCGCGTCGCGTTGCAAGGCGCGAACGATTCGCCGGTCTATGTCATCGAGCTGATATTCCTTGCTCACAGATTCGCTATATCATGAAACGTTCATTTCACAAATCCGGGGAATGGCGCGAAGATTGATAAACCTTTGCGCGCGACTTCGCCTAGGATAGACCGCAATCTCCCGGAGGCGTGAATGGAACAGGATCTGATTGTGAGCGACAGGCCGACACTCCTCGCGAGGCTCGAAGAGCAGCCCTCCGATCCGTTGCTGGCGCTGATTGCGCTTGCCAATGCCGATCCGCGGCCCGGCAAGATCGACGTCGGCGTCGGCGTCTATCGTGACGCGGCCGGCACCACGCCCATCCTGCGCAGCGTCAAGACGGCCGAGAAGATCCTGTGGGAGACGCAGGAGACCAAGTCCTATCTCGGTTCGCAGGGGGACGGCCGCTTCGTCGAACTGATCAAGCCGATCGTGTTCGGCGAGGGCGCCGTGGCCGACGATCGGATCGTCGGCGTGCAGACCCCCGGCGGCTGCGGCGCGCTCCGCCTCGGCGCCGAGCTGATCGTCCGCGCCGACCCCGAAGCGCGGATCTTCGTCGGCACCCCGACCTGGCCGAACCACGAGCCGCTGATCGGCGAAGCCGGCGTCGAGATGGTCGACTATCCTTATTATTCAAAGGCGAGCCGGACTCTCACCTTCGACAGGATGATGGACGCGCTCGGCGAGGCCCGCGCCGGCGATCTCGTCCTGCTCCACGGCTGCTGCCACAACCCGACCGGCGCCGATCTCGACCTCGACCAGTGGCGCGCCGTCGCTGATCTGGTCGCGGACCGCGGCCTCATCCCCTATGTCGACCTCGCCTATCAGGGGCTGGGCATGGGCCTCGAGGAAGACGCCGAAGGCGCACGGCTGGTCGTCGCCGCGGCGGAGCAGGCGATCGTCGCACAAAGCTGCGACAAGAATTTCGGCTGCTATCGCGATCGGCTCGGCTCCCTGTTCGTCAAAATGCCGACCGCGCACGGCGCCTCACTCGTGATGGGCAATCTCCTCGCGCTGGCGCGGACCATGTGGTCGATGCCCCCCGATCATATGGCGGCCGTCGTGCGCATCATCCTCGACGATGCCGACCTTCGCGCCGATTGGCGCGTCGAGCTCGATTCGATGTCCGCGCGCATTCGCCAGTTGCGCGCACGGCTCGCCGCCTTCGATCCGCGGCTCGCCTATATCGGCGGCCAGCACGGCATGTTCTCGATGCTGCCGCTGAGCCCGGACCAGGTGCTGGCGCTGCGCAGGGATCACGGCATCTATATGGCCGGCTCGGGCCGCTTCAACGTGGTCGGCCTCTCCGACGACAATGTCGAAGTCTTCGCCGCGGCGGTGGTGTCGCAGCTCGATGACTGACGCGCGCGTCCGCGAGCGGAGCGGCAGGGCCGCCCGGTCCGCGAAGGCCGCGGGAGAGCCAGACTTTAGCTGGCGCGATATCGCCTATCTCGTCCAGCTCAGCCGCGAGCTGGACCGGGTCGAGGAAGAGGAGCTCGTCCCCCAGCGCAAGGTTCTCTACCAGTTCAGCGCCCGCGGTCACGACATGGCCCAGGTCCTGCTCGGCTCCAGGCTCACCCACCGCCATGACGCCGCGTGCGGATATTATCGCTCGCGGCCCTTGCTGCTCGCGCTCGGCGTTCCGGTCGAGGACGCGCTTGCCTCCAGCATGGGCAAGGAGGGCGGCTATTCGGACGGGCGCGACATCGGCGCGGTGTTCAATTTTCCCAATCCGGGCGGCACGCCGGCCTTGCCGATGTGCGGCGGCGTCGGTGCGCAATATACGCCGACCGCCGGCTGGGCGCAGGCGATCGTCTACAATCGCGACGTGCTCGGTCATCAGGGCTATGCGGGCGCGATCGCGGTCGTGCTGGGCGGCGACGCCTCCTGCGCGACCAACGGCTTCTGGTCCGCGCTCACCATCGCCACGACGCAGAAATTGCCTATGCTGTTCTATGTCGAGGACAATCAATATGGCATTTCGGTGCCGTCCAGCTTCCAGACGCCGGGCGGCGACATCGCGAAGAATTTGGCGAGCTTCGCCAATCTCCATATCCTCTCCGGCGACGGCACCGACCCCGAGGAGGCGGCGCGGCTGATCGACGAAGCGGTGACCCATGTCCGGGCAGGGCAGGGGCCGGCTCTGCTGCGGCTGACCGTGCCGCGCCTCCAGGGCCACTCCTATCAGGACACGCAGACGTACAAGAGCGACGATTTCGTCGAATCCGAATGGGCCCGCGATCCGCTGCCGAGGCTGAGGGCGCATGTCGGCGAGGCCGTCTGGGAGGAAACCGGCGCCGAGGCCCGCGCCGCCGTTGCCGCGGCGCGTGCCGAGGCGGAGGCGCGGGGAGTCTCCGATCCCGAGCGCGTCACCAGCCATGTCATGTTCGACGGCGAGATGCAGCAGCGCGGCGGCCAGTGGACCAAGGGGTACAAAGCGCCGCACTCGACCGAGGCGCCGCGACCCCAGGGCCAGCGCATCAACATGGTCACGGCGATCCGGCGCACGCTCGATCATGAGCTTGAGATCAACAAGCGCGTCCTGTTGTTCGGCGAGGATATCGGGCCGAAGGGCGGCGTCCACGCGGTGACCCTGGGCCTGCAGGACAAGCATGGCGCCGAACGCGTGTTCGACACCAGCCTGTCCGAGGAAGGAATCATCGGCCGCGCCGTCGGCATGGCGCTTGCCGGCCTGATGCCGGTGCCGGAAATCCAGTTCCGCAAATATGCCGAGCCCGCGCTCGAGCAGATCAACGATTGCGGAACGATGCGCTGGCGCACCAACAACCGCTTCGCCGCGCCGATGGTGCTGCGCATGCCGGTCGGCTTCTTCAAATGCGGAGATCCGTGGCACAGCCAGACCAACGAAGTGCAGTTCGTCCACAATCCCGGCTGGCTGATCGCGGCGCCCTCCAACGCCGAGGATGCGGTCGGCCTGCTCCGCACGGCGTTGCGCGGCAACGATCCGATCGTGTTCTTCGAGCATCGCGCCATGCTCGACGACGCCTGGGCGCGGCGGCCCTATCCGGGCGATGATTATGTGCTGCCGTTCGGGCGCGCGAAGAAGACGCGAGAAGGGCGGGAGATCACCATCGTCACCTGGGGTGCGATGGTGCCGCGCTGCGAGGCCGCGGCCGAGGGAGTCTCGGCCGACGTCATCGATCTGCGCACCCTGATGCCCTGGGACCGGGAAATGGTGCTGGAGTCGGTGCGCCGAACGCGGCGCTGCCTGATCGTCCACGAGGACCTTCGCTCGGGCGGCTTCGGCGCAGAGATTGCGGCGGTGGTCGCCGACGAGGCGTTCATCGATCTCGACGCGCCAGTGTCGCGGCTGACCATGCCCGACATCCCGAGTCCGCATAATCCGGTCCTGCTCGACTGGGCGGTGCCGTCGGTGGCGCGCATTCGCGCCAAGATCGACGAGCTGGTGAGCTTCTGAGATGATCGACGTCGTCGTCCCCCAGGAGCAGGAGGGCACCAAGGCGGTGGTCCGCGCCTGGCTCCGGCAGATCGGCGACCGCGTCGAGGAGAACGACCCGCTGGTCGAGCTCGAGACCGACAAGGTAGCGATGGAAGTGCCTGCGCCAGTCGCGGGGGTGTTGCGCGAGATATTGCTGCACAGCGACGAGGATGCGGTGCCTGGCGCGGTGCTCGGGCGCATTTCAACGGAAGATGCAGAAGAAGGAGGACCCATCGGGCCGAGCTCGTCGAAGCCCTCGTCTTCCCTTCCAAAGGAAAAGAAGGAAAAGCCTTCGACAGGCTCAGGCCGAACGGGAGACGAGCCAGAGACCCGCCTTTCTCCCTCCGTGAAGCGCGCGATCCTCCAGCATGACATCGACCCAACCCGCATCCAGGGGACAGGCCGCAACGGTCGCATCACCCGCGCCGATGTCGATCGCGCCGTCGAGGAAGCGACCCATGTCGAGGGCGTCATCCCCGCCGCGCAGGGCGACATCCGCTCCCATTACCTGCCGCACGACCGCATGCGCCTCGCCATCGCCGGCAACATGCAGCGCTCGGTCACCGAGGCGCCGCACGTCACGGCCGTGTTCGAGGCCGATTTCAGCGCGATCATCGCCCATCGCGAGGCCCACAAGGCGGCATTCGCCAAGAAAGGGGTGAAGCTCACCTACACCGCCTATCTGGTCGCCGCGGCGGCCGAGGCGATGAAGGTGGCGCCGGCGATCAACAGCCGCTGGCATGATGACAAGCTCGAGCTGTTCGACGACATCAATATCGGCGTCGGAACTGCCCTGGGCAGCAAGGGCCTGATCGTCCCGGTCCTTCGCAAGGTGCAGCAATTGTCGCTCAAGGGAGTCGCCGCCGGCCTCGACGAGCTGGTCGAGAAGGCGCGGGCCGAAAAGCTGACCGCCGCCGACATCAAGGGCGGCACCTTCACAATCTCCAATCACGGCGTCTCGGGCTCGCTCTTCGCGGCGCCGATCATCATCAATCAGCCGCAATCGGCGATCCTCGGCATCGGCAAGCTCGAAAAGCGCGTCGTGGTGCGCGAGATCGGCGGCACCGACGCGATCCAGATCCGGCCGATGGCCTATGTCAGCCTGACCATCGATCATCGGGTCGTCGACGGCCATCAGACCAATGCCTGGCTGAGCCGCTTCGTCGAAATCCTGGAGAGCTGGCCGGCCGATTGAGCCGCTTTCCCCGCGCGTCCATCTCTGTTAGCGCTAACGCAAAGAGAGGGTGCCTGTGCAACCAAATTTGGTGGGGGCGATCGACGGGGAGACGGTGTCCTTCGCGCTGGTGAAGGGCGCCGACGCGCGCCTGCAGGCAGTGCGGGAATACAAGACCGAGCAATTCCCGACCTTCACCGACGCCCTGCAGAGCTACACCAGGGAAAACCAGCTTTCGACCGCCGGCCTGCCGATCGGTTTGGCCGTCGCCGGCGTGACCCGCGGCGACACGATCAGCCTGCCCAATTGCCGCTGGTACATATCGGTGAGCGGGATAAAATCCTTCCTCGCCCACGAGCCGCTGGTGCTCAACGATTTCGAATCGATCGCCTGGTCGCTGGCCGGGATATCGCCGGGGCGGCTCAAACCGGTCGGGCCGATCCCGCCGCGGCCGGTCGGGCCGGGCAAGACTTTTCTCGTGATCGGCACCGGGCCCGGTCTGGGCACGGCGGTGCTCGCCATCGGCGCCGACGGCATGCCGCGGGTCTTCGCGGGCGAGGGCGGGCATAGCAGCTTCTCACCGCAGAATAGCGAAGAGGATGATTTGCTCGCTGTTTTGCGGGCAAGGCACGGCCACGTCTCGTTCGAGAGGCTTCTCGCCGGGTTCGGCCTGCAGAATATCTATGCGACCATTGGCGAGCGGCACGGCAAGAAGGGCGAGCCGCCGCCGCCCGAGAATATCATCGCCGCGGCGCAGCGCGCCGACGCGCAATCGCGCGCGGCGGTCGATCTGTTCATGTCGATTCTCGGCTCGTTCGTCGGCAATGTCGTGCTGACCACCGGCACGTTCGACGGGGTCTTCCTGGTCAGTCCCCTGCTCGGCCAGATGCTGCCCTTTCTCGGCGACGGTCGATTCCGCACCGCGTTCATCGCCAAGGGGCGGATGCGCAAGTCGCTGGAAACCGTGCCGATCGCGTTTGCCGACCAGCACCAGGCCCGGCTCGAGGGCGCCGCGGCGGCATTGCGGGCCCGCCAGGCGGCTGCCTAATCCGCTTCGAGGCGTTGCTGGTAGCCGTCGAGGAGCTGGCGCCAGCCGCCGTCCATCCCGGTGTCGTAATCGCCGCGCACGGCCTCGGCCCGCTCGCCGAATCGCTCGAGGTCGCGATGCTCGAAATCGACGATCGTGTGGTCGCCGTCGGCGGTGAAGCGGACCTCGATCGTGGTTTCGAAATCGGGATCGTAGGTCCAATCCGCATTGAGCTGCCAGGCGAGGAGCACACGCTCCGGCGCCTCCCAGGCAAGCACCCGCCCCCAGTCCTCCTCGCTGCCGTCATTGCCGATCTCGTACCAGCGGCCGCCGTCGCGGGGCTCGATGATCACGTCCTTCTGCCCGGCCGGATTGAGGCTGTGGCTCTTCATCCACCAGCCACCCATGCCGCCGGTGAAGATTCGGAATGCCTTGTCCTGGCTTGCCTTTACCCTGAGGCTGCGGCGAATCGGGGCCGGGCTGATCCGCTGGGTTTCGACGTTCATTTCCTGTCCTCCCTTTCGGCGGCCGCGGCGAAGGCGGCGAGCGATTGATCCCAGAAGCGGTCGAGCCAGGCGCGGATCTGGCCGAGCCCGGCCGGGTCGATGGCGTAGATTCGGCGCGTGCCTTCGGCACGATCGCGGACCAGCTTCGCGTCCTTGAGGATCTTCAGATGCTGCGACACCGCCGGCCGGCTGACCGGCAGCAATGCTGCAAGCTCGCCGACAGCCATCGGCCGTTCGGCAAGCCGCTCGACGATGGCGGTGCGCATCGGTTCGGCCAAGGCGGCGAAGGCAGTAGCGTTAGTCATGACTTACGGTTAGTTGCAACTTACGGATACCACAACCCCTTTTCTTCTTCCTTCGCGGCAAGCTAGGGCTTGGCGATGCGAAAGACATTGTTCGGCATTGGTGAATCCGCGCCCTGGTTCAAAGCGCCCACGCTCGAGGGCTCGCCCAATTACGTGTTCGACACGGCGGGCGGCCGCGTCGTCATGCTTCTCTTCTTCGGCTCCGCGGGACAGCCCGCGGCCGCGGAAGCGCTGGCGAAGATGCAGGCGCGGCGCGCTATGTTCGACGACCAGCAGGCCGCCTTCTACGGCGTTACCATCGATCCTCGCGATGCCGCGGAAAAAAGGATCCGCCGCCAAATGCCGGGAATCCGCTTCTTTCTCGACCATGACCGCGCGGTCAGCAGCGCATTCGGCGCCGTGATCGAAGAGGGCCGCGGCTATCGCCCGCACTGGCTGCTGCTTGACCGCACGTTACGCGTCGCCGCGCGATTCGCGCTCGGCGACGGGGATGCCGCCCTGGACGCATGCAAGGCCCTGGCCTCCGCGCCGCCGGCGCAGGATTGGGCGCCGGTCGTCGCCGTCCCGGACGTGTTCGAACCCGAATATTGCCGCCGGCTGATCGCGCTCTACGAGGAGAATGGCGGCGAGGAATCGGGCTTCATGCGCGACGAGGGCGGCAAGACCCGGCTGATCCTCGATCCCAAGCACAAGGTGCGCCGCGATTGCCTGGTCGAGGATCCGAAGCTGGCCCGCGACATCAACCTGCGCATCATCCACCGGTTGATGCCGATGGTGCTGCGCACATTCTCGTTCCAGGTGACCCGGGTCGAGCGACTGCTGGTCGGCTGCTACGAAGCCGAAACGCGGGGCCATTTCCGCGCGCATCGCGACAACACGACCAAGGCCACTGCCCATCGCCGCTTCGCGGTGACGATCAATCTCAATGCGGAGGAATATGAAGGCGGCGACCTGCGCTTTCCCGAGTTCGGGCCGCGCACCTACCGGGCGCCGACCGGTGGCGCCATCGTCTTCAGCTGTTCCCTTTTGCACGAGGCCATGCCGGTGATGAAGGGACGCCGCTACGCCTTCCTGCCCTTCCTCTACGATGAATCCGGCGCGGCGCTGCGGGAGGAAAATGCCGGTTTCCTCGAGGGAGACGGCCCGCTTTACCGCGCCGAGAACGACGTGAAGGTCTAGCCTCCTAAGCGCCGGCGCGCGGCACCAGGGCGATCTCGTAGAGATGCGCCCAATTCTTGCCGGTGACGAACAGGCGGCGTCCGGCGGCGTCCCAGGCGATGCCGTTCAACACATTGTCCTCGTCCGTCCGGCTATTCTCTGCGGCGAGCGCGCTCAGGTCGATCACGCCGGTCACATGGCCGCTGGCCGGGTCGATGCGGACGATGAAGCCGGTCAGCCAGACATTGGCGAGGATCGCGCCGTCCACCCATTCGAGCTCGTTGAGCCGCTCCAGCGGGGCGCCGCGGATGGTGACGCCGAGACGTCTTCGCTCGGACAGCGTCGCGGGATCGAGGAAGCGCAGTTGCGCGGTGCCGTCGCTCATCACGATGTCGGTGTCGTTGCGGGTCAGCGCCCAGCCTTCGCCTGGATAGTGCCATTCGCCGAGGCGGCGGAGCGTGCGCCGATCCCAGCGATAACCGACACCGCCCTGCCAGGTCAGGCTGATGATCTGGTCGCCCCAGTTGACGATGCCCTCGCCGAACGCCCCGGCCGGGATGCTGACCGATTGCAGCACATGGCCGTCCTCGAGCCGCATGCGGCGGATGACGGATCGACCGACCAGGCCGGTGCTCTCGTAGAGATGACCGTCGAGATAGAAGAGGCCCTCGGTGAAGGCAGTCGTGTCGTGCGGATAGGTGTGGACGATGCGCGCGTCGTAGATTTGCGGCTCCGCGGCCGGAGTGGCCGCATGCGCCTGGGGCGTGGACTGCGGAGTCTGCGCAGTGGTGGCGGGACCGCCGCAGGCGGCGAGGGCGACGAGCAGCAAGGCGAACGGGGCACGGATCATGGTCTTCCTCATTCGCCGCAATGGAGCTGGAGCGTTTCGGTGCGCGTCTCCGCACCGTAGGTGACGGTGACCTGGACATCGCCGGCGCAGGTGACGTTGTTGAGCCAGAGCGCCTGATAGGCGCGGCCCGCGGCGGAGGTGAGGACGGAGGCGAAGCGGCGCTGGCCGAGGACGCGGCCGCGCGCGCCGCGCGCGACGATGCTGAGCGGCCGCTCGACGAATTGTTCGCCTTCGGTCCGCACCTCGGCGAGCACGACGAGGTCGTCGGCATGGCCGGTGGCATCGCCGCCGCCGATCACGGTGTTCCAGCCGGCGAACGCATTGGGCGGCGAAATGTCGGGCGAGAGCTGCCCCGTTTCCGCGTAGAACAAGTGCATGCGTATCTCGCCGAGATGGGCGGCCGGCGGCGTCGGGGCCTGGGCGGCAAGGACGAGCGCGGCGAGGATCACGGCACGTTCATCGTCAGCAATTCATAGGTCGCCACGATCTCGTCCTTCTGGTTGAAGATCTGGACCGCCCAGCGCACTTCGCCTTTCTCCGCATCGCGGACCGACATCGATTTGACGGTCAGCTCCACCCGCATCGAATCCTCCGGATAGAGCGGAGTGAGGAAGCGCAACGTGTCGAGACCGGTATTGGCGAGTACCGGACCCGGCGCCGGATCGACGAACAAGCCGGCGGCGAAAGACAGGATCAGATAGCCATGGGCGACCCGGCCGCCGAAGATCGGGCTCGCCTTGGCCGCCTCGTCGTCCATGTGAGCGTAGAAGGTGTCGCCGGTGAAGTGGGCGAAATGCTCGATATCCTCGAGGGTGACGGTCCGGCTCGCCGTCTTCAGCGTATAGCCGATCTCGAGCTCCGACATTCTCTTGCGAAATGGGTGGACGTCCCCGGTCGGCTTGTCGGCGCCGGGCAGCCATTGTCCGACGATCTTCGACAGGACGTTGGGCGAGCCCTGCAGCGCGGTGCGCTGCATATAATGTTTCACGCCGCGCACCCCGCCCATCTCCTCGCCGCCGCCGGCGCGGCCGGGGCCGCCATGGACGAGGGCGGGGAGGGGAGAGCCATGGCCGGTCGATTCCTTCGCGCTGGTCCGGTCGATGATGACCATGCGGCCGTGATACGCGCCGGCGCCGAGCACGAATTCCTCGGCTGCGGCCGGGTCGAAGGTGAAGAGCGAAAGCGCGAGGCTGCCCATGCCGCGATTGGCGAGCGCGATCGCGTCGTCGAGATTGCGATAGGGCATCAGGGTCGAGACCGGCCCGAATGCCTCGACGTCGTGAACCGCGTCAGATCCCCAGGGATCGTCGGAGCGCAGCAGGATCGGGCTGATGAAGGCGCCGTTGCCGGCGACCGGCGAAACATCGGGATCGCCGGAAACGATCCGGGCCGATTTGCTCAGCTCCGCCACCGCCTCGCGCACCGACCTCAGCTGCGCCTGGCTGGCCAGTGCACCCATCTGGACGCCCTCCTCGCGCGGGTCGCCGACCTTCACCTTGGCAAGCCGCTCGGACAAGGCCGCCTGCACCGCGTCCAGATGCTGCGCCGGCGCCATGGCGCGGCGGATGGCGGTGCATTTCTGGCCCGCCTTGACGGTCATCTCGCGCGCCACTTCCCTGACGAACAGGTCGAATTCTGGCGTGCCGGGCCCGGCGTCGGGCCCGAGGATCGAGGCGTTGAGGCTGTCGCGTTCGGCAACGAAGCGCACGCTTTCGCGGGCGATCACCGGATGCGATTGCAGCTTCAACGCCGTCGCCGCCGATCCGGTGAAGCTGACCACGTCCTGGCAGGTGAGATGGTCCAGCAAGTCGCCGGTCGACCCCATGATCAGCTGCAGCGCGCCCTTGGGCAGCACGTCCGCCTCGATCATGATCCGCACCGCCAGCTCGGTCAGGTAACCGGTCGAGCTGCCCGGCTTGACGATTGCCGGCACACCCGCAAGCAGGGTCGGGCCGAGCTTCTCCAGCATGCCCCAGACCGGGAAATTGAACGCATTGATGTGGACGGCGACGCCCTGGAGCGGCGTGAAGACGTGCTGGCCGACGAAGCTGCCGGTCTTCGACAGCGGCTCCATCGCGCCGTCGATCAGCACCCGCCCATTGGGCAATTCGCGCCGCCCCTTGGAAGAGAAGGAAAAGAGCGTGCCGGCGCCGCCCTCGATGTCGATCCAGCTGTCGCCGCGGGTTGCGCCGGTCGCATAGGAAAGCTCGTACAGCTCCTCCTTGCGCGCCATCACCGCATTGGCGAGCGCCTTGAGCATATGGGCCCGCTCGTGGAAAGTGAGCGCGCGAAGCGCCGGTCCGCCGACCTGACGGGCATGATCGAGCATGGATTTGAAATCGAGGCCGTTGCTGCCGGTCTCGGCGATCACGTCGCCGGTGACCGCGTTCAGAACGTCGGAAAGGCCGCCATCACCGGCGATCCACGAATCCCGGGCGTAATTGAGGAGCTTCAGGGGTTTCATCCGGACCTCTCGTCGTTCCAGCGAAAGCTGGAATCTCACTGCCTTTACGGGCTAATCCGTCCAGAGCAAAAAAGGGAAAGAGATTCCAGCTTTCGCTGGAATGACGGCCCTGTGGAGAGGCATGACCCATGGTCGAAGCCGTCAGGCCGATCGCGCTCGCGGACATCGAGGAAGCGCGCGTGCGGATCGCGGGCACGGTCCTGCGCACGCCCCTGGTCAGGCTCGATCTCGGCCCGGACGGCCCCGACATCCGGCTGAAGCTGGAAAATCTCCAGCCCACGAACGCCTACAAGATCCGCGGCGCCGCCAATGCCGTCGGCCGGCTGAGCGGCGGCGAGCGCGAACGCGGCGTGTGGACGGTGAGCGCCGGCAATGCGGGGCAGGGCGTCGCTTGTGCCGCGCGCGCGGCCGGCATCCCCTGCACCGTGGTCGCGATCGAGACCGCGCCGCGGACCAAGCTCGACCGGATGGCCGCGCTCGGCGCGACGATCGTCCCGGTGTCCTACGAGATCGCCTGGAAAGCGGTCACCGACCATGAATATGAAGGGATGGACGGGCTCTTCATCCATCCATTCGACAATCATGATTTCATCGCCGGCCACGGCACGATGGGCCTCGAAATCCTCGAAGACGCCCCCGATACGCGCGCCGTGATCACCGCGATCGGCGGCGGCGGGCTGATCACTGGCGTCGGCAGCGCGATCAAGGCGCTCCGCCCGGACATCATGGTCTTTGGTGCGGAGCCCGACACCGCTGCGCCCTACGCATTGTCGCGCCGTGAGGGCGGGCCGCGGAAATTCACCGATTGGGAGGCGTCGTTCGTCGATGGCGCCGGCGGCCAGAGCGTGACCGAGCGGATGTGGGAGCGAATGCTGCCGGTCGTCGACGGCGCCATCATTGTCTCGCTGGCCGAGACACGCGACGCGATGCGTCTGCTCGCCGAGAAGGCGCGCGTGGTCGCCGAGGGCGCCGGCGCGCTGTCGCCTGCGGCGGCGTTGACCGGCCAAGCCGGGGAAGGACCGATCGTCTGCGTCATCTCGGGCGGCAATATCGATCTCGCGAAATTCGCCTCGCTGATTACCGGTTGAGCCTCATTTGCCGGTGAATTTCGGCGGGCGCTTTTCCATGAAGGCGGCGACACCCTCGCGATAATCGTCGGAAAAACCAAGCTCGCGCATCGCATCGCGCTGGCGGTCGAGCTCGGCGTCGAGATCCTGGTTCCAGCTCCCGCGGATCATCGACTTGATCCGGGCCAGTCCGCGCGTCGGCCCTGCGGCGAAGCGGGCGGCGAGGGCATCGACCTCGGCATCGAGCTGCTCGTCTTCCACTGCCTTCCAGATCAGCCCCCAATCCGCCGCTTTCTCGGCCGCCAGCGGCTCGCCGGTCAAAGCCAGGCCGAGCGCGCGCGCCTGCCCGACGAGGCGCGGCAGCACCCAGGTGCCGCCGCTGTCCGGGATCAGCCCGATGGCTGCGAAGGACTGGATGAATTTCGCCGATTTCGCCGCGATCACGATGTCGCATGCCAAGGCGATATTGGCGCCCGCCCCCGCGGCGACGCCGTTGACTCGCGCGATCACCGGCATCGGCAGCGACACCAGATTGCGGATGAGCGGATTGTAGCGGAGCTCCACCGACTCGCCGAGATCGACCGCCTCGCCCGGAGCCACCGCCCGATCATTCAGATCCTGCCCGGCACAAAAGCCGCGCCCTGCGCCGGTGATGATGAGGGTGCGCGCATCGCCGAGACCGGCCAGGGCGTCGGCGACTTCCTCGTGCATCTGGGCGGTGAAGCTGTTGAGCCGGTCCGGGCGGTTGAGAGTGAGGCGGGCGATACCCGCTTCGACGGAGAAGAGGATGGTTTCGTAGGTCATGTCGCCCACTAGCATCCCCTCTCCCGCAAGGGGAGAGGCGGTGCTAGGGCCCCGTCCGTGACTGCATCCGACAAACTCGCCGACAAGGTCGCCCGCGCCATGCTTGCGTCCGAAGGCACCGGTCCTGCCTGGGGCGTGACGATCGAGGAGGCGCGCGAAGGCTATGCCCGCGTCTCCATGGCGATCCGCGCCGACATGCTGAACGGACATGGCAGCGCCCATGGCGGCATGATCTTCGCGCTCGCCGACACCGCCTTCGCTTATGCCTGCAACGGCCGCAACGTGAAGACCGTCGCCGCTCACGCCTCGATCGCCTTCCTCGATGCGGCACGGGAAGGGGAGATGCTGGTCGCCGAAGCGCGCGAGGCGGCCCTTGCCGGACGCTCCGGCATTTACAATGTCTCGGTGCGCGGCGGCGACGGCCGCGCCGTCGCCGAGTTCCAGGGCCTGTCGCGCAGCCTCGGCGTGCCCGTGATCGGAGAGGATGAATGACCGAAGCCTTTATCTGCGACGCGGTGCGCACCCCGATCGGCCGCTATGGCGGGAGCCTGGCCCATGTCCGCGCCGACGATCTCGCCGCGATCCCGATCCGGGCGTTGATCGAGCGCAATCCGGATCTCGACTGGGCCGAGCTGGACGATGTCATCCTCGGTTGCGCCAACCAGGCCGGCGAGGACAATCGCAACCTCGCCCGCATGGCCGGGCTGCTGGCAGGTCTGCCCGACACGTCGGGCGGCGTGACGCTCAACCGCCTGTGCGGTTCGGGCATGGACGCGGTGGCGATGGCGGCGCGGGTGATCCGCGGCAGCGAGGCCGATATGCTGATCGCCGGGGGCTCTGAGAGCATGAGCCGGGCGCCCTTCGTCATGGCAAAGGCGCAATCGGCCTTCGACCGCAATGCCGAAATGTACGACACCACGATCGGCTGGCGCTTCGTCAACCCGAAGATGAAATCCGCTTATGGCGACGACACGATGCCGTCGACGGCGGAGAATGTGGCGCAGGATTTTCAAATCAGCCGCGCCGACCAGGACGCGTTCGCCGTCCGCAGCCAGGCCAAGGCGGCAGCGGCGCAGGCGAGCGGCCGGTTCGACGCCGAGATCGTCCCAGTCTCGATCCCGCAACGCAAGGGCGATCCCGTCGTGGTAAACCGCGACGAGCATCCGCGGGAGACCAGCGTCGAGGCGCTCGGCAAATTGCCGCCGATCGTCAGACCGGACGGCAGCGTCACCGCCGGCAATGCTTCGGGCGTCAATGACGGCGCCGCCGCCATGATCGTCGCCACCGAGGAGGCCGCGAAACGCAACGGCCTGACCCCACGCGCCCGCTTCGTCGGCGCCGCCGTGGCCGGCGTGCCGCCGCGGATCATGGGCATAGGCCCCGCGCCGGCCTCCGAGAAGCTGCTCAAACGGCTTGGCCTTACCATCGCCGACATGGACGTGATCGAGCTGAACGAAGCCTTCGCCGCCCAGGGCCTGGCGGTGATGCGCCAGCTTGGCCTCGCCGACGACGATCCCCGCGTGAACCCCAATGGCGGCGCCATCGCGCTCGGCCACCCGCTCGGCATGTCCGGCGCCCGACTGATCCTCACTGCGACCGAAGAGCTCCACCGCACCGGCGGCCGCTACGCGCTCTGTACGATGTGCATCGGCGTCGGGCAGGGCATCGCGACGGTGATAGAGCGGGTCTGAGGAGGAACGGGCGATGAAAGGCTATGTGATCGCTAACGTGCAGGTGACGGACGAGGCCGGCTACGAAGCCTATCGCTCGCAGACCGCTTCGATCATCGCGCAATATGGCGGCCGCTTCCTCGTCCGCGGCGGGGCCGTCGAAGCGCGGGAGGGCGATCCCGGGATCGGCCGGCTGGTGATTCTCGAATTTCCGAGCGTAGAGGCAGCGCGCATTTTCTACGACAGCCCGGAATATCAGGCCATCATTCCGCTCCGAGAGGCTAATGCAGTGTCGACGCTCTGCATTGTCGAGGGCGTGGACTAGCCGTCCCGCTTGGGCTCATCGATGGCGTCATGCCTTAGGCGGCGGGCGAGCTGCCAAGCAGAGAGCCGCAGATGGTCGAAGCGCTCATTTTCCGCCACCAGCGCGCGTGCCCCTCGCTGAAGAACGATGTCGTTGAATGAACCGGCCCCGCCATAGGCTCCGAAAAAGCGATGAAGTCCCCACGCATCCGAATTCTCCATGGCGGCGGCGCTGCGCTCGAGATGCTCGACCCAAATGTCTGACCCGTTGCCCGTCAGCATCACGGCCATTTCGCGAATCATCGCCGCCAGATCTCCGACGTCATCGTGCACTGTCGATCAGCTCGCCCGCTCCTCCGCACTTTTCAGCTTGTGGAGGATGATCGCATTCCCATCGGGATCCTTGATGATCGCCATGTGGCAAACCGGGCTTTCGATACCCTCCGCGGCAAAGGAGACGCTTTTCGCCTTCAGATCGGCGACCAAGGCAGGAAGGTCGTCGACTTCGAACGCGATCGTGCCGCCGGCGCTCGCGCTCGGCTCGTTGGACGTCACCGTCGTGATCGCCAGGCAGCCGCCGCCGGGCAGGTCGAACTCTACCCAGGGACTGGTCGCGCCATATTTGCTCGGCGGCAGCCCGAGCACGTCCTCGTAGAACGCGCGGGCCTTCGGCATGTCCTTGACCGGATACATGGTGAACGCGACTTTCCGGAGCATTGTGACCTCCCCTCGATGCGAATCGCGGGGCTACCTTAGCGCGATTTGCGCGTTGATGTCGTGAGGGTGCCGAATTCGTTGACCGATCGGTCGATGAATGGTAGGAATCGGCCCGCAGGAGAGTGTGGATGTACACGACCGAATTGCAGAAGACGGCCAAGGTGGTTTCGACCGAGGATCCGGAAAAGCTCGCCGCCTTCGAGGCGCGCGTGGCGGCCGACGAGTTCATCGAGCCCAAGGACTGGATGCCGGAGGCCTATCGCCGTACCCTGACGCGGCAGATTTCCCAGCACGCGCATAGCGAGATCGTCGGCATGCTGCCCGAGGGCAACTGGATTTCGCGCGCGCCATCGCTGCGGCGCAAGGCGATCCTGCTCGCCAAGGTGCAGGACGAAGCCGGGCACGGCCTCTATCTCTATTCGGCCGCCGAGACGCTGGGCACCAGCCGCGAGGAGATGATCGAGGCGCTCCATTCGGGCAAGGCCAAGTACAGCACGATCTTCAACTATCCGACGCTGACCTGGGCCGATATCGGCGCGATCGGCTGGCTGGTCGACGGTGCCGCGATCATGAACCAGGTGCCCCTGCAGCGCACCTCCTATGGCCCCTATGCCCGCGCCATGGTGCGGGTGTGCAAGGAGGAGAGCTTCCACCAGCGCCAGGGCTATGAGATCATGATGCACATGGCCGCCGGCACCGCCGATCAGGTGCGGATGGCGCAGGATGCGCTGAACCGCTGGTGGTGGCCGTCGCTGATGATGTTCGGCCCGCCGGACGCCGACAGCCCCAATACCGAGCAGTCGATGCGCTGGCGGATCAAGCGCGACACCAATGACGACCTCCGCCAGAAATTCGTCGACATCACCGTGCCCCAGGCCGAGGCGCTTGGCCTGAAGGTGCCCGATCCCGATCTCGTCTGGAACGAGGCCAAGGGCGGCTATGATTTCGGCGCGGTCGACTGGGAGGAATTCTACGCGGTGGTGCGCGGCGAAGGCCCGGTCGCCAAGGAGCGGATGAAGGCCCGCCGCGACGCCTGGGAAACCAACGCCTGGGTCCGCGAAGCGGCGGCGGCCTATGCCGAGAAACGCGCTGCGAGGAAGGAAGCGGCCTGAACCGTCATTCCAGCGCAAGCTGGAATCTCACTGCCTTTGCGGCCGTGGGAAGAACGAGGGAAGTTCCAGCTTGCGCTGGAATGACGAGATAAGAGGTTGAAGATGTCGAACGATTGGCCGCTCTGGGAGGTGTTCGTCCGCGCCAAGGGCGGAATGTCGCACCGCCATGTCGGCAGCGTTCACGCGCCGGATGCCGAAATCGCGCTGCGTCACGCCCGCGACACCTATACGCGGCGCATGGAGGGCGTGAGCCTTTGGGTCGTCCCCTCGGCCTCGATCATTGCCTCCGATCCGGGCGACGATGCGGCGATGTTCGATCCCGCCGAGGACAAGATCTACCGCCACCCGACCTTCTACGACATCCCCGACGACGTGAAGCATATCTGATGGCGACGATTGCCCGGGACGAAGTGCTGTTCGAGACCTTGCTGCGTCTCGGCGACGACAGCCTGATACTCGGCCAGCGGCTCGGCGAATGGTGCGGCCATGCGCCGAGCGTCGAGGTCGATCTCAGCCTTGCCAATATGGGCCTCGACCTGATCGGGCAGGCGACGCATTTCCTCGGCCGCGCCGGCGAGGCCGAGGGCAGGGGCCGCGACGGTGATGCGCTCGCCTTCCACCGCGACGTGCTCGATTTCCGCAATTGCTGGCTGGTCGAGCAGCCCAATGGCGATTTCGCCCAGACCATGGCGCGCCAATTCCTGTTCTCGACCTGGCAGGAGATGCTGTTCGGCCATCTCGAAGGATCGAGCGACGATTTCATCGCTTCGGTCGCCGCCAAGGCGGTCAAGGAGGTGCGCTACCATGCGGAGCTCAGCGCCGAATGGGTGATCCGTCTCGGCGACGGCACCGAAGAGAGCCGCCGGCGGATGACCGACGGGCTCGACTGGCACTGGCGCTTCGTCCCGGAATTGTTCGAGATGGACGAGGTGGCGATGGCAGCCGCCGAGCGCGGCATCGGCGCCGACCCGCGCGCCTTCCGCGAGGATTATGACCGGCACATCCGCTCCGTGCTGGCCGAAGCCACGCTCGAAGCGCCGAAGGACCAGCGCCCGATCCTCGGCGGCCGCCGTGGCCATCACAGCGAGCATCTCGGCCATCTCATCGCCGTGATGCAGCATCTGCCGCGCACCTACCCGGACGCGACATGGTAGAGGCGGACAAGATGCGCCCGTCTAAAACCTCCCCCTTGATGGGGGAAGTTGGTGGGGGTGAACGCCTCCATGCGCTCGGGGGGTCTCAACCGTTCACCCCACCCCAACCCCTCCCCATCAAGGGGAGGGGCTTGGAGCAACAGATCTGGCAAGTCCTGGAATCCGTCCCCGATCCGGAGATCCCGGTCGTCTCCGTGGTGGATCTCGGCATCGTCCGCACCGTCTCGCCCGAGCGTGTCGTCATCACCCCCACCTATACCGGCTGCCCCGCCACCCAGGTGATCGAGCGCGACATCCGCGACGCCCTGGACGCCGCCGGCTATCGCCACGTCACGATCGAAACCACGCTTGCGCCGCCCTGGACCACCGACTGGATCAGCGCGGCGGGCAAGGCGAAGCTCAGGGCCTATAGCATCGCCCCGCCTTTGGCGGCCGGGCAGCGCGCGGTCGAATGCCCGCAATGCGGCTCGATCCAGACCGAAGAGATCAGCCGCTTCGGCTCGACCCCGTGCAAGGCGCAATGGCGCTGCCGCGACTGCCTGGAGCCCTTCGACCTGTTCAAGTGTCATTGATGAGCGTCGGCTTCCACACCCTTACCGTCGCCGATGTGGTCGATGAGACCGCGGAAGCACGGTCGATCCGCTTCGCCGTGCCGGAGGAATTGCGCGAGACTTTTAAATTCAAGCCTGGCCAGCATTTGACCCTCAAAGCTGAGATCGCGGGCGAAGAGATTCGTCGCAATTATTCACTCTGCGTCGCGCCCCAGGATCATCAGATCATGGTCACGGTGAAGCGGATCGCCGGCGGGGCTTTCTCCAACTGGGCGAACGATAATCTCGGGCCGGGCAGGACCATCGAGGTGATGGCGCCGCATGGCAGCTTCACTTGGGATTTTGCTGAAGGCGCGGCCAATCATTATGTCGGATTCGCCGGCGGATCGGGCATCACGCCGGTCATGTCGCTGCTCAAGACGGCCTTGCTCACCGAGCCCGAGAGCCGCTTCACCCTCCTCTACGGCAATCGCGACAGCAACTCGATCATCTTCCTGGAGGCGCTGGCGGGTTTGAAAAACCGTTTCATGGATCGGCTGCAAGTCCATCATTTCCTTGCCGAAGAGGCCGAGGAGTTCGACCTGTTCAACGGCATGCTCGATCGCGCCAAATGCGACGAGATCCTCGAGACCCTGGTCGATCCGGCGGAGGTAGCCGCCTTCTTCATCTGCGGCCCCGGACCGATGATGGACGCCGCCGAAGCGGCCTTGATCGACAGAGGTGTCGCGAAGGACCGCATCCATCTCGAGCGTTTCACCGCCGGCCGGCCCTCGGCCGCGCTCGAGGCGCAAATGCAAGCGCTGACCCAGGAAGCCGCCGGCCTGACGATGCTGGTCACGCTCGACGGCCGCAAGCGCCGCGTCCCCTTCGACGCCGCAGCCGGCAATATCCTTGACAGCGCCCGCGCATCCGGATTGCCCGCGCCCTTCGCCTGCAAGGCCGGGGTCTGCGCCACCTGTCGCGCTCGCGTCGTGTCCGGCGAGGTGGAGATGGCGGCGCGTTACGGCCTGACCGACGACGAGGTGGCCGCGGGCTATGTCCTCACCTGCCAGTCCGTGCCCAAGGGCGACGGCGTCGAGCTCGATTACGACGCGTAGCTATCCGTCATTCCAGTGAAAGCTGGAATCTCATTTCCTTTTCCGACCGCTGAAGGAGGCAGGGAGATTCCAGCTTTCGCTGGAATGACAACAAGTGGCAACGTCGGTCGCCCTACGTCAACACCGTCCCAATCCCCCCGAGCATCACCTCCACCGCCATATCCGCCAGCCGATCTGCGTCCACCCCGCCGCCCGGCCTGAACCAGGTGTGGGTCCAGTTGATCATGCCGAAGAACAACATGGTCAGCGGCAGCGTCAGGGCGCCGGCATTGGGGCGGATTTCGCGGACCAGTGCCTCGACCGCGGCGATGATCCGGCGCTGCTTGGCGACCACCTCGGCACGGCGTTCGGGCGGGAGGTTGTCCAGTTCGTTGAGCAGCACCTTGTGGCTGTCCTCGGCGCCGACATAAAGCCGCATGAAGGCCCGCGTCAGCGCGCGCAGCCGCGCCTCGGCGCTGCCTGTCTGAGTCGCCGCTTCCGCCGCGGCGACCAGGGCGTCGAGATGCGCCGCCATCGCGGCGTAGAGAATATCGTCCTTCGACGGAAAATAATGATAAATCAGTGACTTGGAGGTGCTGCACGCTTTCGCCAGGTCGGCGACCGAGGCGCCCTGGAAGCCGCGCCGCGCATAAAGATGCGCCGCCGCGGCAAGGATCGCCTCGCGGCGCTTGTCGTAATCGGGGGACTGGGGCCGCGCCATCGCCGCTCCTTAGGCGTACGGCGCGGGCGGGGCTAGCGGTCGCCGCGCTCCGCCACAGCGGCTTCGTGATAGGCGATGGTGGCGCGGACCACGTCCTGCATCAGCGCCATCCGCGTGGCGAGCGGCGTGCTGGTCCGGCCGATCATCACCGCCAGCGCATAATGGTGGCCGTCCGGGGCGTGGAGGATGCCGATATCGTTATAGCCGGCCTGCTCGCTGCCGAAGACCTGGCCGGTTCCGGTCTTGTGCGAGATCGTCCAACCCGGCGCCAGGCCGCCGCGCAGCCGGTTCGGCCCGGTATGGGTTTGCGACATGATGGTGAGCAGGCGCTGGGTGGATCCGCGCGAGAGTAATTCGCCGCGCTGCAGGCGAGCGAGGCCGCTGGTGATGCCGTTCGGGGTCGCGCCGTCGACCGGATCCTCGATATAGCGCTCGAAGGCCGCGCGGCGCCGGTCGGTGGGGACGGCATTGCGGGCGGCATAGAAGGCATTGCCGCGAGACATGGCCGGCTGCCATTGCAGCCCGGCGATTCCGGCCTGGAGCAGCCGCTCGCCCGGGCCGAAACGAACGCCCTCGAGGCGATTTCGTTCGAGCATCTCGCGCACCGCGCGCGGTCCGCCGGCGCGGCGCAGCACGATGTCGTTGCAGGTATTGTCGCTCTGGGTCAGCGCCCGGAACATGAGATCGCCAAGCGTCGTCGTATAACCGTTGGCGCCGATCTGACCGGCGATCGGCTGATGGAACAGGGTGAGGTCCTGGCGGGTGACGGTGACTCGCTCGTCGAGGTCGATCTGGCCCGCATCGGCGCGCTGGAGAGCCGCGATCGCCACCCAGAATTTGCTGACGCTCTGCTGCGGATAGAAACGGTCGCCGTGCCAGTTGGTCGCCCAGCCGCTCTCTATGTCGCGCACCGCGATGCCGACCTCGCCGTTGAAAGTCCGGCCGAGCTCGCGAACGCGGGCATCGAGAAAGCGCTCGGCGGCCTGGCTCGCACGGGCAGAGGTCCGCGAGGGCTGCGCCGAATGAGCGGGCATGGACCCGGCCAGCATCACCCCGGCCAGCGCCAAAAGCTTCAAGCCACGCAACGCCTTCAGTCTCCCGGTCACCATCAATGCGCGCTCCAACGCCGATTATCGCAAGGTCCCGACCTTTACGAAGCCGATGGTTTACGAGTGGTTAATCCCGAAAGCTTCCCCCTCTCCGGCGATGGAGGTGGGCCGCCCTCAGAACGTGAAACGTGCGCTGATCCTCAGATCCCGCCCCGCGAGCGGCGCATAATCCTTGAGGAAGCTCGCATGACGGCGGGCGACGACATCGAAGATATTGTTGGCGGAAAGGACGATGCTGCTCTGGTTGCGCGATCCGAACGGATGCAGCGCGAGCGAGGCGTTGACCATCGTATAGCCCTCGGTCGTCGTCTCCAGCGCGGCGACCCGGTCCTGATCGTTCACCCATTCGACCTCCACGCGCCCGGTGGCGAGCGGGGATTGCGCCTCGATTCCGCCGAGCAGCCGCAGCGGCGGGATGTGCGGCGCGGGACCGGCGGACTCGATGGTGGCGCGGACATAATCGGCGACGCCGTCCAGATTGATCGTGGTGGCGCCGATCTGGCCGAGCCGGGCCGAAGCCTCGAGCTCCACGCCTTGATAGGTGGCGTCGTCCTGGCTGGTCTGGAATACCGGCAGATCGTCGATCATCTGCCCCGTCCGGCGATCGTAGATGTAGCCGCTGAACCAGCTCTTGAAGATCGAGGCGCTGAAGCTGAAGGCGTCGCCCGTGCGGCGCAAGGTCGCCTCCAGTCCCCAGCTCCTTTCGCTGGTGAGGTCGGGATCGCCGACCTCGAATGCCTGCGTTCCCGCGTGGGGGCCGCTGGCGAACAATTCCTCGACGTCCGGCGCACGCTCGCTACGCGACAGGTTGATGCCGAAGCGCAGGGAAGGAGCAATGGCGTAGCTTGCCCCGACCGAGCCCGACACCGCATCGAAGCTGCGCTGAAGCTCGGCATTGCCCAGGCCGGAATCGGCATCGGCGTGGAGCGAGGAATGCTCGTATCGCAGGCCGCCCTCGGCCTTGAACGGGCCGCGGTCGAGCGTCTCCAGCATGAACAGTCCGAGCTGGCGGGTGGTGTTGGGCGGCAGGAACTTCTCGTCGCCGCTGACGCGAAGGTCGCTTTGATAATATTGCGCACCGAAGCCTCCGCCCCAGCCGCCGCGATTGGACTGGCGCGCCTCGGCCCGGCCTTCGAAACCATTGTTGTAGAAAGCGGTGCCGATCTCGCCATTCTCCTCCAGCTCGAAGTGGCGATAGTGCGACCAGCCGCCGCGCAGCCGCACGGAATCGACGAAGCCGGATCCCGTGTCGATCTCGGCCCGGCCGTCGATGCGAGTCTGGGCTATGTCGATGCGCGGCGCTTCGGCCTCGACCGCCGGATCGAGCGAGAAACGGATCGGCACGCCGTATAGGCTGCCATAATGACTGACCGAAACGCCGGCATTGGAATCGCCGTCGATCCAGGCGGCGCCGGCGGCGACGTCCCAGGTCTTTCCCGCGCTGTTTGGCAGCCGGCCGCGAAGATCGGCAAGGGCGCGGATTGCGGCATCAGGGCTCGCCGCCGCGTCGGCGCGAAGCGCCGGGGTCAGCAGATAGCCGCCGGTCCTGAGATCGTCGGACTGGCTGTAGCTGCCGTCGGCATGGACGACGAAATGCGGGCCGACCGGCACGTCGATCTCGGCATTGCCCGAACGCTGGTCGGCGGCCGAGGCGTAGCCGATGATGGCCTCGACATGGGCGGCCTCGGTCGGGACGAGGCGTGGGATCCTGGATTCGACGACGTTGACCACGCCACCGATCGCCGAGGAACCGAACAGCAAGGCCGCGGGACCGCGCAGCACTTCGATCCGGTCGGCGGTCAGCGGGTTGATCGAGACGGCATGGTCGGCGCTGGCGCTGGAGACGTCGAGGCTGCCGATGCCGTCGGTCAGGATGCGGACCCGGTCGCCCTGGAATCCGCGCAGCACGGGCCGCGACGCATTGGGTCCGAACGACGTCGCTGAGACCCCTGGAAGCCGCGCCAGCGTATCGCCGATCGTCGGGCGCTGCTCGCGCGCGAGGTCGTCGCCGCTGACCACCGACGAGCCGGACAATATGTCGGATCGGTTCCGGGCATAGCCGGTGACGACGATCTCCTGCGATTCCTGAGCGTGATAATCGTCGGGCCGGCCGGTCGCGGACGTCGGCTGGGCAGCGGCCGTGGGGGACTCCGCAGGTTGCGCCGCGGCATCCTCCGGCTGTCCCGAGGTCGCCGCCGGCTGGGCGAAAGAGGCCTGGGACAGCAGCGCCGCCGCGGTCCCCGCAAGAAGTTTGACGCGATACATATCTGGTTTTCCGTTCATTTCGGCTGCCGTGGCGGCAGCTGGACGCGCTCGAGCGCGACGGGTTCAGACCGGGAGTCCCGGCTGAAGCGGCCTGGCCGCCGATTCCATGGTCTGGCGAAGTCCGCGACGAAGTGCAGGAGCCCTGCATTCGCGGCACGCCGGAGCGGCGGCCTGTGATCAGGCTGCCGGCGGCTCCAGCAAGGGGCGGATCGACCGGCTCGACAGCGGCGTCGATTCCACCGGCCGCCCTGGGATCGGCTCGGCGGCGCGTGGGGAAGGGGTCAGCGCCGCGCAAGGCAAGATATAGGCGGGCAGCGACACGGTGGCGGTGCTGCCGAGCGCGCCTTTCTTCGAAGCCAGGGCGGCGGCGGCATCTTCGGTCAGCGCCACGCCCGCGATCTTCGCGTCCTGACTCTGGCGTGCGACGGCGTGCGCGCGGGCATCCTGGTGGCGACACACCGCTCCGGCGGCCGCGGATCCGTTCGCGACCACGAGCGTGATGATCATCAGCAGTGTCACCAGGCGTGCCATCATGCGACCTTGTACGATCGAGTAATGTTATATCAACTGGATTCACCGCGCGCTGCGTTCGATTCGTCGCGCAAAGGGCCCGACTTCGAGACAATTCGGGACAAGATTCCCGTGCGCCGACAAAGTTGAGGGACAGCGGTCCGGTAAACCGCCATCATCTATCGCTCCATAGGAAGGATGCCTCATGAAGACACTCACCCTCCTGTCCGGCGCCGCCATGCTCGCCGTTGCCGGTGTCGCTTTGGCCCAGGCCGGATCCTCCCCCGAAGGCGCCGCTCCCCAGGGCGACGTCACCCGCCAGCAGGCGCTCGCCCGCGCCGACGAAATGTTCGCCCGACTCGACGCCAATCATGACGGCCGCGTCACGCCGGAGGAGGCGCGGACGGTCCGCATGCAGCGCCGCGAGGAAATGCGGCAGCATTTGTTCGACCGGTTCGACGCTAATCATGACGGCAATATCAATCGCGAGGAATTCGCGCAGGCCCATGCCATGCGCGACGGACCGCACAGGCAAGGCCGCCGTCACGGCGGACATATGGGCCCGCCGCCGGGCGGTCCCGGCGATGCCGAGGCTCCGGCTGGTCCGGAAGGCGCGGGCGGCCATGGCATGCGTGGCCGCGGGATGTTCGGCACGCAGGGCTTTATCACGCTAGAGCAGATGCGCGCGCGTGCGGCGGAGCGGTTCGACCGCGCCGACGCCAATCATGACGGCACCCTGACCTCGGCCGAGCGGCAGGCGGCCCATGGCGGGATGCGCCGGGGCCGTCACCACCCGCGTCCGAACTGACGCGCCGACCGGCAAGAAGGGCGGGCAAGACAGGGCCCGCCCTTCGTCATGTCAGCTATATTTGAATCGAAGCGCGCGGATTGATCCTGTTTAGGCCGAATCCGCGACATTCATGGCATCATCCAGTGACTATCGATTCGCAAGACAGGCGATCGAAAGGTCCGGGGGGACGCGTGGGATATTACCGGCTATACTTGCTCGACGGCCCGCAAGGCCGCTTCGTCGGCTTCGAGGAAATCGAGGCGGAAGACGATACCGAGGCCGTGCGCACCGCCGAAGCGCTTCCAGTCCGTCATGCCCGCGAGCTCTGGTGCGGCAAGCGCAAGGTCAAGACCTTCGCGGCGAAGGATGTCGGCGGCAGCTAGCTTTCCAGCAGGATCCGCGCGACCAGCCCGCCGCCGGGCCTGTTCTCCAGTTCCAGTCTTCCGCCATGCGCCTGCGCGGCGGCCCGAGCCAGCGCGAGGCCGAGACCGGAGCCGCCGGTGTCGCGGTTGCGCGACGTCTCCAGCCGCACGAAGGGCTCCTGAACGTTGCCGAGCTCCGCGTCCGGGATGCCGGGGCCCCGGTCGGCGATCTCGACCACGATGCCGCGCGGCGTCGCGCGCACCGCGACCTCGGCCGAGCCCGCATATTTGACGGCATTGTCGATCAGGTTGCGCACCGCCCGGCGAAGCAGATTGGGCTGGACCGCGCCGGTCTGGCGCGGACTTTCCTCGAACGTCACGTCGTGGCCCAGCGCGCGGAACTCCTCCACGACCGCGTCGGCCAGAGCCGAGATGTCCACCGGCCGCAGATTTTCGGCGGCGCGCCCCGAACGGGCCAACGCCAGCGTATCGTCGAGCATCGCCGTCATTTCCTCGATGGTGGCGATCATCCCGGCCCGCTCCGCTTCGGGCTCGACGCTCTCGGCGCGGATGCGCAGCGACGCCAGCGGCGTGCGCAGATCGTGGCCGATCGCGCCGAGCATCCGGTCCTTCTCGTCGAACATCGCCGAGACGCGGGCGCTCATCGCGTTGAAGGCGTGAATTGCGCGGCGGACATCGGCCGGGCCGCGAACCTCGACCTGCGGCGCTTCGCCGCGGCCTTCGAAACGTTCCGCCGCCGCGGTGAGATCGCGCAGCGGCCGCGCCAACCGGACCGCGATCCAGATCATCGCGGCGAGGATCAGGAGATAGATGAGCAGGGTGGAGCCCGCCGCCCGCACCGCGATCCACGGATCGGGTCGCTGGGTGATCATGCGGGCGTTGACCCAGGTCCCGTCCTGGAGCTGGGCGGAAAGGACGAGGGTTTGCAGATGACGCATCCGCGCCTGGGCATGGGCCATCTCTTCGGGAGTCAGCCGGTCCCGGAATCGCCGCGGCAACTCGACCTCGTCGCGGACGGCGCCGCGGGCGTCGCGCAGGGCGACGCCATTTTCCTCGGCCTGGTCGCGTAGCCGGGCGACGATCCGGGGGTCGCTGGCCTCGGCCGGAATCTCGCTCGCGGCTCCGATTTCGAAGCGGCCGCGCCGCCCGCGCTCTGCAAGCAAAGCGGCCCGCCCGGCAGGCGGCGTCGCCGCGAGCCGCTGCAGCAATGTAACGAAGCGCGACATCGGCGGCGCCTCGATCTGGGTATGGCTTGCCCGCTGCCGCTCGGCGAACAGCACGCCGAAATTGATCGCCTGCGCGGCCAGCAAGGCGACCGCCATGACGAGGGCGATCTGCCCGATCAGGCTCTTGGGCAGGAAGCGTTTCACGGAGCCGCGGTCACAGGCGCTTGACCTCCGCCGCCAGCATGTAGCCGCCGCCCCAGACCGTCTTGATCAGCTTCGGGCTCGCCGGATCCGTCTCGATCTTCTTCCTGAGACGGCTGATATGGTTGTCGATGCTGCGCTCGAAGGCGGCGAGCTCGCGCCCCTGGCTGAGATCGAGCAGCTGGTCCCGGCTGAGCACGCGGCGCGGGTGGGTCACGAAGGCATGAAGCAGATTATACTCCCCGGTCGACAGAGGAATGGCGACATTGTCCTCGCCGACCAGTTCGCGCTCGCCACTTTTCAGCAGCCACGGGCCGAAGCCGTAGGTGTCGGCGTCCGGGGCCCGCACCCTGGATTCCCCGGCGCGGCGCAGCACCGCCTTGATCCGGGCGAGCAGCTCGCGCGGGGAGAAGGGCTTGGTGACATAATCGTCCGCGCCGATTTCGAGTCCCACGACCCGGTCCATCTCCTCGGTCTTGGCGGTGAGCAATATGACCGGAATCGTGGTGGTGGCGCGTATGAAGCCCGCCAGAGCGAGGCCGTCTTCGCCGGGCATCATGATGTCGAGCAGGACGAGGTCGATCGCATAGGCCGAGAGCATCTGCCGCGCGACCGCCGCATTTTCGGCTTTGGTCACGCGCACGCCGTTGCGCGTCAGATAGGAAGCGAGCGGCTCCCTGATCTCGCGTTCGTCGTCGACGAGGAGGATATGCGGTTCATCGGCCATGGGCTGCGTATTACGGCGACCGAGGGCGTCGGCGCCAGCACTTGCTTGTCGCACTTTGTCGTCAATTGTGTCGCCCTATGTCAGGCCCCATAAGGCGGAAGTGACCCTCCGCACGACCCGCGCTGCCGATATCGCCAAGGCCGCCCTTGCCCGGGGCGACCTGATCGCGGCCTATGACGCCACCACCGCCGCCATCGCGGAGGGGGATCAGGGCGGTACGGTTCGTCACCAGCAGGTTCTCGCTCTGGCCCGGATGGGCGACACCGAACGTGCGATGGGACTGTTCACGGCTTACGGGCTGGACCGCTCGAACGATCCGCACGAGCGGGCGATCGGGGCGCGGCTGCTCAAGGATCGCGCCCTGGCCGCGCCGGCCGGGCCCGACAGGCAGGCGGCGATCCTGGACGCGCTTGAGGCCTATCGCGCCATCTATCGCGACAGCGGCGATTCGTTCCCGGGCATCAACGCCGCCACCTTGGCGCTGCTGGCGGGGGATCCGGCGCAGTCGCAGGCGATCGCCGTCGACCTGCTCGCCGACCCGGCGGTCGCCGGGGCCGGCGATTATTACAAGGCGGCGACGCGGGCCGAGGCGCTGCTGCTGCTCGGCCGTACCGACGAGGTCACCGAGACGCTGGCGAGCGATGCGATCCGCGGCAGCGGCGATTATGGCGGGCGCTCGAGCACCTTGCGTCAGCTTGTCATGGTCGCCGCCCACCTCGGCATGGGGGAGGGGGAGCGCGCCGCGCTGCTGGCGCCGCTCGCGCCGCCGAAGGTCGCCCATTATTGCGGCCACATGTTCGGCGCCGATCCATCAGCGGAAGCGGCGATCCGGACCACCCTCGACGCGCTGCTTGACCAGGAAGGGATCGGTTTCGCTTATGGCGCGCTCGCCTGCGGCGCCGACATCCTCGTTGCCGAGGCCCTGCTCGATCGCGGCGTCGAGCTGCACGTCGTGCTGCCGTTCGAGGAGGAGGATTTCCTGCTGCAGTCGGTGCTTCCCGGAGGTGCCGGCTGGGAGCCTCGCTACCGAGCCTGCCGCGACCGCGCCGCCAGCACCGTGTTCGCCAGCCCGATGGCCTATTTCGGCAACCCAGCCCAATATGGCTATGCCAGCCGCACGGCGATGGGGCTCGCGCGGCTGCGCGCCGAGCATCTCGCCGCCGACGCGGTCCAGATCGCGATCTGGGACGGCGTCGCTGCCGAAGGGCCCGCCGGCACCGGCGCCGATGTCGCCTCCTGGGCGGCGGCGGGCGAGCCGACGCTCATCGTCGATCCCGGCGCGGTCGACCGCGGCCTGGAAAGGCCCGAGCCGCGAGTGACGACGCCCTACGAGCGCGCGCTTGCGGCAATCCTGTTCACCGACTTCAAGGGCTTCTCGACCCTGAGCGAGGCCGCCCTGCCAAGCTTCTGGGACGGCGTGATGGGGGTCGTGGCCGAAGTGCTCGATGCGCACGCGGCCGACGTCGAATGCCGCAACAGCTGGGGCGACGCGCTTTATGCGGTTACCTCGAGCGCGCCCGTCGCCGCCGAGATCGCGCTCCAGTTGCAGGACCGGCTCGCCCGGTTCGATTATGCCACCCTGGGGCTCGACGGTTCGGGCGGCATGCGCATCGGCGCCCATTACGGCCCCGCCTACCGAACCATGGATCATATCACCGGCCGCATCACCTATTACGGGACCGAGGTCTCGAAGGCGGCCCGGATCGAGCCGGTGACTCCGCCCGGCGCCGTCTTCGTCACCGAGCCGTTCGCGGCGATCCTCGCGCTGGAGGCGCGCGGGCGCTTCACCTGCCGCTATGTCGGCCGCATCGCGCTCGCCAAGAAATATGGCGACTATCCGATGTACCGCCTGGCCAGGACCGAGCGATCGGGCTGAATGTGACCGACGAGGCCGCAGCCGGCTCACCGGTTGGACCCTAGCGTTCGAACGCGATCTTTGCTAAGGGACTGTTCGTATTGGCTTCGGGCCTAAACCCTTGGAGATTCGAATGATTGGTAAAATGGTGTTCGGTGCGTGCGCCGTCATTTCGGTGACCGCCACCGCGGTGCTGGCGCAGCCTGCCCAGAGCGGCGCCAATGGCGACGCGAACAAGCAGATTTGTCGCACGATGGTGGATACCGGCAGCCGCCTGGGCCGGTATCGGGCCTGCCATACCGCGCAGGAATGGACCGAGCTTCGCCGCCAGACCAAGCAGAATGTCGATCGCGTCCAGAATTCCAGGGCGTGGAACAGCGATCCCCGCGGGCAATAGCCCGTTCAGAATGCACGGGTCTATAATAACGCCAACCAGGCGGCGCGCGAATGGCGGGCCGGGATTTTGGAGATGCAGATGATTGGTAGAGTTTTTTACGGCGCGTGCGCCATCACCCTGGTCACCGCCACCGCCGTGATCGCGCAGCCCTCGAGCGAGGCCGGCACGCAGGACAACGCCAACAAGCAGATTTGCCGCACCATAGCGGACACCGGCAGCCGGCTGGGTCGCTACCGCGCCTGTCACACCGCGCAGGAGTGGACCGAGCTTCGCCGCCAGACCAAGCAGAATGTCGATCGCATCCAGAATGCGAGGCCGATGAACGGCCAATGATGCGAAGCGCCGCACGCCTCGACCTTGGAGACGCAAATGATTGGTAAGGCCATTTACGGCGCGTGCGCCATGGTCCTGGTCACCACCACGGCGCTGATCGCCCAGCCCCCGAGCAGCGGCACGGGGACGCAGAATAGCGCGAACAAGCAGATCTGCCGAACCTTGCAGGACACCGGCAGCAGGCTGGGCCGCTATCGTGCCTGCCACACTGCCCAGGAGTGGATCGAGCTTCGCCGCCAGACCAAGCAGAATGTCGATCGCATCCAGAATGCGCGGCCGATGAACGGCAGCTAGGCGCGCCGCCGCGCGGATCGATGGTGAGCCCAGCTGGATTCGAACCAGCGACCTACTGATTAAAAGTCAGTTGCTCTACCAACTGAGCTATGGGCCCGACCTTCCGGGTCACCTAGGGGTGGGCCGGGGCGCGGTCAACCGGGCGAAAAGCTGGCGCATGCTCGCGCCGCTGACCGGATCGCGCCAGGCCGGCGCGATCTCGGCCAGCGGCTGCAGCACGAAGGCGCGTTCGCGGAAGGCGGGGTGTGGGACGATCGGTCCCGGCCCGTCCCAGACGCCGCCCGACCACAGGATGATGTCGAGGTCGAGCACCCGTGGCCCCCAACGGCGGCCCGGGCGCCGGCCGAAGGCGCGCTCCATCGTCTTGAGCGCGGCCAGCAGCGCGTCCGGCGCCAGGCGGCTCTCGATGATTGCGGCGGCGTTGGCGAAACTGCGTCCAGCCGGGCCAAGCGCCGGCGTGGCCCGGATCGAGGAGACCGCCAGCACGCCTTCGATCGCCGCGAGCGCCGCCCGCAGCGTCGCCGCGGGTGAGCCGTGGCGGCTGCGTCGGTTCGAGCCCAGGGCGATGGCATATCTTGTCGCGGTCATCGCCCACGGCCTAGACGCTCGTCATGCCACGCGAAAGCCCGGTCCCCGAAGCGGAAGCGCCACGCGATTGCCCGCTTTGCCCGCGCCTGGTCGGGTTCCGGCAGGCGTTGCGGAGCTTCCACCCGGATTGGTGGAACGCGCCGGTGCCCGCATTCGGGGATCGCGGCGCCTGGCTCTGCATCGTCGGGCTCGCGCCGGGAATGTGGGGCGCCAACCGGACCGGGCGGCCGTTCACCGGCGATCATGCGGGACTATTGTTCTTCCGGACCCTGCTGAAATTCGGCCTCGCCGAGGGCGATTATGGGGAGCAGGTCGATGACGGCCTCAGCCTCAAGGGCTGCGTCATCCTCAACTCGGTCAAATGCCTGCCCCCGCAGAACAAGCCGCTGCCTCGGGAGGTCGCCAATTGTCGGCGATATTACGAGGCCTCGCTGGCGCTGCTGCCGAATGTGCGCGTGCTCGTCGCTCTCGGCAGGATCGCCCATGACAATGCCGTCAGGACCGCGGACGGAAAGCTCGCCGATTACCCGTTCGCCCACCTCGCCGAGCATGTCCTTCCGGGCGGACGCATCCTGATCGATAGCTACCATTGCTCGCGCTACAACCAGAATACGGGGCGGCTCACCGACGCCATGTTCGAGGCGGTATTCGCGCGCGCGCTTCAGATGTCTTCCGTCAGACGCCCGTAAAGCTCGGGCCGTCGATCGCGGAAGAAGCCGAAGCCGGCGCGGTGGCGGCGGGCGGCATCGAGGTCGAGCGTCGCGGAAATCACGCCCGTCTCCGTGGCGCCGAGCTCGGCGAGGATGTCGCCGCGCTCGTCGCAGATGAAGGAGTGGCCGTAGAAGGCCTGGCCGCATTCGTCGCCGATCCGGTTCGCGGCGACGATCGGTACGACATTGGAGACGGCGTGGCCGATCATGGCGCGACGCCACATGCGCGACGTGTCGAGATCGGGATCATAGGGCTCGGTGCCGATCGCCGTTGGGAAGAGCAATATCTCGGCGCCCATCAGCATCAGCGCGCGCGCCGTTTCGGGATACCATTGGTCCCAGCAGATGCCGATTCCGAGCGTGCCGCCTTGCGTGGGCCAGGTCTTGAAGCCGCTATTGCCGGGGCGGAAATAATATTTCTCGGAATAGCCCGGCCCGTCCGGAATGTGGCTCTTGCGGTAGACGCCCATCACCGCGCCCCTGTCGTCGATCATGGCGAGGCTGTTGTAGAAATGCGGCCCATCCGCCTCGAAGAAGCTGGTCGGAATGTGGATCTCCAGCTCGGCAGCGAGGCCGCGCATCGCCAGCACCGCGGGATGGGAGTCGAGCGGCCGTGCATTGGCGAACAGCGCCTCGTCCTCGGTCCGGCAGAAATAGAGGCCTTCGAACAATTCCGGCGGCAACACCACTTTCGCGCCACCGGCCGCCGCCTCGCGGACCAGAGCCGAAACGTCGCGGATATTCGCCTCGACGTCGTCGGTGAAGGCGAGCTGGAGCGCGGCGACGTTCAATTCGGTCATGCGGGCACCTGCTGGCTGATGCAGTGGAAGCTGCCGCCTCCAGTGGCGAGCATATGGTCGGAGCGCAGGCCGATCGCCTCCCGGTCGGGGAACAGCGCCTGCACCGCCGCGACCGCCGCAGTGTCGTTGGGCGCGCCATATTGCGGGACCACCACCGTCGTATTGCCAATGTAGAAGTTCATATAGGAGGCGGGAACGATCGCGCCGTCGCGCTCGACGAGGCCGGGTGAGGGCAGGGGCTTCACCTCAAGGCCGAAGCGGCGGGCCCGATTGGCCGCGTCGCCATAGACCGCATCGTTGGGATCGTCCTCGGCCGGCACCGGAATGCCGATGACGCCGGGCGCGACGAAGCGGGCGAGATTGTCGACATGGCCGTCCGTATGGTCGTTCAACAGCCCGCTGCCCAGCCAGAGCACGTCGTCGAGCCCGAGATCCGCCTTCAGCTTCGCTTCGATGTCGCCGCGCGAGAGGAACGGGTTGCGGTTGGGGTTCAACAGACATTGCTCGGTGGTGACGGCTCGGCCGGTGCCGTCGACGTCGATCGCGCCGCCCTCCAGGATCCAGTCGGCGCGGCGGACGTGGAAGCCTGCGCTCTCGGCCAGACGGCGGCCGATCGTCTCGTCGCCTTGCATCTCATATTTGCGGCCCCAGCCGTTGAATTCGAAGCTGAGCGCGATGTCCCGGGCGGGGCCGCGGACGATGATCGGGCCGGTGTCGCGCAGCCAGATGTCGCCCAGAGGCTGCTCGACGATGGTGGCGAACCCGGCCGCCTTGCGCGCCGCGGCGATCGCCTCCTCGCCCTCGGCGACCAGCCGCACCTCCTCGCCCTTTCCCCTGGCCCAGACCGCGCGCGCGAAGGCGGCGGTCTCCGCACGCGCCGGTGCGAGATCCGCCCCCCAATAAGCCTCATGGCTCGGAAAGCCGATCCAGACGAAGGCGTGGGGGGCCCATTCAGGGGACTGGCGCGCCGTCATCGTGCCGCTAGCGCGCGGGGCGTGAGCGGTCGCGGATCGCGCGGAACTCGTCGCCTGGGAGCCAGTTCGGCCAGGCCCGCCCGGTCGCCAGCTGGCGGCCGACGCGGTAATAAATGCCGACGTCGCTGACCGCGCCGGCCCAGTCCCAGTTCGGATTATATTCGTCCGAAACCTGGTGATAGCGATGGGCGCGATAATCCTCCGCCGCCGCGCGCCCCGCCGCGGCACCGCCATTGACCAGATCCTCGCCGCCGCGGCCGTAGAGCATCGGCACGCCCTGCTTGGCGAAGCTGAACTGGTCGGAGCGGAAATAATAGCCGGCCTCGGGAGTCGGCTCGGCCACGACCCTCACGCCCCCGGCCGCGGCGGCGCGGGCAAGATAGGCGTCGAGCTCCGATTTGCCGCCGCCGATCGAAACGAAGTCGCGCGCCGCGCCGGCAAGATTCAGCGAATCCATGTTGAAGCCGCCGGCGGTGCTTGCCAGCGGATAGATCGGATTGGCGGCATAATAAGCCGATCCGAGCAGGCCCGATTCCTCCCCGGTGACGGCGAGGAAGATGATCGTACGGTCCGGCGGCCCGGCGCGGACATGCGCTTCGGCAAGGGCGACCAGGGCCGCCGTGCCGCTGGCATTGTCGACCGCCCCATTGCAGATCCGGTCGGCGCCGTCCTCGCGGCACAGGCCCAGATGATCCCAATGGGCGGTGTAGATCACATATTCGTCGGGATGTGTGCGGCCCGGCAGCACCCCGATCACATTGTGCGAGGCGGCGCGGCGGATCTGATTGTCGACGCTCAAGGATGCGCGCAGCCCAAGCGGCACGGCGTGGAAGCCGCTCTGCTGCGCGGCGCGGGTGAGCGCGTCGAGGTCCTGGCCGGCGGCGGCGAGCAGGCGGCGGGCCGCCGCGTTGGTCAGCCAGCCATTGACCGCGGTCTGGTCGGCGCCGTCATTGGCGGACTGCATGTAGAGCTGCGAGCCCGACCAGCTGTTGTCGACCACGTTCCATCCGTAGGAGGCCGGCGCGGTGTCGTGGACGATGAAGGCCGCGGCCGCGCCCTGCCGCGCCGCTTCCTCGAACTTGTAGGTCCAGCGGCCGTAATAGGTCATCGCCCGGCCGTTGAACGTGCCCGTCAGGCCCGGCGTCTGCCAATCGGGATCGTTGACCAGGATGATGACGGTCTTGCCGCGCACGTCGAGGCCCGCATAATCGTTCCAGCCCCGCTCCGGCGCATTGATGCCGTAGCCGACGAAGACGATGTCGCTATTCTCGACCGAGACGTGCGGCTGGGCGCGGTAGGAAGCCCCGATATAGTCGGTGCGGAAGTTGAATGTCAGATCGCCGGTCCCGCCGGTCACACGCAGCGGTGGCGCGCCGCTCGCGGTGATCTCGACCAGCGGCACGTCCTGGAACCAGCTGCCGTGATTGCCGGGCTGCAGGCCCGCGCGGCGGAATTCCTGCGACAGGAAGGCGATGGTCCGCTCCTCGCCCGGCGTGCCAGGCGCGCGTCCCTGAAAATCGTCGCTCGACAAGGTCCGGGTCACGCGCTGGAGCGTTTCGGCCGAGATCTGTGTCGCGGGCGCCTGGGCCGCAGCTGCGCCGCCGCCGGCGAGCGCCGCCAGGCCAAAAGCCAGGGCCAAAGTCCTGAAGCGCATGATCCAAATCCTCTCGGCTCTCGAAACGGCGCCTTATTAGTGCGCCGGCGGCGGCGTGCGCAAGCAGCGCCTACCGTAATCTGTCCTGTTGCGGTTGCCGGCCCATCTTGGCTAAGGGCTTGAAAATGGGGGTTCATACTATGAGGCAGCTGATTGCTGTCGCGAGCCTGTTCGCCGCGGTGCCGGCGGCCGCGCAGCCCGCCGCGACACCCGCCGCCGATCCGGCCCAGCTCTACGGCGCTCGTGAGAATGTCGAGCAGATCGATTTGTCGCCCGATGGGCGGCATGTCGTCTATCTTCAGGCAGGCGCCGGCCGCCAAACGATCGCCTTTCTGGCGGAGGTCGGCAGCACCGATCAGCCGCGCGTCGTCATCGCGTCGGATGGCAATCCGGAACGGCTCCGCCGCTGCGGCTTCGTCACCAACGATCGTCTCGTGTGCATGGTGTCGGGCATGGTCATGTCGTCCGATCGAGTCCTGATCCCGTTTTCGCGGCGCATCGTCGTCGATACCAACGGCCAGAATGCGGCAACTCTCGGCCAGCAGAGCTCATTCTACGACTCCCGGATTCGCCAGGAAGACGGCCAGATCCTCAACTATCTTCCCGATCAGGGCGCGGTGCTGATGGCGCGCGATCATGTCGCCGAAGCGGGAGTCATGGGCACGCGGCTGACGCGCACCGCAAATGGCCTCGCGGTCGACCGGATCGATGTGAGCACCTTGCGCGCGACGCCGGTCGAGCCGCCAAACCAGAATGCATCGGGTTATGTCACCGACGGCGCCGGCAATGTGCGGATCATGGTCGTGCCGGCCGTGCGGGGCGGCGTCACCGGCCAGCTTGGGTCGCGCACGGACTATTTCTACCGCCGCGAAGGCAGCCGGGACTGGCTGCCGCTCGGCAGCTACGATGCAGTGACGCGGGAGGGGATGATTCCCGTCGCGATCGATTCCGCGAACAATGCCGCCTTCGCGTTCAAGAAGCTCGACGGCCGCTACGCGCTCTATCGGGTCAAGCTCGACGGCACGATGGCGACCGAGCTCGTCTATGCCAACCCGCGCGTCGACGTCGACGACCTGGCCTTCATCCACCATGGCGATCGGGCGATCGGCGTGACCTTCACCGAGGAGCGCAGCCAGACGATCTATTTCGATCCGGAATATAGCGCCCTGGCCCGCTCGCTGGCGCGAGCCATCCCCACCCTGCCGCTGATCGGGTTCGTCGAGACGAGCGGGGACGGCAATCGCATCCTCGTCCATGCCGGCAGCGATACCGATGCCGGCCGCTATTATGTGTTCGATCGCGCGGCGCGCAGCCTCAACGAGATTTTGATGGTGCGCCCGCAGCTCGAGCATGTCGCCGGCGCGCCCGTGCGCTCGGTCAGCTATCCCGCCGCGGACGGAACCCAGGTACCCGGCTATCTCACTCTGCCGCCCGGCAGCAATGGTCGTGGCCTCCCCACTGTGATCCTGCCGCATGGCGGGCCGCAGGCGCGCGACGAATGGAATTTCGACTGGCTCGCCCAATATCTCGCGCATCGGGGCTATGCGGTGCTTCAGGCCAATTACCGCGGCTCGGGGGGGTTCGGGGACCAATGGCTGCAGCAGAACGGCTTTCGCGGCTGGCGCACCTCGATCGGCGACATCACTGCCGGCGCCCGCTGGCTTGCGGGGCAGGGCATTGCGGACCCCAATCGCATGGCGATCCTCGGCTGGTCCTATGGCGGTTACGCCGCGCTGCAGGCGGCCGCGACCGATCCGGGCCTGTTCAAGGCGGTGGTCGCGATCGCCCCCGTCACCGACCTGCAGCAGGCGAAGGACGATTTCCGCAACTACACCAATGCAAGCAACATCGCCGACTATATCGGCACCGGGCCGCACGTCGCCGAAGGGTCGCCGCTGCGCAACGCCGCGTCGATCACCGCGCCGGTCCTCCTCTTCCATGGCGACCGCGACCTCAACGTCAACGTCATCCACAGCCGGCGCATGGACGCGGCGCTGCGCGGCGCTGGCAAGAGCAGCGAGCTGACGGTCTTCCCGAATCTGGAGCATGATCTCGCCGACAGTCAGGCCCGCATCCAGATGCTGACGCGGATCGGCGCTTTTCTGACGGCGGCGATTGGCGGGGGGACCGCGCCTCAGGCGCATTGAACAAACCAGGGGACGAGCCATGGACAAGTGGCATATATTTGCCGGGCTGGCGGCCTTGTTTGCCGCCGGCTCCACTTATGCGCAGCAGCCGCCCGCCACTCAGCCGCCGCCTGACGCCAGCGCCCTGTTCGGGCCGCGTGAAAGTGCCTCCCGTCTCGATATCTCGCCGAGCGGGCGCTATGCCGTCTACATCGCGCCGGCGCGGGGGACCGCCTCCGCGGCGGTGGTTGCCGATCTCGTCGGCGGCGGCGATGCACGGCCTGTCCTGCGCGCCAGCGGCCAGCCCGAGCGGCTGTCATGGTGCCGTTTCGTCAGCGATACGCGCCTGATCTGTGCCATTCGCGGCACCAGCAACATCCAGGGCATGCTCGTCGGTTTCAGCCGGCTTTTCGCGGTCAATGCCGACGGCTCCAACATTCGCGAGCTCGGCCAGCAGGCCTCCGCTTACGATGCGCGCCTGCGGCAATTCTCCGGAAGCATATTGGATTGGCTGCCGCAGGATGGGAATTCGGTGCTGATGGTGCGCGATTACGTCCCCGAGGCGATGCCGAGCGGGTCGCGCATGGCCCGACGCACCAATGGCCTCGGCGTCGACCGCATCGACATCAACACGCTGCGCGTCACCCAGGTCGAGGCGCCCGAGCAACGGGCGGCCGGCTTCATGTCGGACGGCCGCGGCAATGTGCGGATGATGCTTACCGTACCGACCCAGGGCGAGGGCCAGTCGACGTCGCTGACCAATTATTCGTACCGCCTCGCCGGCTCCAGGGAATGGCGGCGCTTCTCGACCTATGACGAAATGACGCGGGAAGGGATGTTCCCGGTCGCGATCGACGGCGTCCGCGACGTTGCCTATGTCCTGAAGAAGCTCAACGGCCGCCTCGCCCTCTACCGAGTCCGCCTCGACGAAAGTCTCGCTGCCGAGCTCGTCTACGCCAATGAAGCCGTCGACGTCGACGACATCGTCCGCATCGGCCGGGGCGGCGCCGTGATCGGAGTGACCTTCGCCGAGGAGGAGCGCCACGTCATCTGGTTCGATCCCCAATATGCCGAGCTTTCGCGCAATCTGTCGCGCGCGCTCCCCGGGCATCCGTCGATGGATTTCACCGGTGCCAGCCGCGATGAGAACAAGCTGGTGATCCTCGCCAACAGCGACTCCAATCCGGGCATTTACTATCTCTACGACAGGACGACCCGGGCGCTGGAAGAGATCATGCCGATGCGCCCGCAGCTCGACGGCGTCGCCTTGTCGAACGTGCGCCCGCTCACTTACGCGTCGGCCGATGGCGTGCAGGTGCCTGCCTATCTGACCCTGCCGCCTGGGCGTACGGACATGCGCGGATTGCCTGCGATCGTGATGCCGCACGGCGGCCCGAGCGCGCGCGACGAGCTCGGCTTCGATTGGCTCGCCCAGTTCCTCGCGCATCAGGGCTATGCCGTGCTGCAGCCAAATTATCGCGGCTCGGCCGGCTATGGCGACGCCTGGTTCGCTCAGAACGGATTTCGCGGCTGGCAGACCTCGATCGGCGACGTCACCGCGGCCGGGCGCTGGATGATCGCCCAGGGCGCCGATGCCGACAGGCTGGCGATCCTTGGCTGGTCCTATGGCGGCTACGCCGCGCTGCAGTCCGGCGTCACCGAGCCGGGTCTTTTCAAGGCGATCGTTGCGATCGCTCCGGTCACGGATCTGGCCCTGCTCTGGCAACAGGCTGAGGGCTTCACCAATTACGTCCTCGTGCGCCAATATGTCGGGCAGGGCCCGCACGTCCGGGCCGGCTCGCCGCTGCAGAATGTCGATCGGATCACGGCGCCGGTGCTGATGTTCCACGGTACGCGGGACACCAATGTCGGAATCGTCCACGCCCAGCGGATGGATGCGGCATTGCGCGCCGCCGGCAAGAGGAGCGAGCTCATCACGTTCGACAATCTCGAGCATGATCTCGCCGACAGCGACGCGCGCGTCCGCATGCTGGCCCGGATCAACGCCTTCCTGGCCGCCAGCCTGGCCCATTGAAAAGGGCGGCCGGTTGCCCGGCCGCCCCAGCATTTTCAATCCCGCGAAAGCGGATCAGCGCGAATAGAATTCGACGACCAGATTGGGCTCCATCCGCACCGGATAGGGCACTTCGTCGAGCGTCGGGACGCGGTTGAAGACGATCTTGGTGGTGCCGTCCTGGACGATATATTCGGGGATGTCGCGCTCGGCGAGGCCCTGCGCCTCGATCACCAGCGCCATCTCCTGCGCCTTGGCGCCGAGCTCGACGACGTCGCCGACATTGACCTTGGCCGAAGCGATGTTGAGCTTCTTGCCGTTGACCCGGATATGGCCGTGATTGACGATCTGGCGCGCCGCCCAGATGGTCGGGGCGAACTTGGCGCGATAGACGACCGCGTCGAGCCGGCGCTCGAGCAGGCCGATCAGATTCTGGCCGGTGTCGCCCTTCATCTTGGCGGCCTCGGTATAGGCGCGCTTGAACTGCTTCTCGGTGACGTCGCCATAATAGCCGCGCAGCTTCTGCTTGGCGCGCAGCTGGATGCCGAAATCGGAGACCTTGCCCTTGCGGCGCTGGCCGTGCTGGCCGGGACCATATTCGCGGCGGTTGACCGGGCTCTTGGGCCGTCCGAAGACGTTTTCGCCCATTCGGCGGTCGAGCTTGTACTTGGCGCTGGAGCGCTTCGACATGATGTTAAAACTCCAATTTGCTTGCTTCGTCAGTCCCTGGACCGCACCGCCGGACCGCATTGCGTCCGGCGCGGCCGCCGCTTCACCAGGGGTGCGGGGCCAATTGCGAAGGCGGGCACATGGCGACAAGTGTCCGCCAAGTCAATGGGAATCGGGCGAAACGGGAGCATGGCGAGGGCTTGGGAGGCTCGGCCCGGCCGTTCAGCCGCTCAGCAGATGTTCGGCCGCTCCGGCGTAGGAACGCAATTGGTGTGGCCTTCGGTCTGCAGGCGGTGGACCAGATTGCGCATCTCCGTTCGATCGCGCGCCCATTCGACCTGGGTACGGCACTGCCTGACGCCGCCGAGCCTGCTGCCGACGGCGCGACGAACCTGACAGGTGATCCTGCCGGGCTCCTCGGGTTGCTGGGTCGGGCTCTCGGCCGCGGCCTGGCCGGCGAGTGCGCCGATCATGAGAAGGGTTGCGGCGGCGAGGGCGGGGAATTTCATCTTTTCCTCCTCTGGACGCGGCGTAGTGCGAACCGGACGAAGGTTAACATGACGGTGCCGTCGCTTCAAGCCGCCGCTATCCCCGCCATCGGCCCTGCACCAGCGCCCGGACAATGCCGCGCAATGCCTGGATCTCGCGGATCGACCAGTCGGGCTTGGTCAGGATCGTGCGGATCGTGTTGCGGGTCGCCGGCGCGCGGTCGGGCGGGTGAAAATAATCGGCCTCTTCCAGCGCCGCGTCGAGCTGAGCGATCAATCCTTCGAGATGGACTTGCGGCGCGCGCGGTTCGGCCGGATCGCCGATCGTCGGCACCGCGAGCTCGCGATGCTTCGACCATTCATAAGCGATCAGGATCACCGCCTGGGCAAGGTTGAGCGAGCGGAACTGGGGATTGACCGGCACGGTCACGATCTTGCCGGCAAGCGCGACCTCCTCGGTTTCGAGGCCGGACCGTTCGGCGCCGAACAGGATTGCGGACAGGCCCTGATTGGCATGGACCTCGCGCCCGGCCTCCTCGGGCGAAACCACCGGCAGGGTGAGGCCGCGCTTGCGCACCGTGGTCGCATAGACATGGCCGCAATCGGCGACGGCGTCGGCAACGCTGTCGAACACCCGCGCCTTCTCCAGCACGACATCCGCGCCCGAGGCGGCCGGCCCGGCCGACGGGTTGGGCCAGCCGTCGCGCGGCAGGACCAGCCGCAAATCGGTCAGCCCGAAATTGAGCATCGCCCGCGCCGCCTTCCCGATATTCTCGCCGAGCTGGGGGCGGACCAGCACGATGGCTGGAGGGGGGATCACTCGCTCACGGTCCCCGCGAAATCCTCGAAATCCTTCGCCTCGCGGAAGTCCTTATAGACGCTGGCGAAGCGGATATAGGCAACCGGATCGAGTGCCTTCAGGCCTTCCATCACAAGCGCGCCGATCCTCGCGGACGGCGTTTCGCTTTCGCCGCTGGTCTCGATCTGACGCTGGATGGACGAGGCGAGCCGTTCGATCCGCTCGGGTGGAACGGGCCGCTTGCGGCACGCGATGGCGATCGAGCGCTCGAGCTTGCCACGGTCGAAAGATTCGCGGCGATCCTCGGATTTGACCACGATCAGCTCGCGCAGCTGCACCCGCTCGAAGGTGGTGAAGCGGGCGCCGCAATCCTCGCACTGGCGGCGGCGGCGGATCGCGGAGCCGTCCTCGGTGGGACGGCTGTCCTTCACCTGGCTGTTTTCATGGGCGCAGAACGGACAGCGCAATTACAGATCCTGATAGATCGGAAAGCGTGCGCACAGCGCTTCGACGCGCGTTTTCACCGAGGACTCGATCTGGCCGTCGCCTTCCTCGCCATTCTTGCGCAGCCCGTCGACGACCTCGGCGATCAGGCCGCCAATCTCGCGAAACTCGGCTGGGCCGAAGCCACGAGTGGTGCCGGCCGGCGTGCCCAGGCGGATGCCGGAGGTGACGAAGGGCTTGGCCGGATCGTACGGGATCGCGTTCTTGTTGCAGGTGATCGCGGCGCGATCGAGCGCCTTTTCCGCGGCCTTGCCCGTCGCCTGCTTGGGCCTGAGGTCGACGAGCAGGAGATGATTGTCGGTCCCGCCCGAGACGATGTCGAGGCCGTCCGCTTTCAGTGCTTCGGCCAGGGCCCGGGCATTGTCGACGATGTTGCGCGCATAAAGCTTGAAGTCCGGCCGCAGCGCCTCGCCGAACGCGACCGCTTTGGCGGCGATGACGTGCATCAGCGGGCCGCCCTGCAGGCCGGGGAACACAGCCGAGTTCATCTTCTTGGCGATGGCCTCGTCGTTGGAGAGGATCATGCCGCCGCGGGGGCCGCGCAGGCTCTTGTGGGTGGTCGTGGTCACGACATGGGCGTGCGGCACCGGATTGGGATGGACGCCACCCGCCACCAGCCCCGCAAAATGGGCCATGTCGACCATCAGATAGGCGCCGACCTCGTCGGCGATGGCGCGGAAGGCGGCGAAATCCCAGAGCCGGGAATAGGCAGTGCCGCCGGCGATGATCAGCTTCGGCTTGTGCTCGCGCGCCGTCGCCGCGATCGCGTCCATGTCGAGCAGCTGGTCGTCGCGGCGCACGCCGTAGGACACGGGATTGAACCATTTGCCCGACATGTTGACCGGCGAACCGTGGGTCAGATGCCCGCCCGCGGCGAGGTCGAGGCCCATGAAGGTGTCGCCCGGCTCGAGCAGTGCGAGAAACACCGCCTGGTTCATCTGGCTGCCGGAATTGGGCTGGACGTTGGCGAAATTGGCACCGAACAATTGCTTGGCCCGGTCGATCGCCAGCGTCTCGACGATGTCGACATATTCGCAGCCGCCATAATAGCGCCGGCCCGGATAGCCTTCGGCATATTTGTTGGTGAGGATCGATCCCTGCGCCTCGAGCACGGCGCGCGAGACGATATTCTCCGAAGCGATCAGCTCGATCTTGTCCCGCTGGCGGCCGAGCTCGAGCCGGATGGCGTCCGCGATCTCCGGGTCGGCAGCGGCAAGCGAGTCGGTGAAGAAGCCGCCTGAGCGAACATCGCTGAAGTCGAAAGCTGGACGGCTGCTCATGCATGCTCCTTGGCGAAATGGGGATGGCTCAATTTCTCGACCCGGCGCAGGTGACGGTCGCTGCCAAAGGGTGTGGCCAGAAATACGGTGATGCAGTCCTTGGCCATCTCGATCCCGATCAGGCGCGCGCCCATCGCAATGACGTTCGCGTCATTATGCTCGCGGGCGAGGCGCGCCGACAGCGGCTCGGAAACCAGCGCGGCGCGGCAGGCCGGGTGGCGGTTCGCGGCGATCGAAATGCCGATGCCGGACCCGCACAAGGCGATTCCGCGTTCCGCCCGGCCAGCGGCGACCTCTTCGGCGAGCTTGTAGCCATAATCGGGATAGTCGACCGATTCGATTCCCGCCGGGCCGAGGTCGGTCACCTGATGGCCGGTTTCGGCCAGCCAGGCGACCAGATCGGCCTTCATCGCGACGGCGGCATGATCGGATGCAATGGCGATGCGCATGACGCACGCCCTAGGCGCTGCGCGCGGGATTCGCCACCCGCTATCGCGATCAATCGGCCTGTTCGCGCTGCCATTGGTGGCCTCGGTGGATGGTCCCCACCATCAGATCATAGCTGGCCAGCCAACGGCCGCGGCCCTGCTCGCGGATCCGTTCATGCTCGGGATGGGCGCGCCATGCGGCGGCGCTTTCGTCGTCGGCCCAGTAGCTGATCGTGATTTCGCGCCCGTCGGCGCCGAGCCAGTCGACGCCAAGGAAGCCTGGCTGCTCGGCGACCAGAGCGGCCATCGCCTCGCCCGCGGCGAGATAGTTTTCGGCGTCCGAACCACTCGATTCGGAAATGAAGATCACGGCGACCTGGCCAGTGCGTGGATGCGTCATCGGCGCGAGAATAGAAGCGGCGGCGGCGATGCGCCACCTCCTGGTCGAAAATCGGCGGCGATTGGTCGGCGCGGCTTTGCCGGCAGCCGGGCATTCGGGCGATGTCGCGATGGGGACGCGGCGAAAGGGCAAGCAGCGATGATCCGCGCCCTCCTTCTCCTCATTCTCCTTCTCATACCTGCGCCGGGCCTGACACAGCCTGACATCGCGCCTTTCACGGCGCGGATCCTCGCCCCCGGCATCCACCTGCTCGCCGTACCCGCCGATTATGCCGGGCCGGCGATCAGCAATGTGTCGGTCATCGAGCAGAGCGACGGCTTCATCCTGATCGACAGCGGCGGCACGATCGCGCACGGGCGGGCAATCGTCGCCTTCATCCGCTCGATCAGCCGCAAGCCGGTCAAGGCGGTGCTGGTCACCCATTGGCACAATGATCACCCGCTCGGCATCGCCGCGATCCGCGCGACCTGGCCGCGCGTGCGGGTCATCGCCACCGAGCGCACCCGTGCCGGACTGCTCGGCCCGGCGATGACCAGCGTGGGCCTGAGGCCCGACGACCATTTCGACACGCAGATATGGAACGAAGCTTGGCAGGGTATTGCCCAGGTGCAGGGTTTCACCGCCAATCCAGCGATCACGCCGGAGCAACGCCGGCGCTACGACCGCTACATCTTCAACCTGCGCGCCTTCGCCGCCGGATTTCGCGGCACCTTTCTGGTGCCGCCGACCGAGACCTTCACCGACTCGCTCCTGCTCGACGATGCCGAGCGGCCGGTGCGGCTGATGTTCCTGGGGCGGGCCAATACCGATGGCGATGCGGTCGCCTGGCTGCCGCGCGAGCGCATCGTGATGACGGGCGATATCGTCGTGTCGCCGATCCCGTTCGGCTTCGGCTCTTATCCGCAAAGCTGGCTTGCCGTGCTGGCGCGGCTGAGGGCGCTGAGCCCTGCTTTGCTCGTCCCCGGCCATGGCGAGCCGATGGCCGACTTGGCCTATCTCGATCGGCTGGGCGCGACCATTGCCGATATCCGCGCCCAGGTCGGCCCGCTCGCGCGGCAGGGAATGAGCGTCGAGCAAGTGCGCGCCCAGGTCGATTTTTCCGCGCAGACGGCGATCTTCGGTCCGACGCCGCGGCTCGCCGCCGGCTTCCAGTCGCTGTGGCTGACGCCCATGGTCGAAAATGCCTGGAAGGAAGCGCGCGGCATGGAGATCGTCCAGGGAGAAGGGGAGCTGCCGGGCGGTCCGGCGCGCGCTACCAGCGATCGAGTGCGAACGCCGCCGCGATCAACAACCCGAAGGCGATGACGATCATCCGCAGAGTCGCCGGCTTGACCCTGCCGGCGATTCGACCGCCCAGCGCGCCGCCGATCAAGGCGCCCGCGGCCATCACGCCCGCAGCCGGCCAGACGACCACCGCCGTGGCTCCGAACCACAGGGCCGCGGCAAGGTTGGTGACCAGCGACATCGCCTGCTTGAGCGCGTTGAGCCGGGTGAGATTGTCGTCGATCGCAAGGCCGATCATCGCCAGGAACATCACGCTGAGGCCGGCGCCGAAATAGCCGCCATAAATTGCTGCCAGCAGCACCGGCGGCACCGCCCAGCCAAGCGCAATGCGGGCGCGGCGCCGTTGCAGCAGGGCGCGAAGCCGGTCCTGCACGGCAAGAAGAAGGCAGGCGCCGAGCACGAGCACCGGCACCAGGGCGCGAAATGTGGCGTCGCTCGTGCGGGTCAACAGAAGGGCGCCGGCAACGCCACCCACCAACGCGACCGGCAGCAGGAGCAGCATTTGCCGCCCCTGGCCGGCAAGGTCGCGGCGCTGTGCGAGCACGCCGCCGACATAGCCCGGGCAAAGTGCGACCGTGTTGGTGACATTGGCGACGATCGGCGGAATGCCGATGGCGATCAAGGCCGGAAAGGTGAAGATGGATCCGCCGCCCGCGAGGGCATTGAACAGGCCGGCGGCAAGCGCCGCGGCGAAGAGAATGACGAAATCGAGAGCCGAAATCACGATGCGGCCATCAGGCCGCCCAGCGCATCTCCAGCCGGTCCCAGATTTCGACCAGGGCCTTGGCGAGGTCCAGCATCATCTCTTCGCTATGGGCCGGGCCGGGCGTGAAGCGCAGCCGCTCGGTGCCGCGCGGGACTGTGGGGTAGTTTATCGGCTGCACGTAGATGCCATATTCGGCGAGCAAGATGTCGCTGATCCGCTTCGCCGTCACCGGATCGCCGACCAGCAGCGGCACGATATGGGTCGAGGTCGCCATCACGGGCAGCCGCGCGTCGGCGAATATCTCCTTGAGCCGCGCCGCGCGCTCCTGCTGCGCCTCGCGCTCGACCGTGGAGGCCTTGAGGTGGCGGACGCTGGCGAGCGCGCCGGCGACGAGCACCGGCGAAAGCGACGTGGTGAAGATGAAACCGGGGGCGTAGCTGCGCACCACGTCGATGATGTCCCGATTGGCGGCGATATAGCCGCCCATCACGCCGAATGCCTTGCCGAGCGTGCCTTCGACGATGGTCAGCCGGTGGGCGACGTCGTCGCGCTCCGAAATGCCGCCGCCGCGCGGGCCGTACATGCCGACGGCGTGAACCTCGTCGAGATAGGTGATCGCCTCATATTTCTCGGCGAGGTCGCAGATTGCCGCGATCGGCGCGACGTCGCCGTCCATCGAGTAGACGCTCTCGAAGGCGATCAGCTTGGGCGAGTCGGCCGGGGCCGCGGCCAGCAATTCCTCGAGATGCTCGAGATCGTTGTGGCGGAAAACCTGCTTCTCGCAGCCCGAATTGCGGATGCCGGCGATCATCGAGGCGTGGTTGAGCGCGTCCGAGAAGATGATGCAGCCAGGGAGGATCTTGCCCAGAGTGGCGAGGGTCGCCTCGTTCGAGATGTACCCGGAAGTGAACAAAAGGGCCGCATCCTTGCCGTGCAGATCGGCGAGCTCGGCTTCGAGATCGATATGATAATGGCTGTTGCCGGAGATGTTGCGGGTGCCGCCGGAGCCGGCGCCGACGTCGTGCAGCGCTTCTTCCATGGCCGCGATCACGTCGGGATGCTGGCCCATGGCGAGATAGTCGTTCGAGCACCAGACGGTAATCGGCTTCGGCCCGTTATGCCCGGCGAAGCAGCGCGCGTTCGGAAAGCTGCCCTTGTTGCGCAGGATATCGATGAACACGCGATAGCGCCCTTCGGCGTGCAAACGCTCGATCGCTTCGGCAAAGATACGCTGATAATCCAAGTGCCTCTTCCCCGGCCTTCGACCTTCTGAATGTAAGGCCTTTAAGGCCAGTGCCAAGAGCAGGCAATATGTGCCGCGTCAGAGCGTCTCCATACGTATCAGCCCGTAGCCGGCAAGGCCGGCGCGATAGGCTTCCGCGCGCGCGGCCGGGCCGGTGAAAACCGCAAGGCCGTGCCCCGGCGAATCGGACCATGAGATGTCGCGCGCGAGCCAGGCGGTGCGGCGCGCGATACCCTCATTGCCGTCGACGAAGGTGAGCGGGCGCGGGGCGGCGGCGGCGAGAAGGTCGCGGACGAGGGGGAAATGAGTGCAGGCCAGTACGATCGTGTCGATGCGATCGCCGCCGGGCCGGGAAAGCAGCCCGTCGAGGATCCGGGCATAAGCGGCCGCATCCTCCGTCTCGCCGCGCAGCCTGGCCTCGGCCAATTCGACCAGCTCGGCCGAGCCGTGTCGGATGATCGTGCAGTCGGAAGCGAACTCGGCGGCAAGCCGGTCCACATAAGGCTGGACGATGGTGGCGTCGGTGCCGAGCACGCCGATCGTGCGGCTCTTCGACAATGCGGCGGCCGGCTTGATCGCCGGGACAGTGCCGACGATCGGCAGATCGAGCGCGGCACGGACAGCGTCCAGCGCGATCGTCGAGGCGGTGTTGCAGGCGATCACGATCAACGACGGGTCGTAGCGCTCGGCGAGCCGCCCGAGCAGGGCAGGGACCCGGGCCGCGATCTCGGCCGCGCTCTTGGTGCCGTAGGGAAAGCCTGCGGAATCGGCAGCATAGACGATCGGCGCGCGGGGCAACAGCCGGCGGATCGGATCGAGCACCGAAAGGCCGCCGATCCCCGAATCGAATATGAGCAGGGGGCCCGCCACCACCATGGCGCCGGATGTAGCGGCCGCGCCGCGGCAAACCAAGCCGTTGCGGGGCTTCGCGACATTGGGCTAATCCCGCCTGCAAGGGGAAAGAATTGACCTTCGAAATCATCGCGCTGCCACTGCTGTGTCTCCTGCTCGGCTACGCGCTTGGCGCGATTCCGTTCGGGCTCGTTCTGACCCAGGCGGCCGGGCTTGGCGACGTCCGCCAGATCGGCTCCGGCAATATCGGCGCGACCAACGTTCTTCGCACCGGCCGCAAGAGCCTGGCCGCCGCCACCTTGATCCTCGACGCAGCCAAGGGCGCCGCGGCGGTCCTGCTCGCCGCCTTGATCTGGCCCGACCAGCCATCATTTCCCGGCATCGCCGCGATCGGCGCCTTTCTCGGCCATCTCTATCCGGTCTGGCTGCGCTTCGAGGGTGGCAAGGGCGTCGCGACGCTGATCGGTATCGTCGCCGTCCTGCACTGGCAGAGCGCAGCGATCGCCGCCGCACTCTGGCTGCTTGCGCTGGTGACGACGCGCTATTCGTCGGTCGGCGGCATGGTCGCGGCGGTTGCAGTGCCGGTCTCGGCTGCATGTTTCGGCCGGTTCGATCTGGCCATCCTGTTCCTCGGCTTCGCCCTGCTCGTCCTGTGGAAACACCGCGCCAATATCGCCCGTCTTTTTGCCGGCACCGAGCCGAAAGTGGGCAAGGGCGCATCCTGATATGGCAGCGCCGGCGGAACAGATCGCTCGCCTGCGGCTGATCCGTTCGGAGACGTTCGGTCCGGTCACCTATTTTCAGCTCCTCGCCAGGTTCGGCACGGCGCAGGCGGCCCTCGACGCCATTCCGGATCTGGCGGCGCGCGGCGGCGGCCGCGCGCCTCGGCTTGCCTCCGTGGCCGAAGCCGAGCGCGAGATCGAGCAGGTGGCGCGGCTCGGCGCCACTCATCTGTTCGTTGGTCAGGGTCTCTATCCGCAATTGCTCGCCGAGCTCGACGCGCCGCCGCCGGCCCTGATCGTGAAGGGCAATCTCGGCCTGCTCGACAGGCGGGCGGTTGCGATCGTCGGCGCGCGCAACGCGTCGGCGGCGGCCTGCCGATTCGCCCGTCAGCTCGCGCACAATCTGGGCGGTGCCGGATTCGCGATCGTCTCGGGCCTCGCCCGCGGTGTGGATTCGGCAGCGCATGACGGCGCGCTCGACAGCGGCACGATCGCGGTGATCGCCGGGGGAATCGACATTGTCTACCCGCCCGAAAACGAAGCGCGGCAGCAGGCGATCGCCGCGCGCGGCCTGCTCGTCGCCGAACAGCCACCGGGCGTCGAGCCGCGGGCGCGCCACTTCCCCTATCGCAACCGCATCATCGCCGGCCTCGCTCTGGGGACAGTGGTGGTCGAGGCCGCGCCAAGGTCCGGCTCGCTGATCACTGCCCGCTGCGCGACCGAATATGGCCGAGAAGTGATGGCGGTGCCCGGCTCGCCGCTCGATCCGCGCGCCCAGGGTTGCAATCTCCTGATCCGGGAAGGCGCGACCCTGGTCCAGAATGCGGAGGACGTCATCGAGGCGGTCAGCCCGCTTTTCACGCGGGCGGTGCGGCAAGGCGCGCACGAGTATGTCGCGTCCCCTTCGCCCGCCGATATCGACGAAGCGGCCCGGCGGGCAATCTTCGACCTGCTCGGCCCGACCCCGGTCCAGCTCGACGAAATCATCCGCCAATCCGCAAGCCCGCCCGCGACCGTCCACACCGTTCTGCTCGAGCTGGAACTGGCCGGGCGGCTCGAGCGCCATGCCGGCGGCAGGGTCAGCCTGGCGTGATCGTCACGGCAGGTAGCGCCGCTCGCGCATCCACAGGCTGGCAAGGAGCTTGACTCCGCGCGTGACCGGCCGGCCGGCATGCTCCGCCATCGGATCGGCGCGGCGGTCGGCAGTGATGTTCACGAAAATGATCGCGTCGCCCTTGCGGCCCTTCACCTTGAGATCGGTTTTGACGAAGGCGGTTTCGCCGCCGTCATAGCCCTCGTTCAAATAGACGAGCGCGGTCACCAGGCGCTGGTTTTCGGCGCCGGGGAGGAAATCGAAATGGTTGCGGTACTGATCGCCGGGCCGGTAGCGCAGGATCAGCAGCGGCTCGGCCTGTTCGACGGTCACGCCTGCCGCGGCGGCGAGGCGGCGGTTGAGCGCGTGGATCGCCGGATCCTCGATCAGGGCATGGATCGCCGCCCCGTCGGACGTGCGGACCGGGTCCAGATAATCGGGAGAGTCGATCCCATGCACCATGGACGGCGCGAAATCACTTTCGGCAACCGCCACCAGATGATCGCATTCGCCGGTGGAGAGCAGCCGTGGAAACAGGCCCACTTGCGGAGATTCACTAAGCGTCCTTCGCTGCGGGAGCGAGCGCGGATCGCCTTCGGGAGTCAGGTCCATCCGCCGGATCAGCGCCAGCATCTGCGCCCGGCGGCGATCCCCGCGCGCCTCCGCCGCCAGGCGCTTCAGCGCTCCGGGCCAGTCCCTCCTGCCCGCAAAGCCGTTGGCGAGCAGGTTCGTATAAGCCCGCTTCGCCATTTCATTGCCGGCCTCCGCCGCTTGCCGGAAGAGCTCCAGGGCACGCGCGAGATTTCTCGGCACGACCGTGCCGCGCCAATGCACGTCGCCAAGCGTGAACAAGGCGTCGGGATCCCCCTGGCCCGCGAGCTGGTTGACGATCAGCAGCGCCTCGGCGTCCCGGCCCGCCTCGGAGAGGGCGAAAGCCTGGGCAAGCATGGGGTGAACCTGCGGCATCGGCGCTTCATGCCAGCCTTCGCAGCCCGCATCCAGAGACGGGGTTGACGGCCGGCGCGGTGTTTCCGCACCCTATGCGCGTACGCGTAAGGAATTTTCATGAAGCTCGTCGTCGTCGAATCTCCGGCCAAGGCCAAGACCATCGAAAAATATCTGGGCCCCGGTTACCGGGTCCTGGCGTCCTACGGCCATGTCCGCGATCTGCCGCCGAAGGACGGCTCCGTCGATCCCGACCAGGGCTTCGCGATGACCTGGGAACCCTATGCCGACAAGGCGCGGCAATTGAAGGCGATCGCCGACGAGGCGAAGGGCGCGGAGTCGCTGATCCTCGCCACCGATCCGGACCGTGAGGGCGAGGCGATCTCCTGGCACGTCCAGGAGGTGCTTGCGAAGAAGAAGGCGTTGCCCGCCCATGTCGAGCGCGTGACGTTCAACGCGATCACCAAGTCCGCCGTGCTGGAGGCGATGGCCAATCCGCGCGGCCTCGACGAGGATCTGATCGACGCTTACCGGGCGCGGCGCGCGCTCGATTATCTGGTCGGCTTCACCCTGTCGCCGGTGCTGTGGCGCAAGCTTCCCGGCGCCAAATCGGCGGGGCGCGTGCAATCGGTCGCGCTCAGGCTGATCGTCGATCGCGAGCGCGAGATCGAATTGTTTCGCGCGCAGGAATATTGGAGCGTCACCGCGACGCTCGAAGCCGACGGCACCGAATTCGCGGCGCGCCTCGTCCGCTACAATGGCGACAGGATCGACCGGCTGACGATCGGCGACGAAGGCACTGCTCTGGCCGCGAAGAAGGCGGTCGAGGAAGGGCGCTTCAGCGTCGTCTCGGTCGAGACCAAGCCGCAGATGCGCAATCCGCCGGCGCCCTTCACCACCTCGACCCTGCAGCAGGAGGCGGCGCGCAAGCTCGGCTTTTCGGCAAGCCAGACCATGCGGGTGGCGCAAAGCCTCTACGAGGACGGGTCGATCACTTATATGCGCACCGACGGCGTGCAGATGGCGCCCGAGGCGATCTCGGCCGCCCGGCGCGCGGTCGCCGACCGCTACGACGCCGGCTATGTCCCGGACAAGCCGCGCATCTACGAGACCAAGGCCAAGAATGCGCAGGAAGCACATGAGGCGATCAGGCCGACCGATTTCAGCCGCGACCGCGCCGGAACCGGCGATCATGCGCGCCTTTACGAGCTGATCTGGAAGCGGGCCCTGGCCAGCCAGATGGCCTCGGCGCGGCTTGAGCGGACCACGGCCGAGCTGAGTGACGGCACCGGCCGGCACACGCTGCGTGCCACCGGCCAGGTCGTGCTCTTTCCCGGCTTCCTCGCGCTGTACGAGGAAGGCCGCGACGATGCCGAGGACGAGGACAGTCGCCGCCTGCCGCGGCTGCGCGAGGGCGACTCGCCGGCCAAGAAGAAGGTCGAGGCCGAGCAGCATTTCACCCAGCCGCCGCCGCGTTATTCCGAGGCCAGCCTGGTCAAGAGGATGGAGGAGCTCGGCATCGGCCGCCCCTCCACTTATGCCTCGACGCTGCAGACGCTGAAGGACCGCGACTATGTCCGGCTCGAGAAGAACCGCTTCTTCCCGGAGGAGAGCGGCCGACTGGTGACTGCGTTCCTCGAGCGCTTCTTCGAACGCTACGTCTCTTACGACTTCACCGCCCATCTCGAGGACGAGCTCGACGAGATTTCCGGCGGACGCCTGGGCTGGCAGGCGGTGCTCGAGAAATTCTGGCGCGATTTCAAGCCGAAGACCGGCGAGGTCATGGAGCAGAAGCCCTCCGAGATCACCGCCGCGCTCGACGATTTCCTCGCCCCCTGGCTGTTCCCCGACAAGGGCGACGGCACCGATCCGCGCCTTTGCCCCTCCTGCGGCGTGGGCCGGCTGGGCCTGCGTGGCGGCCGGTTCGGCGCGTTCGTCGCCTGCTCCAATTACCCCGACTGCAAGTTCACCCGCCGCTTCGGCCAGAGCGGCGAGGGGCAGGAGGATAGCGGCCCGCAGATCATGGGGCAGGATCCGGAGACGGGCCAGGACGTCACCCTGCGCTCGGGCCGCTTCGGCCCCTATTTCCAGATCGGCGAGGGCAAGGAGGCCAAAAGGGCCTCGCTGCCCAAGGACGTGCCCGGCGCGGAAGCCGATCTCGCCGTCGCGCTGCGCCTGTTGTCGCTGCCGCGGCCGGTCGGCGACCATCCAGAAACCGGCAAGCCGATCACCGCCAGCATCGGCCGCTACGGTCCCTATCTCGCCCATGACGGCAAATATGCGAAGCTCGCCTCCACCGCCGAGGTGTTCGAGGTGGGCATGAACGCCGCGGTCGCCAGGCTCGCCGACGCCGCCAATGGCGGCGGCCGCAGGAGCGGATCGCGCGAGCCGCTCAAAATCCTCGGCGCGCATCCGCGCACCGAGCTTGAGATCAGACTGATGGAAGGTCGGTTCGGCCCCTATGTCACCGACGGCGCCACCAACGCGACCCTGCCCAAGTCCCTGGCGCCCGAACAGATCACCCTGGAAGAGGCTGCCCAGCTGATCGACGAACGCGCCGCCAAGGGTCCGGCCCCGAAAAAGGGAAGGGCGCGCAAGGCGCCTGCGAAAAAGCCGGCGAAGAAGCCGGCGAAGAAGACGAAGGGGACGAAATGATCATTGCCGCTCTGCTCGCGCTTGCCGCCGCCGCTCAGGAACCCGCGGCGGCCGCGCCCACGGCACTTTCGCCCAATTCAGATTATCATTTCCGCTATCTCAACGGGCTCGATCCCGCCCGTGGCTGGCACCGCACGGCCAGCGGCCTTCGCTATCGCAAGGTCAGCGGCACCGCCAACGGCCCGCATCCGGCCGCGACCGACACGGTCACGATCCACTATGTCGGCCGCTTGATCGACGGCACCGAATTCGACAGTTCGGTCGCGCGCAACGAGCCCGCGACCTTCCCCCTGGCCCGGCTGATCCGGGGCTGGCAGGAGGGCGTGCCGCTGATGAGCGTCGGCGACAGGTATGAGTTCGCGATCCCCTACAATCTCGCTTACGGCTATGCCGGGCGCGGCCCGATTCCGGGCGGCGCGACCCTGCTCTTCACCATCGATCTGATCGCCATCGCGCCGCAATAGCCTGGGCGGCAGGGCGTAGTCTCCACATGGTCATGGTTGACCACGGGTTTACCGTCCCTGCTGCAGGAAGCTTTACTCGATGCCTTTAGGAATCGGGTATGCGTACGGGTCGACTAAGTATCAGTCGCGGGCATCAGCTGCAGGGAGAGCCGGTCGCGATCCCGCCGCAGCTGACGCTCGTCCCGCAGCCGGCGGAGTCCAGACCAGCACCTGTGTCCGTGCTCGAACAGGCTCCGCCGGCCTCTCCCGATTATCATCTCATCCATGATCGCCTGACCTCGCTCGAGCGGCTGACCCGTTTGTTCGAGCTCGGCGCGCTTTCGTCCGACGAGTTCGCGGCTGAGAAAGGCCTGGTCCTCGGCCTGCCCGCCGACGAGCTGATCCTGCGAACGCCGGCGCCGGTCGGCTTCGTCCCCGCAGCGCCGCGCCGCGCCCAGCGCGGGCCGACTTTGCTTGGGCGGATGCTGGGCTGGAAGTTCATCCTGTTCAGCCTCGCCGCCGGCCTTGGCCTCTCCATGGCGACGCAGTCCAGGGAGACCCAGCATCTCTTCGAGCAGACATTGCGCCTGTTCGGCGGCTGATTGTGCGAAGCCGAACCACTTGCATTCGATCTCTTGATGAGAAAGTCAGGGGTCCATGAACTGGGCCTCCCTTCTCATTACGCTGGCCGCAATATTCGATACGGCCGCGGCGCCGGCGCCGGTCGTGCAGGTCCGGCCAGCTCCATTGCGTATCGCCAGTTTCCATGCGGGGTCTGTTCGCTGCGGGGGTTCGGAGGAGATTCCGGTTCGCGCCGTCGCGCCACTGCCGGTCGCCGCGGCCGTCGCCGAACCGGCCGAGCCGATCCGGTTCGGCTTTCGCATCGATCAGGAGGGCCGTCCGCTGAGCATCCGCCAGACCGGCGGAACCGCCAATCCGGCGCTGGACACGCGCGATCTCGTGCCGGCGATGATCGCGTGGCGCTTCGCGCCCGGCGCCGAACGGTCCGACTGCGACATCGCCTTTACTGTTCGGTTCGAGAGCGTTGCCGCGGCGGACAAGGCGCTGCTCTATCGCTACGCGGCGCTGGGCCGCATGCAGATGCCCGACGGCGGCGGCGGCGCCCTGGTCCGCGAGGCCTTTTCACGGCTTCGCCCGCGGGGCACCACCTGCATGACCGATCCGGTTCCGCGCGAGCCGATCAACCTCCCCTACCAGTCGATCCCCGAAATTCCCGGCGGAATTTCGTTCAGCTTCTTCAGCTACGACGTCGACGCGCAAGGGCGGCCCGCGCACCTCCGCCTGCTCCATTCGAGCGGCAACCGAATGCTCGACATGGCCGGCGACATTGCGCTTGGCCGGGCCGTTTTCCCGGCACAGCCGCGCACTGGCTGCCTTTATTATTTCTACCGTTACAGCACGGAAGCCGCACCGGCCCCGGCCCTGACGCCGATCGACCTCCACCCCGCCGGTTCCGCTTGCGCGGGCGCCATTTCTGACCAGGTCGCAACCCGTTTCCAGATGCGATACCCGATCGAATTCACGCGTCGCCCGGCCGAGGGCTGGGTCGTCTTCAGCTACGATGTCGAAACGTCGGGGGCGGTCGGCAATATCCGGATCCTTGAATCCGAGCCGGCGGCGCGCTTCGGCGAGGAGGTGTCCAGGGCGGCCGCGGTTTTGAGGGTGGATCCGATATCGAGCGCGCAGCGGGGCTGCGTCCAGCGCGTGCGGTTCCAGTTGCCGCCCCGCTAGCAGGCGCTGCCGCAGCCCTTGCAAGCCGGGTCCTTGACGATCCGGATGGACCGCATCGCGGGGAGGAGGCCGTCGAAAATGTGAAGCTTGCCGGCCGGGTCCGGTCCGAAGCCGACCAGGGCGCGGATCGCCTCGAGCGCGGCGAAGCTGCCGGCGATGCCGGCCATTGCACCGAGCACGCCAAGCTCGGAGCAGGTGTCGCAATCCTCGGCGTCGAAGGCGTCGCCGACGAAGCAGCGATAGCAGGGTTTGCCCTCTTCCCAGCCGCGGAACGTGCCGATCTGGGCCTGGAACTGGCCGATCGCGGCGGAGACGAGCGGGATGCGGGCCGCGGTCGCATGGTCGGAGACGATCAGCCGGGTCGCGAAATTGTCGCTGCCGTCGAGCACCACATCGGCGCCGTCGAGCAAAGCGGCGACGTTGCCGGACCCAAGGCGCTCGCGCCGCGCATCGAACCGGACGTCGGGGTTGAGCCTGCCGACCGCGCCCGCGGCGACATCGGTCTTGGATCGGCCGACGTCGCCGGTCTCGAACAATATCTGGCGCTGGAGATTGTCGAGCGTCACCCGGCCGTCGTCGATGACCCGAAGGGTGCCAAGTCCCGCCGCGGCGAGATACTGGATGGCGGGCGAGCCGATGCCGCCGGTGCCGATGATCGCGACGGTGGCACCGAGCAGCCTGCGCTGCCCTTCGCCACCAATCTCCCTGAGGACGATATGGCGCGCATAGCGATCGAGCTGGGCGTCGGAGAGCGCGATCACCCCCTAGTGAACTTCAGGCGCCGAATTGCCGACGGGCCTCTCCTAGCTGTCGGAATGGGCGAAGCCGACCTGGCCGCGGAACCAGCCCTCGCGCCTGCCCCCGACCGGCTCGAATCCGCGCTGCTGGACCATCCGCAGCACCGCGCCGGCAAGCAGGCCTTCCGCCCGTGCGCAGCCGAGCGGATGGATCACCAGCCGGTCGATCGCTCCGTTGGCGTTGAACTGGACCAGGAAGGGAACGTTCATGTCGAGACTGCCGCGGCGCTGCCCGGGGATCGTGCATTCGCCCCGGTCGATCATCTCGGAGATGGCGGCGACCGCATTGGCGTCGACCGAAGCGCCGACCTGCTGGCGCATCTCCGGGATGTTCCTCCAGTCGCCGCTGGCGGTTTCGATGGTCTGCGCCGCGGCGGGCGCCGCCGCGAGAAGAAGTGCCGCTGCGAACAGATGCTTCATCATCACCTCCCTGTGGATCCGAAACCGCCGCCGCCGCGATCCGTATCGTCGAGCGTTTCCGCTTCGACGAAGCGGGCACGGACGACCGGCGCCGGCACGAGTTGCGCGATCCGCTCTCCCCTTACCACTTCAAAGGGGGCGTCGCCAAGGTTTGCCAATATCACCTTCACTTCGCCGCGATAATCGGCGTCGATCGTCCCGGGCGTGTTGAGGCAGGTGATGCCGTGCTTGAGCGCGAGGCCCGAGCGCGGACGGACCTGGACCTCATGGCCCTCGGGGATGGCGATCGCGAAGCCGGTGGCGACCGCATGGCGGGCGCCGGGCGCGAGCGTGATGCTTTCGGCCGCCACGACGTCCATGCCGGCGGCATGCGCGGTGGCGTAGGCGGGCAGGGGCAGGCCTTCGCCGTGCGGCAGGCGCTTCAGCGCGATCTGGATCTCAGCCAAGGGCGTCGGCGATGCGTTTGGCGAGGCGGCGTGCGACGTCGGTCTTGCTCATCGTCTCCCAATCCTCGGCGCCGTCTTCGCCGATGAAGTGAATGCGGTTCGAATCGCCGCCCATCACGTCGCCCGAGACGTCGTTGGCCAGGATCCAGTCGCAACCCTTGCGGCCACGCTTGGCGGCGGCCTCGGCCTCGATGTCCTGCGTCTCGGCCGCAAATCCGATTAGCAGGCGCGGGCGGCGCGGATCGGCGTCGAGTCCTGCCAGGATGTCGGGATTGGCCTGCCAGTCGAGCTGGGGCGGGCCGTCGGCTTTCTTGAGCTTGGCGGGCGCCGGCTCGACCCGCCAGTCGGCCACCGCCGCAACCAGGACTGCCGCGTCGGCGGGGAGGGCGGCCCTGACCGCCTCGTCCATCTGGCGCGCGGTCTCGACGTCGACTCGCTCGACGCCGGGTGGCGTGTCGAGGCTGACCGGGCCCGCGACAAGCGTGACCCGCGCGCCAAGCGCCGCCAACGCTCCAGCAATGGCGAACCCCTGCTTGCCTGACGAGCGGTTGGCGATGACACGCACCGGATCAATCGGCTCATGCGTCGGCCCGGCGGTGACGATGACATGCCTGTTGGCCAGCGGACCCGGTCCGCCAAGCGCTGCCTCGATCGCGGCGAATATCGCCTCGGGCTCGGGCAGGCGGCCGGGGCCAAATTCGCCGCAGGCCATCTCGCCCTCGTCGGGCTCCAGCACGGTTACGCCATCGGCGCGCAGTCTGGCGACGTTGCGCCGGGTGGCCTCGTGCTGCCACATCCGCACGTTCATTGCCGGCGCGGCGAGCACTTTCTTGTCGGTGGCGAGCAGCAAGGTTGTGGCAAGATCGTCGGCGATCCCCGCGGCCATCCTGGCCAGCAGGTCCGCCGTCGCCGGGCAGACCACGACCAGGTCCGCCTCGCGCGACAATTGGATGTGCCCCATCTCGGCCTCGTCCTTGAGATCCCACAGGCTGGTATGGACCTGCTGCTCGGATAAGGCCGCGAGCGTCATCGGCGTTATGAACTGCGCCCCGCCCGCGGTCAGCACGCAACGCACGCTCCCGCCCGCCTTGCGGATCAGCCGGATCAGCTCGCACGCCTTGTAGGCCGCGATCCCGCCGCCGACGATGAGGAGTATGCTCCTGCCGTTCATGCCCAACGCCCGGGTCGGGCGCGCCATGCAGCCGCTGCGCCGAACGCCCCAAAGGCGCAGGGCACGAGGGACAGGAACAGGTAGCCGACAACGGGTGTGGGAGAAGGGGAGGCGGCCCCGGCGGAAATCATGATGTACAGCGACAGCGGCGCGGCTGCGGCACAGCCAGCTAAAAGCCAGACAATGAGAGGCTTGTCGGACGTGCGTTCCGCGAGCGCCATGACGAGGACGAGAAGGATCGCCCCCGGCAGGGCGATTGCTGCCATATGGCCGAAGAGGAGTCCGGTGTCCTGGAGCCAGCCCCAGCTCGGCATGATCGAAGGTCGCGGCTGGAATTCGCGACCGTCACCCTCGAACATATGGCCTTCATCGAGCGCTGCGTTGGAGAGTTCGATCATCACCGTGAGGCAGAGCCAGGCAATCGAGGTTTGCGCCAGCCAGCCCATCAGGCCGGCCCGCCAATGCGGTCGGAAGCGGTTGGCCCCATCGAGTCTGTCCGCCATCGGATACATGGCGACGGGATAAGTGGGGCCCGGCGGAGAATCCAGTCGGGCCGCGGCGTGCATGCTCTTGGTGCTCATGCGGTCAATAACCGGTCAGCAGCATGTCGAGAGCATTCATGATGGCGCTATCTTCCCTCGACTGCGATTCGACAACCGGCCCGAGCGTCGCCCGCGGGACAGAGGCGGCAAACTGAGTCATCATGATCATCTGCTTGCCGTCCACTCTCAAGACAGGATTCAATCGGCGGCTCGGGGGAGGGGCATGGTCCGGCGGCAAAAGCGGCACGACGAACCTTGTGTTCAGATTGCGGAGAATGTCCGCCTGGCAATCGAGCAAATATCCCGGTCCATCTCGATTCTCGTGAGCGTCGAACCGCGCCATTAGAACTGGCGATATTTCGCCAGCGGTAGACCGTTTTTCTCCACCCATGCATTTGACGCCTCGATCGCTTCCCGATTCTCTTCGAGCCAGGCTTCTCTCAGCGTCTTCCTCACCTGCTCCTCGAGCCCCTGCTCGCAAGCTTGCGAAATATTGATATCGAGGCGGCGGGCCTCTTCTATCAGGCCGGCCGGGAGCGAGACATTTGTTGCCCGCCGAGGTGTGCTCTTGCGCAATACGCTGCCAGTCATGCGCATAAATTATGCGCATGACTCTCGATGGTCAAGCGCGAGGCGAGGCGAGCCGGCGGACCCAGGCCCGGAACAGCGCCTCCGCTGCCTCCTTCGCTTCATGCGCGATGTGCGGCGACCGGGCCGGAAGCGACTCGCGCGCGATCGCGAACTCGCCGTCGATGAAGGTCTCGATCGGCGCCGGCAGCTGGGCGCTGCCCAGTTCGCGCGTGACCGCCTTGCGGGCGATCAGGTCGGCGGTAATATCGCGCACGTCGGCCGGAGGCTCGCTGCCCTCCATCAGCGTCGGGAAGTGCATCGGCGCGATCGTCTCGCCCGGGTGCAGGCGCAGCCAGCGAAGCGCCGCGGCCGGCCTGAGCGCGTAGAAGATCTTCTTGAGCTGGATATGCTTGCCGTCGCCGAAATAGGTGCGGCGCTGGCGCTCGCCCAGATGGAGATAGTGGCGTGCGATCCGGGGCGCGCTGACCTGGGCCTGGGCCAATGCGAGCAGATCGTCGCGAAACGCGGTGGCGACGCCATAGGCCACGGGCGACATCAGCCACTCGATCACGACCGCATTGCCCTTGAGCATCAATTTCAGCGCCTTCGCGAGGTCCCACCCGTTGACGTCGAGATCGTCGGTCAGCGGGGTCTCGATGACGTCGCGTCTCGGCCAGGGCGAAAGATAATCGTCCTCCCGCCGCACGAACAGGAAACGGCAATCATAGTCGCTGTCGGGGGACGGGAACCCCCAGGCGCGGCTGCCGCTTTCGATGACGTGTGGGGTGGCGACCCTCTGGTCGCGGCGGATATCCTCCAGCCGCCCGTCGATCGCGGCCACGGCCTGGGGGTCGAAATCCGGAGGGATTGACCGCATCGGGTCTCAGTTGAGCCAGAGCGCGGCGACGCCGGCTCCCGCCGCGGCGGCGATCAGAGCGGTGAGCAGGAACAGGCCATAGCGATGCGGCCGCACGACCGCGATCTCGCGCAGTGGCGGCGCCGGCGGCGCCGCGCCAGGCGGCGGATAATAATAATCGATGCGGCGGATGAGCTCAGGCAATTTACGCAACGTCCGCACGGTGCGGACGATCTCGTCGGCGACCCGCGCTTCCGGCCCCAATTCGCTGCGCACCCATTCGGTGAGGAAGGGCTCGGCCGTCTCCCACATGTTGATGTTGGGATCGAGCGCGGTGGCGACTCCTTCCTCCATCACCATCGTTTTCTGGAGCAGGAGCAGATGGGGCTGGGTCTGCATGTCGAAATCGCGGGTGATCTTGAACAGGCCGTCGAGCATCTGGCCGAGCGACACGTCCTTCGCCGCCATGCCCCGCATCGGCTCGCCGACGGCCCGCAAGGCGGTCGCGAACTCGTCGATATTGTGATGCGACGGCACATATTGCGCCTCGAAATGGATTTCGGCGACGCGCCGGTAATTGCCGGTGATCAGGCCGTGGAGGATTTCGGCAAGCCAGATCCGCGCCTGGCGATCGATCCGCCCCATGATCCCGAAATCGATCGCGGCGAGCCGGCCGTCGGGCAAGGCGAAGAGGTTGCCCTGGTGGAGATCGGCGTGGAAGAAACCGTCGACCACCGCCTGGCGGAGGAATGCGCGGACCAGTATGGCGGCGAGCGACTTGAGGTCATGGCCCGCCGCGACCAGGGCGGCGCGGTCGGTGAGCTTGATGCCGTCGATCCATTCGAGGGTCATCACGCGCCGGGCGGTCCGGGTCCAGTCGATGTCCGGGACGAAGAAGCCGCTTTCGGCCTGGAGATTCTCGCGCAGTTCCGATGCGGAGGCGGCCTCCTGGCGCAGGTCGAGCTCCCGATTGGTCCATTGCCGGAAGGTGGCGATGACGAGTCGCGGCCGCAGCCTCGCGACCTCGCCGCCCATCGATTCGACCTGCGCCGCCGCCCATTCATAGGTGTCGATGGCGGCCGCGAAATCCTCCTCGATATTGGGCCTGAGCACCTTGATCGCGACGTGCCTGCCGTCCGTGGTGACTGCCCGGTGGACCTGGGCGATCGAGGCGGCGCCGACCGGGACGGGATCGACCGATGCGAAGAGCTGCTCGAGTGGCCTGCCGAGGCCGAGCTCGATCGCCGCCCTGATCGTCTCGAACGGCGCCGGCGGCAGGCTGTCCTGGAGGAATGCGAGATCGTGGGCGGCCTCCTCGCCGACCAGGTCGGGTCGGGTCGCCAGCGCCTGGCCGAGCTTGATCGCGGCGGGCCCGATCTCCTGGAAGGCCGCGGCATAGGTCGGCACCTTTGGTACGCGCGCGCCGAAGCGGGCGATGCGGGCGAGGCGCCGCACCGGCGTCGGCGTATTGGGGTCGCGCTCGATGCCGCGCAGCGCGCCGTGCCGCGCCAGCACCCGGCCCCATTTCAGCAGCCGCCAGACGTGGACGACGGAGGAGGTCAAATCTTCCAGCCGCTATGAATGGCGACGAGCCCGCCAAGGATCGGCTCGGCCTTCACATTGCCGAAGCCGGCCGCCTCGATCATCCGCGCGAAGGCCGGCATGTCGGGGAAGCGCTCGATCGATTCGATCAGGTAGCGATAGCTGTCTTCGTCCTTCGCCACGATCTTGCCGATCCGCGGCACGATCCGGCGCGAATAATTTTCGTAGAGCGTTGCGAATCCGGGCCACCGCGTCGCCGAGAATTCGAGGCAATAGAAGCGGCCCCCGGTCCTGAGTACGCGGCGTGCCTCGCGCAGCGCGGCCGGAATGTCGGTGACGTTTCGAATCCCGAAGGCGATCGTATAGGCGTCGAAGCTCTTGTCGGCGAAGCTCAGCCGCTCGGCATTCTCCTCGGCCCAGGCCAGGCCTTCCAGGCCCCGCTTTTTCGCACGCTCGACTCCGACCGCGAGCATTTCCGGGTTGATATCGGCGACGGTCACGGCAGCGCCAGCCGCGGCCAGGCGGAAGGCGATGTCGCCGGTGCCGCCGGCCATGTCGAGGATCGCCTCACCCTTGCGCGGCGCGACCATGCGCACGAATTTCTGCTTCCAAAGCCGATGCTGCCCGCCCGACATCAGGTCGTTCATCAGATCGTAGCTTGAGGCGACGCTGGAGAAGACGGCGCCGACCCGGCGCGTCTTTTCCTGCGGTGCGACATCCTCGTGGCCGAAAGAAACCTTGTCCATCGCGCCGCGCTCTAGCAGGGGAGTGCTCGGATGTGCACGCCCCTTATCGCCCCCCATGCCTGAGCTTCCCGAGGTCGAAACCACGGTGCGCGGCCTCGCGCCGGTGCTCGAGGGCAGGAGAATCGCGTCGATCGAAATGCGCCGGCCGGACCTGCGCCGCCCGTTCCCGCCCGAGCTCAGGCAGCGGCTGACCGGGGCGCGGGTCACCGGGCTGCGCCGCCGCGCGAAATATGGACTGATCGACACCGATCGCGGCGACACTTTGGTCTTCCATCTCGGCATGTCGGGCCGATGGCGGATCGACCCTGAGGAAATCGGCCCGCACGACCATGTGCTGATCGAGACCGAGGAGGGGCGGCGGCTGAGCCTCAACGATCCGCGCCGGTTCGGGTCGCTCGACCTGGTGCCGACCGACGCGCTCGATTCGGTCGAGCCCTTCGCGACGATGGGCCCCGAGCCGCTCGGCGCGGCGTTCGACGGCGCCTATCTGGCCAAGGCGCTCGATGGCCGCGCCGCGCCGATCAAGGCGCTCCTGCTCGACCAGCGCATCGTCGCCGGCCTCGGCAACATCTACGTCTGCGAGGCGCTGCATATGGCCAGGATCGCGCCTGGCAAGGCGGCCGGCCAAATCGCGCGCGCCCGCCTCGACCGGCTCGTCGTGGCGGTCAGGGCAGTGCTTGCCGCCGCGATCGCGGCCGGCGGCTCGACCTTGCGCGACTATGCCCGGCCCGACGGCGAGCTCGGCTATTTCTCGAAGGAGTGGCGGGTCTACGGCCGCGAGGGCGATGCCTGCCAATGTGGCGGGGTGATTCGCCGGCGCGTGGATTCGGGCCGCTCGACCTTTTTCTGCCCCAAATGCCAACGCTCTTAGCTTGACCTGCGCCATCACCCGACGTAGAGGGCGGCGCTTGAGCGGGTGCGGTTGGGCCGCGCCCTTTTCATTTCAGAGATAAGGCAGTTCAAGATGGCGAATACGCCGCAAGCAAAGAAGCGCATCCTCCGCAACGCCAAGCGCACCGACATCAATCGCGCGCGCGTCAGCCGCATCCGCACGTTCGTGAAGCAGGTCGAGTCGGCCCTTGCCGCCGGCAACAAGGACGAGGCGAAGGCCGCCTTGGCGCGCGTGCAGCCCGAACTGTTCCGCGGAGTCGCCCGCGGCGTGCTCCACAAGAACACCGCTTCGCGCAAGCTTTCGCGCCTGACGCGGCGTCTCGTCGCGCTCGGCTGAAGCCCGCTTTCACGACCGTTCGATTGCGCCCGCCGGCCCCGCCGGCGGGCTTTTTCATGGCCTTTGTCCGGGGTTCGCGAAAACCCTAGGATTTCCCGCGATTCGCGCCATGTCACCAATCTGAAATGACAGTAAGTCCCTGAAAAATCTCATCATTTTTCTAAATGGCGGAGTTCTGCTGTTTTTCGCATGTCAACGGATTAATTTATTTGTGACAGATTTTTTTCGCTTGCTCGGACTCGGTTACGCTCCCTACAACGATCGTCCGGCGGGAAGATTTTCTCGCCGGCACAACAGCAGAAACACATCGAGCAGCGACATGCCGTGGCATTGTCGCGCGGGAGATTTTTGCGCCTGAAAAGCACCGTCGTCCGCGGAGGGCGGTAATGAACAAGAGGGGTGCGTGCACGGTGCAGACACCGGCAAAAGAGGCGGCAAGCAGGATGGATGGGGATGCCGGCGATCCGATCGCGATTGCCTGGGAATCGATTCGCGCGAACCTGCGCCGCGATTGTGGCGCCCGCACGTTCGACGGCTGGCTGCGCCCGATCGCGCTTGGCGGTTTCGATTCCGACTCGGGCGCGCTGCGCCTGCAATTGCCTTCCCAGTTCATGGCCGATTGGGTGCAGACCCATTTCGCCGAGCGGCTCGCTCTGGCCTGGAAGGCGCTGCTCCCCGAGGTGAAGCAGATTCGAATCGGCGTCGGTCCGGCGGCGCCGCGCACGGCCGCGGTCATCGAGATTCCGGCGCCCAGGGAAGACGCGCCGCCCGAGCCGAAAGGCCTTTATTCGGTCGCGCTGGAGCCCCGCTACCGGTTCGAGAATTTCGTGGTCGGCAAGGCCAATGAGGTCGCGTTCAGCGCCGCCCAGACGCTGGCGACGGCGGACAAGGTCGCGTTCAACCCGCTCTTCATTCATGGCGGAACCGGCCGCGGCAAGACCCATTTGCTGCACGCCATCGGCCACGAATATCACCGCCAGCATCCGCGCGCCAAGATCATCTACATGTCGGCGGAGAAGTTCACCGTCGAGTTCCTCGCCGCCCTGCGCGCCAACGAGACCTTCAAGTTCAAGCAGCAGCTGCGCTCGGCCGATCTTCTGATGATCGACGACGTCCAGTTCATCGCCGGCAAGGAATCGACCCAGGAAGAATTCTTCCACACGATGAACGAGATCATCTCGGGCGGCCGGCGCTTCGTGATCAGCTCGGATCGCGCGCCGCAGGATCTTGACGGGCTCGAGCCGCGCATTCTCTCGCGCCTTTCCTGGGGCCTGGTGGCGGACATCAACGCGGCCGATCTCGAGCTTCGCCTCAACATCATCACGAAGAAGCTCGAATCGCTGCCCGACGTGAAGGTGCCGCCCGATGTCGTGCAGTTCCTCGCCAAGCGGATCAGCTCGAACGTGCGCGAGCTCGAAGGGGCCCTCAACCGCATTGCCGCTTATGCCGCGATGCAGAATCGCGCGATCGACCTCGATTTCGTCGGCGAGGTGCTCGCCAACATATTGCGCGCCAACCAGCGCCGCATCTCGATCGACGAGATCCAGACCCGGGTCTCCGACCATTACCGGATCCGCAAGGCCGAGATGACCTCGGCCCGCCGCGCCCGCGAGGTCGCCCGGCCGCGCCAGGTGGCGATGTATCTGTCCAAGCAGCTGACGCCGCGCTCGCTTCCCGAGATCGGCCGGCGCTTCGGCGGCCGCGACCACACGACGGTCATCCACGCCGTCAAGCAGATCGAGAAGCTCCGCGCCCAGGACGCCGAGCTCGACGCCGACATCCGCCTGCTCACCCGCCAACTCGAGAGCTGATGTCCCCTGAGGTACTCTCCCGACGAGGCTGGCGGAGGATTGAAAAACAACAAAAAAGGGCCGGTTTCCCGGCCCTTTTTCTTGTCTGAATCCTGTCCCGGTCAGTTGCGCGACCGACCCTCGCGCTCCGGCATCACCGTGATCCGGACCGTCTCGCCATTATTGCCGGGGAAGCCGGTGAACATCGCCTCGACCAGGTTCGGCACCAGCCGCGGCAGCTCGTTCGATTGCGAGCGCGCCTGGGCATGACCTTCGAACAGGGACTGGTTGTCGGCCGTGCGGCGGATGTTGAGGTCGAGATAGGAGGTGTAGAGCGTGTAGCTGCGCACGTCATAATCCCAGAAGGGATCGTGCCAGCCCCAGAAGAACGGGCTGCGATAGCGGCCGAAGCCGCCGCCAAAGCCGCCAAAGCCGCCATAGCCATAGCGGCTGTAATAGGGTCGGTGGCCGAATCCGCGATAGCCCCAGGGATCCCCGAACGGATCGGGCGTTGCGACGACCCGCTCTCGGCCTTGGTCGATGCCGTAATCGAGCGTCACAACGAAGCTTGCGTCGCTGGCTGCGCCGGCCTCCCTGTAGCCCACCGCAATGAGATGGCGGCGGACGAGATCGGCATATTGGGCGAATTCGAGGCCGCCGCGATTCTCGGTCTTGGCCGCCTGGATGACGAAGCTCTGGCCCTGCGGCGCCGGCATCGCCTGGAAGCGTGAAACCTGCGTCGGCAGGCCGGTGGCGCAGGCACCGAGCGCCAGCAGCATCGCCGGCGCGACGAAGGTGAGAATTTTCTTGATCAGAGACATGGCGCTAAGCCTTTTATGTGCAGGTGCTTCGCTCGGGGGCGGGTGAAGCTTTGTCCTGTATATAGAACGGCTTGCCGTTTCGCAAAGTTCCGCTGAACGGGGCATGAAGCGGCGAGATTCGTGTTGCGAAAGCAGCGAACCTAGCGTGGCAGCCCTAGCGCCCGATACGCTCCCTCCAGCGTGGGCGCGGCCAGGTCCGCCGCCTTGCGCGATCCCGCGACGAGGATCGCCTCCAGCGCCGCCGGATCCGCCTCGAAATCCTGCAGTCGCGCCCGGATCGGGCCCAAAGTCTCGACCAATAGCTCGGCCAGCGCCGGCTTGAACGTCCCGAATCCCTTGCCGGCAAATTCCTCGGTCACCGATTGCGGCGTGCGGTCGGTCAGCGCGGCATAGATGGTGACGAGGTTGAGCGCCTCCGGCCGTTCCTTCAGCGCGTCGGCCGAATCGGGGAGGGGCTCGGCGTCGGTCTTCGCCTTGCGAATCTTCTGGGCGATCAGGTCGCTGTCGTCGCTGAGGTTGATCCGGCTCATGTCGCTGGGGTCGGACTTGGACATCTTCGCGCTGCCGTCGCGCAGCGACATGATCCGCGCCGCATTCTCGCCGATATGGGGCTCGGGGATTGTGAACAGGTCCACTCCGTAATCGGTGTTAAACTTGACCGCGATGTCGCGCATCAGCTCGACATGCTGCTTCTGGTCCTCCCCCACGGGCACGTGGCTCGCTTGGTAGAGCAGGACGTCGGCAGCCTGCAGCACCGGATAGGCATAGAGGCCGACGCTGGCGCCTTCGCGATTCTTGCCCGATTTTTCCTTGAACTGGGTCATCCGGTTGAGCCAGCCGACCCGCGCCGTACAGGACAGGATCCAGGCCATCTCCGGATGGGCGGGAACGCGGGCATGGTTGAACAGGACGACCTTTTCCGGATCGAGCCCGCAGGCGATCAGCGCCGCCGCCATCCCGTTGACGTCGGCGCGCAGCTTCGCCGGGTCGATATAGTCGGTGATGGCGTGGAGGTCGGCGAGGAAGATCAGGCATTCGGCCTCGTCCTGCAGCTTCACCCAGCGCCGGATCGCACCGAGATAATTGCCGAGGTGCAGATTGCCGGTCGGCTGGATGCCGGAGACGACGCGTTTCATGTTGCTGATGGTCATTCGCTTTCCTGGGCGCGGCGTTTGAGAAGGGTCTTCAGATCGTCCAGGGCGAAGGCTCCGGTCAAGAAGCAGGCGAGCCCATAGACCGCCATGCCGCCGCCGACCAGGGCGGCCAGCGCGGCGCCGCGCACGATCAGCGGGCCGGTGAGATAAGGATCGGCATAAGGGTCGAGCAGGTAGACGGCGCCGCCCATGATCAGGGCGGCCAGCGCGAGGCGGGGCAGGCGGCGCTTCAACTGCCGGTCGGCCTCGAAATGGCCGCGCTTCCTGAGCACCCGATAGAGCATGAACACGTTAATCGTGGAGGCCAAAGCGGTGGCCAGCGGCGGCCCGACATGGCCCATGCCGTAGCGCCCCAGGGTCGGGATCAGGATCAGATTGCCGATCAGGTTGATGCCGACCGACAGGATGGCGAGTCGCACCGGCGTCCTGGTGTCCGACCGGGCGTAGAAGCCGGGGGTCAGGACCTTGACCATTACATAGGAAGGCAGGCCGATCGAAAAGGCGCTGAGCGCCCAGCTGCAAAGGATCGCGTCCTCGGCGGTGAAGGCACCGTGCTGGAAGAGTCCGCGCACGATCGGCTCCGAGGCGAAGATGAAGGCGGCCGTCGCGGGCAGGGTCAGGAACAGCGCCAGCTCGATGCCGCGATTCTGCGTGTCCATCGCCTCTTCCTCCCTGCCGCTGGACAGGAGACGCGAGACGGTTGGGAGGAGGATGGTGCCGAGCCCGATGCCGATCAGGCCAAGCGGGAGCTGGTTCAGCCGGTCGGCATAATTGATGTAGGAAAGCGAACCCGCGCCGAGCAGCCCGCCGGCAAGGGCGGTCGAGATGGCGAGGTTGATCTGCGATGCGCCGGCGCCGGTGGCGGCCGGCAGGATCAGCTTCAGGAGCCGGCGTATCTCCGGGTCGAGCCGGGGCCGCCGCAGGCGCAGGCTGACCCCGGCCCGGCGGCAGGCAATCATCAGCCAGCCGAGCTGCAGCACGCCCCCGACCGGCACCGAGATCGCCTGGACGATCGCGGTCTCCTCGGGGCTTGCGCCGTGGAACAGCCACAAGGCGGTGACCATCGAGACGTTGAGCAGGATCGGCGCGGCCGCGTTCACCCAGAATTTGTCGAGCGAATTCAGGATGCCGCCGAGCAGCGAGGCGAGGCTGATCAGCATCAGATAGGGAATGGTGATGCGCGACAGCATGACCGCGAAGGCGAACTGGTCGTGGGTGGGGTTGTCGAACCCCCCCGACAGCGCCAGCGTGATCGGCCAGGCGGCGATCAGCATCAGCACGGTCAGCACCAGCAGCAGCGGGAACAAGACCGCCAGCGCCTGCTCGGCGAAGCGCAGGCCGGCGCCGAGATCGCCGTCTTCGCCGACCTTGCGGTTGAACATCGGAATGAATGCGGCCGAGAATGCGCCTTCCGCGAACAGGGCGCGGAACATGTTCGGCAGCCGGAATGCGACGAAGAAGGCGTCGGAGGCGAAGCCGGCGCCGACAAAGGTCGCCTGCAGCGTGTCCCGAACCAAAGCGAGCACGCGGCTGACCAGGGTGAGGCCGCCGACAGACCCGAGCGAGCGGACGAGTTTCATCGCGCCCCCTTGTGGCAGGTCAGGCTGACCGGGTCACGCGTTGCCCGACACGTCCCCGGACAGGCCAATTCCGTCGGCGGCGGCCTGCGCGGCGCTCTGCAGATAAAGGCCGGTGAAATCGATCGGGTCGAGCCGGAGCGGGGGGAAGCCGCCCTCGATCGCGGCGTCGGCGATGATCTTGCGGGCGAAGGGGAAGAGGATGCGCGGCGCCTCGGCCAGCAGGAAGGGCTGGAGCTGCTCTTCGGGCACATTGGTGAGCGCGAACAGGCCCGCATAGAGAAGCTCGATGCGGAAGGCGACGCCCTCGGTCGCGGTGGCGGTGATGTCGATCTTGAGCGAGACCTCGTGCAAATTCTCGCCGGCGAGCGCCGTGCCGATATTGACCTGGACGTCGGTCTGCGGCTGGCTCTGCCACTGGAAGACCGCCGGCGCGTTCGGATTCTCGAACGAGAGGTCCTTCACATATTGGGCGAGGACGCCGACCTGGGGCAAAGTGTCGCTGCCGTTGGAAGCGGGATTGGTCGTGTCGAGGGCGCCTTCGTCTTCGGCCATGTCGCAAGTCTTTCAAGCAAAAGTGTTTAGGGACGGCGGTGGGTCGCGCCGGTCGTGCGGGCGGGTAGCAGGAGCGTGTCGCACGCGCAACATCCGCGCCCGCCGTTCGTTGCACAAGGGTTCGGACTCAATAGCGGAGGCGGTCGTGACGGGTTGGCATTTGTTGTCTGGCAAGGAGCTAGGAGGGAGCGATGTCTTGTGCATCGTGACCGACGACGCGACGCCGTCCAGGCGGCAAAGGACAGCCCGGCGCTTTGCGGTCGGCCGGGGAAGGCGGCTGGGTGCGTCGAGCACCTTGGACGGGTATCCTGACCCGTCCTGCGGCACTCTCCTTCCCAGCCGCCTTCCCCGGCCGATCACGGCCACCTCCGCTATTGAGTCCGAACCCTAATGCTTATTTGAAACCTTAAGCCTTCGCGCCTATGTAGATGGGGTAATGCTTAACGGGTTTGGCCCGGGAGAAACTGGTTGACCGTCGAGATCGTCCTGCTCGCCATGATTGCGCTGTTCGTTGGTTTGCGGCTCTACGCCGTGCTCGGCCAGCGCACCGGCCATGAGCAGAGCCCGGTGGTGACCCGGCCCGAGGCCGCGGCCGAACCCGCGCCTGCTGTGTCGCCGCCCGATGCCTCGCCGAACCCGGCCGAGCCGAGCGGCCTTGCCTACGAGCAGAACGCGGCCACCGGCATCCGCGCCATCATCGCCGCCGATTCGAGCTTCGACGTTGCTCGCTTCATCGAGGGTGCGCAATCCGCCTACAAGATGGTGCTGGAGGCCTTCTGGAAGGGTGACCGCGAGGAGCTGGCCCTGCTCGCCAATCAGGAGGTCGCCGCCGCCTTCGTCGCTGCCATCGACGAGCGCGAAGCCGTCGGCAACACGCTCCACAACCGCCTGGTCGCGATCGAGCGCGCGGCGATCGAGGATGCCCGACTCGACGGCAGGATCGCCGAGATCGAGGTCCGCTTCGACGCCTTCGTCGCCGCCGTGACGCGTGACAAGGATGGCGAGCTGGTCGCTGGCTCGATGTCGGACGCGGTGCCGACCAAGGACATCTGGACCTTCCAGCGCAACCTGGCCAGCAAGGACCCCAACTGGCTTCTCGTCGAGACCGACGAAGCCGCCTGATCCGCGGCGGGCTCATCGCTCTGGCTGTCGGGCTGGGGCTGGGAAGCTGCGTTCGAGTCACCCGTCCGCCCGCGCCCCCATTGCCGCCGCCGCCGGCGCCTGCCTCCGCGCTCGATGCCGGCGTGCGCGCCGGCCCTGCTCTGCCGGCCGTGAGCCCGCAGGATGCCGAGCGCCTGTGGCGCGCCTTCCGGATCAGCTGCCCTTCGCTCGTCAGCCGTGAAGACGTCAGCGGCCTGACCCGGGGTGAGGACTGGCGGGAGGTCTGCGACGCCTCGCCGGAGGATTTGCCTTCGTTCCTCCGCTCCCGCTTCGAGCTGGTCGAGATCGGCGACGGTGCCGCCTTCGCGACGGGTTATTACGAGCCCGAGATTCGCGGCTGTCGCGCCCGTCAGCCCGGCTGCGAGGTGCCGATCTACCGCCGTCCACCCGACCTGCTCGACGTCAATCCGCAGACCAACGAGCGCGGCCGCGGCCGTGTCGATGCGCAGGGCCAGTATGTCCTCTATCACGATCGCGCCGCGATCGAGCAGGGCGCGCTCGCCGGTCGCGGCCTGGAGCTCGCCTGGGCGGCGGATCCGGTCGACCTGTTCTTCCTCCAGATACAGGGCTCGGGCCGGGTGCGCATGGCCGACGGCAGCGTGATGCGGATCGGCTACGCCTCGCAGAACGGTCGCGAATATATCGCCATCGGCCGGCTGCTGCGCGATCGCAACATTCTCCAGCCGCCCATCTCGATGCAGCGCATCACCGAATGGATCCACGCCAATCCCGAAGCCGGCACTGCGCTGATGCGCGAGAATATGAGCTACGTCTTCTTCCAGGAGCTCACCGGCCCTGGGCCGCTCGGCGCGCTCGGCCGGCCGGTGACGCCGCGAGTCACCGTCGCCGCGGATCCCCGGTTCGTGCCGCTCGGCGCGCCGGTGCTTCTGGCCGGCATGGACAATCCGGTCGCCAACGGCCTGTGGGTCGCCCAGGATACGGGCGGCGCGATCCGCGGGCCCAACCGCGTCGACACCTTCTGGGGCGCCGGCGAGGAAGGGGCGAGGATCGCCGGCGGCATGCAGTCGCGCGGTCGTGCCTGGCTCCTGCTGCCCCGCGGCGCGCTCCAGCGGATCCGCGACCGTGCGCAAGCTCGGCGCTGACGAGCGCGCGCTCTGGCGCAAGGTCGTCGAGAGCGTACGCCCGATTCACGTCATGCCCGCAGAGGAGAAGGACGCCCCCAAGCACGCGCCGGCCGCGGCCAGGGCTCCCGCGGCAAAACCGGCGTCCGCGCCGCCGCCGGTCCGCAAGGCGGTTCCGGGAACGACATTGGACGGCAGCTGGGACCGCCGCCTGTCGCGCGGCCTGGCCCAGCCCGATTTCACGCTCGACCTCCACGGCCACAATCTCGCGACGGCCTATTCCCTGCTCGACGACCGCCTGGAGCGCGCGATCGCGGGCGGCGCCCGCCTGCTTCTGCTCATCACCGGCAAGCCCCGCACCGAAGGCGCGGAAAAGCGCGGCGCGATCCGGGCGGCGGTCGGCGACTGGCTCGCCGCCTCCCGCCACTCAGCGGACATCGCCGCCGTGAGGAATGCCCACCCGCGCCACGGCGGGGCAGGGGCGTTGTACATCGTGCTGAGGCGCAGGCGCGACACCTAGGGTTATTCCGCGGCGGTGCCGAGCGCCCCCTCGATCACCCGCGCATAGATTCGCGCCAACGCCCTGATATCCTCCACCGACGCCGCCTCGTCCAGCTTGTGCATGGTCGCATTGCACAGCCCGAAATCGACCACCGGGCAGAGCGCGATCAGGAAGCGTCCGTCGGAGGTGCCGCCATGGGTGGACAGCCTTGGCTTCGCGCCGGTCTCGGCCTCGATCGCGGCGCTGACGATCTCGTAGATCGGGCCGGCCGGAGTGAGGAAGGCCTCGCCCGATATCTTCGCCTCCACCGTCGCCCCCGGCGCGGTCTCCCCGGCGATGCGCGCGACGCGCGCGACCAGATCCGCGCCGCGCTGGAGGTTGTTGAAGCGGATGTTGAGCTGGATCGTGGCCGCGCCCGGGATGACGTTGGTCGTCTTGCTCGACGTCTCGATCGCGGTGACTTCGAGGTTGGACGGCTGGAACGAATCATTGCCGTCGTCGAGGTGGAGCGCCTCCAGCGCCGCGATAACCCTGGCCGCCTTGGGCGCCGGATTGTCGGCGCGATGGGGATAGGCGACATGGCCCTGTACCCCGGGGACATTGATCCACATATTGACCGAGCCGCGCCGGCCGATCTTGACGATGTCGCCGAGCCGATCCTCGGAGGTCGGCTCGCCGATCAGGATCATGTCGGGCCTGATGTCGCGCGCCGCCATCCATTCCATGATCGCCGGCGTGCCGTACGTGGCCGGACCCTCCTCGTCGCCGGTGATGATCAGGCTCAGCGTGCCCTCATGCTCGGCATCGGCGCAGGCGGCGACGAAAGCGGCGATGCCGCCTTTCATGTCGACCGCGCCGCGGCCATGCAGCAGACCGCCGCGAATCACCGGCGCGAACGGGTCGCTGCCCCAGCCGTCCCCTGGCGGCACGACGTCGAGATGGCCGGCAAAGGCGAAATGGGGGGTGCCCGAGCCCCGGGTTGCGAACAGATTCTCGACCGGGCCGTCCGGCGCCTCCCCGGCGACGAACCGGTGGACGGTGAAGCCGAGCGGCCGCAGCGCCTCCTCCAGCACGTCGAAGACGGCGCCGCGGGCCGGTGTGACGCTGGGGCAGGCGATCAGGCGGGCGGCGAGATCGACGGGATCGATTGCGACGGTCATTCCCGCCGCCTAGCATCGCCCGCGGGAGAAGCGAAATGCCCAAGCTCGATCTGGACTCCATCGAAAGCATCAACCGCACCGGCTACCCGCCGCCTTATGATGCGCCGATGGCCAGGAGGCATTTTCGCCGTCTTGCCCCGGCCGCCGGGCTCGAGGATTTCGGCGTCTCCCACGTCAGGCTCGAGCCCGGCGGCATTTCCAGCCAGCGCCACTGGCACGAGGGCGAGGACGAGTTCGTCGTGATGCTGTCCGGGGAGGCCGTCCTGATCGAGGACGAGGGGGAGACTCTCATGCGCGCCGGCGATTGCGCCGCCTTTCCCAAGGGCGTCTCCAACGGCCATCATCTGGTAAATCGCTCGGCAGAGCCCTGCATCTTCATCGCTGTCGGCAAGCCCTCGCAGACCGACTGCCACTATCCCGACGTCGACATGCACCTCGACGCCGCGTCGGGCGCCTTCCTGCGCAAGGGCGGAAGTTCCCATGCCTAGACAGCGGAAGATCGAGGGCATGATCCTGGCCGCCTTCTGTCTCCTCGGCGCCGATTCCGCTCCGGCCAATCTGGTCCGAGAGCCGACCTACCAGGAAAAGATGGCGCGAGCGCAGTTGGTCGTCATCGGCACGGTCACGGCCGTCAGTGGGTCGAGCGTCACTGTGACTGTGGTCAATCGGCTGAAGGGCGAAAGTCCGGATATCATTGCCGTCGGGACCTATACCCGAATTGAGGAAATGGCCGTCCAGTGCTGCGACGTCGGCGCGACTTATCTCATGTTCCTCGCATCCCCACGGAATGGCGGTCAGTATTTTTCGGTATGGGGGCGCTTCGGCATCATACGGATCGGCGCGCCTCGAAACGAGCAGGAGGCTATCCCCAGTCGCGAGAATTAGTCGCTGCCGCATCGGTCGCCTTCGTCCGCAATGATGGCATCGCGCTCTATCCATCATCCTCGTCAGGCCCGACGCGCGACTGCAGGGCGGGGGGATGCGACCTCCTGTCCTCCTTGCCGCCTTGGGCAAAGGCGAGGACAGGGCGCTTCAGGGCGAGGGTCAGCCAGCGCTCCGGCCAGCGCGTCATCGCCCAGGCGGCCGCCACCATGATGCCGAGCATCAGCCCCGGCAGCGCCGGCCACAGCCAGGCCGGGAGCAGGGCCCCGGAGGCGGCGATCAGGCCGATGCCGATTTCATTATGTAGGAGATAGAGCGGATAGCTGATCGCCCCCGCGAACAGCAGGAAGCGCGTCGCAAGCATGCGTTGCAATGCCGCGGATATTTGCGCGGCGGCGAAGAACAGGACGCATCCGGCGAGATAGAGGCACGAGACGAGATCGCCCGGCTGCCACAGGCCCGACGTGAAGGCGCTGGTCAAGCCGGCGAGCATTGCGCCCGCGAACAGCCACCGCGAACGCTCTTCTGCGGCCTTCAGGAACAGCGCGCCGCTTACGAACCAGCCGAAATAGGCCGTCCCGAACCATTGCACGACCTCGACCGCCTGGCTGAGTGGCGGGCTGTCCAGTCTCGTCGCAATCGCGGCCGCCGCCAGCACCGAGAGCCAGATTCCCGCAAGCGCGAGCAGTCCGCGCCGCCAGCCCAGGCGAAAATAGAGCAAACCGAACGTGACGTAGAATCCCATCTCCACATAGAGCGTCCAGAAGACCCCATCGAGCTCGTCGATCGGCACCCGCAGGATCGATTGCCACAGGGTCGGGATAAGGAAGGTGAGGCCGGGCAGCAGATTGACCCCATTCGCCCGTCCGTGCGGCATGTAGGTGCCGAGCGCCTGAGAGATCGCGAAGATCGTCAGCGAGGCGATCAGCATCGCCGGGAACAGACGCAGCCACCGGCGCGCCATGAACTCCCTGTAGCTGGCGCAACGCTCCAGCGTCATCAGGATGACGTAGCCGGAGATCAGGAAGAAGATGTTGACCCCGATCCAGCCATGATCGAGCCCCGGAATCGCGGAGAACATCGTCCCATATGGGAAGAAGCGCTCATAGCCCCAATTGGTGTAATGCCACGCCACCACCGACAAAATGGCGACGCCGCGAAGGCCGTCGAGATAGTCTATGCGCTCCCGGCGGCCATCCATTGAAATGCCCTCGCTGACGATGCCCAGAGTGCTTTCAAGCCAGACGGAGGGCAATGGCGCATGGGCGCCTCAGGTCTGAGGCGTCTCATATTGCTCGATCACCCAGGGCTCCTCCTGCGCCGCCTCGATCCATTCCTTCATCCAGGCATGATCGAGGATTGTCTGCATGTAGGCGGCGTGGAATCGCGGCACCGGAATGGAATAGGTGATGAACCGGGTCACGACCGGTGCGAACATGATGTCGACGGCGCCGAACTCGCCGAACAGGTACGGCCCGCCGCTGCCGTGCCTGGCGCGGGCCTGTGCCCACAATTCGAGGATGCGCAATATCTCGGTTTTCACCGCCTCGTTGAGGTCGGGCGTGGGAAACGACCGTCGCACGTTCATGCCCAGTTCGCGGCGCAGATTGGCATAGCCCGAGTGCATCTCAGCGGCCATCGACAGGGCCATGCCGCGCGCCGCCGGGTCGCGCGGCCAGTAGCGGGCGCGGTCGGTCCTGTCCGCCAGCCATTCGATGATGGCCAGGCTGTCCCAGATCACCGTCGCGTCGTCCCACAGGATCGGCACCTTGCCGCCGGAGGGCGCGAATTCGTCGCCCTGGGTGCGCTTGTCCCATTCCTCGTCGAACAAGGGGACGGTGATCTCCTCGAACGGCAGGCCCGATTGCTTGACCGCCAGCCAGCCGCGCAGCGACCAGGAGGAATAAGCCTTGTTGCCGATGATGAGCTTGAGCAACGCGATCCTCTCCCTTCTCGTCATCCCGGCGAAGGCCGGGACCCATGAACACGGCCGGTGTCAGCTATCGCTTTCGGTATTCATGCACGCCGAATCAACCCTCAGCGTGTCGGCGATCAGAGCAAGGCCGCTTCCAGCACCGCGGCGCGCAGCCGGTCCATGCCGAGCCCCTTCTCGCTGGACGTGACGATGATCTCGGGGTGGGCCGCCGGGTGCCGCCGCGCTTCCTCCTCGGTCGCGCGGGTGATGTCGGCCAGCTCGCTGGCCTTGATCTTGTCGGCCTTGGTCAGGACGATCCGATAGCTCACCGCGGCGTCGTCGAGCATCTTCATGACCTCGCGGTCGCCGTCCTTGAAGCCGTGGCGGCTGTCGATCAGCAGCAATGTGCGCTTCAGCACCTGCCGGCCGCGCAGATAATCGTTGACCAGGTAGCGCCACTTGCGCGCCATGTCCTTCGGCGCCTTGGCGAAGCCGTAGCCGGGCATGTCGACCAGCCGCAGCCGCACGGGCACCCCGACCTCGAAAATGTTCAGCTCCTGCGTCCGCCCCGGCGTGTTCGAGGTGCGGGCGAGCGAATTGCGGTTGGTCAGCGCGTTGAGCAGGGAGGATTTGCCGACATTGGAGCGGCCGGCGAACGCGATCTCCGGCACGCCCGGATCGGGCAGGAACTTGAGCTCCGGCGCCGATTTCAGGAAGGTGACCGGCCCGGAAAAAAGTTTCCTGGCCGCCTCCTCGAGGTCGGCGCCCTGCAGCGCCGCCCCTTCGCTCACGTCGCCGGCGCTCAAGTCGGCGCCGGCGCGCGGAGCGCCGGATTGCGTCTGTACAGCCAACTCTGCTGGGCGATGGTCAGCACGTTGTTGGTCACCCAGTAGAGCTGCAGCCCCGCAGCGAAGCCCGCCATCACGAACATCAGCACCCACGGCATCAGCGCGAAGATCTGCCGCTGCACCGGATCGGGCACTTGCGGGTTGAGCCGCATCTGCATCCACATGGTGATGCCGAGCAGGATCGGCAGCACGCCGAGCGCCAGGAAATGCGGCGGCGTGAACGGCAGGAAGCCGAACAGATTGACCGGCGTCAGCGGGTCGGGCGCGGAAAGATCCTGGATCCACAACACGAACGGCTTGTGGCGCATCTCCACCGAGACCATCAGCACCTTGTACAGCGCGTAGAAGATCGGGATCTGCAGGAAGATCGGCAAGCAGCCGGCGGCGGGATTCGCCTTCTCCTCCTTGTAGAGCTTCATGATCTCCTGCTGCATCGTCATGCGATCGTCGGCATAGCGTTCCTGGATCGCCTTCATCTTCGGCTGGATCGCCCGCATCGCCGCCATCGATTTGAACTGCTTCTGTGCGATCGGGAACAGGATGGTGCGCACGATCAGGGTCAGGCAGATGATCGCCACCCCGAAATTGCCGATATGGGTGTAGAGCCAGAGCAGGAGGAAGAAGATCGGCTTCATGAACCAGCGGAACCAGCCCCAGTCGATCGCCCGTTCGATCTGCGTGCCGAGCTGGTCGGAATAGGTCTGGAGCAGCGCGCCTTCCTTGGCGCCGGCGAAGACGTGGCTGACGTAGCGCGTGCCCTGGCCGGGCGCGACGAGGGCGAGCGGCGCCGAATAATCGGCCTGGTAGGCGTCGGTCTGCGCATTGTGGGTGAACGACGCGGCGACATTGCTCGCCTGGTCGGGCACGATCGCGGCCAGCCAATATTTGTCGGTGAAGCCGAGCCAGCCGCCCTGGCTTGCGAACTGACGCCGGCCCTCGGTGGCGATGTCGCTCCAGTTGTTGCCGTAATCGGCAATGCCGTTGAACACGCCGACCGGCCCGACCTGGGCGGTCCAGCTGTCGGGATCGGGCGAGGGGCCGACCCTGCTCACCAGGGAGAAGGGCCGGACGCCGACCGCGCCGGCGCCCCGGTTGACCACGCGCTGCTCGACGGTGAACAGATAGGCGTCGTCGACCGAGAAAAGGATCTCGAAGATCTGGCCCTGATTGTTGTTCCAGCTCAACGTGACCGGAGTCGCCGGCGTCAGCGCGTTGGCGCTTGCTGTCCAGACCGTCGTCGGGCCGGGGACGGCGGCGCCCTGGCCGGTCCAGCCGAAGCCGGAGAAATAGGCGCCTGGCGCGCCGGCCGGCGAGAACAGGCGGATCGGCGGCGAATTAGGCTCGATCGTCTCGCGCTCGGTGGTGAGGACGAGATCGTCGATGCGCGCGCCGGTGAGGTTGATCGATCCGGCGAGGCGCGGCGTGCGGATCGCGACCCGCGGACCCTCGCGCAGCACGACGGCGCGGTCGCGCACCGTCGCCGGCGCGTTCGCGGCGGCGGCCTGGGGTGAGGGCGTCGGCACCTCGCGGCCATTCTCGATCCTGGTGACCGGCGGGTTGGCGGTCGGAAACCAGCGCTCCGAAACGAAGTTCCAGCCGAACAACACGATCGCCGAGAGGACGACCGCAAGGATCATGTTCTTGTTGTCGTTCACCTCAAGCCCTCAATTGAATTCTTCTCGGGTACGGGATCGTAGCCGGATCCCCCCCAGGGGTGGCAGCGTGCGATCCGCCGGATCGCCAGCCAGGTCCCGCGCAGCGCGCCATAGCGGGAAAGCGCGGTGATTGCATAGGCCGAGCAACTCGGCTGGAATCGGCAGCTCGGCGGCAGCACCCGCGAGGGTCCGAGCTGCCAGCCGCGCGAGACCAGGATGAGCAGGCGGGCGATCATCCGGCGGCGCCCCCGCCCGTTCGGGCTGAGGCTCTTTCATGCAATTTGCGCAGGGCCCTGGTGAGATCCCCGACAAGTTCGGCATAGGGCCGTTCGATGCCGCCGGCGCGGCCGATCAGGACATGGTCGGCCCCGGCAATTCCGGAATCGGGGAGGATATGACGGGCGAGTTCACGGAAACGCCGCTTCATCCGGTTGCGCACGACCGCATTGCCCACCTTCTTCGAAACTGTGAGGCCGAGCCGCATGGCGGGATCGTCGTCGCCGCGTGGGCGGACGAGCAGGACGAAGCCGGTCGTCGGCGCACGCAAGGCGCCATTGGCCGCGAGGAATTCCGCGCGACGCCTGAGCTTGTCGATCTTGCCCGTATTCGAGCCGTTGCCGGCTTCGGCTACGCCGACAGCTTCTTGCGGCCGCGGCTGCGGCGGGCGGCAATGACCTTGCGGCCGCCGACGGTCGCCATCCTGTGCCGGAAGCCGTGCCGGCGCTTGCGCACGAGATTGCTCGGCTGGAAGGTGCGCTTCATCGCTCATTCCTCGTAATTCGGTTCGAATGAAAACGGCCGCCAAACGCGGCGGCCTCGTTGCCGGCGCGATAGGCAAGGGCGCCGGCAAAGTCAATCGGGGCGGTCCATCTGTCCCGCCATGGGCGCTCGCGCCCTGGCCGAAGGGTGCTGGGCGGGGGCGGGACTTTCAATCTCCATGGGCACGGAGATGGCGGCGTCCGCGGCGGCGCGGGCGGCGTCGGCGTCCCACTGTCTCTGGCGTTCGTGGCGGCGGCGCGCGCTCGCCCGACGCAGGCTCCAGTCAGCCCAGCTGCCCTTCTTGGGGTGCTTGCGCTTGAATCGGACATAGAGGCGCTTGGCCCAGCCGGTATATTTGAGGACGAGGCTCAGCCCGCCGGCAAACCAGAAGATCCCGCCGGGCCCGGGAATCGGTCCCACCAGCGGCGTCGTGGCGATCATCAGGAAGCCAAGCCCGACCAGCGCGTTACGCACGCCCGGAATCGCCGCCCATCCCTTCTTCGGTCGTCTCATTCCCCCAATCTGGGGAAGGTGTGTGATAAGTGCAATACGGCGCAAACCGCGATCGATCGGAGATCGACCGCGGTCGCGCCTCTGCCCAGCGCCCGCGGCCTAGAAGGCGACGCGGACCCCGGCTGTGCCCGCATGCGCCTCGTAATCGCCGCCGAATCGGCCGTCATAGCCGAGGAAGAACGCGGCCCCGGCGGACAGCGGCACGGACAGCCGCGCGCCCAGCAGCGCGCCGTCCGGCTCGCCCGGTGCGCTCATATCGAGGGCGCGGCCGGGAGCGACGGCGAACGCCACGGGAACGCTGCGTTCGCCGCCGCTGAGCACCGCGAGATAGCGTGCGCTGGCCAAAAGCGCGAAGCCGCCGAAGTCGCGCTCGATCGAAAGCCCGGCCGAAGCGCGGACGCGATCCTCGCTGCCGTGGCCGACGACCAGGCCGAGCGTGTCGCTCTCCGTGAAGCCGTCGGTCGACAGGCTGACATAATCGAGCCCGGCGCCGGGGCGCAAAGTCCAGCCGCCCATCGCGATCGCATAGCTGATCTCGAGCCCGACCCCGGTCAGCCGCACGTCGTAATCGGCATCCGACCGGCCGATGATCGTGCGCCGAGTCTCGGCATTGCCGAAGCCGTGGACCGCGGCGACAGAGGCGGCGAAGCGTCCGCTCTCGAAACGCAAGGCGGCACCTATCTGGGTCAGCTCGACCTCGCCGGTCTCCAGCGCGCCCGCGACATCGATGTCGAGCCGGCCATGGTCGATCCCCGCCGCCAGCGTCACGCCGGGCGCCACAGCGAGGGCGGCGCCGCCGGCCAGGCCCCAGGCATCGCGCCGCCCGCTCTGGCTGACCCGGAAGCGGTAGACCTCGCCCCAGCCCGCGCTGCCCGCCTGGACCGCGCCCAGCCGCCCGAGCAGCCGGCCGCCGAGATCGAACAGGCCCGATTGTACCTCGGCGTGGATGGTGCCGACCGCGACGACCTGCCCGTTCAGTTCCCAGGTTTCCCGGAGCGTGTCGTTAATGGTGTCGGTGCGGTTTTCGGCGATCGTATAAATGGTGGTGTTGATCGTGTTGTAATTGGTTTCGTCGTCTCCCACGGAATAGGGCGTGCCGCCCAACTCAGTGCAGGTCGGCTTCGTGACGGAGGGCAGGGACGTGACGTTGCAGGCCGACAGCGTGCCGATCTGAATGACGGCCGGCCCAAAGGTGATCACGGTGTTCGGGGATCCCATGGCGGTTCCGGCGACCGAGAAGATCGACGAGGAGGTGGTCGTGCTCGTCGTCGAGGATGACGTTCGCACCGGATCGCCGATGATCACGCCAGGGCCTCCGGCCGTGGTGATCGCCGCCCGCGCCGCCGTGACCCCGTTCTGGACTGCCGCGCTGTTGAACGCGGCGGCGAAGGTCTGGTCGTAGAGCGGCTGACCGCCGAGCAGACGACCGATGATCTGGGTCGAAAAGACGTTGACCCGATTGACGGTCACGGTCGGCGTGCTGAAGACGAGACTTTCGCGAAACGAATTGGCGAACGTTTCCGAAGGCGCGAGGTTGACGTCCAGATACACGTTGTTGGCGTCGTAGCGCAGGCTGGCGATGGCGCTTGGAGAGGTGGTCAGCGGGCTGAACGTGCCGGTGATGCCGCCACCGGCGTTGAGCAGGGTGTAGGTGCCCGCTGTGAAGACGGATCCGGAGGCAAAGGCGGCGACGCCGCCGGCCAGCGCTGCAGTGCCGGTGACGTTGACGCGATCGGCGGTGCCGTTGCCGAGATCGACGCGGAAGGTGCTGCCCGCGCCGAAGACCAGATTGCCGTTGATGGTCAGCGTTCCGATTCCGCCGCCGCCGGGGGAAAGAATACCGTTCACGGTCGTGGCGCCGACGCTTCCCGTGCCGCCGAGCGTGGCGCCGTTCGCTACCGTGACCGCGCTGGTCAGCGCCCCGTTGACGTTGAGCGTGCCCGCGCTGACCGTGGTCGCGCCGGTATAGCTGCTCGCGCCGGTCAGGGTCAGCGTACCCGCGCCCTGCTTGGCGAGGGTGCCGGTGCCCGAGACGATCCCGCCATAGGTCACCGCGTCGGAACGGTTGAAGATCAGGGCGCCGAGATTGATGACATTGCCGTCGATCGTGCCGGCGGTGCCGCCGTTGCCGACCCGCAGCGTGCCGGCGAACGCCACGGCGGTGCCCGGCGAGGAGATCGTGCCAAGATTGAGGATGTCGATGGTGCCATTTCCCGTCCCGATGGCGGGACGTGTCTCGAGGCCTACCAGGCTGCCGCGGATGGTGGCGCCTTCGCGAATGATGATATCGGTCGCCCCGTCGCCGAAAATGTAGGTCCGCAGCCCCGTTCCGCTCGCGTCGATCGCGCCGGCTACGTCCGCCACGATGCTGCCGCCCGATTCGAGGCTGACCCCGTAGGCGCCATTGCCGTCCGGATCCGACGTCGCGACGTTCGTGCCCGCGGCGCTGGTGAAGCGCAGCACCCCGGCATCGGCGGAAACGACAGCGCCGTGGGTGCGGCCTGAAAGCGAAGCACCCGTGGTCAGGTTCAGGCTCGTGCCACCCTGCTGGCCGTTGACCAATATGCCATATTGGAAGCTCGACGTGACGTGCGCGTCCGTGGTGAGCGACGCGGATGCCGAAGCCGGCGACTGGAACGTATCCACCACGAGGCTGCCGGCCACGGAGGAGCCACCGGTCATGACGACGTCTATATTTCCGAGCGCCGTCAGATAGAGCCCGAACGTCAGGTCGTCGGTGGCGAAGCTGCCGCCGTGAAACCATGCATTCAGGGTTCCGCCTGAATCGGCGCGAAACGCGCTCCCGCCGCCGCCGTTGAAGGTCCCGGTGACGGGCGCGGCCTGGGAGCCGATCACGATGCTGCCGCCGCCGTTGCGATTGTCGATCAAGACACCGAAATAGCCGCCCGCCTCCGTGCTGTTCGTGCCCGCGCTGCCATTGCCCCGATAGGTGATCAGCCCCCGATTGCCGGTGATGACAAGGCCGTCGCGCGGCACGGCTGCGTTGTTCAGCGCCGCCGTGTTTCTGATGCTGCCATTGTTGGTGACGGTGATCGGATTGTTGCCGGTGGCCGCGATGCGCAGCCCGAAGCCGGTGATCGACACGCCTTGCGCGATACCGGCGTCGATCGCGTTGGCGAACACCTGCCGCGCCGCGTCGGTCGAGGGATTGTTGGGATCGTTGTTCGTGCTGTTGGTCGTCGCCGTGTCGCCGCAGGTCAGCGTGGTGATGCCGCCCGCCGTCGCCGTCGCGCATTGCGCCCAGGCAGGCTCGGCCATGGCCAGGGCCGCCAGCGACGCCGCCGCCGCCAGATACCCGAATCGCCGGCGCTTCCCGATCCCGGCCGAAGACCCCGATGCCATCACCCGCTCTCCCCGCTTCGATGCGTTCAAGAGACAAAGGCGTCAGCGGCGAACGGAACGGTTCAGGCCCCAGGAATTTTTTCAGGACGCCGGTTGCCGGCACGTCGTCGCTGCCGCGAATTTTAGCGTATTTTAGCGTTAATACGCGGAATATGCGGGCGTCTTGGCCTGCAGCCTGCCAGCTGCCCATCTCTCGCGGGCGCAATTCTGACCTTCAATTTCGTCGGATTTATCCTTCACGATCCGACAAGTCAAGGGAGGGGCGCCGGTCCAGTGCGAACTTCCAGTTTGGCATGTGCCGCAGCGGCTCGACAATCCCCGCACCATCCTCAATAAGGAGAACAAAGGGGGATTGGATGGTCGCGCACGTCGCCACGGTCGCGTTTCTCGGGCTGGAGGCGCGCAGCGTCGAGGTCCAGGTGCAGATCGCCGCCGGCCTGCCCAAATTCCTGGTCGTCGGCCTCCCTGACAAGGCGGTGGCCGAGAGCCGCGAGCGGGTCCACGCCGCACTGGCCGCGATCGGCCTGTCGCTGCCGCCGAAGCGGATCACGGTCAACCTCTCGCCCGCCGATCTGCCCAAGGAAGGCTCGCATTACGATCTGCCGATCGCGCTTGGCCTGCTGGCCGCAATGGGCGCGATCGACCGCGAGACGCTCGCGTCCTATCTCGCCGTCGGGGAGCTCAGCCTGGATGGGCGGATCGCGACGTCGCCGGGCGTGCTGCTCGCCGCCATCCACGCCTCGGCCAGCGGGCTCGGCCTGATCTGCCCGGCCGCGCAAGGGCCCGAAGCGGCCTGGGCGGGCGAGGTCGAAGTGATCGCTGCGCCCGATCTCATCGCCCTGCTCAACCATCTCCGCGGCACCTCGGTACTGGCGCCGCCCACGCCCGGCGTCGCAGATTCGCCCGGCATCGGACCGGATCTGTCGCAGGTGAAAGGCCAGGAAAGCGCCAAGCGCGCGCTCGAGATCGTCGCCGCCGGCGGCCACAACATGGTGATGACCGGGCCGCCGGGCGCGGGCAAGTCGCTGCTTGCCGCATGCCTTCCCGGTATATTGCCCGCGCTGACGCCGTCGGAGGCGCTCGAAGTCTCCATGATCGCGAGCGTCGCCGGGGAGCTGCCGGCGGGCCGCCTGATCCGTACCCGGCCGTTCCGCGCGCCCCATCACAGCGCATCGATGGCGGCCCTGGTCGGGGGCGGGCTGAAGGTGCGGCCGGGTGAGGTGAGCCTCGCCCATCTCGGCGTGCTGTTCCTTGACGAGCTTCCGGAATTCCAGCGCTCCGTGCTCGATTCGTTGCGCCAGCCGCTCGAGACCGGCAAGGTCCAGGTCGCCCGCGCCAATGCCCACGTGACCTTCCCGGCCCGGGTCCAGTTGATCGCGGCGATGAATCCGTGCCGCTGCGGCCATCTCGGCGACCCCGCACTCGCCTGCTCGCGCGCCCCGCGTTGCGCCGCCGATTACCAGGCCAAGGTCTCCGGACCCCTGCTCGACCGCATCGACATCCACGTCGAGGTCGCCGCCGTCGCCGCCGCCGACCTCGTATTGCCGCCTCCCGCCGAAGGCTCGGCCGAGGTCGCCGGCCGCGTCGCCGCGGCCCGCGCCGTCCAGACCGCGCGCTACGAAGCCCATTCGATCCGCACCAACGCCGAAGCCGATGGCGAGCTGCTCGATGCGGTCGCCACTCCGGAGGAGCCCGCGCGCCGCCTGCTCGCCCAGGCCGCCGAGGCGATGCGCCTGTCCGCGCGCGGCTATCACCGCGTCATGCGCGTGGCGCGGACGATCGCCGATCTGGCCGGGAGCGAGACCGTAGGGCGAGTCCATGTCGCCGAGGCATTGAGTTACCGACGCCAGGCGCCACGCAACTGAGGGATAGAAAGGGGCCGCGACAATATCGGAGTGGAAATGAGGCAATGACGCTCATCTCATTCGACGATTTTGAGACCGCCGAGGTGCAAACCGCGGAAACGAGCATCTTCTTGCGCCGATTCGGGGCGGGTCCTCCTATCCTCATGCTTCACGGCTTCCCGCAGACCCATTTGATGTGGCGTTCCGTGGCGCCGTTGCTCGCCCGGCGATTTACCGTGATCTGCTCCGATTTGCGCGGCTATGGCCGCAGCGGTTGTCCCGCCTCCCGCCCCGACCACGAACCCTATACGAAACGGGCCATGGCCAAGGACATGGTCTCCGTCATGGAACAGCTCGGCTTCGCGCGTTTCTCCATTGCCGGTCACGATCGTGGCGGGCGCGTCGCCTATCGCCTCGCGTTCGACCATCCCGAGCGCGTGGATCGTCTCGCCTTGCTGGACATCGTATCGACGGCGGACGTCTGGGAGCGGGCCGACAGGCGGCTTGCCGAAGCTTTCTGGCCCTGGTCGCTGCTGGCCCAGCCCGAGCCGCTCCCTGAAAGACTCGTGTCGGGAGCACCCGACGCGATCATCGACAACGCGCTTTCCGGCTGGGGGTCTTCCGCGTCGGCGTTCAGCCTGGAAGTCCGGGCGGCCTATGTCGAAGCGCTTCGCGACCCTGCTCACGTCCATTCCATTTGCGAGGAATATCGTGCGGCAGCGACCCTCGACTACGAGCATGATTGCGCCGATCGCGAGGCCGGGCGACGCCTGGGCTGCCCGCTCCTCGTCCTGTGGAGCGCACGAGGCGCATTGAACGACTGGTATGCCGGCGCCGGCGGCCCGCTCGGGCTGTGGCGGGCCTGGGCCGATCAGGTCGAGGGGAGGGCATTCGATGCCGGCCACTTCTTTCCCGAGGAGATGCCGGAACCTACGGCCGAAGCGCTGGGGGCCTTCTTCGCCCGATCCTGAAGGCAGATGTCGAGCCGCGACGCTCTTTGCCGGACTTGTCGGATGACACAGGATCCGACGTAATCAGCACCCGGGTCTGCGCTCGCTGCGAATTCCCGGGCGCTTTTTTATGCCCGCGTCCCCGATGAAGTGCAGCAGGCAAGTTCCCGCCACGGCCGCTGGTATATCTCCTCCGACATAAATTGGCCGCCGCGGTGACTAGAGCAGCGCCAACATTAATGAGGCGGCGCCAACGTCGCCCGTGGCGTTGAAGGTGGAGCACCAGCAATGGATGAAAGTCATGGCGGACCTGATCTGATCTCGCTTGCGGCCGAGATCGTCAGCGCCTTTGTCGCAAACAACGCGATCAAGAGTGACGACGTCGCAAGATTGATCCGGGAAACGCACGGCGCCCTGGCGGCCCTCGGCAACGGGGCCGCAGCCGAGGCGCCCTCGGCGCCGGCGTTCACCCCGGCGGTCAGCGTTCGCAGGAGCCTTGCGAACCGCGATCACATCCTGTCGATGATCGACGGCAAGCCCTACAAGACCCTGACCCGCCATCTCGGCAAGCACGGGCTTACGCCCGCCCAATATCGCGAGCGCTACAATCTGCCGAAAACCTATCCCATGGTGGCGCCCGATTATAGCGAAGCGCGGCGCGCGATGGCGCTCAGGATCGGGCTCGGGAGCCTGGCCCGCGACGCCCGATCGAAAAAGGCAGGCGCTGCTGCGCCGCCGCGACCTGCGGGACGGAAACGGGGGCGCCCGCCCAAGGCGTCGAAGGCATAAGCCGGCTTCCCCTGCCGCCGGACTCGTCCGGCATCAAGAGCCCCGGAACACGCGAACGCCGCTCTGGACCTGGACCCGCGGGCCGCTACGGCTCGCTGCCTGGCGCGCCTGTGTGCGGCTGGCGCCGGATTCGGCGGCTGCGGACCGCTGGCCGACGGCGCGGTACAGCACCGGCCGCTCGACCACGGGAATCTCGACGAGCGGCGCCGGCTCGTAGCGCGAACGCAACCGCCGCGACGGCTGGCGCGCGACCGCGTAGCGAAGCTGCGGCGCCGCGATGTTCATCTCGTCGTCGGACGGCGCCTGGCTGAACGCCTCGACCGAGCCGCTGCCCGGCCGGCGGTAGAAGATATGCGCGCCGACGATGACCTGGGGGACCAGGCTCGGCGCCCAATAAGGATGGATCGCGGTGGTGTGATAATTGGTGGCGAGCCCGACCGGGCGATAGACGTTGCCGCGCAGCGCCGCTTCGGCGATCCGCCGCGCCCGCTCCCATGCATAAGGCTCGACAGAGCCGCCCATCGATCCGTCGCACGTGAAGGTGAACTGGCAGCCGGTGCTGCGCTGCGAGCCCTGATAGACGACGCCGCAGACGCTGCTCGGATAGGCTGGATGGCGCACGCGATTCAGCACCACCTGCGCGACCGCGCGCTGCCCATCGTCGGACTGGCTGCGCGCTTCGTAGTAGATCGCCTGGCTGAGGCATTCGAGCGAGCGATCGAACGCCGCCGAATCGCGGCTCGCCACGAACGGCTGTGCCGCCTCTGAGCCGGCCGCGAGCGCTGCCGTCGGAAGCGCTGCAAGGAGGGCCAAGCCAGAAAGGAAGATTAGACGCATGACGATACCCGACCCCGTGATCGAGATCGGCTCTACCCGGGGAATCTTGGGAAGCGGTTAATAACCGCCTCCCAATCTGCCCGCTGGATGGAATGGGCACAAGCATGGGTCCGGCCGGCTGTCACTTTGCGCGCGGCCGGGATACAGGGCAGGGGCATTTGGATCAGCCGGCGCCATGGAAGAACCTGCCTCGCTCGCCATCATCTGGATCAACGGCGCGTTCGGCTCCGGCAAGACGAGCGTGGCGCGGCATCTTGCTGGCCGATGCGCGGACGTCTTTCTGCTCGACCCCGAGCAGATCGGCTTCATGCTTCGGCGGCTCCTGCCCTGGACGCGCGAGGTCGATTTCCAGACGCTGACGCTGTGGAGGCAGATGACCGTGCAGGCGATCCTCGCCGCGGCAGGCGCGGACTCGAAGCGGCTACCCATCGTCCCGATGGCGCTGGTCGAGCCGGACTATTTCGACGAGATCGTGGGATCTCTGCGCCGCGAAGGTGTCGCGGTGCATCATTTCAGCCTGCTGGCCTCGCCCGATACCCTTCGACGCAGGATCCGATGGAGGCTCGACCGGCCCCACTCAAAACGATGGGCACGGGAGAGTATCGACAGATGCGCCGTTCTCGCCGCGGACCGGTTCGGCATTCACATCGAAACCGACCGTCTCCGCATCCCGGAAGTCGCCGCGGAGATCGTACGCCGGCTTCCCCCGCCATTGCGCGCTCGCTTCGCCTGACAGTGCGGCGCTCGTCTGGCCTCCGGCACACCTCTTCGCGACGCCGGCGCCTTGCTGAACATCGCGGCGCGGCCTTATTTGCCGGACTGGTTGGCGGCCGCCGGTTGCTGTTGCTGTTGCTGTTGCGGCTGCGCCGGATTGTCGATGCGGATGTCCGGCAACTCGACCTGCGGCAAGGCGACGTTGACGTTGACGTCGCCCTTGTTGGCGCCGCCAATATAACCGCCGAAGAAGAGGAAGGCGAGGATGCCGAGCACCAGCACGACGAGGATGGCAATGATGGCGCCGCCGCCGCCGCGGCTGCCGGTGTCGACCACCACGGTTTCGCGCTGAACGGGTGTCTGGTTGCGCGCCACAGGATCTTCGCTCATCGCCGTCACTCCAGATTGTTACGGAAACAGAACGCGGGCCGGGAGACGGCAGTTCCGGCGAAAGGCGGTTAATGCGGCTGGACAGGCGCGAGGCGCCGGTATTCAATCCCGGCCATCAACAGGGGAGCCCGATGACCGACACACCAGATCGCCGTGCCGTGATGAAAGGCGCCGCCGCCACCGCCGCATTGCTGACCCCCGCCGCCGCCCTCGCCCAGAGCCGAAGCGCGAGCGACCGCGAGGCCATCGCCCGCGCCGTCGATGCCGGATTCGAGGAATCCCTGGCCCGCATCCGCCAGTGGATCGCGTTGCCCACCATCGCCGCCGAAGGGCTGAATATCAACGAGGGCGCCGATCATATGGCCCGGCTCGCGACCGAGGCAGGATTCAGCCGGGTGCGCAAGGTGCCGACCGGCGGCGTCCCTGCGGTGTTCGGAATGCTCGACGCCGGCGCCCAGCGCACCGTCGGCATCTATTTCATGTATGACGTGAAGCAGTTCGATCCGGCCGAATGGGCCTCGCCGCCGCTCGAAGGACGGATCTTCGATCATCCGCTCGGCCGCGCCATCCGCGGCCGCGGCGCGGTCAACCAGAAGGGGCCGGAAGGCGCTTTTCTCGCCGCCTTGCACGCCTTCAAGGCGGCCAACAAAAGGCTGCCGGTCAATCTCGTCCTGCTCGCCGAAGGGGAGGAGGAGATCGGCTCGCCCAATTTCCGCAACGCCCTCCAGGATGCCGAGGTGCTTGCCGCGATGCGCCGGGTGAGCGGCGTCATCATCCCGTCGGCCGGTCAGAGCGCCAATGGCTCGGCCCAGATCAGCCTCGGCGCGAAGGGCATCATCGAATGCGAGCTGATCGCGTCGGGCGAGCGCTGGGGTAGGGGGCCGGCCCGCGACGTCCATTCGAGCCTCAAGGCGCAGGTCGACAGTCCGGTATGGCACCTGGTCGAGGCGCTCTCCTGCCTGGTCGCCGAACATGGCAATCGCCCTGCGATCGAGGGATGGTTCGAGCATGTCCGGGACCTGACGGCGCGCGAGCGCGCCCTGATCGCCGAAGCGGCGCGCAACCGCGACGAGGCCGAGGTGAAGCGCACGCTCGGTGTCCGGAACTGGATCGACGATCTGCCCTGGCGGGAATCGCTGGAACGTCTCGCCTCGCAGCCGACCGTCAATATCGAGGGGCTGGTCGCGGGGCATACCGGCCCGGGCGGCAAGACCGTGCTGCCGGCACGCGCCACCGCCAAGCTCGATCTCCGGCTGGTGCCGAACATGACAGTCGCCGATTGCCTGCCCAAGCTGCGCGCCCATCTGGCGGCGCGCGGCTTCGGCGATGTCGAGGTCAACATGTCGGGCGGCTACGACCCGACCGAGACCGCCGAGGACGCGCCGGTGATCCGCGCCCAGCAGGCGGTCTTCACCCGGTCGAACATCCCATACACGCTCTATCCGCGCAATGCCGGGTCCTGGCCAGGCTATGTCTTCACCGGCGCGCCGTTGCGGATCGGCGCCGGCCAGTTCGGCCTTGGCTACGGCTCGGGGGCGCACGCGCCGGACGAATTCTTCATCGTCGACAGCCCCGGCGGCCGCGTCGCCGGCCTCAGGCAGGCGGCGATGGGCTATGTCGATTTCCTGAATGAGATGGCGACGGTCCGATAGGGGGTCGAGTCTCCATTTCGACTCCCCTCCTTCAGGGCCCTCGCGGCGGCGCAGCGGACGCCGATGCGAAGGGGGGAGCGTTCTCCTAGCGACCAGCCGCCACCTCCACCGCCCGGGCAAACCGCCCGGGCGCCCGGTCATCATATTGCAGATAGAGGTCCGGCTCGACCAGTTCGAGCTCCATCAGCACCGGCTTGCCGTCGAGGCCGCGGACCAGATCGACGCGGGCGTAGAGCAGGTCCGCATCCGCCGCCTTCAGCGCCGCCGCAGCCGCTTCCAGCTCGTCGGGGAGGGGCGCGTAAGGCGCGATCACGCTGTCATATTCGGGCTGGACCCGGAAATCGCCGGCGCGCGGGCGCTTGCTCACCGCATGGCTGAAGGCGCCGCCGAGATAAATGAGCGAGGGCTCGCCGCCCTGCTCGATGTCGGGCAAATAGGGCTGGATCATCGCCGCGCGGTCCGGGCCGTCGTCCAGCCTCGTCCCGGGCGACCAGCGGATGGTCTGGAACGCACCCGCGGAGATGCGCGGCTTGGCGATCAGCCGCTCCGTCCCGAATTGCAGCGCCGCATCGTGCAGCGCCGCCTCGTCGAGATGTTCGACGAACAGGGTCGGCACGATCGGTGCGCCCGCCTCGGCAAGCCGCGCGAGATAGGATTTGTCGGCATTCCACCTGAGCACCTCGGGCGGGTTTCGCAGCCGAACGCCGGCGGCCTGCCACCGCGCCACGCGGCCCTGCCAATCGCCCTCGCGATGATAGCCCCACGCGAGCAATGGCAGCACCAGGTCGAAGCGCGCCAGGTCGACCGCCCGGGTCCAGGCCGGGCTCTCGACGCGCATCCCCGCGGCTTCGAGCGGCGCGGCGAGCCTGGCCAGGATGCTCGGCCAGCGCGTGCCCCCCAGCTCTCCGTCCGGATCCGGCGTCAGGATCGCGATCCGGAAACTCACTCTTCGGGCAGGAAGTCCGGCACCGACAGATAGCGTTCGCCGGTATCGTAATTGAAGCCGAGCACGCGCTTGTCCGAGCCGATCTCCGCGAGCTTCTGCTTGATCGCTTGCAGCGTCGCGCCCGAGCTGATGCCGACCAATATGCCCTCCTCGCGGGCCGAGCGTCGCGCCATCTCCTTGGCGTCGGCGGGATCGACCTGGATCACGCCGTCGAGCAGGCTCACGTCCATGATCTCGGGAATGAAGCCGGCGCCGATGCCCTGGATCGCGTGCGGCCCCGGCGCGCCGCCGGAAAGGACCGGCGACAGGGTCGGCTCGACCGCGAACACCTGCAGATCCGGCCATTCCGCCTTCAGCACTTCGGCGGTGGCGGTGATGTGGCCGCCGGTGCCGACGCCGGTGATCAGGACGTCGATCGGCGAATCGCGGAAGTCGGCGAGGATCTCCTGGGCGGTGGTGCGGCGGTGGACCTCGAGATTGGCGGGATTCTCGAATTGCTGCGGCATCCAGCTGTTCGGGGTCTCGTCGATCAGCTCGAGCCCGCGTGCGATCGCGCCCTTCATGCCCTTCTCCTTCGGAGTCAGGTCGAAGCTCGCGCCATAAGCCAGCATCAGCCGCCGCCGCTCAAGGCTCATGCTTTCCGGCATGACCAGCACCAATTTGTAGCCCTTGACCGCCGCGACCATGGCGAGGCCGATGCCGGTATTGCCGGACGTCGGCTCGATGATCGTGCCGCCCGGCTTCAGCTTGCCGCTCTTCTCGGCATCTTCGATCATCGACAGCGCGATGCGGTCCTTGATCGAGGCGCCGGGATTGGCGCGCTCGGATTTGATCCACACCTCGGCATCGCCGAACAGGCGGTTGATCCGGATGTGCGGCGTGTTGCCGATCGTCTCGAGGATGTTGGAGGCTTTCATGGCTTCGCTCCTGCTATCGCGCCGGTCGGCGCGGGGTTGGACTCGACTGGTGTTGAGGACATGAGACTTTCATCGGCGGCGGATTGCGGGGACCGCTGCGCCGGAAGGCAGGGCCCGCTCATGCCGCCCCCGTTTCCGCCTGCGGCTTGAAGCCGGCGACGAGAGCGGGCGCCTCCACGTCGGGCATATCCTTGCCGCAGGCTTCGGCCAGGATATCGGCGTCGGGCGCGACGAAATGATCCGCCTTCCTGATGCTCGGGAACGCCCAGGCGCAAAGGCCGGTCACCAGCACCGCAAGCGCGCCCCCGCCGGCCACCGCCGCGATCGGCCCGATTGCGGAACCGGCAAGGCCGGCGCGAAATTCGCCGAGCTCGTTGGAGGCGGAGATGAACAGGCCGGACACCGCCGAAACGCGGCCGCGCATCGCATCGGGCGTGTGGAGCTGGATCAAGGAGGAGCGGACATAGACGCTGACCATGTCCGTCGCGCCAATCACGAACAGGCTGGCGAGCGACAGCCACATCCAGTGGCTGAGGCCGAACACCAGGGTCGCCAGGCCGAACAGGGCGACGGCGGCGAACATCTTCACGCCAACATGGCGCTTGAGCGGGCGCCGGGCGAGGATCAGGGCGGTCAGCGCCGCGCCGACCGCGGGGGCCGCCCGCATCGCCCCGAGGCCTTCCGGTCCGACGTGAAGAATATCGCGGGCATAGACAGGCAGCATCGCGGTCGCGCCGCCGAGCAGCACCGCGAACAAATCGAGGCTGATCGCGCCGAGCACGATCTTGTTGTCGCGGACATAGGCCAGGCCCTCGACGACGGCGCGCAGCGGATGCGTCTGGGCCGCATTGCCGCGCGGGATCGGCCGTATCATCATCATCGCCGCGACCGACAGCAGATAGAGAAATGCCGATGCCTCATAAGGCAGGCTCCACGAGATCGCATAAGCCGCGCCGCCAAGCAGCGGTCCGGCCACCGAACCGGCCTGCCACGCGATTGCATTGAGGGCGATGGCGCTCGGCAGGATCGCGGGCGGCACCAGATTGGGAGCGATCGACCCCAGAGCAGGGCCGGCGAAGGCGCGGCCAATGCCGAGCAGCACCGCGACCACGAACAGGGGGATCAGCGACATGGCGTCGAGCCAGACCAAGGCCGCCAGCCCGGCCGCGCAGCACATTTCGAGGGCGAGGCTGATGCGGACGATCCATCGCCGGTCGACGCGGTCGGCGACATAGCCGGCGATCAGGGTGAGCAGGAACAGGGGCAGGAACTGGGCGAGGCCGATCATGCCGAGCCAGAAGCTGGCTTCCTCGATGCTCATCGTCCTGCGGGCGATGTCGTAGACATGGATGCCGATGACGACGACCAGCATCGTGTTGCCGATCGTGCTCACCACCCGCGCCAGCCAGAAGGCACGGTAATCGCGAAACTGGAAAGGGGAGGTGGAGGCGTCCATCTGCCACGCGATTAGGCCGGAGCTCGGGCGGCTTCAACCGGCCCGGCGAGGAAAGTGCCGAACCCTTGCCCGCCGCCGCGCGGGCGCAAGCTTCTTCCAATCCAGGCTTCGCAGGTGGAAAAGTCTTGCGCTGGTCACGCAAGGAATTTCCGTGCAGAAAGCGCGCGGGTGGGCAGGATTCGCGATCAGCGGAGGATGCAGATGACGCGTCGGTTCACCACTTTACTGATTACGGCTTCGATTGCGCTCGGCACCGCCGCTGCGGCCGACGCGCAACGGCCGCGCCAGCGCGCCGAGGCCTGGCCCGCTTTCATGCAGCGTTATATCGACCAGGATTTCCGCGCCAATCCGGCCTTCGCCGTCCAGCAGGGCAAGCACGAATATGACGGCCAGCTGCCCGACTGGAGCGAGACCGGGCTGCGCAATGAGATCGCGCGTCTGCGCAGCGCCATCGCCGCCGCCCAGTCCCACAATCCCCGCCGCCTGACCCGGGTGCAACGATTCGAGCGCGACTATCTGATCGCGCGCACCCGCGGCGCCCTGTTCTGGCTCGAGACGGCGGATGCGCCGCATACCAACCCGGCTTATTACATGAACAACGGGCTCGACCCGTCGGTCTATGTGACGCGGCCCTATGCGCCGGCGGCGACACGGCTGCGCGCCTTCATCGCCTATTTGCGCGAGATTCCGCGCGCCGCGCGCCAGATCCGCGCCAATCTTCGCACGCCCTTGCCGGTCAGCTTCATCGATTACGGCAAATCGGCCTTCGGCGGCTTCGCCGATTATTATCCGGGCGACGGCACCGCCGCCTTTGCCGAAGTGCAGGATCCGGCGCTCCAGGCCGAGCTGCGCACGGCGGCGCGCGACGCATCCCAGGCGATGCGCGGCCTCGCCACCTGGCTGGAAAGCCAGCGCGCCACCGCCACCACCAATTTCGCGCTTGGGCCGCAGCGCTTCGCCCAGATGATCCGCGACACGGAAATGGTCGACATTCCGCTCGATCAGCTCGAGACCATCGGCCGCGCGGACCTGCGCCGCAATCAGCAGGCGCTGCAGGCGGCCTGCGCCCGGTTCGCACCGGGCGCCACCATCCAGGCCTGCATGGACCGGATGGGCGCGCGCAAGCCCGAGGGCGGGCCGGTCGCCGGCGCGCGGCGGCAGCTGGTCGGGCTCAGGGAGTTCCTGATCAGCCACGACATCGTCTCCATCCCCGGCACCGAGGTCGCCCATGTCGAGGAGGCGCCGCCCTATAATCGGCAGAATTCCGCCTATATCGACATTCCCGGGCCCTATGAGACCGGGCTGCCCTCGGTCTATTATATCGCCCCGCCGGATCCGAGCTGGACGCCGGAAGTGCAGGCCGGGTTCGTGCCGGGCGAGCGCGACCTGCTGTTCACGTCGGTCCACGAAGTCTGGCCGGGCCATTTTCTCAACTTCCTCCACGCCAATCGCTCGCCCTTCGTCTTCGGCCGGGTCTATGTCGGCTATGCCTTCGCCGAAGGCTGGGCCCATTATGGCGAGGAGATGATGTGGGATGCCGGCCTCGGCGACGGCGACGCCGAAACCCATGTCGGCCAGCTCTCCAACGCCTTGCTGCGCGATTGCCGCTTCCTCTCGGCGATCGGCATGCACAGCGGCCGCATGACCCAGGAGCAATCGCGCCAGCTGTTCCTCACCGAATGCTATCAGGACGAAGGCAATGCCCGCCAGCAATCGGCGCGCGGCACCTACGATCCCGCCTATCTCAACTATACGATGGGCAAGCTGATGATCCGCCGCCTGCGCGACGACTGGACCCGCACCCGCGGCGGCCGCCGCGCCTGGAAAGCCTTCCACGACCGCTTCCTGAGCTATGGCGGCCCGCCGATTCCGCTGGTGCGCGCGCAGATGATGGGTGGGGCGCCTCGGTCGGTGTTCTGAGGGGTCAAGCAAGAAAGAAGAAGACCCTCATCCCAACCTTCTCCCGCAGGCGGGAGAAGGAGCGCACAGGCGCGGGTCTCTTCCCTCTTACCCTCTCCCGCTTGCGAGAGAGGGCAGGGTGAGGGTCTTGTTCTTGTTCTTCTTCCCCGCGTAGCCTGCTCACCGCACCTGAGCCGCCGGCTGATTCCCCCGAACCTCGCCGACGTCAGTCTGCCTCAACGCCGGATTGAGCCGCGCCAGGCTGCAAATCCCGGCGACAAAGGCCAGCCCGGCGGCAACGAGCGCCGGAGTCGGGCCGCCGCCCAGCCCGAGCGCGAGCAAGGCCGCGAACAGGGTCGCGCCAAGCGTCTGCCCGGTCATCCGGGTCGTCGAGATCAGGCCGCCGGCCGAGGCGGCGCGCTCGCGCGGCGCCGAGCCGATGATCACCCGCGCATTGGGCGAAAGGAAAAGGCCGAAGCCGCCGCCGCACAGCGCCATCCGCCAGGCAATGTCGACATAGGCGGGATGGTCGGGCAGCCAGGCGAGCAACAGCAGGGCAATGGTGGCGAGGGCCATGCCGATTCCGCCGAGCAGGCCGGCCGGCACCCGATCCGACAGCGCCCCTGCGGCCGGCGCGACGAACATGATGGTCAGCGGCCAGGGCGCGATCAGCGCTCCCACCTCGCTCGGCGAGAAGCCGAAATCATGTTCGAGCCGGAAGGGCATCGAGAGGATCAACGTCATCGAGGCGATGAAGGCGGTCAGCGCGCCGAGCGTCGACAGGGCGAAGACGGGCTTGCCGAGCAGATCGACCGGCATGATCGGCCGCTCCGCGCCGATCTCGCGGCGAACGAAGAAGACGGCGATGACGATGCCGGCCGCGACGATCGCCGCGGAGACGACCGGCGAATCGCCATGGACCCCGCTCTCCAGGCCCGAGATGATCAGGCCGAACGTTGCCGCGCAAAGCACCGCTCCGAGCAGGTCGTAATCCCCGGCCTGCGGCTCCGAATCGGGCAGATATCGGCCCAGCAGCAACGAGACGATCGCGAACGGCACCGCGGCGGCGAACACCCAGGGCCATGAGCCGAAGGCGAGGATGAAGCCGCCCAGGGTAGGCGCCAGCGCGGCCGAGATCGACACGACCACGCTGTTGATGCCGAGCCCGCGGCCCAATTGCCGCGCCGGATAGGTGCTGCGCAGGATCGCCGACGAGACGCTGAGCGCGGCCGCTGCGCCGAGTGCCTGCGCCGCGCGGACGACGAGGAGGAAAGGCAGGCTCTCGGCGAAGAAGCACAGGATCGTCGCCACGGTGAAGACGATCTGGCCGAGCTGGTAGAGCCGCCGGTGGCCGATCCGATCGCCGAGCGTCGAAAAGGGGAGCAGGGTCATCACCAGCACGAGCTGGTAGATCGTGACCACCAGCACGACCGCCGATCCGTCGACGCCGAGGTCGCGCGCGATCGTCGGCAGCGCCACGGTCGGGATCGCTCCGTCGATGACGACGAGCGCCGTGCCAAACGATATGGCGAGGATCGCTAGGAGGCGGCGGGGGAGGGGGAGGCCTTCGGTCACCGGGCCTCAGTGCGCGAAACCGGCGGCGGGTTCCAGCCACGAATGTGGTCAGCCGAGCGCCCCAGCAAGCGCCCGGATCATCCCGCCGCCATCCCCGCGCCAGGCGCTGCCGTGCATGCAGGCAAGCGTTTCCGGCTCGGTCGCGGCGATCCGCGCCAGCACGGACTGGGTGTTCGGCCCGTGCGCATAATAATCCATCGGCTGGCGGAATTCCTCGCTGGGCGTGAGAATGTCGCTCTCGGTCAGCGCGACCTCGCCGATGCCGCCCTGGGTGAACAGGTCGCCGCAGAACAAGGTGCCGGTCACCTCCTCGTAGAGATAGCCGCATTCCCATCCGTGCGGCACGTGCGGCGCGTCGATCCAGCGTACCCGCCGCCCGCCGAGATCGGCCACCTCGCCATCGGCCAGCGGCCGCGGCGCCCGGTCGGCGAGGTCGCCGACCGAGACCAGAGCGGCGACCGCGCCGCACAGGGGCGCGGCCCGGGGGGCAGCTTCCAGCCACTGGTTGAGCGAGCCGCATTCGTCTGCCTCGACATGGCTGAAGCTCACGTGCCGGAGCTTCTCCACCGGCATGACCGAGGCGACCGCGTCGCGCACGTGCGGGAAGAGGCCGCGCAGGCCGGTGTGAAACAGCAAGGGCTCGTCGGCGAGCAGAAGATATTGGTTGAACGAGAATTGCTGCCCCGGAAGGGGCACCGGCGTGTTGATCCGGTAGATGCCGTCGGCGATCTCGCAGATGTTGGTGCCGGTTTCGGTATTGGTGACGCGCATCGAAGCGACTCCTCCCGCAAATTGGTCGCGGCCGAGTAGGCGCATGCCCGGGTTCGCGAGACTCGAAATCGACGAAGCCGGCAGTTCGTGCGGCAATCCCGTCCGTGCTTCGACGAAAACTCAGGCCGGCGAGACGAAGCTGTCCAGCACCCGTTTCCTCCCGGCATGCTCGAAATCGATTTCGAGCTTGTTGCCCTCGATCTCGGCGATCGTGCCGTAGCCGAATTTGGAGTGGAACACGCGCTGGCCGAGCGCGACGTCCGAGCGACCGGGATTGCCGAGGCTTACCGCGCTCGCCTTGACGTCGATCACCGGCATGGCGTTGCGGTCGAAGGAGCCGCTGCTCACGGCGCGCTGCCAGCCCGGACCGCGGCCGGTGCGGCGGGCGACGTCGGCGAAGGGGTCGGCGCGCTCCGACCAGTTGGCGCGCCACAGGCTCTCGCCGCCGCTCATGCTGCTTTCGGCTTCGATGTTCGCCTCGGGCAATTCGGTGACGAAACGCGACGGGATTGACGACGTCCATTGGCCGTAGATGCGGCGATTGGCGGCGTGGAGGATGATGCAGGTCTTGCGGGCGCGCGTGATCGCCACATAAGCGAGCCGGCGCTCCTCCTCGAGGCTGGCATTGCCGCCTTCGTCCATCGAACGTTGCGACGGGAAGACGCCTTCCTCCCAGCCGGCGAGGAAGACGGTGTCGAATTCCAGCCCCTTGGCGGCGTGGATGGTCATGATCGTGACCTTGTCGGCGTCGCGGTCGGCGTCGTTGTCCATGACGAGGGAGACGTGCTCGAGGAACGCGCCGAGCGTCTCATATTCCTCCATCGCCCGCGCCAGCTCGGTCAGGTTCTCCAGCCGCCCGGCGCTCTCGGCCGAGCGATCGGCCTGCAGCATCGCGGTGTAGCCGGACTCGTCGAGCACCAGCCGGGCGAGGTCCGGATGCGGCAATTCGTCGAGCTTCGCCCGCCAGCGCGCGAAATCGCCGACCAGATTGCCGAGCGAGCGCCGTGCGGCGCCGGTCAGCTCGTCGCTGTCGAGGATGCGGGCGGCGGCGAAGGAGAGCGGGATGGCCTCGGCGCGGGCGAGCTGGTGCAGCTTGGCAACCGCCTTGTCGCCGATGCCGCGCTTGGGCACGTTGACGATCCGCTCGAAGGCGAGATCGTCGGCGGGCTGGGCGATGACGCGCAGATAGGCAAGCGCGTCGCGTATCTCGGCGCGCTCGTAGAAGCGGAACCCGCCGACGATCCGGTAGGGCATGCCGATGGCGATGAACCGGTCCTCGAGCTCGCGGGTCTGGAACTGGGCGCGGACCAGGATCGCGCAATCGGCCAGCTGCCCGCCGCGATGCTGGACAGACTCCAGCTCTTCGCCGATCCGCCGCGCCTCCTCGGGCCCGTCCCAGACACCGATCACCTGGACCTTGTCGCCGTCGCCCGCCTCGGTCCACAGCGTCTTGCCGAGCCGCCCGCTATTCTTCGCGATCAGGCCGGAGGCGGCGGCGAGGATGTGCGGGGTCGAGCGGTAATTCTGCTCGAGCCGGATGATCTTCGCGCCGGGGAAATCCTTCTCGAAGCGCAGGATGTTGGAGACCTCGGCGCCGCGCCACGAGTAGATCGACTGGTCGTCGTCGCCGACGCAGCAGATGTTCTTGCGTTCCTGGGCGAGCAGGCGGAGCCAGAGATACTGGGACTGGTTGGTGTCCTGATATTCGTCGACGAGGATGTAGCGGAAGCGCTGCTGGTAGAATTCCAGCACGTCGCGGTTGGTCTTGAGGATGACCAGCATATGCAGGAGCAGATCACCGAAATCGCAGGCGTTGAGATCGCGCAGCCGGGCCTGGTAGACCGCATAGAGCTTGGCGCCCTTGCCGTTGGCGTAAGCCTCGGCCTCGCCGGCATCGACCTGGTCCGGGGTCCAGCCCTTGTTCTTCCAGCGGTCGATCATCCCGCCGAGCATCCGCGCCGGCCATCTCTTCTCGTCGATGTCGGCGGCGAGGATCAATTGCTTCATCAGGCGCAACTGATCGTCGGTGTCGAGGATGGTGAAATTGCTCTTGAGCCCGACCAGCTCGGCATGGCGGCGCAGCATCTTGGCGCCGATCGAATGGAAGGTGCCGAGCCAGGGCATCCCCTCGACCGCCTCGCCGACGATGCGGCCGACCCGCTCGCGCATCTCGCGCGCCGCCTTGTTGGTGAAGGTGACGGCGAGCAGCTCCGATGGCCATGCCTTGCGGGTGAACAGGAGGTGGGCGAGCCGCGCCGTCAGCGCCGCGGTCTTGCCCGTGCCCGCTCCGGCAAGGACCAGCACCGGCCCCTCGGTGGTCAGCACGGCCTCACGCTGCGGCGCGTTGAGGCCGGCGATATAAGGCGGTTCGCTGTCAGGGGCGGCGGGCAAGGTCACACGCGAACAGGTAGGGAACGGCGCGCGCCTCGGCAAGCCGCCACGCGACGGCGCTGCCGCGCAATGGCCAGGGTGCACAACCGCGTGGAGTTTTCGCAAACGCCAAGTAAAGTGGGAGTCGGATTCGCATGGGGGCAGTCATGGCGGACGAAGAGCAAGATACGGACGTGGAGATCCAGGACTTCATCCTCGCGCGCGAGCTCGCCGAGGTCTATCTACTCATGGATCATATCTCGGCAAGTCAGTGCAAGGAGATCCCGAAGCAGATCCCGGATGATCCGCTCTTCGAAGATTCGACAGGGAAGGCATGGCTGCAGCAGGTCTGCGAGATCGCCTGGCCGCCCGACCATTCGACGCGCAAGCAGGACGCGCGCAACGCCGCCAGGCTGATCCGCGCCAAGGACGTGCTCAACAAGGCCGCGCTGCCGGCGACCGGCGGCAGCATCGCCTTCACGCTGATGCTGGCCGGCGAGGCACGCGATCCGCAAACCGGCTCGTGGTGGCGGCGCACCTTGTTGTGGATGGCCGATGCCGAACCGAGCAATCCGGCCGGTGCGGGCGACCCGGATCACCGGGGCGGCGTGAGCGGGACCGGACCGGGATGGCCCGGAGGAAGGCCGCCCTCGCGCGCCTCGCTTGCCGCGCTCGCTTATCCTTCGCTGTCCCGGCGGGCGTGGCGCTATCGGCTGGCGCTCTATTCCCTGCTCGTGTTCCTCGTCCTCTGGCTGCTGTTCACCTGCATGCTCTCCTGGGACGTTGCGACCGGCAATTCGCTGCTCAACCGGGCTTCGGCACTGGAAGCGCGGGTGATGACGCTGCAGAGCGCCGGCGCCACGGCGCCGCCGGGCGCGGTGGTCGTTGCCGCCCCGGACAATGGGGCGCCGCTCACCGGCCCGCCCAAGCCGGTCGGCGCCATTCCGCAGGCGCGGTCGGACGATCTGCCGCGCGCGCTCGAGCTCAGGGAAGCGGCGATGACCAATCTCGCCGCCTGGATGGATGAGAAGGGCTTTATCCGCCGGCTCCTGCTCGACCGCATCGGGGGAGACCAGGAGGAGACCCGCGTAGTCGCGGCCGGCGCGACCCCGGTCGTGGCGGTGCCGGGCGCACAGACCGCCGCTGCCGCGCCGCCCGGCAAGACCAACGTCGAATGGGCGGCAGTTTTGCTCGGCGTCCTCGCCAGCAATATCCTGCCGATCTTCTACGGCCTGCTCGGCGCCGGCGCGGCGGTGGTGCGGCAGGTCTCGGCGAAGATGCGCGACAGCGTGCTCACGCCCCGCGACATCCTGCTTGCCTATGTCCAGCTCGCGCTGGGGGCGGTGATCGGCGCGTGCATCGGGCTGTTCGTCAATTCGGAAGGGAGCGCGGCCAGCGCGCAGGGTGGCCTGCTCGCATCGGTGCCGCTGTCGGCCTCGGCTCTGTGCTTCGTCGCCGGGTTCGGCGTCGAAGGCGTGTTCCAGGCGCTCGAATCTTTGATCCGCCGCGTGTTCAACCTGGATTCGTCGCGCCCGGCTCAGCCCGGCTGAGGGGCAATGGGTCCCCGGGGCGGGCCTAAAACCCAAATCGCCGGCGGCGGGGTGGGTCATCGTCGCGCTCGGGCGGGAGGCTTTCCACCTCCCAGTCATGGTCCTGGACGATTCGGGATCGGATCGGCCGGCCCGCCCCGTCGCGCGACGGCTCGAAGCGGAAGCGCTGCTCGATCAGCCGGCAGGTGGTCTCGTCGAGCTCGTCGCTGCCACTCGAATGGGTGATCGCGCAATGCGTGGCGCGACCGTCGGTCTCGACCGTGTAGATGACGGAGACGGTGCCGCCGACGCCGGCCTCGCCAGCGCCGGCAGGATAGTCGCGGTCGCTGATGCGGCCGCGAACGTGCCGGGGCGGACTCATGTCGCCGTCGCCGTCGCCGCCTCCGCCCGGTCCGTCGCCGGAACCGCCGCTGCCCGTACCACTGCCCTGGCCGCCGGCGCCGGTTCCGGGCCCGGGTACCGGCGCGGCGCCCGCCGTCGGCTGGGCGCCGGGGCCGGGTACCGGCGCGGCGGCGATCGTCGGCGGCGGCGGCAGGACGGGAGCGGGCGCGACGATCTCGGTGGGGCGCGATTCGAGATTGGGCGGTGACGCGGCGCCCTCGGGCCGCCTGCTGCGCTCATGGACTGGCGGGACATGCGGCGGCGGCGGCGGCAAGGATGGCGGCACCTCGATCAGCTGGAACACCGGCTGGAGTGCCGGCAACTCCAGGACAAGGCTGCGCAGGAGGGCGAAGGCAAGACAGGCATGGATGATCAGGACCGGGATTCCGGCCCTGAGTCGGTCGCGATACGTGGGTCCTTCCGCCGTCATGGTTCGCCGATTCAGCCGGTAAAGTCCTTCCCATTGGCTTGAGCGGGATGAACATCCGGTTGCCGCGCGCTCGGACAATCAACGCGCGGCGCGCGAGCAGGTTCGCTTTAGCGCCGGGCGAAACGTCGCGGCTTCATTCTCGAAACCTCGATGCCGATCGTCTAAAGGGCACGCGAATCAAGGTGTTGAGGTGGAAATGGACACGATTTCCAGACGTGGGCTGCTCACATCGCTGGCCGCGTGCGGCCTGATGCCGGCCGCCGCCCTGGGCGCCCAGGCGCGGGTGATCACCACCCCGATCGCGATCGAGGATGGCCGCGTCTGGATCGCGGCGACGATCGGCGGCAGCCGCCCTTTGCACTTCATCATCGATACCGGCGGCGTCGTTAGCCTGATCCAGGACGATGTCGCGCGCGAGCTCGGCTTGCGCGCACGGGGCAATACGAGGCTGGCGGGCATCGGCGGCCCGGAGAATTTCCTGGTCTATGAAGGGCGCGACGTCGCGTTCAGCAGCGGCGCGATCCAGCACAGGGTGGTGTTCGGCGCGCTGCCGCGCAACCTCGTGCTCGGCCGCGGTGCGGCGGGTGCGTTTGCCGCCGGTCTCTTCACCGAAGCCGATGCGGATCTGGATTTCGGTCGCGGCGAATGGCGGCTCTATCCAGACGGCCGGGGCACGCGCGAAGGCTATCGGGAGCTGCCCTCCTCGATCCAGCATATCGCCCATAATGAGAATGGCTCGGCCTTCGTCTTCGCCGATGCGATCCTCGACGGCCAGAATTACCGCTTCCTCCTCGACACCGGCATGCCGGGCCAGCTGATGCTCTGGCCGGGCGCGGCGCGGCGCAGCGGACTGTGGAACGATGCCGGTCCGTTCGCGCCGGATCGCGGCCGGGGCATTGGCGGCGAGGGCGCGCGCGGCCGGCTCGTCCGCGCCGGCAATCTGAGGCTCGGCGCTTTCGCGTTCGAGCGTCCCCTGGTCTTCCTCACCGATCCGTCGTCGCTGGAGGGTTCGCATTTCGCCGACGGCATCATGGGCCTGTCCCTGCTCGAGCTGCTCAACCTGTCGACCGACATAGGGCGGCGCCGGCTCTGGGCGCAGCCGAGCGGGCGGCCGCAGCGGCCGGAACGCTATCGGCTGACCGGCCTGTGGGTCGACGAACGCCGCGGAGCGCTGACCATCACCGACCTCAGCCCGCGCAGCCCGGCCGCGGACGCCGGGCTCCAGCGCGGGGACGAGATCCTCGGCCTGTCGCTGGCCGACTATGTTCGCCGCGCCGCCGGCCGGCCTGGCGACAGCTTCGAGCTCCAAATCCGGCGCGGCGGCGAGACTCGCACGGCACGGCTGACATTGCGCGAATTCCTCTGAAGGAAAGCGCTCGCCAGCGCGCGGCGGCCCGATTAGTCTCGGGCAATGGAGGGGCCGGAAGCATGATCGCTGCGAACCGTCGCGTGCTGCTGGCGAGCCTGGTCGGCACGTCGGTCGAATTCTACGATTTCTACATCTACGCGACCGCGGCCGCCCTGGTGTTCGGCCCGCTCTTCTTTCCCGCCACCTCGCCGTCGATGCAGCTGCTTGCATCTTATGCGAGCCTCGCCGTCGCCTTCGTGGCGCGGCCGGTCGGAGCCTGGGCGTTCGGCCATTATGGCGATCGCATCGGGCGCAAGTCGACCCTGGTCGCTTCCCTGATGCTGATGGGCGTATCAACCCTGCTGATCGCCTTCCTGCCGACCTATGAGACGGCCGGCCTGTTGGCGCCACTGCTGCTCTGCATCCTTCGCTTCGGCCAGGGTTTCGGGCTTGGCGGCGAATGGGGCGGAGCGGCCTTGCTCGCGGTCGAGAATGCCCCGCCGGGCTGGCAGGGGCGCTTCGGCATGGTGCCTCAATTGGGCGCGCCGGTCGGCTTCATCGCCGCCAACGGGCTGTTCCTGCTGATCGGCGCGACCATGACCAGCCAGCAATTCATGGACTGGGGCTGGCGCATTCCCTTCCTGCTCAGCATCGTCCTGGTCGGCCTCGGCCTGTGGGTGCGGCTCAAGCTCAGCGAGACGCCGGCCTTCGCCGCGATGCTGAAGGAGGGGCCGCCTCCGACCGTGCCGCTCGGCGAGTTGCTTCGCGGTCACCTGCTCGTGACGCTGGGTGGCACGCTCGGCGCGGTCGCCTGCTTCGCGGTCTATTATATCGCGACGGCCTTCGCGCTCGGATACGGCACCACGACCCTCGGCATCGGGCGCCAGGTCTTCCTCCAGATGCAGCTTGGCGCGATCTGTTTCATGGCGCTCGGCATCGTGCTGGCGGGCTGGCTGTCCGACCGGTCCAGCTCCAACAAGGTGCTGACCTGGGGCTGCGTCGCCGCGATCGCGGCGGGGCTGTTGCTGGCCCCGGCGCTGGAATCGCGTTCGCTCGCCGCCATCTTCGGCGCGCTCAGCTTCGCCTTGTTCGTGATGGGCTTCGTCTACGGCCCGCTCGGCGCCTGGCTGCCGAGCCTGTTTCCGGCGCGGGTACGCTACACCGGCGTCTCGGTCGCCTTCAATATCGCCGGCGTGCTCGGCGGCGGGCTGACGCCGATCGCCGCGGTCTGGCTGGCGGCGCAGGGCGGCCTGCTCTGGGTCGGCCTCTATCTGGCAGGCGCCTCGGCGATCAGTTTCCTGGCGCTGCTCGCGGTGCGGGGCCGCGAAGCGCCCGATCGTCCTGCCACGGTCTTCGATCCGTTATGATCTGCTTGTCCGCGCCGGCGGTGGTGATAGACCGGTGCACAAGCAGGGAGGGGTGGCCATGACGAAGCGGTTGTTCGCCGAAATGTTCGGGACATTCTGGCTGGTGCTCGGCGGTTGCGGCAGCGCCGTCCTCGCCGCCAAGTTTCCCGAAGTCGGCATCGGGCTTGCCGGCGTCAGCCTGGCCTTCGGCCTGACCGTGCTCACCATGGCCTATTCGGTCGGCCATATTTCCGGCGCCCATTTCAATCCCGCGGTGACGATCGGCCTGTGGGCCGGCGGCCGCTTTCCGGCGAAGGATATCGCCCCCTACATCCTGGCCCAGGTCGTCGGCGCGATCATCGCGGCGTTCGTGCTGCTGCAGATCGCCTCGGGAAGTCCCGAATTCTCCCTTGCCGACGGCCTCGCCGCCAACGGGTTCGGTGCGCAATCGCCGGGCGGCTATTCGATGCAATCGGGCCTGATCATCGAAATCGTCATGACCCTCGGCTTCCTGATGGTGATCCTCGGCGCGACCGACTCGCGGTCGCCGTCCGGCTTCGCGCCGCTTGCGATCGGTCTGGCTTTGACCTTGATTCACCTGGTCAGCATTCCGGTGACCAACACCTCGGTGAATCCGGCGCGCAGCACTGGTCCCGCGCTGATCGTGGGCGGCATGGCCCTGCAGCAATTGTGGCTGTTCTGGGTGGCGCCGATCGTCGGCGGCCTGATCGGCGGCTTCCTCTATCGGTGGCTGGCGCCGCAACCCGCTGCGCCGGACGTGACCGGCGAGCCGCTCATGGCCGGCGATTAGTCCAGCACGAGCGACGAGCTGCTCCGTCAGGCGGCCCGTATCAGCAGGCTGATCTTCGCCTTGCCGTGAACCCGCTCAGCGTCGAGCGTATAGCCTTCGGTTTCGACGCTTTCGCGCGGACCGGTTTCCAGGGTGACCCATGCATGCGGCGCCACGGCGGCGCCGAGCGCGGCAAGCGCCTTCGGCCCGTATCCGCTCGCATAAGGCGGGTCCATCAGCACCAGGTCGAATGGGCCCGGCACGCCGTGCAGCGCCGATTGGGCGCGGATGTCGGCGCGCTCTTCGGCGCCGAGCCTCGCGACATTGCGCCGAAGCGCGTCGATCGCCTTGCGGTCCGTCTCGACGAAGGTGCAATGGGCCGCTCCGCGCGACAGCGCCTCGAGCCCGAGCGCGCCGGTGCCGGCGAACAGGTCGGCGACGCGCAGCCCCTCGAACGAGCCGAGCCGGCTGGCCAGCATCGAGAACAGGGCCTCGCGGGCGCGGTCGCTGGTCGGCCGCGTGGCGATGCCGGCCGGCGCCTCGATCGGGCGCCCGCGCCATGCGCCGGCGATGATCCTCATTTGCGTCCGCCGCGGGGCGGAGAAGGCCGGCCCGGCTTGCCGTCGCCAGGCGGTCTCGGCCGGCCGGGCCCCCGTCCGCTCGTCGTCGCCGGGCGGCCGGGCTTGCGTTCGCTCGCTTCATTGGGGCGACCGGGATTGCGCCCGCTTGCCCCATCGGCTCGGCCGGGTCGCCGATCGCCGGCGGTGTCGGCACGACCGGGCCTGCGATCGCCCGTCCCGGTGCGACCGTCGGGCTTGCGGTCGCCTGCGAAGCCGGGGCGTCCAAATTTGCGGTCACCTGAATTGTCGGGGCGGCCCGGCTTGCGCGCGGTCGCCGCATTGGGACGGCCAGAATTGCGATCGCTCGGCCTATCCGGACTGCCGGGCCTGCGGTCGTCTGCAGCATCCGTTCGCCCAGGCTTGCGCTCGCTCGCCACACGGGGGCGTTCGGGCTTGCGCACGGTTGCCGTGTCCGAATGTCGCGATTCGCCGCGGCGCGGACCCTCGCGGCGTCCGGCCGCCGGCGGACGAGCGGTGGGCTCTGCCCGGAGCAGGACGCCGCTCTGGCCCCCCTCGGCCTGGTGGGGCAGGCTCGATCCGAGCGCCTTGCGGAACGCGACCAGATCGTGCTGCTTGACCTCGTCGACCTCCCCCGGCGGCAAATCGGCGAGCGGGAAGGGGCCGTATGCGGTGCGGATCAGGCGGGATACCTGCAGCCCGAGAAATTCGAGCACGCGGCGGACTTCGCGATTCTTGCCCTCGCGCAGACGCATTTCGACCCAGCCGTTGCGCCCGGTCCGGCGCTCCAGATTGGCGTCGATCGCGCCGTAGCGAATGCCTTCGATCTCGATGCCGTGGATCAGGTCCTCGAGCTGCGCCTGGCTGACGTCGCCGAAGACGCGGGCGCGATAGCTCCGCTCGACACCGGTGGCGGGTAGCTCGAGCGTCCGCTTCAATTCGCCGTCGGTGGTGAGCAGCAGCAGGCCCTCGGTATTCATGTCGAGCCGCCCCACCGGCATCAGCCGCGGCAGGCCCTTGGGCAGCCGGTCGTAGATGGTGGCCCGGCCCCTGGGATCGCGCTCGGTGGTCAGCAATCCGGCCGGCTTGTGATAGCGGAACAGGCGCGCCGGCGCCGCCTCGCGTATCGCCTTGCCGTCGACGGTCACGCCCTGAAGCGAGGCCAGCAAGGTCGCCGGCTTGTCCACCGTCGCGCCGTTGACCGCGATGCGGCCCTCCTCGATCATCCGCTCGATCTCGCGGCGCGACGCGACGCCCGCGCGGGCGAGCAACTTGGCGATGCGCTGGGGGGCGGACGAATTCATTTGGCCAATTCCTAGGCGACGGGAACCTTATTTGCGCCGGGCCGATTGCGGTCGGCGGCACAAGCACCCAGATTGCTCGTTACGGGATCGTTCAATCGGGAGGGGTGCGCCCTACATGCTCTTCGGCAAGCGCGAAAGGCGGATCAGCCGCATCATGATCGTCGAGGACGAGCCTTTGGTCGCGTTCGACAACGAATATATGCTGAAGGATGCCGGCTATGAGATCGTCGCGACGGTCGCCAGCGTCGCGGATGCGCTTGCCGTGATCGAGGCCGAGCCTCTCGATCTGATCCTGACCGATATCGCGATCAGCGGCGAGGGCGACGGCACCGACGTTGCCCGCGCCGCCGCCGCGAAGGACATTCCGGTCCTCTTCGTCACCGGCAATTGCAGCGAGGAGGCCAAGAGCCTCGCGCTCGGCTGCCTGTCCAAGCCCTATAGCGAGCGCGTCCTGCTGAACGCGCTGAGCGCGATCGACGATCACCTCCAGGGCAAGGAGCCGCGCAAGGTGCCGGAGCAGCTGATCCTCTACATCCAGGCATGATCCGCCGCGCCATCCTGTTGCCCGCGCTTTTCTTATCGATCGGAGCCGCCGCCGTCTTCGTGGCGGGCCGGAGCGCGCCGGATTCGCCGGCCCCATCCGCGCCGCCTGCTCTTGCCGCTGCGGCACCGCATCCCGTGGTGGTCGAGCTCTTCACCGCCCAGGGCTGTTCCTCCTGCCCACCGGCCGACGCCGCGCTCGATCGCTTCGCCCAGGATCCGAACGTCGTCGCGATCAGCCGGCCGATCACTTATTGGGACAGCCTCGGCTGGCGCGACACGCTGGCGCGGCCGGCGAACACCGCGCTGCAGCGCGCCTATGCAGCGCGCAGGCACTCGGACGAGGTCTATACGCCCCAGGCCGTGGTCCAGGGGGACGTCGCACTGGTTGGCGGCCGCACCGGAGCGATCCACCGTGCAATCGATGAGGCGGCAGTCCGGCCGGCGGCGGGGCTGCGCTTCGAAAGCGCGGCGGGCGGCCGCGTGCTGGCATTGGACGGGCCGGCCCCACGACCCGCGGAGATCCGCCTCCTCGCCCTTCGCGCCCGGGTTCCAGTCGCGATCGGCCGGGGCGAGAATAGCGGCCAGACGGTGGACTATGTGAACGTCGTCGTCGCCGAGGAGGTGATCGGCGCCTGGCGCGGCGGGCCTTTGCGCTTGCCCGTCCCGGCCGCCCGGCTGCGCGTGCCCGGCGCCGACCGCTACGCGATCATCGTCCAGGAACCCAATGCCGGGCCAATCCTCGCGGCGGGATTTCTATAGGTCGTCGCCCCAAGATTCCTGCCCGTCGGGGGGAGGAACTGGCTCCCTAGCCCAGCGCCTTTTCGATCTCGTCATGAAACGCCCGGATCCCCGTCTCCAGCGTCCCCAGGGTGATCTCCTCGATCGACCCCGAGGCAAGCCCGCTCTGGCCTAGCGCGGCGGCGCGATAATCCTCGGCCGCGAACACGCCTTCGTCGAGCAGGGTCCAGCTCTTCTCCCAATGATCGTGCTCTTCGCTGCTGCGCGGCGCCTCGGGGATGAGCATGAAATCCTCGACGAGGGTGTGGCTCTCGCTTTGCGGCATCAGCACCATCAAATTCACATAATCCGGGCTCATGATGATGATGGTCGCCGGGAACAGCTGGTAGGCGAAGGTGATTACCGCGCGCAGCGCCGGCCAGTCCTCATGGTCGACGCGCTCCAGATAGTCGGTACGGCCGACGGCGCTGCGCTGGTGGATTCCGACCCGGTCGGCGACGGTGACGCCGTCGGTGAAGAAGCGGGCGATGGTGGCGGCGTGAAGCCGCTGGACGTGGTAGCTCTCCAGGAAGGCGTCCATGATCAGCTTCCAGTTGGCCGGCACGTCGTGGACCTTGCGGCGGAAGAGGTGGTGGCCGGCCAGGCCGAAGGCATCGAACTCCGGCGCCAGCCCGTCGGCGTCGGTGAATTCCGCTTGCTCGTCGCACGCGAACCAGATCAGCCCGCCCGCCTCACGGCTCGGCAGCGCCTTCAGATGATGGTCGGCCTTGTCGAGGCCGGGGAAGGTGTCGGGCCGGGGCATGGCGGCGAGCGCGCCGTCGGCGAGATAGGTCCAGGCGTGATAGGGGCAGGTGATGCGCGGCGCGCGCTGCACCTCGCCGCCTTCGACCAGCCGCGTGCCGCGGTGGCGGCAGACGTTCCAGAAGACGTGCGCCTCGCCTTTCTTGTCGCGGGTGAGGAGCAGCGGAATACCGAATCCGTCATGCGCCACAGCCATGTTGGGCTCGGGCAGGAGCGCCGATGGCGCGATCACCTGGGGAAGGCGGTCGAACAATTTCGCCTTCTCGACGGCAAAACGCCCCGGATCGGTATAGACCGAGGCCGGCACCGTGGTGATGCCCGCGCCCTCGCTGCTCCGCCCCGCGGCGATGGTGCGGGCGAGATCGAGTTGGCCCTGGGTGGGCCGCTGCCGGATCGGCATGTCCATAAGGCGATCGTGCGTCTTTGCGCCGGCCAAGGCAAGCGCGCAAAATGGCTTCCCGCCCGCATATCACTCGTTACAAAGGCGGCATGAGCGAACAGAGCCCGACCGCATCGCCCTTGTTGTCCAGCCGGTTGTGGGACGGGTTGAAGCCCTATTTCGAAAAGGCCCCGCTCGCCTCATTCCTGCTCGGCGTCTCGTCGGGCTTCCCCTTTGCGATGATCGGCGCCACGCTGACGACGCGTCTCGCCCAGGACGGCATCACCAAATCGACGGTCACCGCCTTCACGCTCGCCTTCCTCGTCTACAATCTCAAATTCCTCTGGGCGTGGATCGTCGACGGCATCCATATTCCGCTGCTCGGCAGGCTCGGCCAGCGCGTCTCCTGGCTGATCTTCGCCGGATTGCTGGTCATCGCCGCAGTCGCCAATCTCGCCTTCCAGGATCCGGCCGCCAACATCTTCCAGACGGCGGTCGCGGCGATCCTGCTGGGCGCGGCGGGTGCGACGTTCGACATCGTCATCGATGCCTATCGGATCGAATTGCTCGAACCGCGCCAGCTCGGCGTCGGATCGGGAATGTCGCAATATGGCTGGCGGATCGGATCGGTCGCGGCCGGCGCGCTGGCGCTGGTGCTTGCGGCCAGGGTCGGCTGGGAGATCGCCTATCTGGCCTGCGCCATCTTCGCGCTGCCGGCGATGCTGACGGGTCTCTTCATCGGAGAGCCGGCGCGGCATCGCGCCGCTGCCGCGCGCAAGGGAGTCGGCGAGGCCTGGGCGGCCATGGCCGGGCCCTTCGTCGAGTTCTTCATGCGCAAGGGCGCCTTGCTCGTCCTGCTCTTCATCCTCCTCCACAAGATCGGCGACACGCTCGGCCAGCTCGTGCTGCGGCTGCTGCTCAACGACAAGGGTTATTCCAACGACCAGATCGCGATCTACGACGTCGGTGTCGGCTTCTGGGCCTATCTCGTCGGCATCTTTCTTGGCGGCGTGCTTTATGCGGCATTGGGGATGAAGCGGTCGGTCTTGATCAGCCTGATCCTGATGGGTGTCTCCAACGCCAGCTTCGCCCTGCTTGCCGCGGTCGACCAGACCAATTGGGGCCTTGCCGCAACGATGGCGTTCGAGAATGTCGCGAGTGGCATCGGCGGCGTCACCGTGGTCGCTTATTTCTCGGCGTTGACGGATCTGCGCTTCACCGCGGCGCAATATGCCTTGATCTCGGCGGCGGCGAGCGTCGTCGGGCGCGTGCTGACTGGCACCACCGCCGGCACCCTCGTCGAAGCGATGGGCTTCGTGAATTATTACTGGCTGACGACCGCGGCGGCCTTGCCCGGAATCCTCCTCTTCTGGCTGATGATGCGCGCCGGCCTGATCGACGCGTCGATCGGCACGGCAGGCAAGGAGGGTGAAGGCGACGCCCGGGCGGATCCGCCGCCGCCCGTCTAGATGATTGCGATCTGCCGCCGCTCGGACGCATTGCGCCTGCTCGCCGAGACCAAATGGCCGACCAGGAAGTTGGACCGCCACGAGCGCGCCAGGCATTTGGACTGGTGCCATTGGGCGGCCCGGAGCCTCGCCGAGCTGCGGGCGGAATTTCAGGCGTTTTCATCGCGCTGAGAGATGCGCAAACCCGATCTTAACCATGCCAGCCCCATGGCGGGGCCATGGACATCGGCAGTGGTCCGCGCAGAATTGCCGCCGCCCTCGCCGCGGCGTGGATGTCGCTTGCCTGGAGCGCGCCGGCTTTGGCCGATCCGCCGCGCCTCGAACTGCCCGCCAATCTCAGCGCGGTGATCGATTTCAGGATCGTGCTGACCGACGGCGAGCGTTCGTTCACCGATGGCGGCTTCGGTAAATCCCGCTTCGGAGGGGGCGGCGAGGATTTCGACGTCCATGCGGTGCCGGCCGCGGCCCAATTGGTCTGGCACGGCCCGATCGCCTGGAACGTGGCGGGGTCGGTCGCCGTCGCTTATCAGGATGAGCAGGATCAGCCGGTCGATCTCATCCAGGCTTTTGCCACCTGGCGCCCGGTTCCGCGCGGGGCCACCCGTTTCTCGGTGCGCGCCGGCCTCTTCTGGCCAGAAATATCGCTCGAGCATCATGGGCCGGCCTGGCAGGTTTCCGACATGATCACGCCTTCCGCGATTAATTCGTGGATCGGCGAGGAGGTGAAGGTGGTCGGCATCGAAGGAACGGCGAGCCGCGAACTGGCGGGCGGCCGCCTGTCCGCCACGATCGGCCTGTTCGGGTTCAACGACACGTCAGGCACCCTGCTTGCCTTCCGCGGCTGGGCGCTGCACGATCAGCAGAGCGGCGCCTTCAGCCGCACCACGCTTCCGCCCCTCGGACCCGACATGGCGGGCGCCCAGCCGCAGTGGACGACGCCGACGCTCGAGGCCGATCACCGTATCGGCTATTATGGCCGCCTCGAATATCAGATGGTCGCGCCGGTCACGCTCTCGGCCTTTTATTACGACAATCGCGGCGATCCGATGGCCTTCACCGACGATTTGCAATGGGGCTGGCGAACCCGCTTCCTCAATCTCGGTGCGCGGCTCGATCTGGGGCGCCATACCCGCCTGCTCGCCCAGGCGATGACCGGCACTACATTGATGGGGCAGGATCCGGGCGACCCCGACATCTGGGTCGATACACGCTTTCGCTCCGCCTACCTTCGCCTCACCCACGAGATCGGTCCGGTGGCCTTGTCCGGTCGCCTCGACCTGTTCGAGACGCGCCAGCGCGGTGAATATGTCTATCCTGAAGACGGCGAGACCGGCTGGTCGCTCACCGGCGCCGCCGATTGGCATCTGACCGATCAGGCCCAGCTCATCCTCGAGTGGCTCCACATCGAAAGCGACCGGTTGGCGCGCCTGCGTGTCGGCGTGCCGCCGCGGCAGGACCAGAATGTCGTGCAGGCGTCGATGCGGCTGACCCTTTAGAAGGGGTTTGGGCCGTTAGCTCAATCGCTTACCGGATTTTCACCTTCTGCGGTTAGTCGCGCAGGATGCGCGCGCTCGTGCCTGCCCTGCTTGCCCTGCTGTTTGCGGCCGCTCCGGCGGCGGCGGGCGATCTCGTCGTGCAGGTGCGGGCGGCCAACGGCGCGCCGGTCCCCAATGCAGTGGTGACGCTTTATCCCGGCGGACGTCCCTCGCCCTTGGGGCCGGCGGGAAGTTACCAGATCGCCCAGCGCGACTTGCAATTCTCGCCTTTCGTGCTGGTCGTGCCAGTCGGGGCGGACGTCTCCTTCCCCAATTTCGACGACGTGCGCCACCACGTTTATTCCTTTTCGCCGGTCCGCCGCTTCGAGCTCAGGCTCTATGCCCGCGAGCAGGCGCGCAATGTCCGCTTCGACCGCCCCGGCATCGTGCCGCTCGGCTGCAACATCCACGACAATATGATCGCCTTCATCAACGTCGTCGACACTGCCTTCGCTTCGCGCACCGACGGCGCCGGCCAGGCGCGCTTCACAGCCATTCCCGGCAGCCAGGTGCTGGTCCGGGTCTGGCATCCCTATCTGCGCGCGCCGGCTAACCAGCTCGAGCTGCGCGTCGCCGTGCCCGATCATGGCGTGGTCTCGCAGGCCGTGCCGGTAAACCTGAGGCCGCCGCCGCGGCCCGGCAGCGCTTACTGAGACCGGCATGTTCGGGCGTATCCGCACCAGGCTGGCAATCCTTTATGCGGGGCTATTCGCGCTTGCGCTCGGCCTGGTCGCGATCGCACTCTATGCGGTCATCGCCACGACCTCCGAGCGCCAGGTCCGCGGCGAGCTGGTCGCCAGCAGCACGGTCTTCGATCGCCTGCTCGAGCTGCGCACCCGCGAGCTCAGCAACGCCGCGGGCCTGCTCTCGCGCGATTTCGGATTCCGCGCCGCGGTCGCCACCGGCGACCCGGGTACGGCCTTGTCGGCGCTGGAAAATCTCAAATCGCGGCTTGGTCTGGGCACCGCGTTTATCGTCGGCATGGACGGCAACGTCACCGGACTCTCCGATCCGCGCCTGCGCGCCGATGCGCGCTTGCTATGGGCCGCGCTCGATGCCGGCAGGACCAGCGGCATCACCCGGCTTGGCGGCGTCCCCCATCATGTCGTTGCGGCGCCGATCATGGCGCCGAACCTGGTTGGCTGGGTGGTGTTCGCGAACGATCTCGGGCCCGCCCAGATGCACCGGCTCGAGCAGCTCTCCGCCATCCCGATCAACGCACGCGTGCTGCTGCGCGGCCGCGGCGATGGCTGGAGCGGCGGCGAGCACAGCGCCGACGACGTCGCTATCGCCGGCTTTGTCGACGCCCGCATCGGCGACGGCGCGCCCGCGCGGCTCGACGAGGAAAGCGGCACCGCCATTGCGCTGGCGCGGCCGCTGCAGGGCATAAACGACGGCGAATCCGCGGCGCTCCTGATCCGCTACCCGCTGGCCGAAGCGCTGGCGCCCTATCTGCCGCTGCAGATCGCAATGGCGCTGACCGGCCTGCTTGGGCTCCTCCTCGTCATATTCGGCTCCTGGCGCCTGTCACTGACCCTGACCAAGCCCATTTCCGCGCTGGAGCAGGCGGCGCAGCGCATGGAGGAGGGCGAGACGGTCGAGGTCAAGGTCGAAACCCGGGACGAGATCGGGCGGCTCGCACAGAGCTTCAACCGCATGGCGGCGGGCATCGCCGAGCGCGAGAAGAGGATCACCCAGCTCGCCTTCAACGACAGCCTGACCGGCCTGCCCAACCGCGCCTTCTTCCGACAGCATCTCGATCTCGAGCTCAAGCAGGGTGAGCGGCGCGGGGGCCGCGGCCTCGCCTTGCTTTGCGTCGACCTCGACAATTTCAAGGCGGTCAACGACACGCTCGGCCATCCGGTCGGCGACGAGCTGCTGCGCGCGGTCGGCGCCCGGCTCAGCGCCAGCGTCGGCGACGCGATGGTCGCCCGGCTGGGCGGCGACGAATTCGTCGTCATCCTCTCCCACCTCGAGGCGCACGAGGCGGCTGGCGCGATCGCGAGCCGGCTGATCGCCGCTTTGGCCGAGCCGTTCGACATCCGCGGCAACGAGCTGACCGCAGGCGCCAGCGTCGGCATCGCCATGGCGCCCGGCGATGGCGCCGATGCCGACAATCTGCTCAAGCATGCCGATCTCGCTCTCTACCAGGCGAAGGGCGAAGGGGGCGGCACCTACCGCTTCTTCGAGGCCGAGATGAATGCCCGCGCCCAATCGCGGCACCGGCTCGAAAGCGATCTGCGCCGCGCCATAACGGGCGGCGAGTTCGAGCTTTATTACCAGCCCTTGTTCGACATGGAGACCAACAGGATCGGGTCGTTCGAGGCCCTGATCCGCTGGAACCACCCGACGCGCGGCCTGGTCGCGCCCGACGAGTTCATCCCGCTTGCCGAGGAGACCGGACTGATCGTGCCGATCGGCACCTGGGTGATCCAGGAGGCCTGCCGCCAGGCGACGAAATGGCCGGACCATGTCCGCGTCGCGGTCAACGTCTCCTCGGTCCAGTTCCGCAAGCCCGGCCTTGCCAACATCTTGATGCAGGCGCTTGCGGCCAGCGGGCTCGATCCAAGGCGGCTCGAGGTCGAGATCACCGAATCGATCTTCCTGGAAAGCTCGGATGCGTTGATCGCGATCCTTCATTCGCTGCGCAACATGGGCATACGGATCGCGCTCGACGATTTCGGCACCGGCTATTCGAGCCTGTCCTATCTGCAGAGCTTCCCGTTCGACAAGATCAAGATCGACCGTTCGTTCATCCAGCAGATGCTGAGCCGCTCCGGCTCGACCGCGATCGTCCACGCCATCACCGATCTCGCCCGCGCGCTGGGCATGGAGACGACCGCGGAAGGGGTTGAGAGCAGCGAGCAGCTGGCCGAGCTCCGCCTGCATGGCTGCTCGTCGGTCCAGGGTTATTTGTTCAGCCGCCCGGTCAACGCAGCGGGGGTGTTTGACGCACTCGACGTCGACGATCCGCAGCGCAACGTGGCCTGATCCAAAGAAAAGGGCCCCGCCGGCATGCCGGCGAGGCCCTTTCCGAAAATTCCGATCCGCTCTTAGGAAGCGGTGAATTCGACCTCGGTGGTCTCGCAGAGATTCACGCCGCGCAGGTCGTTCTCGGTGCCGTCGTCATAGGTCACCTTGATGTCCCACGAGCACTGGTCCTCGTTGCGATCGAAGGTGATCTCGGTCTGCTCGTCATTGCCGAGCACTTCGCGGCCGAGAATGTCCGGGCCCCAGCGCGAGCTGCTGCTCGGCGACACGTTGAGCGTCATGATGACGTGGCCAGTATGGTTGGTGACGGTGAAATCCTGCCGGCCCGCAAATGCGGCGGTGGACATGGCGGACAACAAAAGAGCGCCCGCAATCAGAAACTTACGCATGTGATATTCTCCCTATCCCCGGAAATTCCCCCAAGGCCTGTTCGCCTAGGGGTGGGGGCAAGGCTTGGCAATCCGATATTTGTCGGGGTGTGGACGATCCCGCGCCGGACCTTATAGCGCTGGCCATGACGAGCGACATCCTGATCATCGGTGCGGGGCATAACGCCCTGGTCTGCGCCTTCTACCTCGCCGAGCGCGGCTTGAAGGTGCGGATGATCGAAAGCCGTAGCGTCGTCGGCGGCGCGGCGGTGACCGAGGAGTTCCATCCGGGCTACCGCAATTCGACGGCGAGCTACACGGTCAGCCTGCTCAACCCGAAGATCATCCGCGACATGCGGCTGTACCAGAATGGGCTGAAGGTCGTGCTGCGCAAGATCGACAATTTCCTGCCCACCCGAAGCGGCGACTATCTCCTGTCGGGGCGCGGCGGGCTGACCAGGCGCGAGATCGCCCGCCATTCGCCCGCCGATGCCGAGAATTACGATGCTTATTCGGAAGCGCTCAATTCGGTCGTCGGCGTGCTGCGCCAATGGCTGCTGCGCGCCCCGCCCAATGCGGGCGGCGGGCTTTCGGAGATGCTTGCCCTGCTCAGGCTCGGCGCCGGCGTGAACCGGCTGAGCCTGGAGGAGCAGCGCAACCTCGTCGATTTCTTCACCAAATCGGCGGCCGACATCCTCACCCGCTATTTCTCCCACGAGCTCGTCCAGGCGCTGTTCGGATTCGATGCCGTCGTCGGCCATTATTCGAGCCCCTATGCGCCGGGCTCGGCCTATGTCCTCCTCCATCACGTCTTCGGCGAAGCGGCCGGCGTGGAGGGCGCGTGGGGCCATGCGATCGGCGGGATGGGCGCGATCACTCAAGCCATGGCAAAGGCGGCCGGCGAGGCCGGCGTCGAGATCATCCTCGACACGCCGGTCGAGGAGGTGATCGTCGAACAGGGGAGGGCGGCCGGTGTCGTCGCCGGCGGCAGGACGTATCGCGCCAAAGCGGTGGTCGCGGGCGTGCACCCGAAACGGCTGTTCACCGAATTGCTGCCCGAAGGCGCGGTGGCCGAGGCGCCGGCGCGCCGCATGGCCCATTGGGCGAGCGAATCCGCGACCTTCCGGATGAACGTCGCCTTGTCGGAGCTGCCGCGCTTCACCTCATTTCCTGAGCCCGGCGATCATCTTACCGCCGGCATCATCGTCGCGCCCTCGCTCGACTATATGGACGCCGCCTATCTCACCGCCCGCACCGAAGGCTTTTCGAAGGCGCCGGTCGTCGAGATGCTCATCCCGTCGACGCTCGACGACAGTCTCGCGCCGACGGGAAGCCATGTCGCCAGCCTGTTCTGCCAGCATTTTCCCTATGACGTGCCCGGCGGCTGGGATGCGCGCCGCGACGAGGCGGCGGATGCAATCATCGCCCATGTCGATTCCTATGCGCCGGGCTTCAAGGCGTCGGTGATCGGCCGGCTGGCGCTCAGCCCGCTCGATCTGGAGCGCCGCTTCGGCCTGATCGGCGGCGACATCTTCCATGGCAAGATGGGGCTCGACCAGCTCTTCTCGAACCGGCCGATGCTCGGCCACGCCGACTACCGGATGCCGCTGAAGGGCCTCTATCTGTGCGGCGCCGGCGCCCATCCCGGCGGCGGCGTCACCGGCGCGCCCGGCCACAACGCGGCGCAGGCCGTGCTCGCCGACCGGCGCAGGCTGAGGCTTTAATCCGGCGACCGATAGGTCTCGTGGCAATCCGAGCAGGTCTGCCGCACCGCGGCCCAGCGGGTCAGGAAGACGGCCCGGTCGCCGGACTGGGCGGCCTCGGCCATCGCCGTCGCTGCCGCGGCATAAGCCGCCGCGCGCGCCTCGAAGCCGGCGCGGTCGCTCCACACGGTCGGCAGGGCCTTGCTGTTCGGCAGGTTGGTGCCCGCCGGGAACAGGCTGGGCAAAGTGTGCGCCCAGCGCGCCAATACCCGCGACGGGAAAGCGAGCCCATGGACGTCCGCGCCGGCATCGGCCTGCGCCTTCAGCTGGATGAAGTCGGCGGCCGACAGCGCATAAGCGGATTGGCGCGCGGCAACGATTTGTTCCGGCGTGAGCCCGGTCTGCGCGACGGCGGCGAGCGGGATCGCGGCCAAAGCAGCGGCGAGCAACATTTTCTGTTTCATCCGGCCTCCATTCTCCGGTTCATGCCTAGGCCTCTTCGGGGCCTGCAACAATCTCCAGCCGGTCGAGGATCCCGGACTGGCTCGGCAGAATCTTTTCGCGCGCTTCGGGAAGGGCAAACCAGGCGGCACGGTCGATCTCGGGAAAAGACTGGAATCGTCCACTCTTCGGCGGCCATTCCAGCGTGAAGCTGTTGCTGTGGATTGCGGCCGCGTCGAGATCGCCTTCGAGCGCGAAGGCCTCGACCCATTTGCCGCCTTTCTGGCGGATCCGGCCGAGCGGCGTGAGCGCGCCCTCCGGCTTCACGCCAAGCTCCTCCTCGAACTCGCGGCGGGCGCAGGCTTCGAGCCCCTCGCCCGGCTCCGCCAGCCCCTTCGGGATCGCCCAGGCGCCCGCGTCGCGCTTCGCCCAGATCGGTCCGCCGAAATGGCCGAGCAGCACTTCGACCGCGCCGGCGGCTCCGCGGCGCCACATCAGGATACCTGCGCTGAGCTCAGCCATCGTGCGCCAATCGCCCGGCCGCGCAGTGACGTCAACGCGCGACTCTTGCCAGCCTTGGTCCCAACGGTTCAGGATGCACCCCGATGCTGGTCACCGAGATCATCCGCCGCGGCGCGCTTTATCATGGCGATCGTGTCGCGATCCGCTTCGGCGACGAGAATCGGACGTTTCGCGAGGTCGATCGGCTGTCGAACCGCATCGCCAACACGCTCAGCCAGGGCCTCGGCCTCGCCAGGGGCAGCCCGATCGCCCTGCTGATCGATAACGGCCTCGATTCGGTGCCATGCGATTTCGGCGGCGCCAAGGCAGGGCTGGTGCGCACGCCGCTGAACAGCCGGCTGTCGCTCGACGAGCATCGCACCATGATCGAGAAGATCGGCGCCCGCACGATGATCCACGGCGCCGGCCAGGCCGAGCGCGCCGCTGCGCTGCAGGCGCTCTTGCCGGATCTGCGCGTCATCGGCCTTGGCGATGCATCGGTCGGCCCGGACATCCTTGCTTTGGCGCAGGACGCGTCCGACGCCGATCCGCGCCTGCCGCACGAGCCGGACGACGTGATCCTCGCCTTGTTCACCTCGGGCACGTCGGGCACGCTCAAGGCGGCAAGGCACACCAATGCGAGCTATTGCGCCATCGTCCGCAACGTGCTCGCCAATCTGGTCGACCCGAAGGCGGGGGAGACGATGCTCCACGCCGCCTCGATGATCCACGCCAGCGGCTGCTTCGTACTGCCGTACTGGCTGCGCGGCGGGACGGCCGCGATCCTGCCCGGCTTCTCGCCCGCATCCTATGTCGAGGCGATCGAGCGCTGGCGCCCGAACGCGCTCAACCTGGTGCCGACCATGCTCCAGATGCTGTTCCAGACGCCCGGCATCGACGCCGCGGATCTCTCCTCGGTCGAGACCATCGTCTATGGCGCGTCGCCGATGCCGCGCCCGTTGCTGGAGCGCGCGCTCGGCCTGTGGGGTCCGGTCTTCGTTCAATATTACGGCCAGACCGAGGCCCCGCTCGCCATCTGCAACCTTCAGATGGCGGAGCATGTCGGCGCGTCCGCCGAGCGGCTGCTCTCCTGCGGCCGGCCGAGCCTCGAGTGCGAGGTTAGGCTGGTCGACGAGGAGGGGCGGGACGCGCCGCCGGGCGAGGCCGGCGAGATCGTGCTGCGCGCGCCGTTCGTGATGCAGGGCTATACCGATCCCGCGCTCACCGCCGAGGCCTTCCTCCCCGGGGGCTGGCTCAGGACCCGCGACGTCGGCCGATTCGACGACCAAGGCTATCTCACCCTGGTCGACCGCACCTCCGACATGATCGTCACCGGCGGCTACAACGTCTATCCGCGCGAAGTCGAGGACGCGCTCGCCGCCCACCCGGCCGTCGCCCAGGCAGCGGTCGTCGGCTTGCCCGACGCCGTCTGGGGCGAGGTGGTGACCGCGTTCATCGTCCTGCGCGAAGGCGAAGCGGCGGACGAGGCCGCACTCGTCGCTCACGCGCGCCTTCATGTCGCCGCCTACAAGGCGCCCAAGGGGGTCCGTTTCGTCGATACGATCCCGCTGAGCCCGGTCGGCAAGCCGCTGCGGCGGGCATTGCGCGAGCCCTTCTGGCAGGGCAGGGAGCGCCGGATATGAGCGTGCGCGTCGAGACGAGCGGTCCGGTCACGACGGTCATCATCGATCGGCCCGATCGCCGCAACGCCGTCGATCCCGCCACCGCACAGGCGCTGCGCGACGCGTTCGACGCCTTCGAGGCGGACGATATTGCCCAGGTGGCGGTCCTTGCCGGCGCCGGCGGCCATTTCTGCGCGGGCTTCGATCTCAAGGCCTTCGCCGCGCGGGGCAGCGATTACGATCCGCTCGGCGAGGGCCCGATGGGACCGACTCGGCGGATGCTCTCCAAGCCGGTCCTCGCCGCGGTCGAGGGCTATGCGGTGGCCGGCGGCATGGAGCTGGCCTTGTGGTGCGACATGCGCATCGCGTCGGAGACCGCCACCTTCGGAATCTTCTGCCGGCGTTGGGGCGTACCTTTGGTCGACGGCGGGACGGTGCGGCTGCCTCGGATCGTCGGACAGGGGAGGGCGCTCGACCTGATCCTGACCGGCCGGCCCGTCGGTGCGCAGGAAGCGTTGGCGATCGGGCTCGCCAACCGGGTCGTGCCGGAGGGACAGGCGCGCGCCGAGGCCGAAGCGCTCGCCGCCGGAATCGCCCGCTTTCCTTCGCTTTGCATGCGTACCGACCGCGCGTCGGCTTATGCGGGCTGGGACAGCGATTTGGGCGCAGCGCTGCGGGCCGAGGCGGTTGCCGGAGTCGCGCCGCTCGCCGAGGGCGCGCGCGACGGCGCCGCCCGGTTTGCCGGTGGACTGGGTCGAAGCGGGGGCTTCGAAAATATCTGACGCACGAAGAGGGGGGGACTTCAATGGACTGGATGCTGATGCCGCTGCGGCGTTACGCCGAATTTTCGGGCCGCGCCCAGCGGCAGGAATATTGGATGTTCGTCCTCTTTTCGGCCTTGCTCTACATCGCCGCGTTCATCCTTCTCTGCGTTTTCGTCGGGATCATGGATCAGGGCCGCACTCTTGATTCGGGCGGAAAGCCGGGGGATGAGGCTGCGCCCGTCGGGGCCGCCATCGGCGCCCTGCTGATTCTTCTCATCTACCTCGTCCTGTTCATCCCGACCCTCGCGGTGAGGGTGCGCCGACTCCACGATCAGGATCTCAGCGGCTGGTTCGTGCTGCTCGGCTTCATCCCCTATCTCGGGCCGCTGGTCATCTTCGTCTTCATGTGCATCGACGGCACGCCCGGCCCGAACCGGTTCGGCCCCGATCCGAAGGAGCGCGCCGGCCGGTATCACGCCGACATCTTCGCCTGATCCGTCCGCGGCGCGCGCGCTTGATCTCGCCGCGGAAATGATCGACGTTTCACGATCTTCGCGCGCCACATGCGCGCCGCATGAGGGGGAATTGCCATGTCATGGATGATGATGCCGCTGAAGCGCTACGCGGATTTTTCGGGGCGCTCGCGCCGCATGGAATATTGGATGTGGCAGGTCTTCAAGTGCATCGTCGGAATCGTGTTCATGATCCTGTTCCTGGTCATTTTCGGGGCAGTCTTCGCCGGCATCGGCGGCGTCAAGGATCCGAGCCAGCTGGATCCGAACCAGCTCATCGCCGCGGGCGGGGGCCTGTTCATCCTCTGCCTGATCTACCTGGTCTTCGCGCTGGGCATCTTCATCCCCGACATCGCGGTCGCCGTGCGGCGGCTCCACGACACCAACCGCACCGGCTGGTGGATCCTCGCGCCGGTCGTGCCCTACGTCGTCGGCGTCGTGGCGATGGGCACCACGGCCGGAGTCTCGGCCGGGATGCAGATGGGGGATTCGACCCAGGACGGCATGATCGTCGCCGTCGGCATCATCGGAATCGTGTCGATGCTCGCCACCTTTGCCCTGGGGCTTACCGTGCTCGTCTTCATGTTCCTCGATGGAACGCCGGGTCCGAATCGCTATGGACCGGATCCCAAGGGCCGGGACGCAAGCCGGGTCTTCGCCTGACCGGCGCGGCGGCGTCCTGCCGGGAGACGGAACCCGCCATGCTGCGGCTTGATTACCCGGGCGAAATGACCCACCCTGCCTCGCCGCATGGTGTGGCTCTGGATTCTTTAGGGGGATGGTTATGGGTTTGATGTTTGCGCCGCTGAAGCGGTATTTTGATTTTTCGGGCCGCTCGCGGCGCAAGGAATATTGGCTGTTCGCCATCCTCATCTGGATCCTGCTGATCGGCGCGATGATTCTCGACGCGACGCTGGGCCTCGGCGGCACTGCCACCAGTTCGTCCGAATATGGCGACGGCACGGCCTCGGCCAGCTTCAACCTTTCCGGCGGGATACTCACGCTGATCGTCCTGTTGTTGATCATCATCCCGGCCCTCGCCGTGTCGATCCGCCGCATGCACGATCAGGACAAATCCGGCTGGTGGATCCTGGTCCCGATCGCCGGCCCGATCATGGTCGCGTTCATCGGCGGCACGGCCGGTCCGAACCGCTTCGGCCCTGATCCCAAGGGCGGCGCCGACGCTTCGACCTTCTCCTGACCCGATGACGTGGCGCGGGCGGGGAGTTGCTCCCCGCCCGCGGCCGCGACGTAATTGGCTTGGCGCATTTTCCGAGTCATCGGGCGTTGCCGCCCGACTTGAAAATGAAGTCCTGGTTTATCGCATTTTCCGAGTCATCGGGCGTTGCCGCCCGACTTGAAAATGCTTTAGGGAGGCCGTCCATTTTCGTGCCCCTGTGGCGGAATTGGTAGACGCGCTCGACTCAAAATCGAGTTCCGCAAGGAGTGCCCGTTCGACTCGGGCCAGGGGCACCAAGATGCAATCGTGCAGTGGCTGCGGGCCGCCGGATCATCATGTCGTCCAGCTGGGCATCATAAAGCTTCTCAGCGCCGTCCGCCTCGGGCATGATCCCGCGCCATGAACGACGTGCCGAACAGCGCCCCAGGCGAGACGGATCGCGGGCTCGAGCTCGAGAACGAGGCGACCGCCTATCGCCGCGACCGCCTGCTCGCATCGCTGACGCTGATGATGGGCGCGGCATTGGTGCTGGCCTTGCCGTTCGCGCTGCGCGCCGGCGCCGAATTTTTCCTTCCCGTCACCGCCGCCCTGGTCATCGCGATCGCGTTGGTGCCGATCCTCGAATGGCTCGAGCGGCGGCGGGTGCCGTCGCCGCTGGCGGCCTTCATCTGCCTGGTCCTCTTCCTCGCCGTCGCCAATGCCGCAGTCGCCGCGATCATCTTTCCCGCCAGCGAATGGGTGCGCCAGCTGCCGGAGCGGATCGGCCGCATCCGCCAGACGCTCGGGCCATTGTTCGACGTCTATTCCGACCTGCAGCACTTCATCGACGACGTCGCGCGCCAGTTCGGACGCAGCAGCGGGCTCGCCCAGCAGACGGTCATGATCGAAACCCCCAATTCGCTGCTCCAGATCATCGCCACCTCCGCGCCGTTCGCGGTGATCCAGATGTTCTTCGCGGTGCTGGTCATCTTCTTCTTCCTCTCCGGCTGGACGCGGATGCGCAAGCGCACGATCATCGGGCGCTCGAGCTTCGACGGAGCGATGACCACTGCGCGCGTTATCCAGCAGGTGGTGGACGCGACTTCGACCTACCTCGGCACCATCACCATCGTGAATCTTGGAATGGGGGCGATCGTCTCGCTGATCCTCTACATGCTCGGCATGCCGACGCCGCTCATGTGGGGCGGCCTCGTCGCGGTGCTCAATTACATTCCCTATCTGGGGCCGATCGCTTCCGCGGTCCTGCTCGCCATCGGCGGGCTGATGACCTTCAATCATGCCTCCTACGCCTTCCTGCCCGCGATCTGCTTCGTCGGCATCCACCTGATCGAGGCCAATCTGGTGACGCCGACCGTGGTCGGCCGCCGCCTGACCATCAATCCGCTGATGATCCTGCTCGCCCTGAGCTTCTGGGCCTGGGTGTGGGGGACGACCGGCGCGTTGCTCGCCGTGCCGCTGCTGATCATCCTGAGGACGGTCCTCGATGCCGCCGGCAAGCCGGACATCGCCGGTTTCCTGTTCGAGGAGGGCACTTTGATCCACGATCCGGACGAACCGCGGCCAGCCCAGCCGGGCGGCTAGCGGGCTGCCTGCCGCGTACTGGACATCTTCCCGCGGGTTGCTTGACAGCCCCGGGAGCCTCCACTACCTCGCCCGCCTCACATCCACGCGGGTGTAGCTCAGTTGGTTAGAGCGCCGGCCTGTCACGCCGGAGGTCGCGGGTTCAAGTCCCGTCACTCGCGCCATTTCCCGATATTTCGATTCCGCCCTTGCCCACTGCGGGTCAGTGCAGATCGCGCGGCTTCGCCCAGCGTCCCGTCTCCATCCAGCGCAGCAGCGGCTTCAGCGGCAGGATCCAGACGATGCCGGCGACCAGATAATAAAGGATGTGGATCCAGCGTGGCGCGGCATCGATCAGCGGCGCGACGCTGGCCACCACGACTGCCCAGCCGGCGATCAGCAGCAGGATCAGCAATATCCCGAAGGGTTGGCGCCAGCTCGGCTCTACGCGCATGAGATATATTCCTTCGGCGTCGCGATGGCGTCGAGTGCCATGTCCCAGGGATCGGCCGGGATCGGGCCGTCGACGATCTGGCTTTCCCAGCCAAGCCCGATGGTGAAGATCGGATTGGCCTCGCGCAAATGCGAGAGCGCGCGATCGTAATGGCCCTTGCCGTGGCCGATCCTTGTGCCGCTCCGGTCGGCGAGGACCAGGGGCACGAGGACGATGTCCGGCGCCAGCGCCTGCGCCTCGGGCGGCGGCTGCAGGACGCCCCAGGGGCTGGCCTCCGTCGCGGGGGCTTCGCGCCAGATCATGCGGGCGTCGCGGTCGGCGAACCAGGGCAAGGCCCCGCGCTGACCGTCCCCGAGGCCCGCGAGGATCGGATAGGGGCTGATCTCGTCCCTGAGCGGATGATAGGCGGCGACCACACGGGCGCCGATCAGACGGGGCAGGACAAGCCGCGCCAGCTCCGCCTCGAGCTCCACGCGCAGGTCAAGCGTCAGGCTGCGCGCGAAATCCCGCCGCAGGCGCAGTCCCTCGGCGCGCAGCGCGCTCTTCGTTTCAGGGGAGGGTGACGGGACCGCCATAGCCGTTTGCCCAGAATATCCTCTGACGCCTCAACGTCAGGTGGGAACCATGTGCGTCGGGCCAAGACCCGGGCAGAGACAGCTCCCGAGGATGTGATATCGCCTCAGGGATGTTCGTTACAGCTCGTACGAGGCAGTACCCGTCAAAGCCTATTTAGTGACTCTCGCTGCTTCGCTCAAGGGAGTCGGCAAGCGATTCGACTCGAGACGCGAGTCGCTCCAGCGCTTGGGCCACGGCCGGGTCGGGCGGCGGTGCGACCGGATCGGGGATGCCGTTGCCGGCGCGAAGCTCCTTGATGTCGTCGGCGATCAGCAAGGCGGCGAACAGGAGCTGGCGGGTTTCGGTCAGGCTGCCCAGCGCCGCGGTGGCGTCGTGCGCCCGCCGGTCGACCTCGGCCGCGACCGAATGGAGGTGTTCCTCCTCGCCGTCGCGGCAGGCGACGTTGTAGCGGCGGCCGGCCACTTCGATGTCGATATTGGCCATCAGCCGGCCTCCGCTTCGAGCAAACGGTCGATCTGGCCGATCGCGCCCTCCACCTTGGTCCGGAGCGCCTCGTGGACGTCGCGCAGCTGGCGAAGATCGTCGGAATCGGCGGCAGGGGCCGGCTTCGGCCGGGACGAGACCGCCTCGATTCGCGCCAGCGCCTGCTCGATGCGGCGAATGGCGGCCAGGGCACGTTCGTCAGCCATGGCGACGGCATAGCACGAGTCTCGCGCCCGGCAAGCCGCCGCGTCGGACCCGTCGAGGTTGACCGTGGCGCTCTCGCCGATAAAGGAACCTCAGCGCCCCGCCCGGCGCGTCCCCGAAGGAACCCGCATGGCCATCGAGACCCGAACGCTCGCCAACGCGATCCGCGCGCTTTCGATGGACGCCGTCGAAGCGGCGAACAGCGGCCATCCCGGCATGCCGATGGGCATGGCGGATGCCGCGACCGTGCTGTGGACGGAGTATCTGAGGCACGATCCAGCCGACCCGAAATGGCCGGACCGCGACCGCTTCGTCCTCTCGGCCGGCCATGGCTCGATGCTGATCTATGCGCTGCTCCACCTCACCGGCTACGAGCGGCCGACGATCGAGGACATCAGGGGCTTCCGCAAGCTGGGTTCGCCCTGCGCCGGCCATCCCGAGAATTTCCTGCTCGACGGCGTCGAAGCGACCACGGGACCGCTGGGGCAGGGGGTCGCCATGGCGGTCGGCATGGCGATCGCCGAGCGGCATCTCAATGCCGAATATGGCGACGATCTCGTCGATCACCGGACCTGGGTGGTGGCCGGAGACGGCTGCCTGATGGAAGGCGTCAACCACGAGGCGGCGGGCCTTGCCGGCCATCTCGGCCTCGGCCGCCTGAACGTGCTGTGGGACGACAATCGCATCACCATCGATGGGCCGACCGATCTCTCCACTTCGGAGGATATCGAGGCCCGCTATGCGGCTTATGGCTGGCACGTCTGCCGCTGCGACGGCCTCGACGCCGCCGACGTTCGCCGCGCGCTCGCTGAAGCGCTCGCCGATCCGCGCCCGTCGCTGATCGCCTGCCGCACCATCATCGGCTTCGGCGCCCCCAACAAGCAGGGCACAGCCGCCACCCACGGCGCGGCGCTCGGCGCCGACGAGGTCGCCGCGGCGCGCGAGGCGCTTGGCTGGGACTGGCCGGCGTTCGAAATCCCCGGCGACATCGCCGATGCGTGGCGCCAGGCCGGCAAGCGCGGCCAGGGCGACCGTGAAGATTGGCGGGCCCGGCTCGCCGCCAGCCCGCAGCGCGATGAATTCATGCGCCGGATGGAAGGCCGCCTGCCGGACGATTCGAATCGCGACGACTATCTGGACTGGCTCGCCGCCAACCCGCAAAATGTGGCGACCCGCAAATCTTCGGAGCTCGCGCTGGAATCGATCAATGCCTTTCTGCCCGAGACGATCGGGGGATCGGCCGATCTCACCGGTTCCAACAATACCAAAACAAAGTCGCAGAAGCCTTTGACCAAGGACGATTATTCCGGGCGGTACATCTATTACGGGATCCGCGAGTTCGGCATGGCGGCGGCGATGAACGGGATGGCGCTGCACGGCGGGGTCATTCCCTATGGCGGCACATTCCTGATCTTTTCCGATTATTGCCGGCCTGCGATCCGGCTGTCGGCGCTCCAGCAGGTCCGGGTCGTCTATGTGATGACCCACGATTCGATCGGTCTTGGCGAGGACGGCCCGACCCACCAGCCGATCGAGCAGCTGGCGGGGCTGAGGGCGATCCCCAATCTTGCCGTCTTCCGCCCGGCCGACGCGGTCGAGACCGCGGAATGCTGGTCGCTGGCGCTGCGCCGCGAGGAGGGGCCGTCATTGCTCGCGCTGAGCCGCCAGAATCTGCCCCAGCTTCGGCTCGATCGTTCCGCGGAAAATCTCTGCGCGCGCGGGGCCTACACGCTGCGGCCCGCGGCGGCGGAGCGCAAGGTCGTCCTGGTCGCCACGGGCTCGGAGGTCCAGCTCGCGATCGGCGTGGCCGACGTGCTTGAAGCGCAGGGGATCGGCACCGATGTCGTCTCCATGCCCTGCTGGAGCCTGTTCGATTCGGAGGACCCGACCTATCGGGGCGACATCCTGCCCGGCGGCGCGCTGCTCGTGTCGATCGAGGCCGCCTCGACCTTCGGCTGGGAGCGCTACACCGGCCGCTACGGCCTCAATATCGGCCTCGACCGGTTCGGCGCATCGGCGCCCGCCGGCGACCTGTTCAACCGCTTCGGCTTCACCCCCGAGGCGATCGTGCCGCACATCCTCGCGGCGCTGGAATCCTAAGGAGATCAATATCATGGCAACCAGAGTTGCGATAAACGGCTTCGGGCGGATCGGCCGCCTCGTCGCCCGCGCCATCCTCGAAAACCCGGACAGCGGCCTCGAGCTGGTCGCGATCAACGACCTCGCAGACGCCGAGTCGAACGCTCTCCTGTTCAAGCGCGACTCGGTCCATGGTCCCTATCATGGCGAGGTCCGCGCCGACGGCGCCGATCTGATCGTCGACGGGCGGAGGATCAAGGTCACCGCGGAGCGTGATCCGGGCAAGCTGCCGCATGCCGCCGACGGCATCGACATCGCCCTGGAATGCACCGGATTCTTCGCGGATCGTGACAAGGCCGGTGCCCATCTTACTGCCGGCGCTCGCAAAGTCCTGATTTCTGCGCCGGCGAAGGGCGCTGACCTCACGGTGGTCTACGGCGTCAATCACGAGAAATTGACCGCCGAGCACCTGATCGTTTCCAATGCCTCCTGCACGACCAACTGCCTCGCCCCGGTCGCCAAGGTGATGAACGATGTGATTGGCATCGAGCGCGGACTGATGACCACGATCCATGCCTACACCAACGACCAGAAGATCCTGGACCAGATCCACACGGACAAGCGCCGCGCCCGCGCCGCGGCAATGTCGATGATCCCGACCACGACCGGCGCCGCCCGCGCCGTCGGCGAGGTCCTTCCCGAGCTCAAGGGCAGGCTCGATGGATCGTCGATCCGCGTGCCGACGCCCAACGTCAGCGTCATCGATCTCACCTTCACGCCGAAGCGCGACACGACGCTCGAAGAGGTCAACGGGGCGCTGAAGGCCGCCGCCGAGAGCGGCCCGCTCAAGGGGATTCTCGCTTATTCCGACGAGCCGCTGGTCTCGATCGACTATAACCATAATCCGGTGAGCTCGACCGTCGACAGCCTCGAGACCGCGGTCCTGGAGGGCAAGCTGGTCCGCATCCTCTCCTGGTACGACAATGAATGGGGCTTCTCGAACCGCATGGTCGACACCGCGGCCGCGATGGCCCGGCTCACCTGACGTCATGGCGTCCTTCGAGATGATGATCAGGTCGCTATATCCCGCGGACATGGCGTGGATTGCCGGGGAATCCACGGCTGATCATCGTATCGAGGGACGGACAAAAGGACTGGAATGACAGGCTTTCGAACTCTCGACGAGCTCGGCGACGTACACGGAAAGCGCATCCTCGTCCGCGTCGACCTCAACGTACCCATGCACGATGGCGTGGTCAGCGACGACACCCGTCTGCGCTCCACCCTGCCCACCGTCACGGAGCTTGCCGACAAGGGCGCCATCGTCCTCCTGCTCGCCCATTTCGGCCGCCCCAAGGGTGCGCGTCGCCCGGACATGTCGCTGGCCCTGGTGACCAGGCCCTATGAGCATGTGCTTGGCCGGCCGGTTCGCTTCATCGACGATTGTTGCGGCGAGGGCGCCCGGGAAGCAGTGGCGACCCTTGCCCCGGGCGACGTGGCCATTCTCGAAAATACCCGCTTCCACGCCGGCGAAGAGCAGAACGACCCGGTGCTGGCCGCCGCCATGGCCGCGCTTGGCGATATCTATGTCGACGACGCCTTTTCCGCCGCCCACCGCGCTCACGCCTCGACCGAGGCGATCGCCCATCTCCTGCCGGCTTATGCCGGGCGGGCAATGGAGGCGGAGCTGAAGGCGCTCGAAGCCGCGCTCGGCAATCCCGAGCGCCCGGTTGCGGCCGTCGTCGGCGGCGCCAAGGTCTCGACCAAGCTGGACGTGCTCAGGAATCTGGTCGGCAAGGTCGATCATCTGATCATCGGCGGCGGCATGGCCAACACCTTCCTTGCCGCGCGTGGCGTCGCCATCGGCAAGAGCCTCGCCGAGCGCGATCTGGCTTCGACCGCGGAGGGCATTTTGACGGCGGCGGAGCGGGCGAATTGCACCGTCCATCTCCCTTATGACGTCGTCGTCGCTACGGAATTCGCCGCCGATCCGCCCTCGCTGCGCACTTGCAACGTCCACGAGGTCGCGCCCGACGAGATGATCCTCGACATCGGCCCGGCCGCGGTCGAAGCGCTCGCCGACGTGCTCAAGACCTGCCGCACCCTGGTCTGGAACGGCCCGCTCGGCGCGTTCGAGACGCCGCCCTTCGACGCCGCCACCGTCGCGCTCGCCCGCACCGCCGCCGCGCTCACCCAGGAGGGCAGCCTGGTCTCCGTCGCCGGCGGCGGCGATACGGTCGCTGCTTTGAACCAGGCCGGCGTCGCGGACGATTTCACCTTCGTTTCCACCGCCGGCGGCGCCTTCCTCGAATGGATGGAAGGGAAGGAATTGCCCGGCGTGAAGGCGCTGCAGCAATGAGGATACGCCGGGCGGTCGATACCGACCGGCCTGCCATCGCCCGTCTCCACACCGCGAGCTGGCAAGACACCTATCGCTCCATCCTGCCGGATTCGCTGCTCGACGAGAGGCTCCCGGCGATCATGTCCGAACGCTGGGCGAATCAAGCGATCGGCCTGTCCGACGCGGTGCTGATCGCCGAAGACGAAGGCGGCATCCTCGGATTTGCCGCGAGCTGGGACGTCGACCCGGTCTATATCGACAATCTTCATGTCGCCGCCGAGGCGCGGTCGCGCGGCATCGGCCGTCTTCTGCTCGCCGAAACCGCGCGCCATTTCCTGGCGAACGGGGCAAAGGGCGCGCTGCTTCACGTCGTCGCCGCCAATCGCCGGGCCCGCGCCCTCTATCTGGCCCTGGGCGGCCGCCCCGCCGGCGTCGAGGACAAGGACCTGTACGGCACGTCGGTCGCCAACGAGCGGATCATCTGGCCCGATCTCGCTGTGCTGCTCGAGCGCGCCTCCGGCCGCTGAATTGTACCAGGGGCGCCGCTGCGATACGGACGCCTCCGAAACGCGAATCATGGGAGCAAAAGATGGCGATCACGCCCACCGTCAAAGCCATTCTCGACAAATATGAGGCCACCAACCCCGGGGTTAAGGCGAACCTCGCCCGGATCCTGATGCAGGGCCGCCTCGGCGGGACCGGCAAGATGATCATCCTGCCCGTCGATCAGGGCTTCGAGCACGGCCCGGGCCGCAGCTTCGCGATCAATCCGGCGGCTTACGATCCCCATTATCATTACCAGCTCGCCATCGATGCCGGCCTGTCCGCTTATGCGGCGCCGCTCGGCGCGCTCGAGGCGGGGGCCGACACCTTCGCCGGCCAGATCCCGACCATCCTCAAGATCAACAGCTCGAACAGCTGGTCGACGACCAAGGACCAGGCGGTGACCGGCGGCGTCGACGATGCGGTGCGGCTCGGCTGCGCGGCGATCGGCTTCACCACCTATCCCGGCTCCGACAACAATCTGGATCTGATCGAGGAGATTCGCGAGCTTTCCGCCGAAGCCAAGTCGGTCGGCATCGCCACGGTGATCTGGGCCTATCCGCGCGGCGGCGACATTTCCAAGGAAGGCGAGCTCGCGCTCGACGTCACTGCTTATGGCGCCCACATGGCGGCCCTGCTCGGCGCGCACATCATCAAGGTGAAGCTGCCCTCCGCGCATATCGAGCAATCCGACGCCAGGAAGCCCTATGAGGGCGACTGGTCCAGCCAGTCGGCCCGTGTCCGCCACATCGTCCAATGCTGCTTCAACGGGCGCCGCATGGTCGTCTTCTCGGGTGGCGCGGCCAAGGGCGTCGACGCCGTTTATCAGGACGCCCGTGACATACGCGACGGCGGCGGCAATGGCTCGATCATCGGCCGCAACGCCTTCCAGCGCCCGCGCGAGGAGGCGCTGGAGATGCTCGACAGACTGGTGCGCATCTACAAGGGGGAAGAAGCATGAGCGGCACGCTCCAGGCGATCCCGCTGACGACGATCTCCGGCGCTCCGGCGACCCTGGGCGATTATGAGGGCAAGGTCCTGCTGGTCGTCAACGTCGCGTCCAAATGCGGGCTGACGCCGCAATATGAGGGGCTGGAAGCGCTGTACGCGAAATATCGCGAGCAGGGCCTGGTCGTACTTGGCTTCCCGGCCAACGATTTCGCCGGCCAGGAGCCGGGCACCGATGACGAGATCGCCGCCTTCTGCACCACCAATTTCGGCGTGGATTTCCCGATGTTCTCGAAGATCGTCGCGACGGGGCCCGACAAGCACCCGCTTTACGCAACGCTGACCGCCGAGATGCCGGAGACGATCGGCGACACGGAAAGCTTCCGCAACCGCCTGCGCGGCGGCGGCAGGACGCCGACCGAAGCGCCCGAATTGCTGTGGAATTTCGAGAAATTCCTGATCGACCGGGAGGGTGAGGTCGTCGCACGCTTCGCCCCGACCACCCCGCCCGACGATCCCGCGCTTGTCGCCGCGATCGAATCGGCTTTGGGCTGAACGAGCCCGGAGATGCTCGACGAGGTGATCCGCATCTCGTGGGACGGGAAGCGGGGCCCATGGTCTATCACCTGAGAGAGCAGAATTTGGCCTGGTTGAACGTGGATAAATATGTCGCCGATCATCTGATCGAGGACGATCCGTCGGCGGCGCTGGTTGCCAATGCCGCCGCCGGCCTGCCCGATATCGATGTGTCGCCCGCGCACGGCAAGATGCTCCATCTGCTCGCGCGGATCGGCGGCGCGCGGCGCATTCTCGAAGTCGGGACGCTCGGCGGCTATTCGACGATCTGGCTTGCGCGGGCGCTGCCCGCGGACGGCGCACTCGTGACGCTCGAGATCGACCCCCACCACGCCAGCGTGGCGCGCGCGAACGTCGATCGGGCGGGTATCGGCCATCTGGTCGACATCCGCGTCGGCCCGGCCCGCGACACGCTCGACGCGATGGTCGAGAACGAGGAGGGGCCGTTCGATCTCGTCTTCATCGACGCCGACAAGGCCAACAATGTCGCTTATGTTCGCGCCGGCATAAAGCTGTCGCGGCCGGGCTCGACAATCGTCGTCGACAATGTGATCCGCGAGGGCGAAATCCTGAACGAGGCGAGCCACGACGAGCGGGTCATCGGCACGCGTTGCCTGTTCGAGATGGTCGCGGCCGAGCCTCGGCTGTCCGCGACCGCGGTCCAGACAGTCGGCGCCAAGAGATGGGACGGATTCCTGATGGCTGTGGTGCAATGAGCGACGACCCCCTCGATCCCGATTTCGCCGAGCAGTTCGCGCCGGATTCCCGCCGCGGGCCGTGCCAGCTCTATCTGGTTTCGCCGCTCGACGTGAGCGGCGCCTTTCCCGATCGGCTCGCCGCCGCGCTCGACGCGGGCCCGGTCGCCGCCTTCCAGCTCCGGGTTAAGAACATCGACCAGCACGAAGCGGCGCGCCTCGCCGAGCCGCTGCAGCTTATCTGCGCCGAGCGCGACGTCGCCTTCATCGTCAACGATTCGATGGCGCTGGCGAAGAGGATCGGCGCCGACGGCGTCCATCTCGGCCAGGACGACGGCGATCCGCGCGAGGCGAGGGCGCTGCTCGGGCCGGCCGCGCAGATCGGGGTGACCGCCCATGACAGCCGCCACCTCGCCATGGAGGCAGGGGAGGCGGGCGCCGACTATGTCGCCTTCGGCGCCTTCTTCGAGACCGTGACCAAGGAGACGCGGCACCGTCCCGATCCGTCGATCCTGTCCTGGTGGGCGACCCTGTTCGAGATACCCAGCGTCGCGATCGGGGGCATCACGCCCGCCAATGGCCGTGTGCTGGTCGAGGCCGGCGCCGATTTCCTCGCAACCTGCGGCGCGGTCTGGAACCATGAGGATGGCCCGGCCGCGGCCGTGAAGCAATTTCAGTCCATCCTGAGACCCTGAGAGGGCGCGCGGAGGACTTCCTTCGACGGGCAGCTACCGCACCGCCTGCGCCACCATCGCCTTCAGCGTCTGGGCATCCTCGATGGCATGGGCGTGGATGTCGTTGTTGAAAAAGGCCCAGACTCTGCGCCCCTCCCTGGCCTGCGCCACCATCCAATCGTTCCAGGAGAGCAGCTGCTCGTCGGAATAGCGGCCCCAATATTTGCCGGCGGCGCCATGGAAGCGGACATAGGCGATCGGGCCGACCGTGATTCTGTCGCTCGCCGATCCGGCCATGTCATGGACGCAGAAGGAGGCGCCGTAGCGATCGAGCAGGGCGAAGGTCTCGGGGGCATACCAGCTCGTGTCGCGGAACTCGAAGACGCTGACCACATCCTCGGGCAGCAGCTTCAGGAAGTCCTCGAGCCGTTCCAGGTTGATCCGGAAGCGCGGTGGCAATTGGTAGAGGATCGGGCCGAGCCGGTCGTCGAGCGCGCGAAACGGCGTCATCATCCGTTGCAGCGGCGCCTCGCAATCCTTGAGCTTCTTGGCTTGGGTCAGGAACCGGTTCGCCTTGACCGCATAGCGGAAGTCCGGCGGCGCCTGATCGCGCCATGCCGCGAACGTCTCCGCTTTGGGCAGCCGATAGAAGCTGTTGTTGATCTCCACGGTGTCGAAATGCTCGGCATAGAGGGCGAACCAGCGCCGTTGCGCCAGGCCGTCCGGATAGAAGAGCCCGCGCCAATGCTTGTAGTTCCACCCCGAGCAGCCGACGCGGATTCGTTCCATCCTTCCGGAACGATGCGGTGGTGGAACGGGTTTCCTGATCCATGCAAAGATTGGCGCTTGCTTTCGTCGTCCTTATGATCTCGGCGATGCTCATCTTCTTCGGCGCGATGATCTGGTTGTCCGCCCCACCGGCGGACGGCCGGGACGGCGTCGCGCCAAGTCCGGCGGAAGTACAGGCGGCACTGTCGACGAACCCGCACGAAACGATCGTCGGACCCTCCGGCCTCGCCATCCCCGTTGCCGGGGTCCGGCCGGAGCAGCTCAGCGACACCTATTCCCAGGCCCGCGCCGGCGGCGCCCGGGTCCATGATGCGATCGACATCATGGCCGCGCGCGGCACGCCGGTGATTGCCGCGGCCGAAGGCACGGTCGAGAAATTGTTCTTCAGCAATGGCGGCGGCGGCATCACCGCCTATGTCCGCTCACCGGACCGCGCCTGGATCTATTATTACGCCCATCTCGAGGGCTATGCGCCGGGGCTCGCCGAAGGCCAGCACGTCCGCCGGGGCGATCCGATCGGCTTCGTCGGCAGCACCGGCAATGCCAATCCGGCCGGCCCGCACCTCCATTTCGCGATTGCGCGGATGGGGCCGGCCGACCGCTGGAGCCAGGGCGCGCCAGTCAATCCCTACCCGCTCCTTGCCGGGCGGGGCCCGCGCCGCTAAAGCGCGGCCAACCCGTTTTCAATCCAGCGAGCATCTCCATGAAGATCAGCGGCGTGGACATTCGTCCCGGCAACATCATCGAATATGAAGGCGGCATCTGGCGCGCGGTGAAGATCCAGCACACCCAGCCCGGCAAGGGCGGCGCCTATATGCAGGTCGAGATGAAGAACCTCATCGACGGCCGCAAGAACAATGTCCGCTTCCGCTCGGCGGAGACGGTCGAGCGTGTCCGCCTCGACACCAAGGATTTCCAGTTCCTGTTCAGGGACGGCGATTCGCTGACCTTCATGGACAAGGACAATTACGAGCAGATCACCCTGCCCACTGACCTGCTCGGCGACGCCGCCGCCTTCCTGCAGGACGGCATGGACGTGGTCATGGAGCTCTACAACGAGCGTCCGATCTCGGTGCAGCTGCCCGACACGATCGAAGCCGAGATCGTCGAGGCCGACGCCGTGGTGAAGGGGCAGACCGCCTCGTCGAGCTACAAGCCCGCCATCCTCGACAATGGCGTCCGCGTGATGGTCCCGCCGCACATCAGCGCGGGGACGCGTATCGTGGTGGATGTGTACGAGCAGACGTACGTGCGCAGGGCGGACTGAACTTTCTTTCCCTCTCCCATTTGGGGAGAGGGAGGGGCCCAAAGCGCAGCTTTGGGAGGGTGAGGGAACGAAGTGCGAAACCCGCACCCTCCTCACGCCCTCACCCTGCTGCTTCGCAGCTGTCCCTCTCCCCAAATGGGAGAGGGGGTTAAGGAGGACGTTTCTTGGTATCCCATTCCGGCCTGATCACCGTCATGACGCGCGCGGCGCGCAAGGCGGCGCCGCGCCTCAGGCGGGATTTCGGCGAGGTCGAGCAGCTCCAGGTCAGCCGCAAGGGACCGGCGGATTTCGTCTCGATGGCCGACAAGCAGGCGGAATCGACCCTGGTAGAGGAATTGCGCCACGCCCGCCCGGACTGGGGCCTGCTGCTCGAGGAAGGCGGGACCATCGCCGGCGATCCCAACAAGCCGCGCTGGATCGTCGATCCGGTCGACGGCACCTCCAACTTCCTTCACGGCATCCCCCATTTCGCGATCTCGATCGCGGTTCAGGAGCCGAAGCCCGGCGGCCAGGCTTGGGGCGAGCTCACCCAGGGGCTGGTCTACAACCCGCTGACCGACGAGAGCTTCTGGGCGGAAAAGGGCAGGGGCGCCTGGCTCAACGAGCGCCGCCTGCGCGTCTCCGCCCGTCGCGATCTCAGCGAGGCGCTGATCGCCACCGGCATCCCCTACAAGGCGCATGGCGATCTCGCCCGCTTCGACAAGATCCTCGACGTCATCTCGCCCGAAGTGGCCGGCATCCGCCGCTTCGGCTCGGCCGCCCTGGATCTCGCCTGGGTGGCGGCCGGCCGCTTCGACGGCTTCTGGGAGGAGGACCTCCAGCTCTGGGACATCGCCGCCGGCATCGTGCTGGTGCGCGAAGCGGGCGGCTACGTCACGGATTTCCGCGGCGGCGAGGCCGGCGTCGCCAACGGCCAGATCCTGGCCGGCAACGATCAGCTCCATAACCGGCTGCACAAGCTGGTCGCCGGCGCGCTGCGAAGCTAGATTGCTGCAGTCGGTCCGATTCGGACCAGATGCTCCAGGCGTGCCAGTAGGGCGCTGGCTCGCCGAAGGGAGGAGTGATGCGCTTCCTGTTCGCCCTGTTCCTATTTTTGTCGGCCTCCAATGGAGCGGCGCAACCCGTGCCCTGGCCCCGGGCCGTTGCCGAGTTCACTTCGGCCGCCGAGGTCGAGGCCGCTGCGATTTCTTTCCCGAACAGCGCCAATATGCAGCGCCGCCGGATCGTCGCCGCGCTCGAGGCGCGTGATGGGGCGGCGGCGCTGGATGCGACCCGCCGGCTCGCGGCGATGGGCGCGACCTTGTCGCCGCCCAGTCGCGCGCTCGTCGCTCCCCTGGTCGGCGCGGGACCCATCGCCGCGCTGGCGCCGGTCTTCGATGCCAATGCCGCACCCGTGGCGGGGAGCGTCGCTTATGCCCGGATCGGCGCCGACCAGCATTTGGTCGAAGGGTTGATCTGGAATGCCGGCAGCCGCCGCCTCTACGCCACCACCGTCGTCGGTCGCCGTCTGCTCGAGCTTCGGCCGGACGGCGCCCATGTCGTCCTCGAAGGCGGACTCGGGAGCCTGTTCGGCGGCGCTACTGATCCGGCGCGGCCGCTTTTGTGGATTTCGAGCGCAATGATGGAGCAGACGCCGCCCGGCCCGGGCTTTACCGGCCTGCTCGCCGTCGACCCCGCGAATCCCGCCGCCGCCCGGCGCATAGCGGCGCCGGCCGGGGCGACTCCGGGCGACGCCGCGATCGGCCCGGACGGGATCGTCTATGTCAGCGACGGCATGAACGGCGCCGTCTACCGCTGCCCGCCGGGCTGCACGATGCTGGAGACCTGGCTTCCCGCCGGCACGTTCCACAGCGCCCAGGGCATGGCGTTCTCGGCGGACGGCCGCCTGCTCTACGTCGCCGACTATCGCTACGGGCTCGCCGTGGTGGAGAGGGCGAGCGGCCATGTGTTTCGCATGAATGCGCCGCCCGCGCTGATGCTCGACGGGATCGACGGCCTCGTTCGGGACGGCGACAGCCTCGTCGCCATCCAGAACGGCGCCCCGCCACTGCGCATCATCGCGCTGGCGCTGTCCCGGGACGGATTCGGCATCACCGCGCTACGCGTGATCGAGCGCAACAATCCGGCCTGGGGCGAGCCGTCGCTCGGCGTCGTCATCGGCGACCGGCTGGTCTATGTCTCCAACCCGCAATGGGACCGCTATGGCCCTGGCGGCGTAGTGACCGGGGAGGGGCCGACCCAGCCGACTGAAATTCGGGCGATTCAGCTTCGCCGGATGCCGCGCTGAGCCTTGCGCCGGTCCCGTGCCGGTCCTAAAGCCGCCGCAACCTTCGTCCGGAGTTTCCCGATGGCGTCCGTCGCCGCCGATTATCTGCCGATCCTGCTTTTCCTGGCCGTCGCGCTGGGCCTGTCGCTCGCCTTCGTGGTGCTGCCGATGCTGGTCGCGAGGCTGACCGGCGCCGCCAACCCCTATCCCGACAAGCTCACCGAATATGAATGCGGCTTCCCGGCCTTCGAGGACAGCCGCGCCCAGTTCGACGTGCGCTTCTATCTCGTCGCCATATTGTTCATCGTGTTCGACATTGAGGCGGCCTTCCTCTTCCCCTGGGCGGTCAGCGTGTTCACCTTGGGATGGACCGCCTGGTTCGCGATGATGATCTTCCTGGTCGAGCTGGCTTTGGGCTTCGCCTACGCCTGGAAGAAGGGGGCGCTCGAATGGGAGTGATCCTCGATCCCCGCGGCGAGAATCCGCGCCCCTCCGATCTCCAGCAGCCCGATTCCTACACATTCAACCAGATCCAGTCGGAGGTCAGCGACAAGGGCTTCCTGGTCACCTCGACCGAGGATCTGTTCACCTGGGCGCGGACCGGCTCGCTCTGGTGGATGACGTTCGGGCTTGCCTGCTGCGCGGTCGAGATGATCCATGTGAACATGCCGCGCTACGATCTCGAAAGGTTCGGCGCCGCGCCGCGCGCCAGCCCGCGCCAGAGCGACGTCATGATCGTCGCCGGCACGCTTTGCAACAAGATGGCCCCGGCGCTGCGCCGCGTCTACGACCAGATGTCGGAGCCGCGCTACGTCATCTCGATGGGCAGCTGCGCCAATGGCGGCGGCTATTACCATTATTCCT